>Ga0105053_10007522_pt1 | contig 14534 bp, 7 predicted proteins | sample BON01_FD_78093 | JGI IMG/M metagenome (GOLD analysis project Ga0105053, IMG submission 78093) | Freshwater microbial communities from Lake Bonney liftoff mats and glacier meltwater in Antarctica - BON-01 | ecosystem: Environmental > Aquatic > Freshwater > Ice > Glacier meltwater | place: Lake...
ACCACGAATTTATTCGTGCATCAAATCCACGCTCTGACAAATTCGTGACTCATATTCGTGCATGTCCACAAAACAGAACGACTGACGAATAACTTGGACAAATTCCTATTCGTCCAACGTATGGTGGGGACGGCGAATCAACGAGTTCTATCGCCAAAAACGGCGGCTTCGTTCCCGTCATGACATGGCTTCTAAGAAAGGTGTGTGTACGTCTTGTGCACACACGGGTGGCCTTCCTTTTCATTGCTGTCCTGATGTCTTTACGTGTGCTGTGGTGGGGAAAAAGGGAGGGAGGGAGGAGGTTGGCTTGGAAGCGCCCGCAGAGAACGTCATCTCATCATGATGCATCTCCCGGACCGACACGTTCAAACGAAGAAGCGCCTAACCGCACACCCCCACCCCACCTTCTCAACACGCTTCTATCCCACCTCACCCTGAGACAGGTTCATTTTCCGACAAGGCGGATTGACCATGCCGGGGACGATGTTGCGGCCGCCATTCGCTGCTGGGGGGGGAGGCCGCGCGAGAGCACTGCTTCTGCTTGTTCTTCTCCAGGCGTGCGCCTTCTTCTTCGCGCAGGCGCAACAAAACCTGGACATTGAGCGCAAGGTGGACCTGACCATGGCGGTGGTACGCTCACAAGCGACCATCCGGGTCAGCGACTTGCAAGGGAGCTACATCGTCTCCTTTCCCGCGGCCCTGGCCCCGAAGCTCTCCTTCCTCCAAGTGGCGGTGGGCGGCGATCAAGTCCTACTCCCGACCCGCCTGCCCGACGCAGGGGACGGACTGGCCCACTACGAGGTGCAAGTGCCCGGGGGCATGACCGAAGCGACGATCCAGGTGTTCGCCACCTTTGCGGGTGCATTGACGCCTTTGCCGGCCGAGATTGCCCAAGGCGAGAACCAGCTGGTCCAGTACTTTGACAGCCACACCGTGCCTTCCCGCTACCCGACGGCCACGCAGACCTCGACGTTCAAGCTGGGCGTGTCGCACGTCGAGAGCTTCATCAAGAAGAGCCCGTACGCTGTGGCTGGCCAAGACCTGGTGTTTGGGCCCTTCCCCGATGTGGCGGGCGGCGCCGAGTCGCTCTCTCCCTTCATGATCCACTACCAGAACAATGCCCCCTTCGCCAAGGCCCTGCAAGCCATCCGAGAAATCGAAGTTTCGCATTGGGGCAACGTGGCATTTGAGGAGTTTGTGGAGGTCCACCACGCAGGCGCCGTGCTCAAGGGTGGCTTCTCGCGGTTGGACTACCAAATGCGAGGCGCCCCGTCTGCATTTCAAGGGCTGGTGGCGGTCTTGCCTCCCGGCGCACGCAACATTTACTACCGGGACCAGATTGGAAACATCTCCACCTCTTTGATCCGGTACCGGCCGCACGGCGTGGAGCTGGACTTGCAGTCGCGCTTCCCGCTGTTTGGTGGGTGGAAGAATCAATTTTACCAAGGCTACAGCGTGCCGGTGGAGGAGCTGCTGGTCAGTGGGGTGGAGGGGGACGCAAGCCGGTACGCGCTGACGGTACCTTTCTCGGTGCCCTTTACCGAGCTGTGGGTGGAGGATCTGACGGTGAAGGTGGTGTTGCCCGAGTGGGCGACGGACGTGCAAGTGAAGATGCCGTTTGACGTGGACGAGGAGTACCAAACCAGCCGGCTCACCTTCCTCGACACTTCCGTGAGCGGCGGCCGGCCTGTGGTGGTGATCAAGAAGCGAAACGTGGTGGCGGAGCACATCCAGCCCATGGTCATCACTTACACGTTCCCCAAGCGTGCCATGCTCTTGGAACCGCTGTACCTGGTGCTGGCCTTCTTCTTCTTCTTCCTCGTCTGCATGCTGTTTGTCCGGATCGATCTCCGCATCACGTCCGACAGCGACAAGAAGAAGAAATGCAAGACGCAGTAATTTTGTTACGAACAGAGGATGAGAAGAAGAAGAAGAAGAGATGCACTGGGCGTGTATGGTATGGAATGGAATGGAACCAAAATTGATGAGACCCTTTAGCCAGACGACAGAAGCAACAGACAAAGACTAGTGGGAAAAACAGGGGGAAGAATGCGGCAGTGTGTTCAAACAAGTGCGTGTCCTTTCTGAGTGCCGACAAAGAGGCAAGGCAACAAAGAAAATGCCATGGACATGGACCTGCGTGATTGCTGCATTTACTCCAATTACTTTACATTTTCGTTGTCGTTTGAGGTGCGGGGGTGAAATGGCCTGGCCTCTTCCTTGTCAAACGAGCCCACGAGCCATTTTTTTGACTAGAAATTACAGCGATTCATCTCATCCACTAGCGAAATAACACTACTGCGGATTTCTGCCTCATAAATTGGGTCACCATTTCAAACTCAGGAAAAAGTTTTTGCTGTGGGGGGGGTAGGAGGTTGGAACAAGACGGAGATCGTAAAAACCCTGCGCCCGCCTTCCCTTTTAGACCCAAATGGTACCACATAGACAGTCTTGACAGGCCAATTCAACTCCCCAGCACATTTGGCAAACACCTTAAGGAGGTACACAAGTGGTTTGGCTGTCATAGAAGGATGCCGTTTCGAAACGGCGAAAAAAGCTTGCTGATGCAAAACAGACCTTCCCTTGCTCTCCTAGCTTATGCGCCACCGCGCTGTCCATATGAAATGCACCCAAGCCCAAGCACGAAGGAGAGGAGGACCGCGACGATGTGGCTCGAAAGTGCCCCGCGTACGGCTTGCCAACGCACGCTACGAAGGGGCAACAAGCGTCGTGTGGATCCCTTCCCGGCGAGGCCTCTTATTCCCATCATCCTCCTTCTCACATACTTGCCGCGACCCCCACACTTGTACCCACCACGCACAGGCTTGACACAACCATGCTGCCCATTCCACTCAAGAGCAGCACGGGCGTGAATTTCAACCCGCTGCGGGTCTATGTCTCGAACGAGTACTCCAAGGTAAGCAGGACCAAAAGGAAAAGAGGCAGGGCTCTGCCTCGGTCGCGGATGCAAGTCTCCTCGTCTGCTGGATAGCTTACCCTCAAGCCCCTTGGCACACCCTCAGTTCTGTTTCTCCTGCATGTTGTCCCAACCTTCGTACACTAGCTCCCTGCAAGTATGGCTCCAAGTTTCTTGGAAAGCAGCATGCATCATCCCCTTATCCTTCCTCTTACCCAAACCCCACCCTACAGGAGCAAGCCGAGGCCGCGGAGGGCGACTTCAAGGCCCTGGAGCGCATGCGGACCATGGCCATGCAAGCTCGCGCCGCTACAAACGCCTCGGTCGCCACGCTGCAGGCCTACTATGCCCAAGTGGACCGTCTCCACGGCATCTTTCCCATCAACCCCGACCACATCCGCGTTGCCTTTACCTGGCACGACGCCTTTCGCCCCACCAAGAAGTCTACGGAAATGGATCTGAACTTCGAGCGGGCGGGTGTGCTTTTCAACATGGGGGCTGTCAAGAGCAACATTGCTGCGTCGGCGGACCGGACCTCGGCCGAGGGGGTGAAGCTGGCTTGTCGGGAATTCCAGTTGGCGGCCGGCCTCTTCAAGCACTTGCGCGAGCGCGTGGTTTCGCAGCTGAATTGCAGCCTACCCTCGGAGCTGACGCAGGAGGGCTTGCTCATGGTGGAGAACATTATGCTGGCACAGGTAGGCACACGGGAAGGGGGAAGAAGGGGATGGAGGGGAAGGAGAGGGCTCTGTAACATTTTATCGATTTCCAATCTTCCCTCCACATTTCCTTTGCCCTTCCCCCCCCTCCTCAATAGGCCCAAGCCTGCTTCTACGAAAAGTCTGTAGTGGACCACCGCAGCGCTAGCTCCAGCATGAAGGCTTCTGTCGTTGCCCGACTCGCAGCGCAGGCAGCCGAGATGTACAACACCGCCCTCAAGTACGGCGAGTCTTCTGCGATGGAAGCCGCGGGGTTGGACCGCTCTTGGCCTATCACCCTCCGTTTCCAGCAAGACTTTTACTCGGCCGCCGCGCAATACTACCAAGCAGAGGCCTGCAAGGAGGCAGCGTTGGAAAAAGGGAGTGGGTACGGAGAGGAGGTGACCCGTCTCCGGTTGGCTCAGAAGTACATAGAGATGGTGCTGGAGACGGCGGCAAGGCAACGCATGGGTCCTGCCATTATTGGGAAAGCCGAGCTGTTGAAGGCCAAGATTGTGAAGAACAAGGCCGTGGCTGAGAAGGACAACAGCACCATCTACCTAGAAACCGTGCCAGCGGAGGGGTTGCTCAAGCCTGTCAACAAGGCCTGCATGGTCAAGGTCTTGGAGCCCGAGCCCTCCTTCCCCTCCACTGGCACCTCGCAGCCCGCCCTTTTTGCCGACATCTTGCCGAAGGCCATCAAGGAAGCACTGACCGAGGCTGAGAAGCAGGCCACTGCCCTAGCCGCAGCGACGGAGCAGGAAGGGCGGGAAGCGTCCAAAGATGCACGACAGCAGCTGGCCAGCGTGGGGCTGCCTGGCTCCCTTCAAGCACACGAAAGCCCCGCGGGCTTGCCGGAGGCGACCTGGAAGAAACTGCAGGGGTTGAGGGAGAAGCAGTCGACCGTGCCCGACCTCCAAGCCCAGGCAGAAGAACTCCAAAAAGCAGCGGGGCAGGTGGCGGGGACGTTTTTGCAGATCGAAAGGACGCTCAAGGAGGAGGAAGCGAGGGAGGTCGCCTTTCGCGCCAAGTACGGGGCGGCCTGGGATAAGTTTGGAGAGCCCTCCGCTCAGCTTATGGCTACTACCTGGAAGGAGGTCTCGCATTTCCAGACTCTCTTTGCGGCTGCTCAGAAGAGTGACGATTATCTGGCCACGCGCCTGCGGTCCCCGGAGCTGGAGGGGCTTGCTGCTCTGTTGGGTGCGTCGCGTCGGGATTTAGATGCGCGTTTGGCCCAGCCGTCGTCAGGGTCGTCGCCTGTGGTGGTGGACACGTCGAACCTCTCGGCGGCCATGCTGCGATTGGCCAAGCTGCTGGACGAGAGAGATGCGCTGCTGGTGCGGATCAAGGCTGAGCCCGAGGCGTTGTGCCTGCGGGTGAAGGGACGGTTGTTGGCGGGCGAGAAGGTGGAGGAGGCCGTGCCCCAAGCGATGACCTCTTTGAAAGAGCTCAAGGGCGAGTTGGCGGCGTCAGTGGCCGGGCAAGGGCCGCTGCTGCAGGGGATCTTGAAGGAGAACGAGCGGTTTCAAGCAGGGCGGAAGGCGGACCCAGCGTTGTTGGAACGGGATACGCTCGTGCAGCAGTTGGAGACGGGTGTGCTGCACTGCCACGAGCTTCATGCCCAGTTGGCCGAGGGTCGGGAGTTTTACGCGTCGGTAAGCAAGCGGATTCAGCAGCTGTTGCTGGTGGCGGAAGATCAGGTTTACACCCAGGACATCCAGCGTCGCGATTTTGAGGTGGAGCTCGGGCAATCCGCCTATCGGAAGAAGCAAGAAAGCGACGACCAAGATATGGCGCGGAAGCTCTACGAGCAGCTCAACGTCCAGCAGCAGCAAGGAGGGGGCGGAGCCACTGCGCCACCGCCAGGAGAAGCGCCGCCGCCTGCGTATCAGCCGCAATATGGTGGTGGTGGACCTCCTCCTCCTTCCCCCCCTCCTCCTCCTCCTCCCAAGCCTCTTCCTCTTCCCCCCGCCTCGCTCTCCGCCCCTACTCCTACGGGGCCACCTCCTTCCTACGAGCAAGCTCAGGCCTTGCCGATCGCGCCTGCCTACACCGAGCAGGTCAAAATTGCTCAGTTAATCCAGATGGGATTTCCCGAGGCGGCTGCCAAACAGGCGTTGGCACAGCAGAAGGGGGATCTGCAGGCAGCGCTCAATGTGTTGCTCTCGGGATGAGCGGGTTGTATGTATCTTGGTCGGGGAAGGGCTTGAATGAGGGATGTTTAGAGACTGGGGGGCAAAGAATGAAGAAAATAGAAAAGGGTATTGATTGGAGCGTGAGGCAAAATTTTGTTCTCTTTATTTTACTTTATCTTCCTCTTTTATTTACATTTGTCTATTCTATCTACGATTTTCAAGCACCCGTCATGCCTCTCATCCCCACAGACAAACATTCCCGCCCTTGGTGCAAGTGGCCAACCGCTGCCCTTTCCAGGCACAATTCGTAATCCCTCCCCCACTCCCTGCCACACCACTGGCACTGCCACTCGTGCTACTACTACTGCTACCACCACCACCCCCCGAGCTAGAGAGAGATGAGCTCCTTCCCCCCAACCCTCCCGCACCGCCGCTCGGCGACGCCGGGGCGTTGGCACTCAGGGTAGCCTTGACGTCGCCTGCCAGTGCGTCCCAAACAAACAGCTGCCCGTTCGCCGAGCCCGCAGCCACATATGCATTAGAGGGGGAGAAACAAGCCCGAGACCAGTTGAGAAAAGTGCGGTAGTCCTCATGGCGCAACACACGGAGGGTCTCGAAGGTCCGCGTGTCGATGATTTTGAGGACATTATCACGAGAGTTGGCGAGCATCGTGAAATTCTGCCCGTACTGGACTGAGGTCGCTTGCGTCTCAAAAGCCCGCACAATCATAGTAGGGTTCCCTGCACGTAAATCCCAAACACGGAGGCCTCCATCCTGATGCGCCGACACGGGCACATGGCCATCCACGCCGATATCCAGCCCATTGCACGTCGAGCCCGACCGCAAGACTTGTTTGCAGCTAGCTCTCCCTACATCCCACAGGCGGATAGTCCGGTCCGCGCCTCCTGTTAGAATCGCACGCCCATCCCCCGCTACCACCTTGACTGCATAAACGTTGCCAGAATGCCCGACAAACGTGCGATGGACTCGTTCCGAAGCCAGGCTCCAGAGCTTGCAGGTATGGTCGCTGCTTCCCCCCACCACAAAATCTCCCCGAAAGTCCAACCCCAGCATCACGTCTGTGCCTTGCAACGTCGTTTTGAGGCGCCCGGTCCCCGCTTCCCACACGCGGACCTTGCCATCCCCGCCGGCGGTGGCCAGCCAGGCGCCCGTCTCATTGTACGCCACGTCGTTCACGTCCGCGGCGTGTGCCTTGAACTGTTGGTCACACCGCGAAGGCAGCTCCTCCCGCCCCGGTGGCTGGAGAAATGACACCGCGTCCTCCTCGTTGCTCATACTCCCCTGGCTAGTGCCGACTCGCACGCCCTGCGCTCGGAGCTGGGCCCGCATTTGTTCCACCAGCTCGGTCATCCGGTTCATTTCCTCGGCATTGCGCGACTTCTCCCCCACCACCCGCTGGATCAACTCCGCATTCTGGGCACGTAGGTCCATGCACTCTTTTTCCAACGCGTCCAACCGCACCCGCGCGCGGCCCAATTCGCCTTGCACGACCCCCAAATCTGTTGTCGCCATGGCTGCCTGTGCTACCAGCGCCGGCTCCCGCGCTCGCAGCCCCTCCACCTCGGTCTTTAACGCCTCGGACTCCGCCCGCGCCGCCTGCCATTTCTGAAACAAATCCTGGATCTCCTTGCTCATGTTTAATTGGGACGTCGTCCCTTGCAGCTCGAGGCGGAGCTTGTCCGTGAGCTCTTCCTGGAGGCGCTGGACTTTGCGTTGCAATTTTCGGACCTGGTCGTCCTTGCCTTCCCCCGTGCCAGCCCCGCCCCCCGCGCTGCCCCCGCTGATTTCCGCCGCTTCGTGCCGCAAGATGACCAGCTCCTTTTCTTGGTGCTCCACATGGGATTTGAGAGCCTGCTTTTGCCGGACGATTTGCGTGTCTAGAGAAGGGGGGAAAGGAATGGGTGAGTTGCTGTGGGCATGACATTCGGTAGTACATTGTGCAAAATGGGAAGGGACAAATTCGGCACACGCAGTCACACGCACTGACGGCACGCGAGGGATACGCATAGAAGTAAACGGAGGAAGAGCCTTGCGTGCAAATGGCCTTTTCGCCGTCATGGCCCGAAGGGGAGGGGCAAGAGGGCAATCCGAGAGGATGAAGGCACTTACAGCTCTGAATGATGCCGCGAAAGGGTTCGGCCTCCTCCTCGTTCTGCTGCTGCAGGGCGTGCAAGACGTGCGTCCGCCAATGGAGGGACGTAGGGCCCAAGGACGACGCGGGTGCGGCCGCCATCATGGGCTTGACGACAGCGAGAGGAGGTAGAAGTCACGGGCAGGAAGGGAAGGAGGGGGGAGGAGGTTGCTTGGGGATGCCCGGGCTTGGACGTTGGCTTGTCCGGAGGAGCTTGTGTGGATGCCTGCGACGCGCGACGCGTGTGGGATAGAAAGATGAGTGTGGGTGGAGTTGGCATGCGTGTGATTGCTGTGTTTCTTGTCCTGCTGGCTGCTTCACGCCCAGGCCCAGTCCGTTCACAGGACTGTGCGTCCTCCCGTCGTCCACTCTCGCACGCCCGCACGCCAGACTTCAAGCAACTTCCTTACTCGTTCCAGTATATCTAACAGCAAAGGCCTTTTGTACTGCAAGAGTAAAAGGGAGCGGGCATTCTCACGTCCTTACACTGTGCACAGGCGCTGCCGAGGGGCCAGACAGGAGATCATCGTTACGCAAGGCAGTGATGATGGAGCATCTGTGAAGCCCACCGGCGATCTACGATGCAAGGGGCACGCTATTGCAATAGCTACAATAGTCCCGGAGAAGTCAAGGGCGTCATGTGGAGTGGTTGTCACATTCCAGAAGGAGCCTACGAAAGCACGTGCCACCGCAAAAGGTGCCACAAGCACGCGCTGGTCCAAGGCTTTCAAAAGTCGAGGACCCTCGATGGCTACGAAGCAACGCACGTGGGTGCTGACTGCGATGTCCAAACCCGCCTTTGCCTCAGCCTACGTTTGCCTCACAACCCCTCCCCTCCCACCCCTCTCCCTATCCCGACATCTCCTCCCACAGCCAGAACTCTATACCAAAGTCAAGCAAAGGACCCTTCTTTGCAGCCGTGCTGGACGCCAAGCAAGCAGCATTTCGCTCATTCCCACCACGATCTACTACTCCCTAGCCAAGGCACCCCCATCACCTCTCTCATCTAAACCATGCTGTGCGGACTGTTGGTCGAGTACTTGACGCTGAGCGACTGGGTGTGGGAGTTCCCGGGAACGCACCGGGCCGCCTTCAAGGTCGTGTCGGCGCCGCTGTGGCTGACGGTGCTGTCCATGTATACGCTCGTCACCTTTGTGTCCTTGCTGACGGCCGGCATCGTCTCCAAGCTCTTCCCCTCCGTCGTCACCCCCCTCTTCCTGACCCTCCTTGACAAGGTCGCACCCGAGGACGCGTTTTGCCCCACGCTGTCCAGTGAAACGCTTCTGCCCACCACCACTCCGAAAGCGGCCATGAGCCTTAGCATGCAACGGTCGAGCATCAATGACGCGAGCCTGCGAGCACAATAGCTCCCTGCTTAGTACTTGGTGGTGGTGAGTACAGCAGGAGGGACGGCGAGGAGGTAGACATAGAAAGAGAGTACATGCGATGTGTCTGGTTTGGACGAGGACTTCAAATGGGTGGGGCTTCGAGGGGTAGAAAAAGGGGTGAGACATGATAATCTGGCGCAAAAAATAATCAGAGTGGGTGTAGAGTGAGTGAGGAGATGAATGGGGAAGGGGAGAAGAGACGTCTCCACCACGCGGCGTTGGTGCCAATAGTAACAACAGGGGATGAGAAATGAGGGGAAAGAGAAAAGAATGACAAACACAGACACACGAGTTAGAGACAGACTCGGGGTGCACAGGTTTGTGAGTGTGTGTGTGTATATATGCGTGGCGTTGGCGAAGAAGAAGAGAAGGCGGGCTACAAGAGGAAGAGAGAAAAGAACAGCTTGTGATGCCCACGCGTGCATATATATAGATATATGACTTAGTGCGGGTGAGGGTTGGGGTGGCCCAGGCTATTTAGCCGGGAAAAAAGGGAGATACTCGCACGAGAAAGAGAAATCGACCCGTGAACCCAGCGTGACATGGATGATGAAGGTAAAACGTGCGTATAAGACGATACAAAAAGAGACACTAAAATGAGTGATTGCGGACTCTCATCTTGGGAGAAAGAGAGACGACCTTGAAAAAAGAAAGGGGGACGACTGGAAAGAGACAAGAATGAACAAACAAGAATGAAAAGCACCGACGACAGGTAACAGAAGAGGGGAGGACGAGGAGGAAGAGATAAGGGTAATCAAACAGACATAGACGGATGCAAGACAGGCGTCATGTCCGAGACAGACAACAAAGACTAATCACAACCAAAAAAGAAGAAGAAAACGCACAGAAACACAGACACAAAAATCTTAGTCAAGCTCGTTGGCATGGCTGAAGCAGAGAGATGGACAAGCGAGTAACTTGATTTAAAGTGCATGTTGTTAATTTGCTTTATGTTTCGGCCTTCTCTTGGGCATTATTTACAATTACAAGCTTTTTATGTTTGTTTGTTTGCATTGGTCCCAAGCAGGCTCACGAAGAGGCATGCTGCTGCCCACCAAACGCATTGCTCTTATTACTACTACTGCTGCTGCTCCCGCTGATGCTCTTACCAGGAAACGCCAGCTCCTGAAAAATGGGCTTCTCTTCATGTTGCCGCCGGCGCTTTCGGTCCTGCTCCTCTTCCTCCCGCAACGCGTCCCGCTCGCTCTTCCGCTTCTTCACCCCTTGCAGATAGTCATGGAAAAGCCGTCCCGCCTCCTGGTCATTCCCACACCATCCCGTCAGCACCTTTAAACTAGCCATAACCAGAAGCTGGCCCGCCTTGTAATCACTCTCTCTCTCCATCTTTCCCGGTGTATCCCCCCCCGCTGCCTCCTCCTCCTCGTCATCATCCGAGTCGCTGCCCTTGCCGGCCAAGGACTTAAGATCCGCCTGCAAGCCCTTACATATCCCATCTACAGCCGTCACTTGGTAAGGCGCCCCTTGCGACACCCACAACAGCAACCGACGCGTCTCGGCCAGACTCATTTTGTGCACCTCCGGGTCAACCGCCACTTCGCTGCTCGTCTTGCGCGTGCCCAACACTCTCCCCCCTCCTCCCTCCCCTCCTGAACCCATTCCTGACGAGCCTAGCTGCCCCCCACTGCTACTACTGCTGGCGCCACCACCGCTGCTACTACTGCCACTGGTGCTTGGTCCAATGCTAACCACACAGTGCTTGTCCGCGTCCCGCTTCGCCGTAAACCCGGCCAAGCCACAGGCCGGGCAGGCAAACGCAAACACCGCCCGACTCCCGTCCGACCCTTCCTCCACCAACACCTCCAAATGCGCCGCAATCAGACAAGCAGCCACCACGGCATCGAAATCATACAACCGGTCACGCGCATCACGGTAGGCCGCAAAGAGCTCCGCGGACTTTTGGCGCACCAACCCATGCAAGGCTAGATTCGCCCCTTGCTCTCTCATAATCCGGAAAGCCTTCGACTTCTGATCATCCTTGTACTCCACCCTCGTGGCCAACGCCCCCCCAACGGCGGCAGGATCCCGACCAATGTTGCTGACGCTGAAGTCTGTCTCTCGCCCAGTGTTGCGCTTCTGGCCCCGTAAGCCCGTGAATTGCGTGCCCAGATTATACGAAGCCGAATACAAGGGGTTAAGGACCGGGCCGTGATGCGACCGATCCTCTTCCCCAGTGAAGTTGCGGTACATCTCGCCCTCGTGAATGACGTAATCAGACTGACAGTCCCCACAGCGCCTGCATGCCACGGCCCCGCCGCGACTGGGGATAAACTCGTTCGGGTCCTCGTTATCGCAATTGGCGTTGGTGCATTTCTGCTTGGCCATGCGCAGGGCAGGTGCGCCTTGAATCATGTCGCACTTGGTCTTGCGGATCTCGTCGTAGATTTCTTGGATGCGGCCTACCACGTGGGAGAGGGATTTTTCAGGAACGACTGCTGCCACGATTTGTCGCTCCAGGCACCCCGGCTCAAAGGCCGCGTTCCCGGCATAGCTTTGCAGCTGCTTGTACCGGGCCGACTCGAGCACACGCTTCTCTTGCGCCGTCCAGGCCGACTGCTCCAAGCCCGCCGAGGTGGACGTGGCCGTAGGCGGGGCGGCGTGTCCGTCTTCGGCCGCGGCATTGTGCGATGATGGTGGGCGAGGCGCAGGCGGATCCATGCTGGCTGGCTGCTGCGCGAAGAGGGTGTGAAGCGTGGGGTGGGTGCAGTGTGTGGAGCGGGACGTGGGCGGGGGTGTGGCTGTGTGATGCGGGCCCTGGTCGGTGGGTTGCTTGCTTCGTGATGATGCTTCGGCTTCGTTGCCCGCTAGCTACAGCAAAAACAATCTGCGCGACCACGGCAACAGACCCTCGTTCCTGTGTGGAAACGGACACGCAAGGGGAGGGGAAAGGGGGTATAGGACGTGCGGGCACAAATTTCCTTGGCATTTGCTTTGGTGGTTTGGTTTTGGTCTCACCAGCCAAGCATACCATCATCGCTCCACGCCGGCGGCCGTCACGCAAAGCCCCCCTTGCTTCTACGACCCACGCATTTTGGCTTTCCAGCGCGTTGACTATGCACACAAACCACGCCACACACCACCATCACCACAAGCACAGGCACGTCAAGGTGCTGCAAGCCTTGGTTCATCCCACCTTACGACCGCACGCTTCACATTTCTCCTCGCATCATCGCAAGCAGCACTCCTCCTCGCTCCACCTCCTCCGGGCTTCGACTAGCCACATTTCCATAGCCAGCCATGAAGGAGGTCCTGACCATCCAAGCGGGCGCCTACGCCAACTGGGTCGGGGCACATTTCTGGAACATGCAGGTGGAGGTCCCCGAGGAAGGCGCGGGTGCGGGTGAGCACAAGGACGGCCAGGAAGGCGGCCGACAGCCACCGCAGACTCGCTTCCGCCGGCGTAGCAAGGTCCTGACCGAGGCGGGCACCCCACGTCTCCTCCTTTTTGACATGGCCCAAGAAATTGACCCTTTTCGAGGACCATACCACCAGCGCAACCAGCCACAACAGCCTCCGTCGGCGCGGGAGCTAGAAAAGGCAAAGGAGGCCTTGCCCTGGGACGGGGCCATTGAGGTCCACCACCTCGCGCCGCCCGCGACACGACCGCGGCAGCAGCAGCCGTCGACACAGGCTCAGGGCACCGCATCATTGTCCTCCTTCTTTCAGACCCCCGATTGTTGGCCCGCGGCATGGCGAGGGGCTCCCTTAGACGTGACGCGGAATTGCGTGGTAGTGCAAGAGTACGAAGACGACAGCGCCAACGAAGCAAGCGGAGGCTGGGGGCCTGGTCGGGGTGGAGACCAACTACACCGCTTGCTCGAAGATTGCGATGCCCCGCAAGGCCTGCATTTACTGCTGGACCTGGCGCGACCTGCGTTGGGGCTGGGGGTGAGCGCTGCCGAGGAGTTTGTGGAGGAAGTGGGTGGGGGAGCCCTGGCGTGCTACGCCTACCACACCCACCTCCCCACCGCTTCCCGCGAGCAAGACGCCCGCCGTGTGGCCGACGCGGCGCTTGGCATCAAGGCCCTGCTGGAGGCAGGGGCTTTGCTGATACCGTCTGCGATGGACGCTGCCCAACCCTCATCTCCTCCTCCTGGTAATAATGGGGAGGGGGTTGTTGATGCCTACCGCAGCAGCGCCTTGCAGGCCACGGCGCTACAGGCCGTCTCGGGCGTGTATCGAGAGGAGGAGGTAGGGAGCGATGTGGGCAGGTGCCATATGCGGGAGTGGGTGCATGGGATTCGCTCGGGAGCTTCAAGTCTGGCGGCGGTGGAGCTGGGTTTGCCTTTCCCGCGGGCGAAGCAAGCGGGAGGGAGGGAGGGAGAGATGGAGATTACTTCTCGACGGGCGCTGGACCACTTGCTTCGACCGAAAGCGGACGAAGGCACGAGCAATAACAACAGAAGCAGCAGTAGTAGCGCCACCCTCCCCAACACTGGATTCCTAGGCCACTTGGTTTCCTTGGCCCCGCGGGCAAGGATGACGGGGACCCCAAAAAAGAAGGGCAGCAGCAGCAGCAGCGCCCAGGAGAGCGACGACCCCTTCCGACGACGGCGTCTCACAGCCCTCGCCAGCGTGTATGGCTTGCCCCTCTCCATGCATGCCGTGCGTGGCTCGCTCGACGACGCCCTCAAATACTACCCTTGGTTCCAACCCCAACTCAACTTTGTCTCCTCCACCCGCTTACCCGTCCATCGACCCCCCTTCCCCCTCCCCTTCCTCTGCCCGGGGCAAGAACAGCGCGTGGCGGACTCCATGGGTGCTAGTTGCTTTTCGCTGATTGGGTGTACGTCTGCCGTGGCTCCGTTTTTGGAAGAGATTGCGAGTACATTTGCGGCACGGGGCCCCGGGCTGCGACAGAGGCTGCTGGAGGAGAGGGGTTTGTTGAGCGAGGATTTGGGGGAAGTGGACGCGATGCTGGCCGATTTGTTGGAGAGAGGGGTGCCACGAGAAGTAGAATCGTGAGCGAATGTAAGAGTAGAGTAGGAGACCAAAAGGAAATGTACGCTTTGTTCATGCCTTGTACTTGAGAGTTTTTGTTAGCGCGTTCGGTCTTTCTTTCTTTTTGTTTCCCTTTGTTGCTTGCCCAAGCCCGCCTTTTACTTTGGCAGCAGCGATTATCTCTCTCACGCTCTCTCACTGATTGTAATACCCTGAGGGGGGAGGAGGAGGAGGGGGAGGAGGAGGAGGAGGTGGGGGCGGAGGTGCGTAAAATTGCTGTTGCCCGGG
>Ga0105053_10007524_pt1 | contig 14528 bp, 3 predicted proteins | sample BON01_FD_78093 | JGI IMG/M metagenome (GOLD analysis project Ga0105053, IMG submission 78093) | Freshwater microbial communities from Lake Bonney liftoff mats and glacier meltwater in Antarctica - BON-01 | ecosystem: Environmental > Aquatic > Freshwater > Ice > Glacier meltwater | place: Lake...
GAATGGGACGGGGCAGCAATGCTGCGCGTCGCCGTGGCCCTCAAGCGACAAGAAGCGGATTTGAGCACCCTCTTGGTCGAGAAATACATCTTGCCAAGCCTTGACCCGTCCTCGCCGCCGGTTTCCGCACGAGTCTCGCGGGCATTACGGTGCCTCGACCATTTGCTGGCCGGCCTGCGGCTAGAGCTCGAGACCTTCTACTTGCGGATCAACGATAACAAATCCGACAGCTGCATGGGCCTGCGTGTTCATGCTCTGTCATGCGAGCATTCCTTCGTACATACCAGCGACGATAGCGGGGACAGCAGCAGCAGCAGCAGCAGCGGACGGACGGAAGGCGGGGCGGTGCTACGGTGCATCAAGGCGGAGCAACTTATCCTCTACGTAGACCCGACGCTGGCTGTGAAATATACAGCAGCAGCAGCAGACCCTTTAAAAGAAGAAGCAGAGGAGAAGCAAGAGGCATCACACCTACATATTTGTGAGATTGGCCGCGTCACAATCCAGCTAGAGCTACCCGACGTTGGAGCCATCCTCTGCGCGTTCGGGCCCCGTCCAGAAGGCAAAAAGCGGCGACTTACAATAAACGGCGTTATATGCGGCTTGCGAGGGCAGCTGAGACCGGCGCAAATGCACCACTTTGTCTTCCATCTTTTGCGTGTGTTTTTTGGAGGGGCTCATCGAGCGTGGCGCTCCGCCATCATTCAGAAGCATCGGGAGGAGGATTGTCGGCGGCTACGGGAAGGGGAGAGGGAACATTACCTGGCCTTGGACCGCCAGCTGCAGGTGCTTGAGGGCAGAAGCCCACCAATAGCAATAGTAGGAGGAGCAGAAGGAGGAGAAGGATCAGCAGCAGCAGCAACAGCAGCAGCAGGAGTGGCAGGACTACCACCGTTGCTTTCCCCGCGAGAGGTGGCGGCAAAGAAGCAGGAGCTGAGGGAGGAATTGGCTGCATTGGAGGAAGTAATGTTGTACGCGGAAATTCTCCATTTACGGTGCCAGGCCCGGGAGTGGGGTCGACGTGGACTGCTGGCAGCAGCGACGGTCATGGCGACGACGAGGACGACGACGCTGAGTGGTGGTGAGACGACGGCGGGGGCAGGAGGTTTGTGTATAGTGGAAATGGAGCTGGAGGTGGACGATAGCCACCCGCTGGTCGCGGAATTTGCGGCGCTGGCGAGTGCTTTGGCTAGGGCCCGTGCGCAGTACTGGTGTGAGAATACGGCGATTCGGGAGATTTGGTTAGAGAGCGTGCGGATTGAGGACATCGAGGTGCGTGGCGGATTAGGGGGAGGGAAGGAGGGAGGGAGGGAGAGCTAGTTAGAAGAGACAAGAATGGAAAGTTGTTATCGATATCTGATTACCTCATACTGACCAACCCCTTTTTCATTTCACCCTCCCTACTATAACCTAAACAGATTGAGTGGTACGGGGCCCGCCGGCCAGATGGACATGTCTCCGCCCCCCTGGACTTTGACGGCCCCTTGGAAGTGACGGTGCACGCTGCTTGCTTGTCAGGCGACATTCGCATTCTGCTCGCGCTGGACCCTTCAGGGACGGGCATCGGTGAGGATGGGCTGCAGGAGGAGCCGGACCAAGGGTGGCTTCAGATCAACACGCACTTGGAGCGGTTCTGCTTTGTCAACGCGGCCGAGGAGGCCGTGAAGCACGTTACGCCTTTCTTGCTCTGTGGCCCTCACGGTGGAGCTCAGCGACCAGAATCTACAACGACAGCAGACACTACCCCGCCGCAGCCGCAAGTGCATTGGAGCCTGCAGCTGTGGAACTCGGGCCGGCGGCACGAGTCCCTGTCTTTTGAAGAGTGTCGCTTGGCTGGCTACACCCCACGTGTGCTGAGTGTTTTTGCAACAATCATCGCTCCTTTCCGCCCTCCTGCTGTTCGGTACTGGACGCATGACATGGACCTGGCCGCTTTCTGGGATTGGGGAGGACTTGGTCGGCTGCTCGAGGACGAGCTCACCCGCAGAGGCCCCCCTCCTTCCGTGGTGGTGGAGGAGAGTGGCAGGCCCACCTCCTTGTCCACATCCTTTGACAATAGCCTTGCCAACCCTCCTTCTCCTACTGCGGTCGGAGCATCCACAAAGCTACGGGGGGGTGTTGTCAGGGCCGTCCCTTGCCTGCTGGAAGGATGGTGGTTGCGGTATTTTGTCTGCCTGGAAAGGTGCGAGGTGCTCTTGATCGCCAATCCTGAAGACGCAGAGAGCGCGATGCTGTTGGCCGAGGTTTCGGCTACGGCTCTGGTGGCTTGCGCGCCGAAGACAGGAGAGGCCATTGACCTCCAAGTGGGTTCCTTGACCTTGGTGCCCGCTGTCCTGGACAGGGACCGACGGTGGCTTCCCTCTCAGACTCTATCTGCGACGTTTCCTATGGCCTTGCACGAGGGTCCACGCGGCGCGGGGCTTTGGCGGGCCAAGCGGAAGCTTCTGAAACCGTTGCAGGCCACGTTGCACTATTCGCTTGAGTCCAGACGGGCAGCCAATGCCCTAGCTGCGCTCTCTGCGGCGTCGTCTGCCACTACTACTGCTGTTGCTGCTGCCGTCGAAGCACAAGAGGGAGAAGACGGACCACCCCTGGTGCTGCATCATTCTCCCTCGCGGCGCCGCCGGATAGTGAGTGAGCAGACGGGTAGCCCTTGGGATGCCGAGGCCCGCATTCCGCGGTGTGTCTGGCTGGATATCAGACAGGCTCAGTTTTCGTTGGAGACGACAGCAGGGGCAGCAGCTGGTGGGGAGGGCGGGGGGGTGGTGGGTCCAGCGGCGACCAAGAAGGCGGGCGGTTTGATCACTCCAGCGCTCGTCGTTCGGTGTGGTGGCGAAACGCGTTTGGTCAGAGCTATTGCTGGCACCGGTGGTGGTGGCAACAGCAGCAGCAGCAGCAACAACAAAGGCAAGGCGACGCCTCCCTCGTCATTGCCGTCATCGCCGATGTCGTCGTCGTTGTTACCGTTGGCTGCTGCTGCGGCGGCGTCCTCATCCTCGCTCTCATGGGCGGCCATGTTTGAGGCGGCCTTGGAGTTTGTAACGGCCGAGATGAGCTCGCAGGGGGACGTGGAGGTGATTTTAGATGTGGTCGACCTGGGGCCACCTAAAAAGGTGGAGGACGAGGAGGAGGAATGGCCTGTTGTGGCGACAGGCGCCCTTCTGCTCGAGCCGCCGCTGGACGACGACGAGGACGAAGATAATGGTAGCGGCAGGGCACAAGGACCTAGCAAGGGCTACCGACAGAAGCGGGAGGTGGTGCTGACGGGTTTGGGCCCTTGGGAAGGTCTTGCGGGGCGGCTGCAGGTCGAAGTGGAGATGGGGCTGCGGTTGTTGGCCGTGACGGTGCATGGCATCCAGCACCTGCTGACCTTAACAGAGGAGGCAGGGCGGGAGGCCCGTCCGTTTTTGGAGGTGAGCGTGGGGGAGCTGCACAGCCAGACGGACCAGCTATCAGGCTTGCCGGACGAGACGATCGAGCACGAGATGATTTTTGCGGCGGAGGACACGGCGCCCGTGTTGTCCGTGGAGCTCAAGACGTTGGAAGGCCGCGTCCATGAGCGGGTTCGGGCGCAAGCCATGCTGGCGGTGGGGCGAGGGACGAAGGACCAAGGGTTGCTTCCATTGAAGGATCCGAAGGGTACGGTTTTGTGTGAGGTCTGCGTGAGCGTGCATTGGATTGATAACCTTGATGCTTTGGCCGCCTCTGCAGCTATTGCTACCATCAGCAAGGCGGGAGGTGCGATCAGCAGTCAGCCGGTGGCGTTTGCACAGGCTTTGTCGACGTTCCAGCGGCAGTCATTTGTGATGGAGCCTGAGGCGGCGATTGTGCAGACGATTTCGGTCGATCTGTCTGAGGTCTCGCTCAAGGGCACGGAGATGGACTTGGCTGTGTTGGTGGCGACCTTGCAGAACTTTCGGAAGAAGCCTTCTGCCCGCTCTGCTTTGAGTGGTGGAAGTGCTGCTGGTGGGGGAGTTGGTGGAGGAGGAGGAGGAACAGGCGGCACCCTGCCGCGCCGCATCTCTCGTATTAAAAGCATGAGTCAGATCAAAGATGTGGCGGATGGGGACGCTCGGGAGCGGTGGTGGAAGAGGACGATCTACGGGATTTTCAAGGAGGTCGACACTGACAGGGATGGTCGCCTCAGTCGCAGTGAGGTGGTGGAGATGCTGCATCGCGTGGCGGCTGATTTATACTTGACCCATTCCGAAGCCGCGGTGCAGATTGATCGCCTGCTGCATAGCATGGGCTGGGCTGCGGGAGGGGAGGGAGGGAAGGAGGGTGGGGTCGGCGATGAAGAGCAGGCCATGTCTTGGCCGGGCTTCAGAGAGGCGTTGGTACGAGCTGTAGAGGTGTATGAGTTTGAACATGCCGGCTGGCTTTTCAACAGCGTCCGTTGCCGCGAATTTGCGTCAGTAAGCGTGCTCCGGAAGGCATTTCCTGGCTTGGCCTTGGCTCAGGCCTCCTCCACCTATTACACCAATTTCTCCTCTTCCTCCCTAAGTGCGGCCGCGGCACGCCAGTCCTTGGCCGCGCACCTTGCTCGCCTCGAGCCTGGCCCTCCCGATGCACTTGCTGCGTTCTGGAAGTTGCTCGAGCACGAGACGGGGGCACGGCGGGGAGAAATGGACCTGGGCGTGCACGTGGAGCCTGGACAGAGTCCTAGCCAGGCCCACGCGGCGCTGCAAGCGATGCTGGTCCGCGCGCTGAAGAATTACAAGGTGACCAAGGACGCGTGGCGTCTTCTGGTGGTGCCTGCCTTGCATGGACTACCGGCGTTGCGCGGCGTCGATCGGGATGGGTACGAAGTGATGGGCGCGCCTGTGTCGGTGGGGGACGCTGTATATAGCGACATTAAAGGCGCGGAGCTGATTGCGCTGCCACCCGCCCTGGCCTCCCAGGTTCTGACGGGGCTGCGTACCCCCCACCGGGATCGCAAGGCCCGGGGTCCGCGTGTGGTGAGTTTGCACTTGAACGAGGCGGCTACTCTGTATGTGTGCTACGATCGAGCTATTCCCAAGATCCCTGCTTGGCTGACGGGGGCGGGATTTCGCAATACGCGCATCTTTGTGCGGACTACCATGGCAATGTACCGTGTGTGGGTGCTGACGACGCCAGGGCCGGGCCGCATTGTGCTGGGAGGGAATGAGGGCTTTGGCAAGGGCAAGGGACGGGAGAAGCAGGCGTTTGAATGCTTCAATTATTTTGTTCTGATGGGCGCTGCTCCTGGCGCGTCACCGCCTGCCATGGCCGTGCCCTTGCCAGCGCGCTGGCTTTTGCAGGAGAACAGCCCGGCGTACCTGGGCGGGCAGCCGCTGCACGACCACCTTTTTGCGGCCTTGGGGGTGGGTGGCGCACGGCTTGCCCCTCTTCGAAGCGCCAATGCCAAGGAGACGGCGGGGAAGGAAGAGGGAGAGGGTGTGTTGGCGGCGGGGTCGCACTTGCACATGGAGTACAATTTTCATTTGCATTGCCCTGGAATCCACCTCGGGTTGCTGGATGGTCGCAAGTTCCGGTCTTCGACCTCTAAGCTCGCCGTGTGGACTCAGGCTGTCACGGCCAATATCTCCCTCGAGCGACCTTTGGACGCAGAGGAGGCAAGCTGGCTGGGACTTGGCCGGACCGATCGACTGGAGGGGGATTTGGAGCTCGTTTCGTTGGCGGCCTCCTACTTCAACCCTTCCTTGTCGACGCCTGAGCTTGTGGTGGAGCCTTGGGGGTGCCGCTGCGTCATGCGCAACCGTCTCGATTCGGCTATAACCACGGTGCGCGTCGATGCTCCTAGGCATTTGAACCTCAACATCTCGCCTAGTTTGGCAGATGTACTGCGGGGCGTATGGCGGCCCTTGCGATTCGACCCTCGACGGTACCGTGGTTCGTTTGAGGAGACGCCCACCGACGTTAATCGAATTGTTCGCGTCGTGCTCCTGAATCGGCTTGGCGTGCCCCTAACCTTGCGTCCTGCCTCCTTCGGGTGTCGCATCATGGCCTCGTCGCAGCCGCAACAGCAGGAGCAAGGAGAGGAGGAGGAGAAGCAACAGTCGCAGGAGGGGAAGGCGGCAGCGGCAGAGGACGTGCCTCCTCTGGAGGACCCGCGGCTTGTTGTGCTGGAGGAAGGAGGGCAGGTTGAACTGTTACTCGAGCAGTCATCGTCGTCCCAGCAGGCTGCATCCTCGGGATGCCCGGCAGCCGCCGGCTTTTATCATCGCGTCGATCTTGAGCCGCTTGGCTGGAAGCGTGTCGCACAAGTCCATGTGGGCTTGGCGGGCGCGCAGGCTTACCATCTTTCTCCTGCTCATCGCCACCGAGCGCCCTCCCGGCCGGGGTCAGCTCCATCTAATCCGTCACCGGCAAAGGAGCTGCCGCCGGGGGGGCGAGCCTTGTCTCCCAACCCAGCCCACAAGAGGAAGCCAAGCAATAGCAGTCAGCAGCAGCACTCCTCCTCGCACGCTGACGTGAGCCTGAGCCACAAGATTCTTATGGTCGTGGATGCGAAGGAACACCATGCTAGCGCGGAGACAGGGCAGGGCAGCATCACCGCTGCGGCCTTGCACGTGGAGGTGCGGACGAATGTCCGGCTCATGAATCTGACGGGTGTGGTGGTGGACGCGAAGCTGGGCCGAGGCGGAGATGGGGTAAGGGATTTCCTGCTCCCTCACGGTACCATGACTATGCCGTTGAGCATTGTGCGGCAGCAGCCCATGCTTAGTTTGCGTCGGCTTGCTCAGGACGATTACAACCATGAGACCCATTCGCCGGGTATGGGGATGGAGGACTCGGGGGTGTTGCTTCACCCTGCTTTGTTTGATGTACGCACGCACGAGGCCTTGCGGCGGACGCGGGGGCTGGAGGAGCGTTCCTTGTCTTTGCACCATCGTGTGCTTGGCACGGTGGCGGCGCGTGCTGACGACATTGTGCGAGTTGAGCTGGACGAAGCGAAGCCGTTGCAGGAAGGGGGCGAGAGCAAGCAAAGCACGACGGAAGAGAGCCAACAGCAACAGCAAAAGCAGCAGCAGCAAGAGCAGCAGCAGCAGCAGACGCCGGAGAAGAAAACTGTTAAGTCGCCTTCTGTCACGCCGGAGGCCTCAGCGGCGCCCATCAAGATTGCTCATTCGCTCACGACGCCGCTTGCCGTGGCGGTAGATTGGACCCTGGCCATTCTGCCGCCGTATCAGCTGAGCAACACCTTGCCTTGTCTGATCGAGGTCGAAGCCTTCCAACCCAAGCACCTGCCACAACGACGCACCCGCCCCAGGTCCCGCAGCGGCGATGGGAAAGGCAATGCTTCCGGATTGCCCACCTCCTCATTGTCGTTGTCGTCGTCTGCGTCGTCGTCGGCCGTAGGCAAAAGGCGGGCTGATCCTGCGTCAGACCTGTTCTCGCTCCCAATGGGCTTGATGCCTTTGGTGTCTTCGGCCTCGGATGCACGGAGCCGCGTGGACAACGACGACTCCCAGCTTATTGCCAAGGGCAAGGTTCGCAGCGTGCACACCCCTACGTCGCCCGGCGGAGGGAGAGAAGGCATGAGCGACGATGGAGAGCAAGACGAGGCCGAGATTGTGCGGGCCACTGATGCCGGAGAAATGGCAGCAGCGGTCCTGGGGCCGGCGGAGGACATGGAAGTGGTGTGGGGTGGGCGGCTTGAGAGTGGGAATCATGCGAATTTGGAGCTTGTGAAGCTGGATCGAGCGCTTTATATCCGCGTGCGGCTAATGGGAGAGACGCACCCGGGGCCTTGGTCTGTCCCTGTGCATATTCCGTCTTGGACTCACTTGGACCGTGTGGCTTTTAATGAGGATAGGGAGTCGGGGAGCAATGAGGGCTTGGAGGTTTCGTGGATGGATGGTGGGGGGGAGTATCATGGGGACATTCGGTTTGTGCGGCGCTGGCGGTTGAAGGGAGCGCGACGGCTGGCGGTCTGTGCGGATTACTGGATCCTGAATAAGACGGGATTGGCTTTGACTTATCAGCCGACGCCTGTGCCCGACACGGGAGGCCGCACAAGCTCGCCGCGCTTCGATGAGGCGGCGGCTGGAAATGACAATGGTGAGGCGACGGAGCCAGTACCACGGCATTCACCCCTTCCTCCTGAGTGGGCAGTGGCTGCTGCGGCGGCTGGAGTAGCGGCAGAGGGGGCGGAGCGTCGTCTCATTTCGGATGGTATGCATCGGGCCTGCTTTGGCCGCACCACACGCCTGCCGTTGCTGTTGGGTTGCCCCGCCAAGACTTTGCGGACGATGCCGTACGCCTTGAGCCACCAAGCCATGGAGACGCCTCTGTACCTGAGTGAGCTGCGCGTCGATGGCAAGGACCGGGCATTGCCTGCCGTGGTGCATCGCTGCCGGGATCTGGACTTCCCTTTGTTTGCTGACTCGGATTTGCGCGTGGTGGAGCTGCCGGTGCCGTTGCAGGAGGCGATGCGGCGGCCGGATGGGTTGTTGTGTGTTTTGCGGGACCGATGGCGGCGGGATTTGACGTTGACTGAGCAGCAGGAGCAGCAGAATGGGACGGAGACGACGGTGTTTACTGTGTCGGAGGACAGCTATGTCTATGTCTTTTGCTGCGTAAAGGATGAGGAGGGCGAGGGCAAGGAGGAAGGAGGGAGGGCGCGTCCGCCGCCTGCTTGGCTTTCGCATGAGGGGTTTCGTGTTCCACCCAATAGTGGACCGCTTTTGACCTCGGAGTCTCGCACGCGGTATGTGCCTTACCGGCGCTTCTACTCGAAAGGCAGCACTGTCCGCTTGGGAGGCCCGAGGCGAAGTGGGTCCGCAATGGCAGGCTCTGCTCCTCCACCCCCTGGCGCGGACAATAACAGCATCGATTTGTCACGCAGCGGTGCGAGCACGACTAGCAGTGTTGAAAACCACCATCAGCAGCAGCAGCAGCTCCTCTTGAAGCCGCCCCCGCCTCTGCAGCTCCCATCGGCACTTTCTTCCGTCGCCGAGGAAGGGGACAGCAACCAGGAAGCAACAGCAACGACGGCGGTCGTCGTCAAGCCCAAAGGCGGCAAGTCGCCCAAGGCCAAGGCGGGCGAGCCCGTCGAGGTTCAGGTGGTTTTGGTGGTGGCACGTGCCCAGGAGGAGGAAGGCACGATGGAGCTGGACGTGCGGCAGGTGGAGGTGGAGCGCTCGATCAGCGACCGAATGCTCTGCAGTCGGCAATACGCATTGCTTCCCCGTTTTGGCTTGGGTGACCCGCTTTATGTTGATCGAAAGGCCTCTGACTATGCGTTGCAGTTTCTTCCTCCCGCGCTGACGGGCCTACCGCTGCTGGCCATCCACACTGCCCAAGGCGACAAACGTGGTGGGAACTCGTTTGCTCTCAGCTTTAGCGCCCGTCGTCCTTGCACGGTGTTGGTGGCGTACGATGGCCGGGCCAAGTCGGTGCCTGATTGGTTGTCTCGCCTCGGCTTTGAAGCCACCGAATGGACCATTCCAGGTCCGAAGGGCGAGTTTGCTTTCAAGCTATACCGACGGACCATTCCTGCGCATGCCACCCTTCGACTTGGGGGCAACAATGCGCAGGGCGCCCGTGGACCCAAGACCATGTACCTGGTGTGGCTTGCTCCCTTGTTGACGTCGTCGGGTTTTGCCACCACTGTCTCGCCAGCGCCGACGCCGCGGTCGCGGGCTTCGTCTATGGAAGAGGGGGCCTGGCACCAGAACGAGCTGCTGAACGACAGTAGCAACATTGTGGGATTGGTTGCTGGCAAGAAGGGCAGCAGCGAAGAGAAGGACGACGATTTGTCTTTGTATTGGGACAGTCAGGAGAATGGGCGATTGCGCATCTTGGCTCCGCCGTTTGACACGTTGGGTCGAGATTGGTCCTCGCTCTTCAATGTGGATGCCATCAGCACGACGGGCCAGCTCGAGACACCTAGTGCTGTCTTGGGGGTGTCGGTCAAGTCGTTGCCGGGCCTCTTCCATCGGACGAGGGCCGTGACTCTTTGGCCTCGCTTTGTCGTCATCAATCGTTTGCATGAAGCGGTGGATGTGCTGCCCTTGCTGCGGCCTACCTACCTGGACGTGCAAGCCGGAGGGGGGAGCAGCAGTCGCGTCTTGCGTGGCACCGTCGCCTCCATCTTGAACCGTTCATCTTCGACGGTGGAGAAGATGGCGACGGCAGCAGACAAGAAGGCCAAGAGCAAAGCAGCAGCAGCTGGGAATGGAGCCAGCGCAGGCGCTTCAAGCAATGCCAGTGCGGCGACGTCCAGCAGCAGCACGACCAAAGGCCACCTGGCCGCTGCCGAGTGCTACGGGGTGCTCCACCCGGGGGAGTGCATGGTAGTCTACGGCTTCTTGCCTCTGCGCTCCTTGCCCTCCAACCTGCTGCTGCCGCCGCGCTTGAATAAAGCTCGCATAGCCGCCCTCCAGCAGCAGCACACGCTGCATTCCAAGGACGAGGACAAGGACGGGCCGGCGGTGGCGCGTGCTTTGTGCTTCCGCTTGCACGATACCCAGGCGCGTGACGAGACGGAGCAGATGGCGTTTTCGCATGCTGTGTTGACCGAGGGCGTGGGTGAGACGTGTGTGTGGTTCTGGCGGGACGCGAAGGGGATGGATGCCGGGCCCTTGATTTCGGCCAATGTGGACGTGCACGCGTCGACGGTCTTTATGACTTTGCGGGATAGCACGCTCAGCCCGCCTTATCGCATTGAAAATCGGTCTAGCTGGGCGTTTTTGCGATGCAAGCAGTCGGGTATCTCGGGCGATACACTATCGGTGGGCCCCATGGCTTTCAAGTCTTTTTCGTGGCAAGAACGTGATCACCTGCATCAGCTCAAGGTCTCGGTGGAGGAGTGCGAGGGACGAGGAGGCGGTGCAGGGACAGGAGCAGCTGCTCTTGTTGTCACGGCCGACTTTTCGCTGGATGAGGTGGGGCCTAAGGAGACGCTGATCGTGCCGGGCAAGGCGTTCTTGGGAGGGATTGGGGGAGGGGTAGGTGGCGTGGGAGGCGGCGGCACAGGGCTAGGGAGGGGCTTGCACCTCAAGACTCGCCGCTCGCCACAGCAGAAGCTGTACGCCCACGTCTCGACAGCGGGCCGCACCCGCGTTATCACCTTTTCGGACATGGCTTGGGCAGAGATGCAGAGCCCACGGAAGGAGATGGCGTTATCAAGCTGGACCTGGAGTCTATTTCAAGAGCTCTACAATTCGCTTGACGTGCATGTGGGCCTGACAGGGCTCACTCTGAACTTGCTGGACATGGACCCTTCGGGGCGGCGTGTGGTGGAGCTGTTGTCTCTGACCCTTGATCGGCTGGAGGCTAGCAAGGAGGGAGGCAAGGATAGGGCGCAGCTGGCGTTGTACCATGTGCAGGTAGATGATATGCGGCCTCACGCCATTTTACCTGTTGTCCTCCAGCCCGCTGACTCCGGGTGGCATACCCCCATCAGACGGTCAGGGCGCAGCAAGTTGACGGCAGCAGCAGCAGGAGGAGGAGGAGGGGGAGGAGGGAGCGCGGAGAAAGGCAAGAGGCCGTTGACGCAGAAGAAGGAAAAAGGACCAGCGACGTCGGCTCTGGTGCCTTTGATTCGGGTCATGGCCGAGCCAGAGCTGCACACGCCCTGGTCGGAGGTGGTGCATTTCCGTGGCCTGGAACTGGGTGTGCAAGAGCTAGAGGTCCACTTGGACTTGGACGCCCTCCTCTCCCTCGTCGCCTACATCGGCCGTCTCTCCGCCCCTGACCCAGAACGGGAAGAAGCCGCGGCAGCGGCAGCGGGCATCCATTATCACCACCAGCACCAGCGACACCAGTCCCCGCACAGCCTTCGAACGAGTGCCGGCATAGATGACAAGTCTTTATCGTTAGTCCGGAGGTTGTTGCGCTCCAAGGTGTGCGTGCCCGAGGTCGCCTTGGGCGAGGCCGTCGGCCAGCGGTTGGTGTACATCGAGTTGTTTCACCACTCGTCTTTGATCGTAGGCCTGGAGCTCGTGCCAGGGGCGGGGACCTTCCCGTCACGGCGAGAGAAGAACAAGCAGGCAGCAGCGGCGGCTGCGGCGGCGGGGGGGCGGGTGGACGGAGGGATGAGCTTGGACCCTGATTTGGATGAGGCGTTGGTGAGTGGCCTTGAGTTGATTGGCACGGGGGTGGTACAGTTGCTGGCGGACATGGCTCGTAGCCTCGCGCAATTGAGTGGGTTGACCTTGGTGTTTAATGAGTTGTTGCTGACGCATTATTTTGGGAGTCATTATGATTTGGGGCATATTGTTGCTTTGTCCCTTCGGCAGCAGGCGTTGACGCAGAGCTATAAGTTGCTGGGTGCCATGGATCTGCTCGGGAACCCTCTCAACCTGTTTTTGGGCTTCGGTTCCGGCGTGGTCGAGTTCTTCCGACGGACGCAAGCGGAGATGGTGGGCGATGCGGATAGCAAGGGGGAGGGGTTGCGGCGTTTGGCTAAGGCTATAATTGGCGGGCCGTTTTCGAGCGTGAGTAAAATTACGGGGACGGTGGCGTCGTTGTTGGAAGAGGTGGTGGGCGTCCGGGGGGAGGCGGGCGGGGGAGGGATGGGAGGAGGGGGAGGGGACGAGGGCATGTCGTCGGCGTCGTCGGCGGCGGGGGGCCATGCTGAGGGTGCTGGTGGTGGTGGTGGTGCAGGAGGCCGCGCTGCCCCACCGCAACATCTGGGAGAAGGCATCTTGAAGGGCGGGGAGGTGTTCTATCGGTCGATGAAAAGCGGCGTCAAAAACATCTATGACTTGCCACAGCAGGGGGCGTCGCGAGAGGGTTTTGCGGGCTTTTTGAAAGGGATGGGGAAGGGGGTGGTGGGCGCTTTGGCCGCGCCTTTGATTGGCACGTTGGGTGGAATTTCTCGGGTGACGGACACGACGGCCTACTTTGACAAGCCCAAGGTCTTGCGACGGCGACGGGCGGCGAGGGTGGCTGCAGAGAATCAGGTGCTGCCTTTGTTGGAGCTCAGGGATATGGGGGAGGAGAGGGAGGAAGGGGAGGAGGAGGGGCAGGAGGGCAAGAAGCAGCAGCAGCAGCAGCAGGAGGAGGAGGAGGAGGAGTTCAAGAGACAAGTAAGGCCCACAGAGACTTGAAAAGGCCTTGAAAGATGTGTAAATACGATAAGGAAACACATATAGATGTAGACATTATGACTTTATAAGTAGAGGCCTTTTGTGTGTGCAGCAAACAAAAACGGAATTGAACAGGCATGTAACTCAACAAAAGTAGTGACACCAAAGCGACGCATCTGCAACTTATGACAGAGGAAAATAGATTTTAATTACATTTTGCTTTTTGGTTGGCTTTGCTTCCTGCTGATGCTTTTCATTCTATTAATCTATCTCCTTAATACACAGGTTCTCTCTGGTGTTGACGAGACAAAATGTATGACCAGCAGGGAAAGAATGTAGACATCGCTACTCTTTTACTACTTTCTCCTTCCCTCCCTTTCTTCCTTCACTCCGATCTTACTTTCCTCCACCTCTTTTCTTTTGATACCTGGATTTCCTTCATACTGCTTCTCACGCTGCAGCTTCTTGGTTTCCTTCTTAAACATTCCACCCACTCATTCTTGCTTTGTTTTTGGTCTTTTTTGTCTACTCAGAGAATCCCGCCCGCTCACCACCAAAGACTGGTGCTCATGTTGTTGCCTTTGCTCCAATCACTTCCCCTGTCACTTCCCGTGCTACTTATCTCACACACCCAGGCTTCGCTGCCCGTTCCGCTGCCCGAAGCATGCCCTGGATCATTGTGTTCAGAAGGCCACAACTTTGACCTCGATCAGGACACTTCAGATTCATTTTTCCAATCTCTGGGCAACCATTGACAAATGCCAGAGTAAGCGCACCAAAGCCAAGGGCCGTATAAGTAACGGTCTCCCATATATGTATATCGACTTCTTTCACCTTGCGCAAACCCCGCGCGTCGATCGCTTGGGCAAAAGCGATCAAGCCTTTGTCAGTCATATTATATATTATATAACTAAGCTCGATCTCCCTTATTTGTCCCATGCGCCCTTGGTCGATGACAGACGCCATCGTGGTCATGCCTCCATCGCCCACATCTCCCAAATTGAGTTCCCTCAGCATGGTACGCGGCGCTTCGCGCAAACCACCGGCCAAGACCACCACACCCTCGTCTCCATTATCAAAATTGGAATCTAAGACAACTAAGGTGGGTGTTGTGCACAGGGAGACACACGACCTTCCATCCCCGCATTTCCATTCTCTGTGCCTCGTACTACCGTACGGGGCATAGCTAAGTCCCGCATCCCTAATACCTTTGCTGGATAAGGACTAGAACTACTTATTTTTGCAAATGTACGGCCTACCATTGTCGCGCTTGCGTACAAAAGGGGTCTGTGATTGGGATCAACCTCCCGTCCCTCATGTCGACGACCCTCTAGATGCCCGTACTAGGTTAGAGGAGCAGGGCCACAGGCCGAGCGTGATAAGTGTCGATAGATTGAGTTGAGATGTACCTTTGATCAAAGTATTGGTGAGAACGATCGTGAGGAAGGGTAGTTTGGACGGGATCAAAGCTCCGCGGAAGGCACCACCCGAACGTCTCGCAACGCC
>Ga0105053_10007528_pt1 | contig 14524 bp, 14 predicted proteins | sample BON01_FD_78093 | JGI IMG/M metagenome (GOLD analysis project Ga0105053, IMG submission 78093) | Freshwater microbial communities from Lake Bonney liftoff mats and glacier meltwater in Antarctica - BON-01 | ecosystem: Environmental > Aquatic > Freshwater > Ice > Glacier meltwater | place: Lake...
CGGCCATTTGTTCAGCCTCACGCACAGCCTGCTCCTCTGCGGACAACGGTACCAAGCCGAATTGTGCGGCTTGTGGCCCAAAGACCTCTGCAGCTCCCTCGCGGGCGGCTCGCATCACATCCTCGCGGGGCACGGCGGCGCCAAAGAGCGGCACCTCGGGTGCGGCAGCAAAGACGGGATGATACATTTCAAATTCCGGCCAGCCCGACCCCGTCCAGCCGAGCGCAGCATCAAGCGCCTGCATGTCGGTCCGGTCCACACCTTCGGCACGCGCCACTTGCGCCGGATACAGCATCTCGAACACCAGTGCCGTGGGTGGAAAATCTCTGACCCACGCGGCCTGCACCAGATGGTGGTCAGGATTATCGTGCATTTCACCTAGCACGACGATGTCATAATCGGTCGATTGCGCCGAGGCCGCGCCCGTCAGACACAAGAGCGCGGACAGGGCAACAACACGCCTCATCCGAAGAAATTCATCACTTCCCGCGATTGCGTCTCCAGATTGCGGCGCATCTTGCCAAAGGCTGCGGCCTCAAGCTGTCTGACCCGCTCTTTCGACAGGCCAAGCTCATCACCCAGGGACTCGAGTGTGCGGGGTTCCTCGCGCAGTTTGCGTTCACGCACGATGAACCGCTCCCGCTCGTTCAGCGACGACAATGCAGATAACAACCACTGGCGCAGCGTATCCGTGTCGTGGCTCGCTTCGACCCGCTCTGCCGCCTGAACACCGTCATCTTCAAGCGCCTCGATCCATTCGCGACCTTCATCCTCGGAGGATTGCGTGGCGTTCAGCGAATAATCAGACCCTGACAGACGACCCTCCATCATCTCGACATCATGCAGCGGTACGCCGACTTCGACAGCGATCTTCTGGCGCATCTCGTGGCCGTCAAGCGTGATACCCTCTGCCGCCGCCTCCCGCTCCAGCCGGGCTTGCACCCGGCGCATGTTAAAGAACAGCGACTTCTGCGATGAGGTCGACCCGGTGCGTACCATTGACCAGTTGCGCATCACATAATCCTGAATGCTCGCCTTGATCCACCAGACGGCATAGGTCGAAAACCGGACGCCGCGATCAGGATCAAACTTGTCGGCGGCTTTCATCAGGCCCAGCGACGCCTCTTGAATGAGATCATTCATCGGCGCGCCATAGCGGCGAAACTTTGACGCCATCGAGATTGCGAGTCGCATATAGGCCGTGATCAGCCGATGCAGCGCCTTTTCGTCGCGCTGGTCGCGCCAGGCATAGGCGAGGCGCAACTCTGTCTCGGCGTCCAACAATTCGGCGCGCATCGCCTTGCGCGTCATGGTCTGATCTGCATAACCATCGAGTGCCATTCCGGTCCTCCGTTTACCGCGATGCCCCCGCCCTAACCGCAAAGCATCGTCCTGCTTGTCACAGAGGTTTACGCGACATGAACGCCTCCGGATCAAACAAGGTTCCCGGCTCGTCATTGCCAAAACTGTCTTTGGTGCTGGGCGGTGCTGCCTCCGGCAAGTCGCGCTTTGCCGAAGGGTTGGTGACAGGCTCCGGTCTTGCGCCCGTCTATATCGCCACGGCACAGGTCTGGGACGCCGAAATGGCTGCCAAGATCGCCGCGCACCGGGCGGATCGCGGCGCGGGTTGGCACACCATCGAAGAACCGGTCGCGATTGCAGACGCTCTTACCGGACTGAAGCCGTCGCAGGCGGTGCTGGTGGATTGCGCGACGCTCTGGCTCTCGAACCTGATTCTGGCCGAGGCTGATCTGGGTATTGCAGAAACTGCGCTGTTGAAGGCCCTTGCGGACTGCCCCGCACCTGTGGTGATCGTCTCCAACGAAGTGGGACAGGGGATCGTGCCGGACAACGCGCTGGCGCGGCGGTTCCGCAATGCACAAGGGATGCTCAATCAGCGGATCGCGGCGCAGGCCGGACTTGTCGTGCTGGTCGCGGCGGGGCTGCCCCTGATCCTCAAGGGGGCATTGCCATGACCCGGCTCTGGCTGGTCCGGCACGGGCCCACCCATGCGCGTGGCATGTGCGGCTGGTCCGATCTGCCCGCCGACCTCTCCGATCATGCCGCGATCAACCGGCTCTCGCTCTATCTGCCCGATGCGCCGGTCATTTCCTCGGACCTGTCGCGCGCGGCGGCAACCGCCAGCGCCATCGGCGGCGACCGGCACCGCCTGCCGGACGATCCCGACCTGCGCGAGTTGCATTTCGGCGACTGGGAACTGCGTAGCCACAGCGAAGTGGAGGCGGAATCGCCGGATCTGATCCGCGCCTTCTGGGACGCGCCGGGCGCAACCCGGGCGCCCGGCGGCGAAAGCTGGAATGACCTTTGCCACCGGGTCGATGCCGCCATCGACCGGCTGCTGGCGCGGGCCCTGCCTGACGTGATCGTCGTGGCACATTTCGGTGCGATCCTGACCCAGCTGCAACGCGCCCGCGGTATTACAGCGCAGCAAGTTCTGGGCCACAAGATCGACAATCTGTCGGTGACAGAGCTTGCCCGGCATGGCGTGACGCCAGAATGGACGGTTGGGCCGATCAATCACATTCCTTGATGGAATACCGCATGAAACACCGTTTAGGAACGCGATACCACGGCGCTATGCCGGGCGGCGAAACACAAGGAACCGCGACATGACCTATGACCTTGCCATCGGTGACCGCGCCTATTCGAGTTGGTCACTGCGTGGCTGGCTCTTGTTCGATGCGTTTGGAATCGATGTGAAAACGCATCTTGCACGGCTTTACTCAGATGAATTGCCAACCCTGCTGGCCGGGTACGTTCCTGCGCGCACCGTGCCGGCGATGCGCACGCCGCAAGGAACGGTCGTCGCCGATACAATCGCTATCGCCGAAGAACTGGCCAGCCGCCATCCCGATGCTGGCATCTGGCCAACTGACCCGGACGCGCGGGCCACCGCGCGGATGCTCAGCGCCGAGATGCACGCCGGTTTTGGCGCGCTGCGCAGCCATTGCGCGATGAACCTGCGGGTCAGCTATGCGGATTGCACCCCAACCGACGCGGTCCTGGCTGATCTGGCACGGATCGAAGCGCTCTGGTCATGGTCGCTTGATCGCAGCGGTGGCCCGTGGCTCTGCGGCGGCTACAGCGCGGCGGATGCTTTCTATGCGCCCATTGCGGCGCGTATCGCGGGGTACGGCCTTCCGGTCGGCGCGCAGGCGGCAGGCTATGTTGCCGCACATCTGGCACACCCGTCCTTTCGTCGCTGGCGCGCGATGAGCCTGATCGACGGAGCGGATCAGCCGGCCTATGCCCGCGATTACCCGCGCCAGGATTGGCCCGGCCCTGCTCCGCTCGCAGCGCGTGCCATCGCTACAGGAGAACCAGAAAACGCGTCCTGCCCCTATTCGAGCGCGCCGATCACGCATCTGGCCGAGGTCGCGGGCCGGGTCTTTGGCATGTGCAGTGCATTCTGCAGGGACAAGACGGTGGCGGATCCGGCGGCATGGCCGGCTTTCATGGCGATTTTCAAAGCAGAGGCGTGAACGGGCGCGGATCTGTTAACCTTTCCTAAACCCCAATCTCGCTACTTGTTAACCAACATTGGGGAATGGAGCGGGTAATGGTCGCGCTGGCCTATACGGTGGCCTTTGAAGGGGTCGAGGCGCGGCTGGTCGAGGTGCAATGCGCCGTGACACCCGGCATCCCGTCATTCTCCATCGTCGGACTGCCGGACAAGGCCGTGTCCGAGGCGCGTGAAAGGGTGCGGGCGGCGCTGACGGCGATGGCCATTGCGCTGCCTTCCAAACGGATCACGGTCAATCTGTCGCCAGCAGACTTGCCCAAGGAGGGATCGCACTTCGACCTGCCCATCGCCATGGCGCTGCTGGCAGCACTCGACATCCTGCCGCATGACGAGGTGGCGGGGACGGTTTCGCTGGGTGAATTGTCATTGGGCGGGCGGCTGGTGCCGGTGATCGGGGCGCTGCCTGCCGCGATGACAGCGGCGGAAGAAGGGCGGATCCTGTTATGCCCCAAGGCCTGCGGGGCAGAGGCGGCATGGGTTGGAGCGGTCGAAGTCATAGCTGCTGCGACCTTGGCCGAAGTGATCCGGCATTTCACCGGGCAACAGCCGATCACACCTTCCGAACCCGGCGAAGTGCGGCTGGAACCCGGCTCGCGCGACATGCGCGAAGTCAAAGGACAGGAAAGGGCCAAACGCGCCCTCGAAATCGCTGCGGCAGGCCGGCACCACCTGCTGATGGTCGGCTCTCCCGGCTCTGGCAAATCCATGCTGGCCGCGCGCATACCGGGGATCATGCCGCCACTGACGGCGACAGAGGCGCTGGAAACATCGATGATTCATTCGCTCTCGGGCCTGCTCGACGAAGGTGGGATCAGCCGGGCGCGGCCATTCCGCGAGCCGCATCACACAGCGTCCATGGCCGCAATCGTCGGTGGCGGGCGCGCGGCGAAACCGGGGGAAATCTCGCTCGCGCATAATGGCGTGCTCTTTATGGACGAGTTTCCCGAGTTTCCGCGCACCGTCCTTGAAACGCTGCGCCAACCCATCGAGACCGGCGAAGTCGTGGTGGCCCGCGCCAATGCGCATATCCGCTATCCGTGCAAATTCATGCTAGTCGCCGCAGCCAACCCCTGCAAATGCGGCTATCTGACCGATCCCGCCCGTGCCTGCGCCCGCGTACCGATCTGTGGCGAGGAATATATGGGCCGCATTTCCGGGCCGCTGATGGACCGTTTCGATCTGAGGGTCGAGGTGCCGCCCGTCGCCTTCACCGACCTTGACCTGCCAGAGTCAGGCGACAGTTCTGTCACGATTGCCGCCCGGGTCGCGGCGGCGCGGGCGATCCAGACCACACGGTTCGACGGCATCGACGGCGCGCGGGTCAATGCGGATGCCGAGGGGCGACTGCTGGAGGAAATCGCCACTCCCGATCCCGAGGGGCGGGCTTTGCTCACGCGGGTGGCAGAGCGCTTTGGATTATCCGCGCGCGGCTATCACCGCGTCCTGCGGGTGGCGCGTACGGTTGCGGATCTGGACCAGTCCGAAACGGTCAGGCAGCCGCATGTCGCCGAGGCTGTCAGCTACCGTCTCGCCATGACGAAAGAGGTTTGAAGATAGCCAATAACCGGGTCGCTGCGGTATCCTGTCAGGCGAACTGCTCGCGCAGCAGGCGTTCTTCGAGACCATGACCAGAGTCGAACAGCAGATGATGCTCTATCGCAGGCTCGCTACGAATCACCACCCGGGCGACACCGAGCACGGAGCGCGAGTCGGCGTCAGCCATGACCGGCCGTTTTTCCGGCTCGATCACATCGAACTGGATGACTGCCGAACGCGGCAGCAACGCGCCGCGCCAGCGCCGGGGGCGGAATGCCGACATTGCCGTCAGGGCCAACACATCGGACCCGATGGGCAGGATCGGTCCGTGAGCCGAATAGTTGTAGGCAGTCGAGCCGGCAGGTGTTGCGATCAAGGCGCCATCGCAGACCAACTCTTCCATCCGTAGTTTTCCATCGACCGTGATGCGCAGTTTTGCCGCCTGCGGACCGGCGCGCAGAAGGCTGACTTCGTTGATGGCCAGCCCGTGGTGTACTTGGCCAACCCGCGTTGTTGCAGTCATCGCCAAGGGATTGATGATGGTCCGTTCGGCTTGCGCCAGACGCTCTGGCAGACCGTATTCATCATAGGCGTTCGTCAGGAAACCGACCGTACCCCGGTTCATCCCATAGACCGGGATCGAACTGACTTCGGTTGCATGCAGCGTCTGCAGCATGAAGCCATCGCCACCAAGCGCCACCACGACTTCAGCCCTGTCGAGTGCCGCTTGGCCGTAGCGTGCCGTCAGACGCATCAAGGCCCCTTGGGCAATCGGGGTGTCGCTTGCCATAAAGTGGATGAGTGTGGCGTTCATGGATGGACTTTCTGTTTGGTCCCAGCATTCCGCTGATCGGATCGGAAACACAAGGTACCGATCAAAGGCACTGATCGGACGAGAGCCTGTGACGCAGGGGGCGGCAACTGGGTCGTTTTGTCCCTTTTGGGAAATGCGGTCCTGAGCTAAGACATCGCTGCAACATGCACTGCCCGCCCCTCCCGAAAGGAAGTCCCGATGAACGCTGCGTCCCGCGATGATGGTTTCTTTACTGAAAGTCTGGCGAGCCGCGACCCCGCGCTCTTTGCCGCGATGACGGCAGAGCTGGGTCGGCAGCGTCATGAAATCGAACTGATCGCATCAGAAAATATCGTCTCGGCTGCGGTCATGCAGGCGCAGGGCAGCGTGCTGACAAACAAATATGCCGAAGGCTATCCGGGCAAACGCTATTACGGTGGATGCCAGTTTGTCGATGTGGCGGAGAACCTGGCCATCGAGAGGGCCTGCGCGCTCTTTGGATGCAGTTTTGCCAACGTGCAGCCTAATTCGGGTAGCCAGGCCAATCAGGGCGTGTTTCAGGCGCTGATCGCACCCGGCGACACAATTTTGGGGATGTCGTTGGATGCTGGCGGGCATCTGACCCATGGGGCAAAGCCGAACCAGTCGGGCAAATGGTTTCACGCCGTGCAATATGGTGTGCGCCAGCAGGACAACCTGATCGACTATGACCGGATCGCAGTACTTGCGACCGAGCATCAGCCCAAGATGATCATTGCCGGCGGATCGGCCATTCCACGCATCATCGACTTTGCCAGGATGCGTGAGATTGCCGACAGCGTTGGCGCCTATCTGCTGATTGATATGGCACATTTTGCCGGGCTGGTGGCGGCGGGACTATACCCCTCGCCCTTTCCGCATGCGCATGTGGCGACAACGACAACGCACAAGACCCTGCGTGGCCCGCGTGGCGGCATGATCCTGACCAATGACGAGGCCATCGCGAAGAAAGTAAACTCGGCGATCTTTCCAGGGATACAGGGCGGGCCCTTGATGCATGTGATTGCCGCCAAGGCGGTGGCCTTTGGCGAGGCGCTGCGGCCCGACTTCAAGACCTATCAGGCGCAGGTGATCAAGAACGCGCAGGCGTTGGCAGATGAACTGATGAAGGGCGGCCTCGATATCGTGACCGGCGGCACCGACACGCATCTGATGCTGGTCGATCTGCGCCCCAAATCGGTCAAGGGCAACGCGACCGAACAGGCATTGGGCCGGGCGCATATCACCTGCAACAAGAACGGCATCCCCTTTGACCCGGAAAAGCCGACCGTGACATCAGGTGTGCGTCTTGGATCACCCGCAGGCACCACGCGCGGATTTGCCGAGGCGGAGTTCCGCCAGATCGGTCGCTGGATCGTGGACGTGGTCGACGGGCTGGCAGCACATGGCGAGGACGGCAATGCCGAGGTCGAAGCGGCAGTGCGCGGCGGGGTCGGGGAAATGTGCCTGCGCTTTCCAATCTACCCGGATCTCTGAAAAGGGGGGTGGGTTGAAACCCACCTTACGCCGCCGGGATGGCGCGCGTCAGACAATCCCGCGCCAGACCAGAAACGTTACAATGATGGCGAACAGCAAGAACAGATTAAAGGCCACCACGCCTGCCAGATTGAGCAGGCGGGTGCGCGCTGCCTGCTTGGGATCAATCGACTTCAAATGGGCCACGACCTGCTGATGCGCCCGTGTCGCGCGGTTCTGATCGATCATCCGGGCAAGCCGTGGATTGGCAGCCATCGGCGCGGCCTGCACCAGAAAACGCGCCTCGCGCCGGATATGCCGCGGCAAACGGCGGCCCGCCTTGCGCAATTGCGCCTCAAGGCTGCGGCCGCGAACGCGCAACCGCTGCTCCATCAGGGTGCGGATTTCGTCGATCTGAGGGGTGAGGCCCTGCACATCCATGCGCCACACCTACCGCCGCAACAGAGGCGGCTCAATGGCTCTAGCACCCGCCTGCATGTCCGGATTAGGCTTGGTGCATGTTGAACACGATCCGCCATGGCGCGCCCACCGCAGCACCGACGCTCCTGATCGCGCATGGCCTCTACGGCTCAGCCCGCAATTGGGGAGTTATCGCGCGGCGACTGAGCGAGAGCCGGCAGGTCATTGCTGTCGACATGCGCAACCACGGCTACAGCCCCTGGCACCCGACCCATAGCTATGCCGATTTGGCCACCGATCTGGCAGAAGTGATCGAGGCTGAGGGCAGCGGCCCGGTCGATGTGCTGGGCCATTCGATGGGCGGCAAAGCCGCGATGGTGCTCGCGCTCAGCCGGCCCGACTTGGTACGCCGCCTGATCGTGGCGGATATTGCCCCGGTCCCCTATGGCCATACGCAGGCGCATGTGGCCGAGGCGATGAAATCTGTCGATCTGACCTCAGTCAGCAGCCGCGCCGAGGCGGGCGAACAAATGGGTCTCGCCGATCCCGCCACCACGTCTTTTGTACTGCAAAGCCTCAACATGGCAGAGCGGCGCTGGCGATTGAACCTTGATGTGCTACTGGCCGGGATGAACACGATCATTGGTTTTCCGGATGTCGCCGGAGTGTTTGAGGGCCCTGTGCTGTTCCTGACCGGTGCGCTTTCAAGCTATGTCCTGCCGCAACATCGTTCACGGATCAAAGAGCTGTTTCCCAAGGCCAGATTTGCCGGAATACCCGGTGCGGGCCATTGGCTGCATGCCGACAAACCGCGCGAGACCGAGGCGGCGGTGCGCATCTTTCTCGAAATGTAGCGTCCAGCGCGTGCCATGGTTTCAGATTTCAAGGATGAGAGGACAGCGATCTGAAGCCCCGGGTGAATAATCTTAGTGACCAAAACCTTGGACCTGCCCGATGGTTGGCAGATCACGATGGACAAAGGTGGCAAGCCCCCATTGCGACGGCAAAGGCTGGTCATCGAGCCAAAGCTGCCCCTGCGCGGCGGGTCAAAACGTGGCGACATGGTCAGGCGGACGGCGCAGATATCACGAAAGAAATTGGCCGCCGGTCAAGGACATGCGCACCGCCCCGGTAAATCAGCCATTCCTTGTCGGTAGAGTGCCTGTGAACAACCTCTTGCAAGCAGAGGACATCCGGTGCGGTCGCAGCAAGATAAGGCAGGATCGCTGCGCCACCGTGCCACCCCATCCATTGCGGCACATGATTTTCACAGCGCAGCGGAGCTTTGCGATCGGATGTGTCTGCGCTCGGCCTATCAGGTCTGGCCAGTCGGACAAGCCGCTCAGCAGAACATCTCTAGCCCCGCGGCGACAGACCCCGCCGTCCTTCGATCGCCTGCCAGACCTTGGCGGCAATGTTCGTACCGTCAAACCGCTCCAGTTCCTGAATGCCGGTCGGCGAGGTGACATTTATCTCGGTCAGCCAGTCGCCGATCACGTCTATCCCAACGAATATCTGGCCCTTCTCACGCAAAAGCGGCCCGATCCGGGCACAAATCTCAAGATCGCGGGGCGTCAGTGCCACTTTCTCGGGTCGTCCGCCGACATGCATGTTCGAGCGCGTTTCGCCTGTCGCCGGCACCCGGTTGATCGCGCCGACAGGTTCACCATCAACAAGGATCACCCGCTTGTCGCCCTTGGTCACAGCAGGCAGGTATTTTTGCACGATCAGCGGTTCGCGGCTGATCCCGGCGAACATCTCGAACAGAGAGGCGAGGTTGCCGTCATTGCCTGCCAGCTTGAACACGCCGGCGCCGCCGTTGCCGTAAAGCGGCTTGAGGATAATATCGCCATGCTCCGCCCGAAACTCCCGCAGGGTTTGCAGGTCGCGTGCGATCGTGGTGGGCGGGGTCAGATCGGGGAACTGCAATACCAGCAGCTTTTCGGGATAATTGCGCACCCAGAACGGATCATTCACCACCAGCGTCTCTGGATGGATCATGTCGAGTATATGGGTCGTGGTGATATAGCCCATGTCAAACGGCGGATCCTGTCGCAACCAGACAACATCATAATCCGACAGATCGACAAGCTGCTCTTCGCCGAGCGAGAAATGATTGCCTTTAACGCGCCGCACCGTCAGCGGCCAGCCGCGCGCCGTGACCCGGCCGTTCTGAAACGCCAGCCGGTCTGGGGTGTAATAAAACAGCGAATGCCCGCGCGCCTGCGCCTCTTCGGCAAGTCGAAAGGTCGAGTCGGCGTCGATATTGATCGGCCCGATCGGGTCCATCTGGATGGCAACCTTGAGTGACATGCGGGCGGATTCCTCTGGCTTGGTCTGCGGGATACATGGCGCAACCCTGTGGCCGGCGCAAGCGCGCGGACTTAGGGTTGCAGCGGGCCCAGATACGGGGTCAAGAACGCGTAACAGGCGGCTTTGGCCTGTTCGGGCGGCATCAGCGCGGGTTCGATGCAATGCTGCAGCCCCAGCCCGTCGATCAGGCAGATCAGTTGTTGCGCCAGTGCGTCGCAATCCACGACCCTGCCCTGCGCCGCCTCGACCAGCGCCGTGGTCACGTCAGCACGGTACTGTGCGTATTGTCGGCGGTGTTCATCCTGTAGCACCGGGTTATTTGCAGTCTCGCCCCAGAGTGTCAGCCAGATATTCAGAACGTCGCGGCTGAACATCTCAGCAGAGAAACTCGCCTCTATCATCGCGGCAATCGGGGACATGCCCGGGCGCGGCGCATTCATCGCTGCCATGCTCTTGCGATACATATTGGCATAGACGGCAGCGAGCAGGCCGTCTTTAGTCTGAAAATGATGGGTGATCAGCCCGCGCGAGACGCCCGCCTCGCGGCAGACCTTGTCGATGGTGAATTCGAGGATACCGCCCCGCGCCATGCAGACCAGCGCCGCCTCTTCCAATGCGGCGCGGCGTTCGTCGCTGGTCAGACGACTGTATTTCGGGGCGGATTTCATCGGGGCTTTATGGCATGTCGGGGCGGCGCATCGCAACGCCGCCCCGGTTGCATCAGAGTTTGCGGAACATGACCGGGTCAGGATGCCCGTCGGCAAGGATCACCGGTTCGATATTGTCATCATGGATCGCGACCAGCGGCTCAAAGCAGATAAAGATGAATCCACCTGATTCCTCCATCAGATCCTCCATCCGGTTGAATATGACGCGCCGGGCATCGTCGTCGCGCTCCGATAGTGAGCCCTGAAACAACTCCTCGTATTCGGCACTGTCAAAGAAGGACCAGTTATAGACGCCGATCTGATCGGGACGGAACCAGACCAGATTTTCCGTCGGATCAATGCCGCCGGCAAAGTTCATCAGCACGAGTTCGAGCGATTTGTAGTCATCCCCCGCCGTCATGTCGCCCAGCGCCCAATAGGCCGCCTCTTCCGTTGGCTGGATTTCGACCGTGATCCCCGCTTCCCCCAGCGACGCCTGAATGATCTGCGCCACGGTTTGCGAGGTGCTGTCCGTCAGCGCCACAAGTTGCAGCACGATCCCCTCTGCCCCGGCCTCGGCCAGCAGTTCGCGTGCCTTTTCCACGTCGCGCGTGGCGATCAGATTGCTTTCGCGGGCAAAGCGGGTGCCGGGCTGGATAACACCGGCCGACCGTCCGACGAGCCCGTCATAGGCCCCCAACAACACCGCATCGCTGTCATAGGCGTATTGGATCGCCTGCCGCACCCTTATGTCTTTCAGTGGCTCGGCATTCATGTTGATCGTAAGCCATGAATAGCGGGTCGATTCGGCCTCGATCAGTGTGGCGCCGGAGATCATGTTACCCCTGAGCTGCCGGACGGCAGAGACGGCCAGTCGGGTGAAGTCAAACGCATCCGCCTCATAGGCCAGTTGCGCTGCCTGATCGTCGGTCACGATATAAAACTCGATCCGGTCAAAATCGGGTTTGAGGCCCGTCCAGTCAGGGTTGGCGCGCAACGTCACCTTTTGCTGCTGTTCCCAACTGTCGAACAGGAACGGGCCACATTCAGCCGGGCTCTCGGTCGTATAGCTGCCGCCCACCGCCTCCACCGCCGCCTTGCAGACGATATGACCCCCGTAATAGGGCAGTGCTATGACTTCGAACGGTTTGAACCCTTCGGTCAGGTGAATGATACCCGACAGCGCATCGACGATCTCGACCTCTTTGAATTTTTCAAACTGATAGGACCAGGCAGAGTCGCCGAAAGCAATGCGCTCGAACGAGAATTTGACATCCCCGGAGGTGACCGGGCCATAGCCATTGGTCCAGACCAGCCCTTCGCGCAACGTAAACGCCAGCCGCGTGTCATCCAGCCATTCGAGCGTCTCTGCCGCCCAGTTTGTCAGTTGATTGTCGGCGCGCATGTCGCCCAGCCGGTTCAGCGTGACCTGCGTGCAGCGCGGGATGATATCGTCAAGCTCGCCGTTGATCCCGTATGGGTCCAGCACCTGAAAATCGGCCCCCATCCGCAGGCGCAATGTGGTGCCATCGGCGGCCCAGGCGAAATGCGGTGCTGTCACCGCTCCGGCAAATCCGGCCCCTGCCACGCGCAGGAAACCGCGTCTGTCTGTGCTCCAAGTCATGTTCATCTTCCCTTCATAGATTGGTGTTCAAGGCTCCGGCATAATGACAGCGGGCCATGCGGCCCGGTTCGATGTGGCGCAACGCCGGCACTTCCTCCCGACAGCGCGTCGTGGCGCTGATACAGCGCGTGTGGAATTCGCAACCGGCAGGACGGCGCAGCACCGACGGAATCTCGCCCCTGATCGCCAGATCGGCACGGCGCTTGCGCGGATCGGGCCTCGGCTCGGCGGCAATCAGGCTGACCGAATAGGGATGCAGCGGCCGGGCAAACACCGCCGCCGTTGGCCCCGTCTCCACCAGTCGGCCCAGATACATCACGGCAATCTGATCCGCGATATGCCGCACGAGCGACAGGTTATGCGTGATGATGAGATAGCTGAGCCCCATCCGGTCCTTCAGATCGCTCATCAGGTTGAGGATTTCGGCCTGCACCGACACATCGAGGCCCGCAGTCGGTTCATCCGCGATCACCAGCGAAGGCTCGAGCGCGAGGGCGCGGGCGACGCCGACCCGGCGCGCCTGTCCGCCCGACAGTTCATGCGGGTAACGCCCTGCCATTGCGGCGGGCAGGCCCACCTGCGCCAGCAACTGCGCCGCTTTGGCCTTGCGGTCCGGCATCGGGACCCGGTGAATGACCAAAGGTTCGGTGATCAGGCTGCCCACCGACATGCGCGGCGAAAGCGACGCCTGCGCATCCTGAAACATCATCGCCACCCGCCGCCGGATCGCGGCAAAATCCGCAGCCGTGCGCAACCCGGCTCCGTCAAAGGCAAGATTGCCGCCGGAAATGCTCTGCAGCCCCAATATCGCGCGGGCGAGCGTTGTTTTTCCAGACCCGCTCTCGCCCACCAGACCCAATGTCTCGCCCCGTGCCAAGCTCAGGTTGATGTCCGCCAGAATGCTGATCCGGCGCCGTGACGGGAACAGACTGCCGGACAACGGCAGATCGACGTCCACTGCGCTGATCTCCAGCAGGCTCATGCCTGCACCGCGTGACACAGCGCCATCCGGTCGACAGAGAGCAGCACTCTGGGCGGAGCCTCGCTGCGGCAGCGGGGCTTTACCAATGGGCAACGTGGCGCAAAACTGCACCCGGCGGGTGGCGCCATCAGGTCGGGTAACTGCCCACCAATCGTCGGCAAACGACGGGCGAGGTCATGAATCGCCGCCGGATCACAGGCCAGCAGCGCGCGGGTATATGGGTGCTGCGGGGCATGATAGATATCATCGACCAGCCCTTCTTCGACCACTTCTCCCGCATACATCACCGCCACGCGATCACAGAGTTCGGCAATCACACCCAGATGATGCGTCACCACGATGACAGCACCCTGATAATCGGTCTGCAATTCGCGCAGCAGATGGATGATCTGCGCCTCCATCGTCACATCGAGCGCGGTCGTCGGCTCGTCGGCCACCAGAACATCGGGCGACATCAGCAAGGCCGCAGCAATCGCCGCACGTTGTCGCATTCCGCCGGAAAGTTCATGCGGATAGCGGCGCAGGCACAGGTCCGCATCTGCGATCCCGACCTTCTGCAACTGCGTCAGCGCCCGCGCCCGCCGCTCTGACCGGCTGACACCCGTCAGATGATGCTGAAAATCCACCAGTTGTTCGCCAATGCGCAGGACCGGGTTGAAGGCCGTCATCGGATCCTGAAAAATCATCGCGATGTGGCGTCCGCGCAGTTGCCGCTGTTCCTCGGCACTCATCCGCAGGATATCGCGACCCCGGTAGCGCACCGCGCCGCCGGTCACCTCGGCATTGCGCGCGAGCAGCGCAATGATGGCAGCAGCGAGCGAGGATTTGCCACAGCCGCTCTCGCCCATGATGCCCAGAACTTCGCCGGCGCGCGCGGTCAGGCTGACATGTCGCAGGGCCTGAAGCGTGCCGCCCGCCACATGATAGCGCAGCGACAAATCCTCGATTTCCAGCAGCGCGGTCATCGCGGCACCCGAAGCTGCAACCGCGGGTCAAGCGCATCCCGCAGGCCCTCACCCAGAAAAGTGAACCCGAGCGTTGCCAGCACCAGTGGCACCCCGGCCACGATCACCATCGACGGCGAAGATCGCAACGACGTATAACCGTCATAAAGAATATTGCCCCAGGACGGCGCCGGAGGCCGCACACCAAGATTGAGATAGCTCAACCC
>Ga0105053_10007531_pt1 | contig 14523 bp, 10 predicted proteins | sample BON01_FD_78093 | JGI IMG/M metagenome (GOLD analysis project Ga0105053, IMG submission 78093) | Freshwater microbial communities from Lake Bonney liftoff mats and glacier meltwater in Antarctica - BON-01 | ecosystem: Environmental > Aquatic > Freshwater > Ice > Glacier meltwater | place: Lake...
CCATCAGGCTCTTTTCTTTCAACAAGATACTCTTGTTTATTAAGAAATTAGCATTTGATGGCTTTTATCCACTACTAGTAGTTTTAAAAAAATCGATTTTTGTTGTTGTTTGAAAAAAAAAAATAAAAATAATACAAGTTGAAACAGCTATTATTTTTATTCTTATTAGAATATGGTCCAGCGGGTCCATAGTGGTTACTGGTATCATGTCCGTAGTTGGGTTTTAAGACCAAGGACGATTGGAAGGGAGAGCCACTCGGTGCTTGATGAGCCACAATTTAGAATACTACTTGTTCTCGTGGTTTTTTGTTTCGTTCTATTCTTCTCGGTGTCACTGGTGAAGATAGTAAACTATGAACAGAAGCGAACTAGGTGGTCAAAAACCAATCATCAATGGGAAAAGCCTGATTCCTATTGGTATGAAACAGCAGGTGGCTTCATTCACAGCGTTTTTCACAACTCGTGGTTTGGCTTGTTTCGTCACTACGAACCGCAACTGACCGATACAAATGACGATCTTTGGTATGTAGGGGTTCTATTAGCGCTTATTGGCACTGTTGTTGCGGCGATAGGAAACCATTGTGTTACCTTGAGTGCTAAACTAGATCGTCAGGAAAAACAAAAGTATGATTTCACTGACTCATCATCTGTAGATTTGAATCAAATTTTACGCGCGATCCATTCCGAGGAAGAACGCAGTGAGATCATAAAGAAAATTAGTATGCCCTCATTCATTGTTTGGGTATTTGGAAATGTTGCTATTACGATATTGGGAACTGCGTTAACGTTGGGAAGCTACGCGTTTGCCTCTCAGGCTTTGTTGGCTCCATTATCAGGTCTCACGATCGTATGGAATGCATTTTTGTCTACAACGCAGTGGTTTGGAAACGCCACTTTATCTCGCAATGAAATACTTGCTACATTTATAACTTTGAGTGGATGTGTATTCATAGTGTTTTCTGGCCCACGAGAGTCAAAACACTACACATTGGCTATCTTGATGGAGCTTTTCTTGAGGATCAAATTTCTTATATTTGTTAGTTTTTCCACAGGTATCGTGATCGTTTTACGACGACTGGCGGTATCGAACACGTTACCGGCTCAAAGCAAACAATTTCTAGCCGGAATGTTGCCTGGATTTTTAGGAGGATTTTCAAATTTGTTTGCCAAGGCCTCTGTAGAACTCTTAGCTAGCGGTTCTCTGCTTTCTTCATTCACTAGTCTTTTAGTATTCTTCACTACATTAGGAACTGCATTTCACCAGCTTCAGTGGATTAATGATGCGCTTGCAGCATATACCCCTCTCGTAATCGTTCCTGTATATCAGGCTTCATTGCTACTGACTTCAACAGTATGTGGGGCAGTTTTTTATGGAGATTTTGATAACCTTGGTTTTTTACAGTATGCAACTTTTGCTGTTGGCGTGGTAGCTATCATCGGAGGAGTTGTAATGTTAGCTAGAGGGCATTCAGCTTCTGAGAGCGGAAACCAAGAAGGCAATAAGAAGTTTGCATCAAGTTCGAATGTAGGAGTACACGAAGCAGTTTAGTTTTTACAGTCTATTTTAAGTACACTCATCGTTCCCGTAGAAGAGAAGATGATGCTTGTGGACACAGGTAACAGGCGATGCATAACCACAAGTATCTGTAGGTTCTATAAAATGGAATCACACTAGGTTTGAACAGTTTGACTAGAGATGTGTAGTTGAGGAATTGCAGGCGAGATAACAATGATTGATTCCGGCTATTTTTAATACTGTGAATCAATCTGATACCGTCGTCACCCTGGCCGCTTTGTCCATCAATGGAACTCCCTAGTCCCAAAACTGCCCCATCCCTTCGTTTTACCAAAAGTTGATTTGGACCACAACCTATTTGGTGTATCTGATTTCCAGAAATCAAATTAGAACGAGAACTAAACCCTTCCAAACTACCTTTAATCAAAAGATCTCCGTTGGCTAGTACAATAGCAGTGTAACGAGACCCACATCCAATTGAAATTGCTCTTTGGTTTAGTTGCACCGATAGAGGGGTGTGTACCGATGAACTTTTGCCTTGATTAAATTGCATGAATTCATCTGATCCAAAACAAAAAACGTTGCCATCTATCGACACAGCAGCAGTATGGTATTCTCCAACCGCGCAAGATCGAATAGGAGGAATACCTTGAACGCATCTAGGCTGATGTAAACTTAAAAAATTCCCATGGCCCAGTTGGCCTTGAGAACCGTATCCCCAAGTAAACAACTCTCCTGTTTCTGCAACAATCGCATGATGATGCCCACTTGTCGCTACTTGAACTGCACGTCCATACAATTCACCCACCCCAAAATCTTTAACCATTTCGGCCATCAAAGGAGTGCTGGTTAGATTGGCCATATAAACCTTGCCAGTTGCAGATACCCAACATAGTGTCTCACCAGTGGACGAAATTTGAAAAGCGCATGATGCGATGTGACGACCAGCGTCTCCCTGTGGTTGCTTCCCTGGTGACCATCTGTAAAGTGTTGTAGATGAATTCAATGCGATATCTCTTTCTCCGCATAGACCAAAGACAGTTATGTCTCCTTTGTTGTTAAGCATGACCGTGAAATGTGTTCCACAGTTTACTTGCTTGATAACCTGTTCCTTTGCTAGTATTCTTCGTGGAGTGAAAGCGGTTGAGCAATCTGGCCCGAGTTTACCAAATGAACCCATGCCAATACCGAGAAATTTGTGTTTTCGGTCCAAGAATACACTGTGATTAAGACCACAACCAATATCTCTCTTAGATTGTGGGTCTAGTGATACCCTCAAACATTCTTCCCAGTGCAAACGAGCAAGTAGAGATTCATTCTTGAGGCTGCAGTCTACAAGAAGAGACCTTGCTGATATGGACACCTGGCGATGCAACTCCACACAAGTTCGTTCAAGAGATACCAGATCAGCTGCACACAGAAACCGAACAACCTCCACAAAGCAACCCAATTCAATGAGTTGAGTGCTTGCTCTCGTAGCTGTGAGTGTGTGGAATAATTCCATTGAAATCAAAACTGTGAAATTACGATGGCGACATCAAATGGGGGGCCATCCTGCATCTTGAAATTCTGTTCTTGTAGTAGTGGGGTCGTGTTGAGAACAGGTATACATAATACAAGACTCAGAACCCAAATGCCACGCGTCACGATTGAATGCTCTTCAACGAAATTGGGACATTATTAGAGTTAAGCATAACCCAGCTGTGAAAGGTCCAGTAGTCAAAATCAAGAATAAGTTAATTATAATGTTCTGAATACCAAGGTGAGTTAATTATAATGTTGTGTCGAAAAAGAATTAATTAAATACAGACACCTCCTGATTTTAATCTGGGGTTATGGGGTTAAGCCATGGAGGTGCAACAAATTGGCTCCTCATGTAAAAAAATGTAGCTTGTGTGTCTGAATCGATGGAGGAATAAGCAGTCTTGAATTCTGTGTGTTTTAATTCTAAGGAACCTTGAAGTTTACAAGCCAAGAAGAAGTTCACGATTATCATCCGATTGAAAGTGTACTCATTCTGACCTCCGCTTCTTTGCAGATACCCGAATCCTAAAATGAAGAGCACAGCAAGGCGCGACGAAGATCGTTGAACTTCGGCCGGTTTGTGGAAGTTACTGGCTGACTGAATTTGGTGACAATCAGCAAGAACCCTTCCGTGTCGAAAACTCACGAATTGGTTTTCAATCCACTGGCAATTTGGTACGTTAGTGGCGACATGCACGTACGATGGGCGTCACATTATCCATCAACCTAGGAAGGCGAAAAGGAATATTTCTAACTCCGAGGCATTGATGAGAGAAACTTGTAAATTGCCAGTGACGGCTCACAATAAAGAAACAAAAAATGTGTGATCCATATTTGTAAAACGACAGCCGACTGGTTGAATGGATTGGTCTATACATATGTGAATGTAAAAGCTGTCAAAAACACGGAACAAGCAGTTTACACTTCTACAAGACCGTATAATTGCAATTGACGTTTGGATTACATGGTTGAAATTCTTCGATGTTTTCATAGGTGGGATGCCTTTTTATCATGTCTTGCATATATCTCGAGGCCGAGTATTAATGGGACAGCATGCAGTATTTTTTCTGACCGGTTAATTTTCACACCCAATGACTGTGAATCGCTAGAGGTAATGAGCCTGATCATTGGTCTCCAACACCCTGACATGTGTCACATATCATCAAGATCAAACGAACTGAAATCTCGCGGCGAAATCGGGTTGGCGAGGAGCTTATACGAAAAAGCTGCCAGTTTTAAAAACATGTTCAGATTCTTTGGCAATGGACATGGCTCGAAATTGACCTCGGCTCAATGTTTGTGAGGAGCACAAAACAGGAGATTGAGAACCAACACCAATGTTACCAGGATGATTCACAAAATATGTTGTTTGTTGTAGTGTCCAGCAGAGAGTTTTGGCTTCGAAAAAGGATTGGCTCTAGCAAAGTTGATAGAAGCCCCCCATTATTTCACCTCCTGCTTGCCTTCTGGACTCCACAAACAAATAGGAGCCCATGCAATTTCCAAATGTGAAACCAATTTATGAATCCTCTCAATAGTTCTATGTGAATCGTTTTGTTCTCTTGCGGAAGCGATTTTCAAAAAGTATCCCTTCAAATCCTCCAATGATTCTGATTTCACATATTATGATTGCTGTTATTTGTTATTTTATTGAATTTATTTACGCTTGAAGTGCAAAAGAGACACCCATCTGAATAGCTCCAACGGCAATTCCAAGAAACGCTCCGACAAGAATAAGTTTAAGTTCGTCTTCTTCAAAAACCGGATGAAGAACGCGCTCGAACTCATCACTAGGTAGCGCTTGCATCTTGGTCCTAATTTCAGTTTCCAAATCCAAAGCTTCATCAGTGTATTCATGCATGAACTGGATGATGTTGTGAATTTCATTGACAGTCAAATCAGCAGTGTCTTTCTTCATCTTCTCAAAATTTTCAGCACCTACATACATAAGCACCAACGGCTTTGAATAACCAATCATTCTTTCAGTGAACTCAGTGGTATGTTTACGTAGAAGAGCTTCAAACTCATGAGCAAGAGGGCCTGTCATCATGTATTTCCAGATATTTTCTGAGTGAAGAACAGAGGTTACCATCTTGGTAGCAAACATCGACGAGGCTTCTTTTTGTCGTTTTAAGAACAATCCATGCGCGACAATACGTCCTCCGCAAAAGCGCACAGGGTTAATTGGCTTGAAGATCATGTACAGAGCGATGTAATTTGTTAAGAAACCAACAACAAATCCAAGTGGCGGAAGCATGTAATCGGAAAGAGGAGGAGGGATCACCCATCGGAACAGAACAGTTTGAATTGCACCAAAAATGAACCCAAAGTACCCACCAGACATTTCGATAAATCGAAGTTCTTTTGCACCAACTGACATGAATACATCTACTAGCAGCTGAGGGTTGTTCACCATCTCAGTTACGCACATATATTTCAAATCGTACACATTATCAAGGTTATCTACCAGATCACCCATGAAGCCATTGGTGAAAGCTGGGAGTTCATTCAACGCCCATTGAGTAATTTGGGCCTTCACAGTAGATTCAGTTCGTTTCCATTGGGTATTTTTATCAATGATGTATCTTGCTGAAATATCGTCAATCATCTTTCCGACTGTGTCGCCAAATCCTGTTTTCAAGTGTTTAGCAGCCTCTTGTTTGTCGATTCTTCCAAAAATCTCTTTGATATTAAACAACTTTGCTGTCATAAGGTCAACGCTGTCAGATGCCATCTTACGAGCTTTGGTGGGTACAATTCCTTGCCATCCTATTAAACCAATCGGTTGATCCTCCCATCTTTTGATATTAATTCCCACAAACTTAAGAGGGTAAAATGTCAATTGAAGTGCTACTTTGTTTGTCCACCAACCAACGAAGGCAGAAACAAATGGCATTAAGAGATAGAACCACCAAGGTAGATTCTTTTTACATACTCCGGCTACACAAATTCCAGATTCAAGTTCGCCTGGTTCCTTTTCACAGGTGGTGAACGAAGGAACATATTCACTGCTTTCAACACATAAATTGTTCTCGCAACTTGTTACAAAGCAACTGGTACAGTCGGTGGCAACTGAGCAATTGTCAGCCAACCCTCTGTAATATACATTCGCAACTAAATTGCTTACTACCGATGATCCGCGAAGTTCGAACGAGTTCACGCTTGCTAGCTGCAATGTTCCTGCAACCACACCACCTACAAGAGCTCCTTTAAATTCTGGGCTGAGCTTCATATCGATAGCCGTATAGTTTGGGTTTTGGTTGAGATATTTTGGCTTCCACGCGAATAATTGAATGCACACCTTTTTCCTAGTCGTTTTCCATTTTTTAGTAGTGATTTCCCTAAATACAGACTAGCGATTTTTCGCGTGGTTGTTTTTTATAACGGTTTCAATTATCCTCCACATGCCTTGTCAAATACCAGAATGAGAATAGTAGTATTTAATGAGACGTGCTCTCGCCTGGATCTTGTTCTAGTGACACATTTAAATCCATCTCGCCCACGTGCCACGCAAACTTCAAAAATATGTTGTGTTTAAAATAGATAGGAGAAACGGATGGATAAATCGCTAGTTGCTTTAAATTCTACCGAATAAGGAGAAAAATTCAAATTAGAAGATTATTCTGCATGACGATGATGAGTTGCAAAAGAAAGCGAATCGCCATGGCTTGGGGCATGATGGTCGCAGCTGTGCTTGAAATTTTCCATTTGCATAAAATTTAACCATGTTCGTTTCGGCGTCAAAAGAAGCTCCCAAAATTTCGCCGTATCCAATTCTCTCGCCAAATCGAACTTTTGAATTGCCTGAATTTTCCCCTACAACGACTTTAAAATCATTTAACAAGGTTTCGTTTAATTTCATGTAGTCCAATATCCTTTGATGAACTTGAGCAACTTCTTTCTTAAAGTCATGTTCGTTGGTAGGTTCAATAAGGCCAGAATCGCACAGTTTAAGCAACACTTTTTCGTCCAATACAGACAGATAAAGGTTAAAAATGGCAGCAAATGTATTCTTGATCATTTCGTTATCTGCACCCTTGGCTGTCTTTCTTCCCAATTTTCTATACTCTTCTTGAATTGAATCCTCGCTAACACTGTTTTTCAGGTATTTCAAGAGAGATTTTAGATTCACTTCCATGCGCACAATACATTCAAGTTCTCTTCCCTTTTGAATAAATATTTCTTCCTCGGTATTGACTTTCGCTTCTTTTGAATGACTCGTAATCATCATTGCCTTGACGGAGGAAATGGCATTTTGCAATGCATTTTTCGGGAAAATTGGTGAATATACCTGCAACAATAAATGCTCATCACTAAGTTGTTTCCCGGCACGTCTTCTGGAGCGTAGCATCGTTTCTGGGACGATTGCCCATTTTTGAATTATTTCATAAGCAAGCTCTTCTGTGTAGGAGAAGTAGTCTTCAAGCACCTGCACGCGTCCGGTATGCTCGTAAATGACACTTCCTTTTACTGGACGATTTGCTGGGGGTGAAGATGTGACACAAAGACCCCAGACGGACCCATTCCCTTCAACAGGACGTTCATTCAAAAACTTGACGCTAGTTAATGTCGTGGACAAGATGCCTTCGACATAAACTAAAACAGGTCGAGACGAAGAAGTGATGAATTCGGCTACAGGGCCAGCTACTTTGACATGACTGTTTAATTTCCTTCCAAAATTCACAAGTGGGGCCCAATTTGAACTATGCTCATCGCGAGAAAACCGAGTAGCTAATCCGTTTTCATCAAAGTGGTATGTTGCACCATGAGAAATGGTGGATGCAGATTTGTCGACAATCTTTTCTGCAATCGTAAAATTGGATTCGATTTCATCACTTTGGTGTTGCAGACAACCAAGAAACATCCCGAAGTCAACCAATTTTTCAGTTTTCCAATTTGAAATCATGTTGCTGGCCATAATCGAGTTTCCATCCAGCCAACAAAGGCTCGATTCCAGGGATTGTTCAGAATTGAATTTCGGAAGTAAATTTCGACCAAGCAAGTCGTTAAGTTCTTCGAAATCAACGAAACCGCTTGAGAAAAGATCCTTACTATGCTTGATTTGTGAAACGAGAAACTCTAATTCTAATGGCATAGCTGTTGTATGAGGATTGACATTATTTGAAATGATATTTTGAATATCCCAAGCACGACATTTTGCTAAAGCTTGTAAAAACGGATGAACCAAGAAATGCTCACTTGAATGGATAAAATGACCGCCCCATTTGTTATGTCGCATAAAAACTTCCATGTCTTCCATGTGTTGCATTGTTATTTTCACCACGCCTTGTAATTCTTTGATGTGCGCGATATCGGTACTAGGACAGAACAAGAGTCCTAAATTACTCATTCTAGCCAAACTTCGAATGATACCAGTCATTTCAAAGGTACAACCTGGAAAATCGCCTGTAAACAAATCGCGTTTCCCCAAAATATAGTCCTCTAATATTTGAGCTCGTTGAGCTTCCTTGTTTGCACGACGGCTATATCAAAAATCATTTTAAATGCGAACACACAATTTTGAAAGCTACGTACCATTCCGCTTGCAACTGACTATCTCTCACTCGGAGTTGCATCGTTAATTCCACAATATCGTTTTCTAATATTTGCTCAAAGGCAACATGTGCAGATTCTCGAGATTTTTCTTCTTCTGGATATTCTTCCATCAGTTTTTCTGCAATTTTGCCAACAAAGTGTTTTTCCAGTTTCGTTCTTTCAAACGAAGCCCCTTCTCTTCGAGCTCGCTCTAAATATTTACTAGATTTTGCCTGACTAGCAGCAGCTTGCATTTCTAGAAGCTCCACCCGTTTTTTGTACTTTTCTATTTTCAACAGTAAATCGTCGTCTTGTTGCTTTGGAGTTTCGATCGATTGCTGTTCGACTGGGATTCGATGATGTCCCAACTGAAGCAAACTATCAATAGTCACAAAGCCACCTGCTGTTTCCAGTTTTTTAACTAGTAGTACCATTTCTTTAACGCTCAATTTCACTTCCATATTTTTGAGTGCTTGCTGCACATCTGATTTGGTCAAACGCTCATGGTGGTATTTTTCCAGTTCATGCCTTATGTCAATTTTTCTTCTTGTAGCTCTTAATAGACCTTGTCTTAGTTTTCCAATAACTGCCTCAACCTGTAATTCAGGCTGTAGCTGGCCAAGCTGCATTCGAAAAGAATTTGTAACGCCACTTTTTAGGGTAGCCCCCCAACCAACCAAAGTGCCTTGAGTGATGATGCTTGGGAAGAAGAAGTTGATATGCAATGGATTCATCTTAGCAACCCGGCACGGGTTTATAGCACCGAAGAGATATATAACGAGATATTCATCCACTAGTAAACGAACCCATGATAGACATATTCTGTCAACGATGTTGACACATGTTTGGCCTCGAAACGACAACCCGGTAAAATATCGCGTGGTCGGTGCGATGACTCTGTTACTTGGATCGAAGCTACTGACGATCACTGTACCTTTTATTTTTAAGGAGCTGGTGGATAATCTTAACACTACTAATGTGGGTACCGGTATGGTCTCGGTGGAGGTCGTCGCTGCAGTACCATTATCACTTGTTTTGTGCTATGGACTTGCGAGAGCAGGAGCTTCAGGAACAGAGCAACTTCGTAACGCTTTATTTGCTAGTGTGTCTCAACGTGCGATACGAAGAGTAGCCACAGATGTATTTCTTCATTTGCATAATTTGGATCTTGCTTTTCATCTGAACAAGCAAACCGGCAAGCTGTCACGTATTATTGACAGAGGAGGAAGATCTATTGACTTTGTTTTATCTTCTCTTGTGTTTAGAGTTGTTCCTACTGGACTTGAGCTGGTTTTGGTGAGTGGATTATTGGCTTCGAAATGTGGTCCATTGTATGCGTTAGTGACGTTGTCTACATTAGGAGCATATTCGGCATTCACCATTGCCATCACCAAATGGCGCACTGGATTTAGAAGATCTATGAATCAGATGGAAAGTGAAGCATCGGCAAAGGTTGTTGATTCTCTTATCAATTACGAGACTGTTAAATACTTTACAAACGAAAAATATGAAGTACAAAGATACGATGAGAGTTTGCAAGGATACGAGAAAGCTGCATTAAGAACTCAGACTTCGCTTGCATTGCTGAATTTCGGTCAGGCTGGAATCTTTAGTGTTGGTTTAACTGCGATGATGTATATGGCCTCCAATGAGATCATACAGGGCTCGATGACTGTGGGCGACATCGTGCTCGTGAATGGTCTGTTGTTTCAATTATCCGTCCCATTGAATTTTGTAGGTTCCGTTTACAGAGAACTTCGACAGGCGTTTATTGATATGGATGAAATGTTTGTATTGAGTGGCGAGGCACCCAAAGTGTCAGATTCACCAACAGCTAAGGATCTCGTATTACCATTGTATTCATCATCTTGTTCTGGCAACGCCATTGAATTCAAGGATGTCCATTTCTCGTACGGAGAAAGAAAGGTTTTAAATGGACTTTCACTTTCTGTTCGACAAGGGGAGACTGTTGGAGTGGTCGGACCGAGCGGATGTGGAAAGTCGACACTACTTCGATTATTGTTTCGTTTTTATGATTTGGAATCAGGAAGTCTGAAGATATACGATCAGGAATTACGCGATGTAACTTTGGATTCGCTCAGGAAGAGCATTGGGGTCATTCCGCAAGATACTGTTCTCTTCAATGAGAGCTTGTATTTCAATTTGGCTTATGGCAATGTGAATACTACTAAAAAGGAGGTAGAGCAGGTTTCTCAAATGGCGCATTTAACCCATTTGATAAAGGCTCTTCCCGATGGATACGAAACTCGTGTAGGCGAACGAGGTCTCAAACTAAGTGGCGGAGAAAAGCAACGAGTAGCGGTAAGTTTATTTCCATGAAATGCGAGTTGCCTTTATTAATAAAACTAGATCGCGCGTGCGATGCTTAAAAATGCCCCAATTCTACTTTGCGATGAGGCTACGTCGGCATTGGATTACAAGACAGAAGTTGAAGTTGTGGAATCATTGAATGACCTCGCGAAGGGTCGAACAACATTGATGATTGCTCATCGACTGACTTCTGTTAAGAATGCCGATAAAATTATAGTGCTAGACCAAGGCAGAGTAGCCGAGGAAGGAAGTCATGATGAGCTCCTAGCACGAAGTGGATCCATCTATTCACAATTATGGAATAATCAACTTGATTAACACATATAAGCTAGTTTCAAGAACCTAGGATCGATTAGTTAATTAAATTTGCTTCAATTCCTTCCAAAAATATTTCTTCTTCGTTACTCAAAGCAAGTTTTTCCATCGATGGGTCCTTCTTCTTTAGAACTTTGTATGTGAACAAGGAAATATTCGCAATAAGCTGTTTTGAAAACCGTTTTTGTTGTCCAATACCTTCCTCGTATACAATTTCATGACCCCTTTCTCGATCATAATTGGTAATTTCACCGAGCCACCATGCACCAGTGGTATGCCAGAAAATTCGAATTTTGGATCCTTTGTCAAACACGCTGAAGGTAAGACTCTTCCCAAATGCCTCTTGGTAATCAGCAGCCCATTCAGGTTCAGGTTTATTCGCATTAAGTCCGCTATTCATTGCTTCATATGCAAATTCATAGCAAGCATTACAAATATTCCAGTCACATTCATGGCAACGATAAACTCGGGAGACATCAGCAAGTGGTTTTGCGCAGCGATGGCATTCGCTACCAAATGCCAGGGGGTCTAATGGTCCGAATACTTGTAATTCATGTCCTTGGGGGCAATGTTGGACCGGCGGTGGTGACTTCCTCAAAATGCCCAAACAAACAAAATCATCGGGTACTAGAAAGTCCAGTTTAGATTGCAATTCTAGAGCAGTGTTTACACTTTCACCGTTGAGACTCGTAATTATATCATCTACCATAATCATTGATGGGCTGCCGACATAGGTAGCATACAGCACATGGGCGCCAAATTCACCCTCGAAAAAAGAAACTGTAAATGGTTTCAAGTATGACAGGACAGCCTCCCTATCTTCGGGGTTGTGGCACCGATATAAATCAAGTAATCTATCTTCCGGTGATTTTCGAGCTCGGTCACTTGATGCATCGTCGGAAAACGTTTCGGCAAAGTCATCTCTACAAATGCCTTGGAAAAGAACTTCAACGCCGCCACCAGGTTTCAAACCACTTTCAGGGATGTCCACAATTCTATTCTCACCATTTGGCAATGCAGCAACAAACTCAGTGATAGCATCCATCGGTACTTTCAAAGTTAAGGACCGATATAGTGCTTTGTGATCACTTTGTTGAAGAATAGTCCCCACGCAAACTGGAAGCTCCCTTTGACGCTGATAAGATATGAGATGATCATAAGCTGATTCATCATAACCAAATAAATTGAGCTTCTTGGGCTCGACTCGTTCAGGAGCCTGCTTGCTTGCTAACCAATCTTTGGTGGATTTAAGTAAACTCGAGGCTTTGTTTTGAATTGACGACGAAATTTCTTTCGCTTTTGAAGCTACAGGGCTAGATTCGGTTTTTACGGTTGGACGGGCCATGTTCAAAAAGAAGTCATCGTTGTCATCTGTGTCTCCATAATCATGCACAAATGATGACGAAGTAGTATCAGACATCCTCGCATACCCTCCCTCTTCATCCATCCTATATCCACAATAGAACTGCGTCAACAATTTGTGAGCTGATGTTTTCGTTACGATGTGCAAGGTATTTTTCCTACAGTACCAAGCGCCAAGCTCACCAATCGCAGCTCAAGGATCTTGTTGAAGTGGTTCAAAAAGGAAAGTTTGACAAGTTTATTCATGAGTTGCAACCTGGGATTCAGACCCCATTATCAATGACATCACATGAATGCAGGAACATGGTAACAGCGGGTATGGTGACGTTTGCTCTGCATGTGGAAGCTCGAATTGCATCTTTTCTTGGAGAAGGATTCTATACCATCGGGCCCTGTGGAGAAGAACTAATGGCTTGTCTTGGTTTACTAGCAAACTCAACCGACCCAATGGTACGTTTTCGATTTTTGCTATGTATCATATGTTTAAGCGCTTGCAGGCATTGCATTATAGGCACGTTTCTACATCTATTGCAAGGCAATTGCAAGACGGGCGATCTGTTGAAGACATTATCCTTGATCGAGCCAGAGGATATACTTGTTCAGTACAGGATCCTGTAACAGGGGGTGTCCACTGCGCGCTAGGTGGAGGCCCATTTGATTTCTACGTGACATCCACACTAGCTTCTCAGTGTCCACCAGCAATTGGGCGTGCACTAGGAATCAGTCTGTCACAATCACTATGCGACTTCCCGAAGTTCAAAAAGAAATCAGTGAGCATTGTGTCGTTAGGAGATGGATCAACTAACAATGCCATGTTTTTGGCTACTGCGAATCTTGCCCGATATTCACAGGTCCGGGGATTCAAGTGTCCGATTTTGTTCGTTGTTACCAACAATGATATATGTATTTCTCTGCGTGGATACGGCTCACTATCGAGTCTCGTGCGTTCATTAGGCATTCCAGTTTATACTGCTGATGGAAGTGGCCATGATATTAATGGTCTATGGGAAAACACTAAAAATTCGCTTGAATTTGTTAGAAAATCCTCCAAGCCAGCTATTCTGGTAGTTGATAAAGTCCCTCGACGATTCGGTCATGCTGCAACAGATCGACAAACGATGTATTTGAGCAAAGAGGAAATCGAGGAGCAAGTTAATTCAGATCCGTTGAAATCTTTCTGTCAGCAGGCTGTGAACTCCAAATTAATATCACAAAAGGAACTTGCGCAATTGTGGGAAGCGGTTCATTCTCTCATCGTTCCTGCATTTAACAAAGCAAGCGCGGAAAAGAAAATAGGCACACGGGAAGCTATTTTAGCTCGAACGAAGCCTCAACTAGCTGACTGCTCCGAATTCGTAGAGCACGGTACCCGTATGAACAAATCCAAGCCACAGCCGATGCGCGTATTGATGAATCAAATATTCAAAGAAACCTTGGCAACCATTCCCAACTCAGTTTATATAGGTGAAGATGTTAGACATGGAGGATATTACCGAGTAACTGATGATTTAGCTTCATTATTTCCTGCAAAAGTCCACGATTTCCCTCCTGATGAGACGACGCTGATTGGCGTAGGTATGGGGTTCAGTCAATGTGGGTTGGTTCCAATTGTTGAGATACCTTATGCAAAGTACCTTGATTGCGGTGCAGACATGTTTTTTGAAGCAGTGATGAGTCATTGGTGCACAAATGGAAGACAGAAAGATGGAATGGTGATCCGACTCCAAGGGTTTGATAAAGGTGTGTTTGGAGGTAATTTTCATACTCACAATTCGCTCTACTTGCCTCCCGGACTCGATGTCGTGTGTTACTCAAACGGAAGGGATTACGTAAGGGGAATAAGACATGCTATTTTTCAAGCTCAAAGTGCTGGACGTGTGGTAATGTCAGTTGATTCTACAGACTTACTGCACCGTCGTAGCATACACGGCGATGACGGA
>Ga0105053_10007532_pt1 | contig 14523 bp, 13 predicted proteins | sample BON01_FD_78093 | JGI IMG/M metagenome (GOLD analysis project Ga0105053, IMG submission 78093) | Freshwater microbial communities from Lake Bonney liftoff mats and glacier meltwater in Antarctica - BON-01 | ecosystem: Environmental > Aquatic > Freshwater > Ice > Glacier meltwater | place: Lake...
AGATTTTGCTCATTCTGTTGTGGGTAACTTCCGTGCCCCATAATGGTTCCCTATCGATACATACCCATTCTTTACACTCCCAGGGCACCGGTTGTGGTTCATTGTTTTGTTCCCAGGACTGCCGGAAGGACCTGTCGACCAGCCACGTCTTGCTCTGTGCCATTAGTAGGCCTAGTGTATCGTTTCTAGGGCCGATTGGGTCGTAATCTGGATGACACCAGCTACGAATCCGTCAAGTTGGCTACAAACGTTTTGATTCAACAGACTGGAATCTATAAACAGGAAATAACCCAAGATGCGCGCATTTACGATTTACGCAAAATCACAGTTGCAATGAGTCTTGCAGATTCTAGAAAACTCTCAAAAACACAAACTCTTATCAGGCAGTTTGCGTTGACCTCGAAAAAAAATAAAACATTCAGACGCACAGGATATGTTGATGCAAGCATAAAATATAAAAAGAGCGTCTTGAAATTTCTGGAGGATTTTAAAACGTGTATGGACTTTGATATCCTACACATGATCAAGACACAAAAAAACGAGATTGCAATGCTTGATAAGCAGATCGACAACGAAATCCATGAGATTTTGAAATTCAACACACAGTAATTTTATTTCCAATAAAAATCTACTCAAAAATCGAAAAACTTGTCAATTTAAGTGGGGTTTGTTGATGATTCATATGTTTTTTTAGTTGTTTGATTTGGGTTTCAATATTTCTCATTTCTTGCTGATGCTGATCTAACATGATGCTTCCTGAAATGCTCTGTTCATTCAGAACACTATCGATTTCCAGTCGGTTTTTCGTTGACAGATCTGAAATTTCAATTTGTTGATCACACAGGAGTTTGTGCAAACTGCAATTGTGCTGCAATGAAAGGTTTAGTCTTTCCTGCGCTAAATCCTCTAAACTTTTCATGAGTTTTGTGGGAGTATGAGTTGACATTATTTCTCTAAAAAAGTTTTGTGTTTATATATGATTGATCGTGGAGGTAGGATACATTTTTAGAGTTTTGAAGAAGGAAAAATACAATTATGCATGTAAAGTGCCATTCATCAAACATTTTCATTTATTATTCGATTTCCGTGATAATTTTTTTCAACAGTGTAATATTATAAAAACAACGAGGTCGGGGAGGTTGTAGAATGTATGACCAGAAAATTCTCGTCACTGGTGGTCTTGGATATATTGGTGCTCATGTCTGCGTCAAGTTGTTGGAGTCCAACTTCGGTGTAGTTGTCATTGACGATTTCAGCAACTCATCGCGGGATACTCCCGACAAGATTAATAAAATTACCAGCCGGACTATTACACTCTATGAAGGGGATTTCTGCGATGTTGCGTTTGTACGCAAAGTATTTCAAAACGAATTACACTTTTCGTGTGTTTTGCACCTTGCAGCGCTGGTGTTGATGCACGAATCTCTATCTGATCCAGTAAGATATTACGACATCAATGTAACTGGTAGTATTGCTCTGCTCAAGGTCATGTGCGAACATCATTGCAAACGCCTGGTTTTTTCGTCTTCCTCGGCTGTTTATGCTGACGCAATATTGTCTCCTGTTAGTGCAGCTGATGCTCTGAGTCCAAAAACACCTTATGCCACAAGCAAAGTTGTCATTGAGGAACTGTTAATTTCTCAATGTCGCGCTGATACAGGTTGGACTGTAGCAATATTACGTTTGTTCAAGCCAGCAAGCTCACACCCCTCTGGAGTTTTTTGTGAACCCAATACCAACATAAAAAACTCAACCTGTATAGAAAATCTTGTTAAAATAGCAACAGGAATGGCAACGGAGGTCGCCCTCGAAAACAAAGGTCTTACAGCACATGATTATGTGCACGTCATGGATGCCGCAGATGCCTTTGTATGCGCTGTTTGCGAAATACTCAATCAATCTTTTGCTGGGTTTGAAATTATCAACATAGGATCGGGCATTGCAACGACAGACAATGATTTGATAGACACTTTTCAAGATGCAACAGGCACTCTAGTCCATCATAAGTACACGGACAGTATCTCATGCAACGTGACCCAGTCTAATGCAGACATAAGCAAAGCACTACGTTTATTAATGTGGAAACCAAATTTGTCAATTTCGCAAATATGTATAAACAGTATTCCACAACAATATATAGGAACATATGAATACAATCATCACTGCATCGAAAACATTCACGAAATCTGCCAACAAACAATGCGGAAATGCGAGATGCTGTCTCGAGAGAACGCAATGTTATCCACAATGCTATCACGTAAAGTTGATATTGCATCCGACCTCTGTAATCTCATCGAATCTTTTGGAGCCTTTTATAGGCAGTGGAAATATACTGGCAAGGATAAACAACGTGTACTGTACAGATCACTACGCGCTCCTGCTGTCTTGTCAAAGCTCTAGATTATGCTTAGTGACCACGAGTTCGACTTCTGCAACTTGGTACTTTATTTTGTTGCAATGCTCTTGTAGATCCATGTGAAATCGTGCTTAGTTTCGTTAAGCGTTTATTGAAAATCAAAGTACACATATGTAACTTTCTTAGTGCTACTAATAAGTCTTCTGTTTGATCGAATCAATACTTGCATACGTTATTTTATCAATTTCGCTTCAATAAACCCAGTAACTCGATTGTGTCAGACATAATGTGTTTATCAATTTCGATCCACATTTTGCATCTTAACATTTCGGCCCATTTATCCTTCACATTGAATACATGGTCTTGCGTACTGTAAAATTTGTCTTGGCAAAATTTGAAAAACACTTCTCCGTGAATGTTTCCTACGTTTGTCTTGTGATTCTTCTGCCATTCAACTTCGAGAAACACCATGCTCGTTCCTGACTCGGAAATCATCTTCATCATCGCCGGAAAAACTGCAGCATCTTCGGGGGTTGTATATGTATGCGGGATAGGAAATATGAATTTGAGAATATGGATCCCCTTGTTTACTATGAAAAAAATATAATCTGTCTCGGACAATTCGTCCTTTTTGTCTGATTTTAAATCTTTGTTACAACTCTTGCATCAGATCGCGTTGAATAAGTTTTCAGGTTCGATTGTATCTTTTATGAAGCCCATTCTATTTTTTAAGGCTATTTTTGTGTAGGCAACTAAAAAATTTTCAGTTATCTTCATAAAAGTATAATATCCTTCAACCTATTTTATTGAAAAATACACAGCTTACGGAATGCCAAGTGGGTTGGGGGATCGGTCTGGAAGCCAAGGCGGAACGCTATAGTAAAAGTTGGAGTCGTCTCCCGGTGCATGGTGCACATTGTCATTTGCTGGCCAAAAGGACTCACCATTATCTAGGCACCAGCGCAAACGCCTGAATATCTCATCACTGTTCATTTCCAGCTTGTACTTGTGGTCATGTGTGTCGGGTAAGTTCATCATATTTGAAATCAAAAACCAACCATTCGTTTTGAACAAGTCTTGAAAAATATACATTTTTACAAAAAATATTTTTAAAAAAAAATCGATTTTACGGAAAATATATATATATAAGATGTACTTCAGGAATTTTGAAAGTATCTAATTCTGACATGAAGTCCGCTACAGAACATGTATTCGGATGTTTAGAACTGTAAGAGAATATTATCAAGAATCAAGATACAATGAAGCAACTACATAATTTGTTGTGTAGTATGAAGAGTATAAAAAAACTCCACAAGACAAAACAGCTCTCAGAAAGATACAAGAAAAAGTACAACTCAGCAAATCATACACTTCAATACAGACAGACGTAAATATCCCTTGGTTGAACATAGTTGACTTGATAAGACAGGAGAAATGGATTCAAATTATTGGAAAATGGAAAGCATACTGATGAATCCGGATGTGACTATGTCGACTTTGAATGCATTATCTAATCGTCATCATTTTTCAAACAATATAAGTTTTGTTCCACTGATATTGTCTCGATTACATACTTGGACAGTTGCTGATCAAGTTGCAGTAATAGCAAACATAATTAATCATGGATTGCTTGATTTGGTTGAAGAGGCCATGCGTAAGCATTATCAAAACCACACAGTGGTGATGGCAAGTATTGTATTTCTTCTAGACTGGTTTCTGATGATAAATCGTGTCGACAAAGAATGTATATGGCAATTGAAGATAGTAGGCGGCATTGTTAACGAAATCGAGATTGAAGATAATGGCGGCTCTGATCAAGACTGGTATATTAATCTTGTCGAAAACGAGACTGGTGAAGAGCTGACCGAGGATCCGGCTGAAAATGATACGTTTTTTGAGCCGTATTTCAAGATCAGAGACACGGTTGACGACTTTGTGGATGAATATCAAGAAGATCTTGACGACAGTCCAGTGAAAAATTCGGTGAAAGCGCAGGATTACATGGACCAGTGCACGAAAAAGGGTATGGTATACCGAACAGTCGATTTGAGAGCAATTGTGCATCAAGTCATGCAATGGCTTAGTACTATTACACAACAACAACTCCCAGACCATGGGCGAAAACAGATCAGGGCTCTGGCGTTCTTACAGACTGCGCTCAACACAAACAACAAAATGAGGGCTGGGTTCAACACAAACAACAAAATGAGGGCTGGGATTGAATGCGGCATTGTGCCATTTGTTGTGAGCCAAATCGAATTCAACAATCGCAAATCCATGCTGATTAGAACCCGGGAACTGGTTGCGCAAGTTCCATGCGAATATACACCGTGTCTATTCGCATACTACTCTCTGATCTATGAATTCATGACAAAAACAGACAATGATGTGATTGTTGCTGCACTCTCTGAAGCAAACGCCATAACTGTTATCCTCGACACTCTAAAAGAAGCAACCATGAATAACAGTCCGTTTGAGTTTGAGTTTGCAGGCACACAAAGGAAAGATGTCTATTATGTGGGTCACTTGAATTCTTACAAAACAATGGAAAATGGTGTTCCTGTGCACAACATCTCGGAGCTCGCATTCGTTGTACTGTCGAAAATGTGCATACCTAGCCGGTTCACAATAGACTCAAGATACTACAAAAAAAACATGGCATACTTTCAACAACATGGCGGATTTGATCTTTTGAAAATGGGATTGCTCAGTTTCACAGACATTGAACAAAGTGCAAACGCAAAACACAATAGAATGTCTGACAACGATCACGAAGAAAGACTATCCAACCTCTCCAATTTAGAATTGATGGCACCAAAAAAAGAAAGTCAGTGGATGACATTGCATTCTGAAAGGAAAAGTGCACTCTCGAATGTGGTTACAGAAGAAATGCAGGAATCTTGAATAAAATAAAATCAGCCGCTGTGTTTTTGAAATCTTTAATAAATTTCGAAACTCATTTATGAATAGAGCGTCCATGTAATTATGATAAAATGTCCTATATGTCTATTAAAAATCCATTGTCATCTAACTTTTTTTGATAATACAACTCAAACATATACTTGATACTGAGCAATATGTTCTCAACTCTCACATTTTAGTAGTTTTTGATTTCTTCCGATGAAGTGTGCTACATTTTTTCTCGGCTGTACTCAAGCCAGTGTCCCCTTGGGTTGCATGATCTTCTTCTTCGTCATCGTATTCGTTGTGTCATAAATCGTTCCCCTTTGATCTCCTCCTCGTTATCCTCACACACACGAAACGAAATAGACAATACTTTCTGGCCAGGGGCCCATAATTCCCACTTCGTGTCGGCAGTAATACTGCTGCCCAATTTCGAGCAAAAATTCCAAGAAAGCATACCATCCAAGCCAAAAATTTGGGAAATAGTGTGGCTTTCATAGCTAGGAGTCTTTGTACAAATCATCACCATGTAAGGGCTGCAGGCATTGGATTCAACATGGACACTGAAGCGCCCGTTCACATGCCGTTTTTGTAGATACAGATAAACATTCTTGCAATTAATGCTGCTGTGCTCTGATACATGGGCACGCATGTTGCTACACTGTCCAAGTACATCCATAGTAGCAGTCACAGAGTACACATACACAGCGGGGTCGTTGTCAATGTACGTTTCTACATCAAGCATTGTACAAGAAATTGTGTGAATTTGGGACAATTTAAATTCTTAAATACTAAATTCGTCTAATGACCTTTATACCAACAATATATTTTTGGTGATCGTTTTGATTGTGTTCAGAATATGATTCAGACTTTGTATTACTAAAAATGAAATGAAAATAAACTCATTCACTTGATAAGCGACACAGAATAAGGCTTACTATGTTTCATATCGATAGGTGGGGGAGAGGGTTGTTGTCTCTTGAGACGAGACACAGGACTTTCTTGACCAGAAATCTCATATTTTCTTTTTGAAGGAGAGTCGTTTTGTAAGAAGAAATATGGAGACGCAAATGCTTTTTGAAAGTGGTTTATTTGAATCTCCAATTGTATTTGGTCTTGCTTACTTCTTTTTCCTGCACTGACGTCATTGAGCATGTAGACACACATAAACGCAATCGAGTACTCGTCGAACTTCTTTCTCAGAAATACTTGGTCTGGCACTACACTGTTCATATCATAATAAGCCATGGAAAAATCATCAAAAATGATTGTATAGGCATTTGTCACTGTTGAATAGTACATGTAATCGTTGTCTGGTCTGTACTTGCGTTGAATAGGCAAACGATTCAAAGAATCTGGTGCTAGCAAACGCTCCGAAAGCTGGTGTATGCCGTCGATGATTGTGTTTAGAAATCGCTCGATTGCTTCATGTGCTTTTATGCAGACGCGTTGCCAAATATCTTGCAGCTGTGCTTTGTCGTAAAATATCTCGTATGTCTGAATAATAATGTCCTCAAAACACATGAAATTTTTCACGTGCTCTGTTGTGGCTGTGCGTGTCTTGTCTGAAAACGCCATATTGTGCATGTCATTCATAATATTTCTCACATGCTCTGTTGTTGCCGGATTATATTGTTGGAGACATCGACGCAGCATCCCAAAACACATGATGAACATGTTGTAATGTACAGCATCGCAATTACGAATACTCCTCCTCGTATTCTCGATATTGTCAAAATGAGTTCTTGAGAATAAAAGGTGGAGCACGTTTCTTCGCACACCATGCTCCACCAAAAATCCAAACCCAAAGTCAATGATACTGAAACACAGCTTACGATTTCTCACTCTGCACATGATGTTATTTCCATGCAAATCGTAATGCCCAATGTTGTATTTTGCAAGCATTTGGTAGTCTGCCATCAGCTTTGAGGTCGCACTGATGATGTCTTCGACAGGTGCAGTAAGACCTTCTTCCTCTGCATATTCGTAAAGAGATTTTCCAGCATCAGTCACATACATGAAAACAAGCTCTCCTAGATTTTCTTCAACCAATTCGATAAACTCGTCTCCTTCATGCAGTATTTTACTTACCTCCTTCTGATACGTCTTTATGTTTTGACTGATTTGTCGTAAAGCATAAAAGTCTGCAGAGCCCTGACTGATTTTCGTATAATGCAACAAAAGAGGAGTAAATTCCCCCGTTGGATCGACAGCTTTGATTTGGTCAAACAAACCAATCTCTTCCGCAATCGCTTCATACTCGCCCATGGGATCCATAATAAGTGTGTAAACTCCGTCGTTGTAATTGATGGCCTTCATGGCATCGTGTACTTTACGCACGTGTCTGTCTAGTCCAATAATACCATAGAAGGCTAGTTTTGATTTCCCTTTGAAAACTGGATGGTGGTCGAGCGTGCAAATCGAATCTACTGTGCAATCATGTGTACAACCACAATCCCCATGCTCACTGTACGGGCATTCTTCTGAACCAACAACATTTAACCTCATTACTTGGGTAATTTGTTGAACCAAATATATTTATATAGTGCATACTCTCCATAAACTCGACTCAAGATACAGCAAACACTTGCTCATATAATTTTCAGCAAATCGTCGTTTATTCATTATCCAATACGAATGGTCCTATATAGCAAGTGTTTCCTGTATTTAAATATGAGTTCCACGATTTTTCAAATCATTCATTCAATACTAAAAATAGAATGTTTCTTGAACAAAAAATAGAATGCTTATTCTTCATAAACTGATGAATGGGCAGATGGGGGTAATCTACATCATGTCGAAAAAACGTGCTCGTTTTTCTGATAGTCCTGGATACGAATCTGATCATGACCATTCGTTTGATTTTGTGAATGTTAGTAAGAGCCACTCAGTACCAGGAGCTACAGATGAACTTCTTCAAGTATTGAGAGACATGTCTAACTGCCATAAAAGAAAGAGCACTGAAGGACATATAATTTATATCACTGTGGATGAGTTCTACCAATGGGTTTTTACTGACATAACTCCAGAAAAAATGTTCAATATATTTAGCGAAAACCTTCAACTTGATGAAGATTCGTCTTATGCACACAGACAATGGGTGAAATCCTAGGAGCGTTTTTCCAGCAATACATATTGTATGATCAAGTATATGCAAGCGTGAACCGCCGGAACATCAAACTCTTGACTGCAAATGAGATCCTCAGAAGTTTAATTTGTTTCAAAGATGGAACAGTTGCAATGAAGTTAGCCAAGCCAGTGGTGCTGATGAATGGTCAACAAGTCACAGAGATATTATTCTCAGACTTGCCCAGCAAGGAACGAACCATTTTCCTCGAAACCAAAATTCCTTTTTTCGTGTTGAGTGATCTCAACAGCGCCGAAGAATCTGCATACATCAAATTCAACAATCGCACGGATTGATACCAACACACAAGACCTCTTAAACCCCGTCCATTCGTAGCCCCTCTTTGTCTATTCATTCTCCAGTTGAAAACATGCAATTACCCACAATCTGTAACAATTTCATCCAAATTATCACCATGTATACTTGATGCAAAGCATATTCAAAGGTGCATGCTTTGTCAAAACTCGGGAAAACATTTGAATAAGAATTATGCTGGTAACCAGAGAGTATTTCCTGAATTTAAATATAAATTCTGCGATTTCCGGATTCTTCATTGAATCCTAAAAATAGAATGTCTTTTTAGGGCACAAAAAATAGAATTGTTATGCTTGATAAAATGAGGAATGGGCCAATGAGGGTAATCTACATCATGTCGCAAAAGCGTGCTCGTTTTTCTCATAGTCCTGTCTCTGAACACGATTCCAAGAATCAACTGTCGTATAGTCCTGTCTACGATCCCAGTGATCAACCGTCGTTTGATTTTGTGCATGTTAGGAAGAGCCACTCAGTACCAGGAAGCAGTGATAAAGTTCTCGAAGTATTGAGAGACATGTCAAACACCCATAAAAGAAAGAGCATCGATGGACATATAATTCACATCACGGTGGGTTTTATAATTGGGTGTTTGGTGACATAACTCCAGGAAAAGTGATTGATTCATTTTCCGAAGACGTACAGTTTGATGCAAATTCGTATGATGCGATATTCAAGAATCAACCTCTGACACACAAAATGAGTGAAATGATATCAGTGTTTTTCCAGCAATACATGTTGTATGATCAAGTATATGCAAGCGTGAACCGCCTGAAGATCAAACTCTTGACTGGAAGTGAGATGCTCAGAAGTTTAATTTGTTTCAAACAAGGAATAATCGCAATGAAGCTAGCAAAGCCGGTGTCGTGGATCTATGGTGTAGAAATCACGGAGATATTATTCTCAGACTTGCCCAGCAAGGAACGATCCACTTTCCTTGAAACTAAAATTCCCTTTTTCTTGTTGAATGATCTCAACAGCGCCGAAGAATCTGCATACATCAAGTTCAACAACTGCACGAATTGATATAATATATTACACCAACACACAACAGCACTTAAAATTTTCGTGGAATCGTGACCCCGTTTTATCTAATAAAAACAAAACAATAGATCATGCTTTGTCTATTAATTCTCCACACACAATATCTCACCAAAGCATGCAAATACATACACTGAATCAGAATCCAGAGAGCATTAATGAATTTTGATGAGGATGCATATAATGAAGTGATATTTTGTCGTGGTGACTTATGTATCATAATTCGAACGCGCAGCTGTCCATATATGTCACCAGTGATTCAGCATGTGCAAAATGTTTCTGCGCCTCTGCCAATTCTGCTCCACACTTTGTTTCAGCAGTTTCTGCACAATCAATGAGTCGTCAGCCATACATATGAACAATATATGTCGAGATGCGAGCGAAAATGAGGATTTTTTCCGCATCATTGACAGTGTTGCGCATTTTCTTGTGATGTGTTTCTGTATATAAGTAGACGTGTGATCATCATACGTTATTGTTCACAAAATGTCGCGGAATGATTGGAATCAATGCTCCCATTGCGACATGTATAGTAGTGTAGACTCTGATTCACAGCATGTCCCCCGTCCGCCCAACCTGCCTTCACGAGCTGCAGAGTTCCAAAGATTACTGGAGGCTCACAGACTTGTTTTAGAATCAAAGGCTCATTACGACGCCCAAGTAGACAATTTACAGCGCAGATTGGACGCATTCAGTTTTGAGAATGCACAGAGTGAGTGTACTCTAACACACGTTACCAGAGTTACAGACCCAATCGCGTACATAAACTTATCATGAAAATACTTCATATGGCAAACATCTTGGCACACACTATGTTTTAGCGGCTTTAGAACAATCAATGAGTCATCCGCCATATGTATGAACGATATATGTCTATATTCAACCGAAAATGAGTATTTTTTTGTGGTATATAAACTCAAAAAAATTTCAACAGCATCGAGGTCTGTTGTACTGTAGCGAGCAGCATACAGCCAATACCTTTGTGAGCTCACACAAGAGCGAATGCGCCACTTTTGAAGTCTCTGCGAAAAACATTTCTTTATTTTTTTTGGTCGTGTTCTTGTGTAGCGCGCGCAGATGACCTCCGCGTTTTTTTTTCCTCCGGCGTCATATTTTAAGTCAACTCTCAAAAAAACTCACAATACTATATCAGAAAATTGAATTCCATGAACAAGATGCTCGACGTGAGCGTAAAAGTGTTTGGAACATAAATGTATGTTGCGAAATGACATACGTGCACTCACTAGCCATGATGTTCTTTGGTACCGCAGACACAACACAAACTATTTCTGAAAATCTAAAAATGGGAAAATGTACAGGTCTATGTGCAATCCCACATGTTTTAGCAAGCATCTCGTGGAAACTAAATCAATCCTGATATGTTTCACCCCCCGGACATCCTAACAGCAATGATGATGAATTTGATCCTATCCTTCAAATGCTCAATACGTGTTGCATCAAAAATCCTCTGGCACAATCCCTGCAAAACGGCCATGAATTGAACGCAGAAGAATTTCAAATGGTAGAAGGGTAAATGAAAACATTACCCGAAGACATATCTAAAAGCAGCAATCAAGCTGAAGCAAAACATGCTGGCGCAAAATTTCAAGCTAAGATGCCTCCATGCTCAAACTCTGGATGCTCAAAATTAGGCATACTACGATGCTCAAAATGCAAAGGCGTAAAGTACTGTGGAAAAGACTGCCATAAATTCGATTTGAATGAATCACACAAGAAGCAGTGCAAACGCATTGTGGTAGATGTCGAGTAAGATCACAATGTCTAGTCGCTACTCTCCAAAAAATTTGTTTCGTTTCGATTTTTCGACGTGTGATTCAATAAATTTTGTACTTTTCAAACACAAGAATCAAACTTGCATTTCCGGATTCTCCTCAGAATAAAAATTTCTGTTTTCGTTTCCAAAGATTCTACTAGCACCGAACAATCGCACAGATTGATAGAATATGTTACGCAAAAACACAACACCTCTTTCAATGTGTTGAATCGTAAAACGGTTAATCTAATAATATCCAAAAAATATATATATCATGTACAATAAATCGTTGTCTATTCGTTATCCACGCACAACATATCCAGAAAAATGCAAGTACCCACTAATGACAAGACCGAAAAAAAATTTCGATACTGTTGCAAATGCAAAGACTACATTGACTCAAGTCAATTCAAAAATAGTGAACTTGAAGAATCAACATCGAGCATATGCAATAAACATACAAATACAACCGAGCCACCAGACACAATGCGCTTCTGTCGCGAATGCAACAAATTGTCTTGAAGTATATACAATGGCCATACTGGAAAAAAAAGGATATGTATCTAAAAATATTGTATAGTCGGGGGAGCAACTGCATTCTTGATTCATGTTGACTCTAAAACAAGTATTGCTCACACGCATAGTTTGTTTGTTGTGCAGTGTGTTTGTGCTTGGAATTTATTTGTCTCAACGCATCGGGTCGTTTAGTCATGTTGAGCTCTACCCAATTGATCGAAAAGTACAAAACATTGATTCGTCTTATTTGTCTCAACGCATCGGGTCGTTTAGTCATGTTGAGCTCGACCCAATTGATCGAAAAGTAGAAAACATTGATTCGTCGACTGGAGTGCTTTTTTCGGGCCGTGTTACGCGGCGTTTTGGATCCAGCAGAGTGTGTTCTGATTTGAGTTTCACAAACGCGTTAATTGAATTTACCAAACCACAATGTAGCCGATGGAATGTCGTTACTACAATCTATGATGTCACTTCTGCTGTGCAAACTGCCGCAGCAATGTCAGGGTGGTGTACGGTGATTATGGCGGATCGCAAGACACCTAGTACATACATGAAAACATCGAATTTACAAAACAATTCCAACGTTTTTTTTCTTTCAGCACAGATGCAAGAAGCCGAGGCCAAAAGCAGACAGGATTCAGTAGGTGCGTTTATGCGACATGTGCCGTTCAACCATTTTGCGCGGAAGAATATTGGTTATTTGTATGCCATTGCACACGGTGCAAAGTTTATTTTCGATTTTGACGACGACAATAAACTAAAGTCATCTGAGGTAGACATAATCCCGTGGAGCGGTGAATCAGGGAAAGCACGTCAAGTTGTGTCGTCATCTCTCGTGTTGAATGTTTATCCCTTACTTAATCCAAGTGCGAATGGAACTTGGCCGAGAGGATTTCCACTCGAACTGCTTAAAAAATCACCAAATACTACTATATGTTCAACACAACCAGACGTATCTGTGTCGCGGATTGGTATCATACAGTTCACTGCTGATCACGACCCAGACGTGGACGCAGTTTATCGCATGACAAGACCTATCCCATTTGATTTTGAAGACTCGTCGCTCACAGCCATTGTGCTGCCCCTGGATTGCTATAGCCCTTACAACGCACAGGCAACTCTGCACACGAAAAATGCGCTGTGGGCGACTCTGTTACCGTTCACAGTCCCTGATCGAGTAAGCGATATCTGGCGCAGTTTCTTTGCTCAGAGCATTTTCTCCCGTATTGGGTTACAAGTGTCTTTTGGGCAACCATTGGTAAAACAGGTGAGGAACATGCACAATTATCTGGCAGACATGAACGCGGAGACGGACATTTATTTCAAGGCCTATGAGTTGGTAAAGTTCTTGTCCCAGTGGCATGACAATTCGACTACTGTTCCAGAAGCCGTTGAAACTCTCTGGATTGCACTATATGAGAGGACATATATCGAACGCGATGACGTTGTGATGATGCAGCTGTGGCTGACGGCACTGCGAGACTCTGGTTATGTTTTCCCTGTGTTCAAGCTCAAGACGCAAGTATTGTATGCGCAGCCATTTTCTCACATCACGCTGCTAGGCCAGTTCAACTGGCAGACGGGATACTCACAGGCGGATGAGTGGGTACAGATGTGGTCCCAAATATTTCCTGTGTCCAATATTATTCTTGCGCTGCCTCGGGAAAAACAGGTTTTTCGTGATGATTCCACCAAGGAAAAAAAAGTGCCGCTGATGTTGAGATATTTTGCAGACTTGGGATTTTATTCACCTATGCTAAATCTTATCCGCGCTATCGACGAATCGAGTGCAAATCAGGGAGTGCTGTATGTACATGATGATATGATGCTTTCATCCGCACTGTTGGCGCGGATTGGGACAGACGAATGGGTGATCACTGTTGATTTGGAATCCAAATTACAATTATTACGCGATGGAACCTTCCAAGGCCAATTACCCCCATCTTCGTGGTATTGGTGGAAGAAAAACTGTGCATCAACATTTCGTGACATTGCTAACAATCCACAGATGGATTCGTTTTGGGGTCAAGACACGGGGCTCGATATTGCAATAGGGCAGAGTGACATGCTTTATGTCAATACAAGGAATCACACGCAGATGCAGGCGTTTACCAGACTCTTGCGTATTTTTGCCCAACACAAATTATTTCTCGAATGTGCGATACCATCTGCGATTGCCATTATGAAGCAAAAATATGGAGTGCGCGTTCACTGTGCCAAATTATGTACAACTTGGGAAAACTCGAGAGGTAATCCAGAGAAGTGGTCATGTATTAATGACAAGAGCTACGACGCTTTTCATCCGATCAAACAATCCGCTCCGAACTGGATACGTTTTTTCCACGACATTACAATGAGTTGAATTTTGTAAACACATTTGCGGGAAAAATGGACTCTACTTCATATTGTATTGTATGTTCGTATGAGAAGAGTCAATACAGTGATTTTATAGACAACATGAACTAAATGATGACAAGAGAAAGAATTCACCAA
>Ga0105053_10007534_pt1 | contig 14520 bp, 16 predicted proteins | sample BON01_FD_78093 | JGI IMG/M metagenome (GOLD analysis project Ga0105053, IMG submission 78093) | Freshwater microbial communities from Lake Bonney liftoff mats and glacier meltwater in Antarctica - BON-01 | ecosystem: Environmental > Aquatic > Freshwater > Ice > Glacier meltwater | place: Lake...
ATGTCGGCGTCGATGGCGCGGCGCACGGCGGTCAGGTCGATGATGCGATCCGCCGGACAGATCAGATCGTTCGACAGGGCTGCCGGCGGCGGAACGGTGGCCTGCTCAGAAACCGGCGCCACCAAAGCTTCTCGGGGCAGGGTCAATCACAACCACCTGATTGTTCTGGATCTGGGCCACGGCCATGCCCCGTTGATTCGTACCATCGGCGCGCAGCCTGAAGATTCCGTTGACGCCGATGAAGCCCGACCCCTGGGTCAGGGAGGCGCCGGACAGCGCATCGCGCTTGCCCGACGCGATCAGCGCGCCGATGGCGGCGATCCCGTCATAGGCAAGGCCTGCGATGGCATGGGGCTGGCCGCCGTAGGCCTGGGCATAGCGGCTGTTGAACCTGGCCGTCAGGTTCGGATCGGGCAGGGCGAACCAGCTGCCCTGGATGCCGCGCAGGGATACGGCGCTGCTGGGAATGTCGAGCCGCTGAAGCCCGATGTACTGTGCGGCGGACGAGGGCAGACCGGCCGCGGCCAGGCCTTCGACCAGGAACGACAAGGCGCCTGCGGTGCCCGAGGTCATGAAAACCGCGTCGGCCTGGGCCGCGCGTGCCTGGGCGGCGATGCCCGGCACGGCCTGGGTGACGCCCTGCTGCGACAATTCGAACGAGGCAACCCCGGCGATCCGCGCCCCGTTGCCCTGGATTGCGCCAAGGATGGCATCGCGGCCAAGTTCCTCGGCGGTGCTTTGGCCGTGGACGACGAAGATGTTGGCCTTGCCCTGGCGGCGGGCATAGCTGGCCAGGCGGTTGGCGGTGTTCTGGAAGGTGTTGCCCAGCACGAACACGTTGCCCCCGGCAATCGAGGTGTTGTTCGAGAAGCTGAGCACGTTCACCCCGCGCTGGGCGACGGCCAGCCCCGCCGCATTCGCGGCCTGTGCGAAGACCGGGCCGATGATGATGCGCGCGCCTTCGTCGACGGCCCGCGCGGCCACCTGCGCGGCAAGACCGGCCTGGCCGCCGGTGTCGTACACCCTGAGGTCGATCCTGACGCCGGAGAGATCGGCCATGGCAAGGCGCGCGGCATTTTCGAGGCTGCGCGCCAGTACCGCGCCCCCGTCTGCCGAACTGGCCGGGACAAGCAGGGCCACGGGCACGGGCGCGCCCGGGTCGATCGAGGCGCCGCCCCCCGAGCTACCGATGGCGATAGGGTCGCAGGCTGCGAGGGCCAGCGCTGTGATGGCCAGAGCGGCGATCCGGCGGGCCGGGGCGAGGGTGGTGGACAAGAAGGTAAACATCGGCAAACTCTTTCGCAACACGTTGGGGTCAGGCAAGGGAACCCTAGGCCGACTTGGCAACGGTGTAAATCGGAGACGCTTGCCCATGGCATGGATTGCGCAAAATCGCCCACTTGCGCCGGGGCTGCATTTCGTCGCGACGCCCATCGGCACCGCGCGCGACATCACGCTGCGCGCGCTGGACGTTCTGGCCAGCGCCGATGTGATTGCCGCAGAGGACACCCGAACCACCCGGCATCTGATGGAGTTGCACGGCGTTGTTCTGGGTGAAAGGCGTCTGATCGCCTATCACGATCACAACGGCGCTGCGGTGCGCCCCGGGCTGTTGGCGATGATGGCAGAGGGCAGATCGGTGGCCTATGCGTCCGATGCGGGAACGCCGCTGGTGGCCGATCCGGGCTTTGCCCTGGCGCGCGACGCCATCGCGGCGGGACTCGCCGTGACTGGGGCGCCGGGGCCTTCGGCGGTGACGGCGGCGCTGATGATCGGCGGGTTGCCGACGGACCGGTTCCTGTTCGCCGGGTTCCTGCCACCCGCACAAGGCGCGCGGCGCAAGGTACTGGAGGAACTGGGAAGAACTCCGGCGACGCTGGTATTTTTTGAATCGGCCAAGCGGCTTTTACCAAGTCTTAGGGATATGGGTGCGATGCTGGGCGAGGCGAGGCAGATTGCGGTGTGCCGCGAACTGACCAAGCGATTCGAGGAGGTAAGGCGCGGGATGGCGGGGGAACTGGTTGCGCATTATCAGGCGACCCCGGCGAAGGGTGAAGTGGTGATCCTGATCGATCGCAGCCGCATCGGCGCCAGCCCCGAAGAGATGAAGGCGGCTTTGCGCGATGCGATGGCGCACCAGTCTTTGAAGGATGCGGCGCGTGCGGTGGCCGACGATCTGGGGCTGGCGCGGCGCGAAGTGTATCAGGCGGCGTTGGCAATGGAAAAGGAAACGTGATGCAGGGCAGGAAGATCGAGGGGCTGGTAGGCCATCACGCCGGACTGTGTGCCGAAGACAGGATTGCCGCCGATTACGAGAGGCGGGGCCATCGCATTGTCGGGCGGCGCTGGCGCGGGCAGGGCGGCGAGATCGACCTTGTGGCGCGGGGGGCAGACGGTCTGGTCTTTATCGAGGTGAAGGCGTCGCGCACCCATGGGCGGGCGGCGCAGCGCATCAGCCGCCGACAGATCGAGCGGCTGTACAGCGCGGCGTCGGAATACCTGGCCGGTGAACCGGCGGGTCAGGACACCGAGATGCGATTCGATGTGGCGCTGATGGATCGGGCGGGCACGATCGACATCATCGAGAACGCGTTCATGTGAGGCGCCATTGTCTCTGCCGTCGTTGCGGGCCATGAAGGGGCATCGCCAGGCAGGGGAGTTGCAATGTCTTTGAAGGTCGCCATCCAGATGGACCCGATCGGTGCCATCAACATCGACGCCGACAGCACGTTCCGCATTGCCGAAGAGGCGCAGGCGCGGGGGCATTCGCTGTTCTATTACACCCCCGACCGGCTGTCCTGGCAGCAGGGGCGGGTGATGGCGCTGGGCTGGCCGCTGACGGTGCGGCGTCAGAAGGGCAACCATTTCTCGCTCGGCGACGCGGCCGAGGTCGATCTGGCCGGATACGACGTCGTCTGGCTGCGGCAGGACCCGCCGTTCGACATGGGGTACATCACCACGACGCATATCCTGGATTTCCTGTCGCCCGGCACGCTGGTGGTGAACGATCCGTTCTGGGTGCGGAACTATCCCGAAAAGCTGTTGTGCCTGCGGTTTCCCGACCTGATTCCCCCGACCATCATCGCCCGCGATCTGGCCACGCTGCGCGCCTTCAAGGCCGAGCATGGCGACATCATCCTGAAACCGCTCTATGGCAACGGTGGCGCCGGGGTGTTCCGGCTGGAGCATGGTGACCGCAATCTGGCGAGCCTGCACGAGATGTTCAGCGGCATCAACCGCGAGCCTTTGATCGCGCAGAAATACCTGCCCGCCGTGGCGCAGGGCGACAAGCGGGTCATTCTGGTGGATGGCGAGGCTGTGGGCGCGATCAACCGGGTGCCCGCGGCGGGCGAGACGCGGTCGAACATGCATGTGGGCGGGCGGCCCGAGAAGGTGGCGCTGAGCGACCGGGACCGCGAGATTTGTGCCGCCATCGGCCCGTTGTTGCGCGAGAAGGGGCAGGTTTTCGTCGGGATCGACGTGATCGGCGATTACCTGACCGAGATCAACGTCACGTCGCCCACCGGGATCCAGGAACTGGAGCGGTTCGACGGGGTGAACATCGCCGAAAAGATCTGGCAGGCCATCGAGGCACGGCGGGGATGAAGCCTATTTTCCCGGCGGCAGGCGGAAGCTGAGCGCCTCGGCGATGTGGGATGACTCGACATCATCGGCCCCTGCCAGATCGGCGATGGTGCGCGCTACCCGCAGCACGCGGTGATAGCCCCGCGCCGACAGCCCGAACCGGTCGGCGGCGCGCAACAGCAGGGCGCGGCCTTCGGTGTCGGGGGCGGCGATCTGCTCCAGCAGGCTGCCCTCGGCGTCGGCGTTGACGGTGACTTCCGCCATCCCGGCATAGCGTTCGGCCTGAACCGCGCGCGCTTTGGCCACCCGGGCGGCAACGGTTTGCGACCGTTCACCGGTGGCGGGCAGGTCGAGATCGCTGAAGGCCACGGGGGGCACGTCGACGCGCAAATCGAACCGGTCCATCAGGGGCCCGGAGATGCGCGACAGGTATTCCTCGCCACACAGAGGCACCCGGGCGCAGGCGCGCGACGGGTCTGTCATGTGGCCGCATTTGCAGGGGTTGGCCGCCGCGATCAACAGGAAACGGCAGGGATAGCGCACATGGGCATTGGCGCGGGCCACCACCACCTCGCCGGTCTCGATGGGCTGGCGCAGGGTTTCCAGCACCGCGCGTTCATATTCGGGAAATTCGTCCATGAACAGCACGCCGTTGTGGGCCAGCGAGATTTGCCCCGGCTTCGCCCCTTTGCCGCCGCCGACGATGGCGGCGCGCGATGCGGTGTGGTGCGGTTCCATGAATGGCCGCGTGCGCGAGATGCCGCCCTCGCTCAGCAGCCCGGCCAGCGAATGGATCATCGAGGTATCAAGCGCCTCGCGCGGCGAAAGCGGCGGCAGCAGGCCGGGCAGGCGCTGCGCCAGCATCGACTTGCCCGACCCCGGCGCGCCGATCAACAGCAGGTGGTGACGCCCGGCGGCGGCGATTTCCAGCGCGCGTTTGGCGCGTTCCTGACCCTTCACATCCGACAGGTCGCGGGTCTGTGGCGCCGTGCTGATCTGGCCTGCAACGGCGGGGGTCAGGGGCGCCTGGCCGGTATAGTGGCGGATCACCGCCGTCAGGTCTGGCGCCGCGATGACCGTGGCGGCGGCGACCCAGGCCGCCTCGGCGCCGCAGGCCCTGGGGCAGAGCAGGGTGCGGTCGTCCTCCGCCGCCGTCATCGCTGCCGGAAGCGCCCCGATCACGCCGATCAGCGTGCCATCGAGCGAAAGTTCCCCCAGTGCGAGTGTGGCCTCGACTGCGTCCTTGGGCAGGATGTCGAGCGCTGCCAGCAGGGCCAGCGCGATGGGCAGGTCGAAGTGCGAGCCTTCCTTGGGCAGATCGGCGGGCGACAGGTTGATCGTGATCCGCTTGCTGGGCAGGGCGATGGACAGGGCATTCAGCGCCGCGCGCACCCGTTCGCGCGCCTCGCTCACCGCCTTGTCGGGCAGGCCGACGATGGTGAAGGCGGGCAGGCCCGGCGCCACCGCGCATTGCACCTCGACGCTGCGCGCCTCGATCCCCTCGAACGCGACGGTATAGGCCCGTGCGATCATCTTTCACCCCCAATCCCCGAATGGTTAACCGCTAGGGGATCAGGGTTTACGAATCATTAACGCAATCCCGCAACGGCGCGGGGTGTCAGGGCCATGAAGGCGGGCCATGCCTCGGGGTCGGCCAGCGTCTTGTCGCGGCAGAAGGCGTTGCAGAAGCCGTAGGTTTCGCCATTCAGGGTCAGGAAGTGGGTGACGGGATCGCCGGAATAGGGGCAGGTGTCGTTGACCGAGGGGCCGGTTTCGGCGGCGGTGGCAGGCAGGGGCACGGGGCCGGGCCAGGCGCCCTGGGCATGGTCGCGGGCGTACCAGGGCAGGTCGGGGCCGCCGACCAGTGACATGGCGCGCCAGCGGCGGAAGGCCGGGTCGGCGAGATGGGCGGCGACATGGGCGGCGGCATCGACGCCGACGGGCAGGCCGTATCCGGCGATTCGCGCGGCGACGGGGGCGAAGAAGGCATCGGCGGCGGAGTAGGCGCCGCAGAGCCACGGGCCATCCGGCGCGGTGGTCGTGCGGGCGTGGGACCACAGGGTTTCAATGCGCGCCAGGTCGGCGCGCACCGCATCGGACGGCACGAAGGAGGTGTAGGCGCAGCGCAGGTTCATCGGGCAATCGGTGCGCAGGGCGGTGAACCCGCTGTGCATCTCGGCGGCCAGGGTGCGGGCGATGGCGCGGGCCTTGGAACATGCGGGCCAGATGTCGGCTTCGGGGTGGCGGCTGGCCAGTTCCTCGGCGATGGCCAGGCTGTCGGACACCACGGCGCCATCGTCGAACACCGCAGTGGGCACGGTGCGGGCCGGGGCGAAGGCGGTCAGTTGGTCGGCGACGTCGCGGGTGAAGTCGACGAGTCGGCTGTCACAGGGAATGCCCCAGCGGTGAAACAGCAACCAGCCGCGCAGGGACCAACTGGAATAGGCGCGATCGCCCAGAATGAGGAGTGTCATGGCTGGCCCTTTTCGATGTCCGGGGCGATGGTACGGAAGAGGCCGGGCGGGGGGAAACGAATGTTTCTGATCGCCCCGTTCACGGGATGTGATTGATCGGGTCGGCCAGGGCCTTGGCGCCATAGATCACCCGGCTGACCGACAGGGTGTCGATCTTTTGCCCGATGGCCTCAACTGGGGTTTGCCCTGTGGCGCGGGCGATCTGGGTCAGGATCACGCCGAAATGCGCCACGGCGATGATGTGGCGCCCCGGGTGCGCCATGTTCAGGGCGTCGACGAAAGGGGCGATGCGGGCGCTCGCGGTGTTCCAGCTTTCGCCGTGCGGGGGGGTGATGTCGCCGGGAGTCTCCCAATAGGCGCGCGACAGGGCCGGGTCGCGCGCCGACACCGCGTCAAAGGTCATCCCGTCCCAGACCCCGAAATCGAATTCCCGCAGGGCGGGGCTATGGGGCAGCCGGGGGCGGCCCATGGAGATGGCGTCGGCGGTCGTGATCGAGCGCGACAGGTCGGAACTGACCAGCAGCGCATCGGCGGGCAGATAGGCGGCGAGGCGGGCAATGGCGGCACTGTCCGACAGGTCGGCGGGCACGTCGCGGTGGCCGACGAAGGCTTTCTCGTGGGTCGGGCCATGGCGCACCCACCACCATACCGCGCTCATACCCTGGCCCCGGGCAGGGTGCCTTTGAGCACCAGCGGCAGACCCGCCATCACCGCCACCACCAGCCCCGCCCGTGCCGCCAGATCGCGGTTCAGCCGCCCCTGGGCCGTGCGGAACCGCCGCGCCAGGGCGTTGTCCGGCACGATGCCCATGCCCACCTCGTTGCTGACAACGACGATGGGGCCAGGGGCGCGGGCCAACGCGGCAAGCAGGCTGGCGCCCTGTCCGGCCAGATCGTGATCGGCCAGCAGATGGTTGCTGAGCCATAATGTCGCACAATCAACAAGCACAGCGGCGCCCTTCGCACAATTTTCAAGCGCATCGACCAGATCGAGCGGCGCCTCGACTGTGGTCCATCCCGCACCCCGGGCCGCGCGGTGGGCATCGATCTTGGCCTGCATTTCCGCGTCAAATGCCTGCGCCGTCGCAATATAGATGCGTGAAAGCCGGGAATTTTTCACCAGAGTTTCCGCAAAATCCGACTTTCCGGAGTTTGCGCCCCCCAGAACAAGCGTCAGTCTTGGCAACATACCGGGCAACTTTCTTTGATCCGCCGACGTTCATTTGCCGTAAGCTTTGACAATTGGTTCATTAATGCCCGGTACGCCGGGCTGCAACTGGGGGATGCTGCCATGGCTCTCGATGGATTCACCGACCAAACCCTGCCCCGCCGCGCGATGAAGGCCGAACTGCTGGACGCCGAAACCGAATTGCGCCTGGCCTATGCCTGGCGCGACCAGCGCGACGAAAAGGCGCTGCACCGCCTGATTACCGCTTACATGCGGCTGGCGATCTCGATGGCAAGCAAATTCCGCCGCTACGGCGCGCCGATGAACGACCTGATTCAGGAGGCCAGCCTGGGGTTGATGAAGGCGGCCGACAAGTTCGACCCCGACCGGGGGGTGCGGTTCTCCACCTATGCCGTGTGGTGGATCAAGGCCAGCATCCAGGATTATGTGATGCGCAACTGGTCGATGGTGCGCACGGGGTCCACCTCGTCACAGAAGTCGCTGTTCTTCAACATGCGCCGGGTGCAGGCCCGGCTGGAGCGTGAGGCGTCGGCGCGGGGCGAAAGGCTTGACATGCACCAGGTGCGGCAGATGATTTCCACCGAAGTGGGCGTGCCGTTGCACGATGTCGAGATGATGGAGGGGCGGCTGTCGGGGTCCGACTATTCGTTGAACGCCACCCAGAGCTCGGAGGATGAAGGGCGCGAATGGATCGACGCGCTGGAGGACGACAGCGAGCAGGCGTCCGAGACGGTGGCGCGCACCAAGGATCTGGACACCCTGCGCGACTGGCTGTTGTCGGCCATGGCCCAGTTGAACGACCGCGAACAGTTCATCGTGCGCGAACGCAAGCTGCGCGACGAGGCGCGCACGCTGGAGTCGCTGGGCGACGAACTGGGGCTGAGCAAGGAGCGGGTGCGCCAGCTTGAGGCGGCGGCGTTCCAGAAGATGCGCAAATCCCTTGAAGGTCAGTCGCGCGAAGTGCTGCATTTCCTCGCGTGAGGGGGATCGCACCTCTGGCGGTGCTGCTGTGCGCTGCCGGGGGCTGGCCACCGACAAAATCGCCCGATGCGGTCGATTTCAGCGGCTTTGACGTGGTGATCATGGGCGAGGTTCACGACAATCCCGCCCATCACGTCAACCAGGCCGAGTGGGTGGCGCGTCTGGCCCCCACGTCGCTGGTGTTCGAGATGTTGACGCCCGATCTTGCGCAGATCGCCGAGCGGTTGGATCCGGGCGATGGCGGTCTGGGGCAGGCGTTGCAGTGGCAACAGCGGGGCTGGCCTGATTTCACGATGTATGCCCCGATCTTCCGGGCGGCGCCAGAGGCGCTGATCTTTGGCGGTGACGTGGCGCGCGCGGACATCGCGCTGGCGTTCAGCGACGGCGCCGCGCGGGCCTTGGGTGACTCGGCGCCGCTGTTCGGGCTGGATGTGCCGCTGCCCCGGCCGGAACAGGAAATCCGCGAATCGATGATGGCCGTGTCGCACTGCGGCGCTCTGCCGCCCGAGGCGTTGCCCGGCATGGTCGAGGCGCAGCGCCTGCGCGACGCGGCGCTGGCACAGGCGGTCGTGGGGGCCCTGTTGATCGCCGGCCCACCCGTGGCGGTGATCACCGGCAACGGCCATGGCCGCACCGACTGGGGCCTGCCCGTCGCCCTGCGCGCGGCCGTGCCCGATGTGGCGATCCTGTCCATCGGCCAGCTTGAATCGGTGCCGATGGATGCCCAGCCCTATGACGTGGTGACGATTTCCACCGCGCCCACCCGTGGCGACCCCTGCGCCGCGTTCCGCTGAGGGCGGTTGCGATTGCCTGTCGCCCGCGCCGCGCCTAAGGTCGCGCCATGGTGCAGGGCAAACACATCCTTCTGATCATCGGTGGCGGGATCGCGGCGTTCAAGGCGCTGGATCTGATCCGGCGGCTGCACGAACGGGGTGCGCGCGTCACCCCGGTGATGACCCGCGCGGCCCATGAATTCGTCACGCCCTTGTCGGTATCGGCGCTGGCGGGGACGCGGGTGTTCACCGATCTGTTCGATCTGACCGCCGAGGCCGAGATGGGCCATATCGAACTGTCGCGCGCCGCCGATCTGGTGGTTGTGGCCCCGGCGACGGCGAACCTCATGGGCAAGATGGCGGGGGGTATGGCCGACGATCTGGCCTCGACCGTGCTGATGGCGACGGACAAGCGGGTGCTGATCGCGCCGTCGATGAACGTGCGGATGTGGCAGCATCCGGCCTGTCAGCGCAATCTGGCGAGGCTGGTGGCCGACGGCATCCTCGTGTGTGGCCCGAACGACGGCGACATGGCCTGCGGCGAATACGGCCCCGGTCGCATGGCCGAGCCGCTGGAGATCGTCGCGGCCATCGCGGCGGCGCTTGGTGCGGGGCCGCTGAGCGGCAAACATCTGCTGGTCACGTCAGGGCCGACCTTCGAGCCCATCGATCCCGTGCGCTATATCGCCAACCGCTCGTCCGGCGCTCAGGGGGCGGCGTTGGGCCGTGCGCTGCTGGATCTGGGTGCGCGGGTGACGTTCGTCACCGGCCCGGCTGCTGTGGCGCCGCCGTCGGGTGCCCATGTGGTGCGGGTGGAAACCGCGCGCCAGATGCGGGATGCGGTGCTGGCCGCCTTGCCCGCCGATGGGGCGGTGTTCGCGGCGGCGGTGGCGGATTGGCATGTGGTGGGCGCGGCGGCGCAGAAGATCAAGAAGGCCAAGGGGGGCCTGCCGGTGCTGACCTTCGGCGAGAATCCCGACATCCTGGCCGAGGTGGCGCAGATCGGCGCCGGGCGGCCCGCTCTGGTGGTGGGGTTTGCGGCGGAAACCGAAGATGTGATCGCCCATGCCACGGCCAAGCGGGCGCGCAAGGGCTGCGACTGGATCGTGGCCAACGACGTGTCGCCCGAAACCGGCATCATGGGCGGCAGCGAAAACGCGGTGACGCTGATCACCGACACCGGCGCCGAAAGCTGGCCGCGCATGGCCAAGCAGGCGGTGGCGCAGGAACTGGCGCGCCGGATCGCTGCGGCGCTGACGCCCTGAACCCTCAGGCCACCCGGTTGCCCGCCGACCAGACCCCGCGTTGCATCGGCGTGTCGCCCGACAGCCGCACCCGCAACAGATCACCCCGCAACCCCGTCGCCAGCCGCCCCCGGTCGTGCAGCCCGACCGCATCGGCGGGCGCGGCTGTGACGCAGCGTATCGCGCGGGGCAGGTCGTTCCACAGATCGGCCAGCCGGAAGGCCGACAGCAACAGCGCCGCCGGAACATAGTCGGACGACACGATGTCCAGCAGCCCCTGTTCGGCCAGCGCCATCGCCGAGACGTTGGTGGAATGCGAGCCGCCGCGCACGATGTTGGGCGCGCCCATCATGATGGCGATGCCGCTGGCACGGCAGGCGCGCGCCGCCTCCTGCGTTGTCGGAAACTCGGCCAGGCGCACCCCGTGGCCCGCCGACACGCCAACCTGCACGCCGGTCGTGTCGTCGTGGCTGGCCAGAACGGCGCCAAGGCGCGCGGCCTCGGACACGGTGGCGGCTTCGTGGCGGTCGCCGATCCGGGCGCGCAGGCGCTTGAGATGCGAAACGTGCTCGTCGAAATCGAGGGCGGACAGCCCCCTTTTGCCCTGCAGATAGCTCCTGAGCAGGTCGAGGTTGCGAAACTGCCGCTGGCCCGGGGTGTGATCCATCAGGCTGACAAGGCCGACACGGTCTTCGGCGGTGAACTCGGCAAACTCCTCGATCAGGGTTTCCGAACAGACCTCGGCGCGCAGGTGCAGGAAATGGCTGATCTTCAGAGAACCGCTGGCCCCCAGATCGAGGATTTCGCGCGACAGGGCGCGGGCGTACTTCAGATATTTCCGCTTGCCCGTCAGGATCGAGCCGACGCGCAGGGCATCGAAAACCGTGGTGATGCCGGTGGCGGCCAGTTCGGCGTCATGGGCCAGGATGGCGGGGGCATGGGGCCACTCGGCCCCGGGACGCGGTTCGATGTGGCGTTCCAGGTTGTCGGTGTGCAGTTCGACGAGGCCGGGCAGGACGAAATCCTGCCGACAGTCCACCGCCCCCCGGGGCACCGTTTCGGTTTCCTCGATGGCCGCGATCCGGCCCTCCTCGACAAGGATCAGCCCGTGGCAGACCCGGTCAGGCAGGACGAGCCGGGCATTGGCCAGGCAAAGGGCGGGCAAATCGCCGTCCGCGAGGTGTGGCGCGTGGTCTTCGGGGGGCTGCGGGTTCATGTCATGTCACTCTGGTCTGGGTCTGTCGGCGGCGCGGCTTGGGCTGCGGCGACGGTCTGCGCCAGCGGGCCGTCCTTGGCAACGGTGGTGTGCGAAATTCTGCCGGGCAAGGGGCGCCCGGTCGCGCGCGATGGTCAGGCGCGGCCGTTCGACGCCTGCTTTCCCGAACGCCGGCCGGCTATTTCCCGGCGTCGGGGATCACTTTGCGCCCGCGCCGCCAATGGTGCAGCGCCAGGGGCACAAGCAGCACCGCAGCGGCGATGGCCAGCAGCAGCGCGCTGATCGGGGTGGTCAGGAACACCTTCAGATCGCCGCGCGCCAGAAGTGCCGCGCGGCAGAAGTTCTCTTCCGCCATCGGCCCCAGCACGAAGCCCAGGATCAGCGGCGCGGCGGGCAGCCCGGCCAGCATCATCCCGTATCCGATGGCCGAAAACGCCACCACCACCAGCAGGTCGAACGGGTTGTTGTTGATGCTGTAGACACCGACGCAGATCAGCAGTATCACCATGGGATAGAGATACTTGTACGGAATCGCCAGCAGCCGCACCCACAGCCCGATCATCCGCAGGTTGATCACCAGCAGCATCAGGTAGCCGATCCAGAAGCTGGCCAGCAGGCCCCGGAACACCGCCGGGTTGTTCTCGATGAAGCCGGGGCCGGGCTGCACGCCGTGGATCATCATCGCGCCGAGGATCAGCGCCGTCACCGCATCGCCCGGAATGCCCAGCGACAGGGTGGGGATGAACGTCGTCTGGGCGGCGGCGTTGTTGGCGGCCTCGGGCGCGGCGATCCCCTCGATGGCACCCTTGCCGAACCGGCTGCGGTCCTTGGCCACCCGAGTCTCGACGCCATAGGCCACAAAGATCGCCACCGTCGCCCCCGCGCCGGGCAGCACCCCGATCAGCATCCCCACCGACACGCCGAACAGGCAGAACAGCAGCGGCACGGGCTGGAACGCCACCGAAAAGCCAAGGCCGGGGTTGGCGAGAATATCCATCAGAACGGGCAGACCGGCAGGCGCAGGGGGATGCCGATCAATTGCACGAACACCACCAAGACAGCGGCCGTGGCCACGACGAACAGTCCGGTCAGGCTGCGCCAGGTGTGTTCGGGATCGGCCAGCCCGGCGATGGCCACCAGCGCCGCCGTGGCGGGCAGCAGGCCCAGGGGTTCGACGCTCAGCGCGAAGGCCAGCATCGCGCCCAGAACGTGCAGCACCGGGCGCAGTGTGGCGCGCACCGGGACGGCGGGCGCGCCGTCGCGCACGAACCACATCGCCGCACCGCACAGAGCCAGCAGCACCCCGAGGATGGCGGGAAACATCCCCGGCCCCATCCGCGCCACGCTGCCGAGGCGAAACCCCAGCGCCTCGACCGTGATCGCCAGCCCCACCGCCACCAGCACGGCGGCGCACAGGCGGTTCTTCAGGGCCGAGTGTCGGTCTTCATCGGGGGCCATGGGCGATCCGAGCACGATTCTAGCACGATTTTTGAACGGGCCTTGAACGGGGGCGCGGATGGGGCCGGGGTGTGGGGCACCCCGCCCTTGGCCACAATGGCCGCCATCCCGCCCAGTTCAGCGGCGCGCGCCCGCTGGTCGGCCTTGGCGCGGGCATCCACCGCCTCGGGGACGAGCACGGCGCGCAGCCGGGCTTCGAGCAGGGTGACAATCGTGGCATGGCGCGGATCGCCCGACAGGTCGTGACGTTCGCCGGGATCGTCTTTCAGATCGAACAATTCACAGCCGAACCCGGTGTAGTGAATGTATTTGAACCGCCCCTCGCGGATCATGTACAGCGCACTGCGCGCGCACGAGGCGTGGTATTCGCAGAAAACCGGCCGGTCGGTGGCGGCGGGCGCCCGGGCGATGCGCCACAGTGACCGGCTGGTGAATTCGCGGGGCACCGGCAGGCCCAGCGCGAAGGCATCCAGCGCACTGGCCTGCATGTCGATCAGCGACACGGGGGTGTTGCACACCCGGCCCCCGGCGATGCCCGGTCCGGCCAGGATCAGCGGCACGTTCACCGATTCGCGGTACATGGTGGATTTGCCCCACAGCCCCCGGGCGCCCATGTTGTCGCCGTGATCGGACAGGAAGATCACGTTGGTGCTGTCGGCCAGCCCGCTGTCATCCAGCGCGTCGAGGATGCGCCCAAGGTTGGCATCGGCGAAGGAACACAGGGCATGATAGTGCAGCAGGGCGCGGCGTCGGTGTTCGTCATCGTCGAAATGGCTGTCGAAGTCATAGCCGGATCGGAACGTGTCCCACCACGGCGCCACCGGGCCTGTTGTCACCGCGGTTTGTCAGGCAGCACGATGTCGGCGGGATCGTATAGGTCGACATGGTCCTGTGGCACGGTCAGGGGAAAATGCGGCGCCATGAACGAGGCGAACAGCGCGAAGGGCGCCGCATCGCCCGCCCCGGCACGGGCGTGCAGCCAGTCGACGGTGGCCGCCGCGATGTCCTTGTCATACCGGGTATAGCCACTGTCGCCCGCCTGCACCTCGGCGGCCAGTGTCGCGCTCTGGGGCCGGGCCGGGGGGTCTTCGCGCTCCAGCCCATAGACGTCGCCGCCGCCGAACAGGTGCATCGCCATGATCTGTTCGTCCAGACCCGAATCGATGCTGCCATCGACATAGTGCAGCTTGCCGATGGACAGGGTGTGTACCTCCGCCGCCTGCAACCGGTGCGCCCAGCCCTTCACCTGCCCGTCACAGGCGAATACATTGTCCCAATATCCGGTCTGGTGGGGATAGCGGCCCGTGGCAAAGGCGGCGCGCGCCGGGATGCAGATCGGCGAGGTGGAATAGGCATCGGCAAAGCGCACGCCCCACGCCGCCAGCCGGTCGATGTTGGGCGTCTTGACGATGGGATTGCCATAGCACCCCACCGCCAGCGCGCTCATCTCGTCGACCATGACGATCAGCAGGTTCTGCGCCTTGCCGGACATGCGCCTATTCCAGGGTGATCGCGTTCTCGGCGATCAAGCCCTGCCACTTCGCCACCTCCGACCCGATCCAGACGCCCAGATCGGCAGGGCTGGAAGGGTTGGGTGTTGC
>Ga0105053_10007535_pt1 | contig 14519 bp, 14 predicted proteins | sample BON01_FD_78093 | JGI IMG/M metagenome (GOLD analysis project Ga0105053, IMG submission 78093) | Freshwater microbial communities from Lake Bonney liftoff mats and glacier meltwater in Antarctica - BON-01 | ecosystem: Environmental > Aquatic > Freshwater > Ice > Glacier meltwater | place: Lake...
AGGCACGTTGGTTTTGGACGCGCTGACCCCCGGTAAACGCCTCTGGCTCGTTGCCACCGGCACCGGCATTGCACCCTTTGCCAGCCTGGCGCGTGACCCGGATATTTATACCCGCTATGATGAGGTGGTTTTAACCCATACCTGCCGCGATGTGGCCGATTTGGCCTATGGGCGGGAATTAGTCACGGCACTGGTGCTTGACCCGTTGGTGGGTGACGAGGCCGCCAAGAAACTGCGCTATGTTCCGACGACAACGCGTGAAACTTCGCCCAAAATGGGCCGGATAACCGATTTGCTGCGCCAAAATGCGCTGCCTGTGCCGGGGATTGGGTTTGAGGATCGGGTGATGATCTGCGGCTCCATGGCGCTGAACTTGGAGATGAAGGCAATTTGTGAAGGCGCGGGGCTAGTCGAAGGGTCCAATTCTGCACCCGGCGGGTTTGTCGTGGAAAAGGCGTTTGTTGGCTAAGCGGCTGCAAAATAATTTGACCGGTTGGCATGCTTGGTCGTAGCGTTGCAGAATATTGGCAACAAAGGGAAATGATCATGGCCAAAACACCCGAAATCCGCGCCGAAAAGGGCGCTGCAAAGGACGCCGACCGGCATAATCTTGGCGACCCGGTGGCCGATGCCGCCAAATGGGTGCGCGCGCTGACCACCAAGCGTGTGTCAGACCTGTTCAAAACCGAAAAGGGCCTTGAGGGGCATTGGAAACAGGTGCAGCAAGAGGTTGTGCGCGGCAATAAGCATTTCTTTGCCACCAAAACCGAACCCGGAGGCTATAACGATGGCGGTAAAACCAGCCCCGAGGGCAAAAAGATGATCGCCTTCATCGCCGATGCGGTTGTGGGCGCGGCCAAGGGCAGCAAAATTGATTTTCCATTGCAGGAAATGAAGTTCAACAGCGATATGGCTTGGCTGAAGATTGAGAAGGTCGCAGGTAAGGTGAAGGTGAAATCAACACCGGGGACGAAGAAGTAGGGTTCTGCAGGCAAATGCGTTACGCTAACAAGATACGCATTCCTCGATTTAATGTCGAAACCTTCTCCAGATAAGCGCCGCCACGGTTGAACGCACAAAAAACTGATTAATTGTAGCACAGGACCGCACCCTCGCCAAACGCGGCGAGGGTGTTGGACGGTTTGAATGGCTGCTATGCGGACAAAACCGACCTTGATGGCGTTCGGAGCAATGGCTGCTATTTAGGAAATAGGCATTCAGCCGACAGTAGTTTTTACGTTCCAAAAACGGTGGTTTTTGGGAAGAATTTGCCAGCTTCGCTTCAGTCAAGAAGCTGCGGAACAACGGCAGTGATTATAGTCTGCAACGCCGCTACAGCGTGCTCGGATAAGAACTGGTTGCGGAACATAAAATCTGGCTGTCGCTACACCTGTCGGTAGCTTCAAAAGTGTGATTATATAGCGGTCTGTCGAAGCCTAACTTGGAGGTTAAATGCCGTATATTATAATTAACAAAGAGAGCGTTGACGAAGAGAAGGCGTTCATAAAGAAATGTGGAAATGCAGGTTTTATACCTGTTATCTGTACGATCAGAGGCAGTAAGGCTGACATATACGCAGATGTTCATGCTTTGGGGGATCAACACGACGAGGTTCGCCAAAAAATCTTGGCTGATCAAAGTGTTGTTTCTGAGATTGGGCAGGAAGTTTTTAAAAGATTTAACCCTAAGGCCAAGTCTTGGAGTTTTGGATACTATTCTGATATTCAGGGCGTCGATGCAGATATTGCCCAAGAGATGTCGGCCATACTGGCTGGGGAGTTAGATGCCTTCGTAATGAGGTTTCGTAGAAGTTCTGAGACCCGCTAGGCAAAGGCTCTCCATTAGGAAAGCCTTTGAGTCCGCTCTAGCCATTATCGGCGGGACTACTCCCAAAAACGCTCGTTTTTAGCACAGACGCAAAACACCCAATTTTCCGCTGCCACAAACCCCGTTCAAAACCCAAGTAGTTGTTGAAGGTTTTTGGCTCTGCCGAGATAGCAGACATTAGCCGCATTGCAGAAAATCGATAAAATGGGCTCAAAGCGGTCATAGCGAATATTGTCAAACTAATCAAAGTGCATGAACTAAACCATACAAACAAAAAAGGCCCCAGATCATCTCCGGGGCCTTTCCTAATTCATAGCTACAAGCCTTACTCGTCGCCGGATTTCTCGGCCAGTTCTTCGCCGGTTGCCTGATCGACAACTTTCATCGACAGGCGCACTTTGCCGCGATCATCAAAACCAACCAGTTTCACCTTCACCTCTTGGCCTTCTTGCAGAAGGTCTTTGGGGTGGTTTACGCGATCGGCAGAGATTTGCGACACATGGACCAGACCGTCGCGCTTGCCAAAGAAGTTCACAAACGCGCCGAAATCCATCAGTTTCACAACCTTGCCGGTGTAGACTTGGCCCACTTCGGGTTCAGCCACGATCGACCAGATCATGTCATAGGCTTTCTTGATCGAATCCGCATTTGGCGAGGCGATTTTGATCACGCCATCATCGTTGATATCGACTTTAGCGCCCGACATTTCAACGATTTCACGGATAACCTTTCCGCCCGAGCCGATGACTTCGCGGATTTTATCGATCGGCACCTGCATGGTTTCAATGCGGGGTGCGTGGATCGAGAATTCCGAAGTTTCGTTCAGCGCTTTGGCCATTTCGCCCAGAATATGCAGGCGGGCATCTTTGGCTTGCGCCAAGGCCTGCTGCATGATCGCGGGCGTGATGCCTGCAACCTTGATGTCCATCTGCATTGTGGTGATACCGTTTGCGGTGCCAGCCACTTTGAAGTCCATGTCACCAAGGTGGTCTTCGTCACCCAGAATGTCTGTCAGAACGGCGAATTTTTCGCCCTCCAAGATCAGACCCATGGCGATACCGGCAACCGCTGCTTTCAAAGGCACACCAGCATCCATCATCGACAGCGAACCACCACAGACCGAAGCCATGGAGGACGAACCGTTGGATTCGGTGATTTCTGAGACCAGACGCAGAGTATAGGGGAAGTCGGTTGCCGCAGGCAAAACAGCCTGCAACGCGCGCCAAGCCAGTTTACCGTGGCCAATTTCGCGCCGACCTGGGCCCATCATGCGGCCAGCTTCACCAACCGAATAGGGCGGGAAGTTGTAATGCAGCATGAAGTTGGAGCGGCTGGAGCCGTGCAGCGCGTCGATGATTTGTTCGTCATCGCCGGTGCCCAGCGTGGTCACAACCAAACCTTGGGTTTCGCCGCGTGTGAACAGGGCCGAACCATGGGTGCGCGGCAGTAGGCCGGTTTCACACACAATCGGGCGCACTGTTGTGAGGTCGCGGCCGTCAATGCGGCGACCCGTGGCGATAACATCGCCGCGCAGCACTGTGGATTCAAGCTTCTTGAAGCAACCGCCAAGGGCTTTGTCGGCGGCATCTTCTGGGCTTAGACCTTCGGTGATCATGGCACGCGCAACCGAAATAGCGGCCTGACGCTGTTGTTTGTCGGTAATCGCAAAAGCAGCGCGCATGGCGGTTTCACCAAGCGTGGTCACCTTGGCAAGCAAGGCGCTCACATCGGGGGTTTGGAAGTTGAACGGCGCTTTCGCGGCTTCTTCGGCCATGCCGATGATCATGTTGATCACGGGTTGCATTTGCTCATGGCCAAATACGACGGCACCAAGGATTTCTTCTTCGCTGAGCTCATAAGCCTCAGATTCAACCATCATCACGGCGTCGGCGGTGCCGGCGACCACAAGGTCAAGGCGCTGTTCGGGGTTGGCGCGCAGGTTGTCCATATCGGCAACCGACGGGTTGAGGATATAGTCACCATCCACAAAACCAACGCGAGCGGCGGCGATTGGGCCCATGAAGGGCGCGCCTGAAAGCGTTAGCGCGGCCGAGGCGGCGATCATCGCAACAACGTCCGGGTCATTCTCAAGGTCATGGCTTAGAACGGTGCAAATGACCTGGGTTTCATGCTTGAAACCTTCAACGAAAAGCGGGCGGATCGGACGGTCGATCAGACGGCTTGTCAGGGTTTCTTTTTCCGATGGGCGCGCTTCGCGCTTGAAAAAGCCACCGGGAATACGGCCAGCCGCATAATATTTTTCTTGGTAATGCACGGTCAATGGGAAGAAATCAAAACCCTCTTTGGGTTTCTTTTCGAACACAACTGCCGCCATAACGCTGGTTTCGCCGTAAGTGGCAACAACACAAGCATCGGCTTGGCGGGCAATTTTCCCGGTTTCGAGGGTCAGCGTATCATGGCCCCACTCGATTGATTTTTTAACAATGTTAAACATCTGTTTCCTTTGCAGCAGGTCTGCCCCCTGGCAGCACCCGCGATAACCCCTGTTTCATATCATCCAAACGCGCGGCCCGGGGTTGGGGGCGTTGCGGACATCTTGCGGCCTTTTCAGAGGTTCACGGGTTGCGAACATGGGGCGGGGCCGCAGCGTCACCCAAATGGAAAACGCGCCCCACCCGTATAGGAGGGGGGCGCGTTTGGCCTTAGCGGCGAATATTCAAACGCTCAAGCAAGGACTGGTAGCGCGGCTCGTCATTCTTTTTGACATAATCAAGCAGCTTGCGGCGCAACGCGACCATTTTCAGCAGGCCACGACGGGAATGGTTGTCTTTTTTGTGGCTTTTGAAATGCTCGGTCAGCATGGTGATACGGCTGGTCAGGATGGCAATTTGCACGTCCGACGACCCGGTGTCGCCTTCTTTGGTTGCGAATTCCTTGATCAGGCGTGCTTTTTCTTCAACAGTAATCGACATCGAATGTTCCCTTCTGGGTTAGAAATAGCGTTAAGCGCCCGGCCCTGCCAAGATGTCGTCCAGCAGGGTCAAAACACAAAACCACCGCCCGTAATAAGGTCGGCGCGCAGCGCGTAACATGAATTGGGGGGGATGGGAAGGGGGTGGGCTAATCACTGTTATCAGTAAGGGTTAGGTCATCCGGACTATTTGCAGATATTTTCTGACTGTTAGTCAATGTGTCCATTTGGATCACGGTCAAAATGCCCGGTGAACGCCTCAACTCTTGCCGTTGCCGCATCTAAGTATTGCGCTCCGGACTCCAAACATAGGCCGCACATGCCGAACTGAAAATCTGAAGGGCGCTCAAATGAAATATTATGTTGTTTAGCACGCATCAAGCTAACGGGGTGGCTATGTACATGATTTGATAAATAAGTGTAGAGGAAGTCGAACTGAACCACATCAAGTCCAGCTTCCCGGATTGCTCCTCGCACGCCATTTTGGAATACAAGCTGCCCCTTTGATAATTCGAGCGTACGCTCCTCTGACATGGTAAGTTCTGTGCAGCACTTTAAAATTTGATTTACAATTCTCGTTTTTGCCTCTTTGTATTCGCGCTTGTCTTTTTCGGATTCCGTATTGTTTTGAGATTTGTAAGCGGCCGTTAAAAATCGCTTCCTGTTTGTTAAATCATGCAAAAATAGCACTTGGCGTCGTAAATCCCATTCAACTTTTGAAAGGCTAGGTTCGGATAAATAGAGCGCCATTATCGCGGAGTCGATTACACTTCGTGTCAACGTAGCAATCGAAAAGTGGTCAAGAAAACCATAATTATCATCTAGACCTCGTGCATGATTATAGATCAACTGAATTGTCATGGCGTGGGAAATCATCTTTGCAAACGCCGTCAATATCCGATTCTGGCGGCCTGTGTGCTCTATTCCTAACCGACTACCCGAAACTTTTACGGCGGCTTGAGTCGCTTTTTCAAAACTTCGACAACCTTCGATGAAAAGGTCTTCTTTGGAATCCATTTGCTGCGCCATTCAAAAACACACTTATTACGGAATTCTGATATGAAAGCAGTTTTGAGCCGAGATTGTCAATTAAGATTGGCTTGATGTCCACCCCACCGGCTGCACCTTATACCCGATATACAGCGGATGTTTCGGCTGCCCGCCCTTGGTTAGCCCTAGGTGCAGCGTCTGCACCTTCGCCTCTCGCAACAACGCTGCCACCGCATCGCCTCGGCACATGTGTTCGCCGTGGCTGCCCCATGCGGCGATGGTGGTTTGGGTCCAGTCTAGCGCTTCCAAAATAGCCGCGTCATTCCCCGGCCCAATCGGGTCAACCTGGGCGCGCATATTGCGCGGGTCGGTGGCACGGTAGGCGAAGATGTTGCACACGCGGAAGGCACCATGGCCGAGGGCGCGGGCGCGGCGCTCGCAGCGTTCTACCGTTGGGTCATTCTGCACCTCGGTCGCGGTGGAGGGGTTGAGCATGATGAACAGCACGCGCGAGCCGCTTGCATCCCAAGTGCGGGTCAGCGAATAGCGGTAGGCTTCGCACTTAGAATACACCGCCACCGAGGGCGCATCGCCTTTGGTGTGGCTGCGGGTGATCATGGCAGCACGAACACCCGGCTCGGCGCAACCTCGCCTGCATGGTAATGGCCGATGGCGACGGGCGCGCCGTTGAGGCTGACCCAGCATTCGGTGCCGTAGTCTATGCCGCCCGCGATCACCATGCCGGGGTTGCCGTTGCGCAGGCGCGCGGCCCCTTCGGGCGTGGCGGGCAGTTCGGGCAGGTCAGCCAAGGCGGTTTCCAGCGGCAGCAGGTGGGCGTCAAGCGCTGGGTCTTTGGCGAGCGCCTCAACCTGTTCAAGCGTTATTGCATCGTCCAAATCAAACGGGCCAGACCAGATGCGGCGCAACTGGGTAACATGGCCATAACAGCCAAGCGCCTGCCCCAAATCACGGGCGATGGCGCGGACATAGCCGCCCTTACCGCAAATCATTTCCAGCACCACATGGTCGGCATCGGGGCGTTCAGCAAAGCTGAGCTCCTCAACAAACAATGCACGGGCGGCAATTTCAAACTCGGCGTCATCGCGCGCCAGTTTATAGGCGCGCTCACCGTCAATTTTAACGGCAGAAAACTTGGGTGGCACCTGCATGATATCACCGGTGAATTGCGAAAGCGCGGCGGTGATTTCGGTGTCAGTTGGGCGCGTGTCAGATTCCGCAACCACCTCGCCCTCGGTATCATCGGTATTGGTGGCTTGGCCAAGGCGCATGGTAAATCGGTAGGCCTTCAGCGCATCGGAAATATAGGGCACGGTTTTGGTTGCCTCACCCAATGCGATAGCCAAAATGCCGGTGGCTTCCGGGTCCAGCGTGCCCGCATGGCCGGCTTTGTTGGCATCAAGCGCCCATTTTACTTTATTCACCACGGCAGACGAGGTGAGGCCAAGCGGTTTATCAATAATCAGCCAGCCGGATACGTCCCTGCCCTTTTTACGCCGCGCCATAGCCTATTTGTCGTCCGTTGTATCGGGTGCGGCCACATCGCGGCGCACGCGTTCATCATCGAGCAGGCGGCGGGTCGCGTCCATTTGGTCAAAGGTCGTGTCTGGCAAAAACCGCAGCGTCGGCACGAATTTCATGATGACCAGTTTGGACAGATGATGGCGCAGCTCGCCTTGATTGCGGGCCAATGCGGCGATCACTTCTTTGGTGTTCTGCCCGCCAAGTGGCAGAACAAAAACGGTGGCCGTGCTTAAATCGGGCGTTATGCGCACCTCACCCACGGTAATGGGCACATGCGCCAATTCGGGGTCATGCAAATCGCCACGTGCTATAATTTCGGCTAACGCACGGCGGATAAGTTCACCCACGCGCAGTTGACGCTGGCTGGGGCCTTTGGAAGTATGGTTTTGTCCTTTGCTCATGGCGCTCTCATCGCTGCAAGCACAGGCAGAGTCAAGCCAGCACCCTTTGCAAGTCCGACGAGGCGCGCTATTGCTGGGCAAAATTTCGGAGTGAAACTATGGAACAACCAATTCGCACAGCGGTGATGGGGGTATCTGGCCGGATGGGCCAGATGCTGGTGGCGGCCGTTGATGCCAACCCGGCGGTCGTGCTTTCAGGGGTAACCGAACGGGCGGGCCATGAATGGATTGGCCGCGACTTGGGAGAATGCCTTGGCGGCGCTGCGCGCGGCATTATTGTAAGCGATGACCCGGTAGAGGTTTTTGCAAACGCGCAAGCGGCGCTAGATTTTACCGCCCCTGCGGCCACCGTTGCCCATGCTGAACTGGCCGCCCAAGCCCGCGCGGCACTGGTGGTTGGTACAACGGGGCTGTCAGATGCAGATATTGCTAAATTGGCATCAGCCGCCCGCCATGCACCCATTGTGCGTGCGGGGAATTTTTCGCTTGGGGTGAATTTGCTAACCGTGCTGACGCGCAAGGTCGCTGCTGCGTTGGGCACGGACTATGATATTGAAATTATGGAAATGCACCACCGTCATAAGGTTGATGCGCCTTCTGGGACCGCATTGATGCTTGGCGAGGCAGCGGCGCAGGGCCGTGGCGTGGCACTGGGCGATGTTGCGGACCGGGCGCGCGACGGCCTGACAGGCGCGCGCAAGCCCGGCGATATTGGTTTTGTCGCGCTGCGTGGTGGTGATGTGATTGGCGAACATGAAGTGATTTTTGCAGGCGATGGTGAGCGGATAACCCTGCGCCATGCCGCCAGTGACAGGTTGGTTTTCGCACGCGGGGCCGTTACGGCTGCCATTTGGGCGTTTGCGCAAAAACCTGGCAGCTATGACATGCTTGATGTGCTAGGGCTGGCCGATTAGGCCAACCCCGACCCGAATAAAGCGGCGCGCCTATTTGCCCATCATTTTTTTAACTTGGCCGACAACGGCCATTAGCACGCCGCCGCCAGCTCCTGCTGCGGCAACTTGCGAAATAAGTGAGCCGATATCAAAGCCGCCCGCTGTGTCGCCTGCGGCCACACCGCCAGCCAGCATGCCAAGCAGTTGCATGCCGCCCGCACCCCCCACAATACCGACGATTGAATTGCCGATTGTGCCGAGGCTAAGGTTCTTTAGCAAGCTGCCCGCGACATTGCCGCCAACAGCGCCAGAACCAAGCGCAATAATCCATTCCATATACAAACTCTCATTACAAACTATCGGCACGCTCCCGTGCCACTAGCCCAATGTTTAGCGAAAACCCCGCTTTGTAAACGGTTTGTTAAGTTCCAAACGGTTTTTCGGCCAGTTCCTGCCCTTGCCGAGACGCGTAGGCTCGGCTAGCCTTTGGCCAACAATTGAACGGAGTACTTATGACCAAACCCCTTGCGCTTGCGCTTATTGCCGCCCTTGCCGCCCCCGCAGCCTTTGCCCAATCGGCACCTTGTGGTGGTAGCTTTTCATCCTTCATGCAAAATGTGGCTGATGAGGCACGGTCGCGCAACTTGCCCGCTGCTGCCATTAACGCGGTCGTTGGCTCGGCCCGCCAAGATGACCGGGTGTTGCGGTTTGACCGCAGCCAAGGCGTGTTTCGCCAAACGTTTTTGGAATTCTCGCAGCGGTCGATATCGTCTTATCGTATCAGCAAGGGCGCGGAATTCTTGCGTGACTACGCCTCGATTTTGAACCGGGCGCAGCGCGAATATGGCGTCCAGCCCGAGGTGATTTTGGCTTTTATGGCGCTAGAAACCGATTACGGCGCGGTGCAGGGTGATTTTCATACAATTTCCGCGCTGGCCACTTTGTCGCATGATTGTCGCCGCCCGGACCTGTTCCGCCCGCATTTATTTGGGGCGATTGCGCTGGTGGCGCGGGGCGATATGTCGGTCGATACGCAGGGCGCTTGGGCGGGTGAAATTGGCATTGTTCAAATGCTACCCGCCGATATTCTGGAACTGGGGGTTGATGCCGATGGCGATGGGCGGGTGAACCTTAAAACCTCCATCTCCGATGCGATTATGACCGGCGCGCGCCTGCTGGCCAGCCATGGTTGGCGGCCAAACCAGCCGTGGATGCAAGAGGTGGACGTGCCCGCCAACTTCCCCTGGGACCGTTCGGGGTTGGACCAGACCTTTAGCGTGAATGAGTTGGCGCGGATGGGGGTTACGGCGCGGCAAGGCTCGCTCGCCTCGGGCAATACCCAAGCCAGCCTGCTGCTGCCCCAAGGGCGCAACGGCCCGCGCTTCCTCGCCTATCCGAATTACGGCGTGTACCGCGAATGGAATAAAAGCTTCGTCTACGCCATTACCGCCGCCTATTTGGCAACGCGCCTTGGTGGGGCCGGGCGGTATAATGAAGGCAGCCCCGATGCGGGGTTGGAGGGTGACGATATGATGACCCTACAACGCGTGCTTGAGGCGCGCGGCCATGATGTAGGCGGGGTTGATGGCGTGCTTGGCGCCATGACCCGCGACGCCGTGCAAGATGAGCAAATCCGTCTCGGCATGCCCGCCGACGCATGGCCCACCCCGGAATTGTTAAGGGCGTTACGGTAAATCAAACACCGTAGGGTGCGCATTTATTGCGCACCACACCCACCGCCGATAATGGTGCGCAATAAATGCGCACCCTACGCGTGATTATGCCGATGGGGCGGTGTGGCGTTTGGTTGGCGGCACCGCGCATGTTAGGCTTGGGGTTCATATGAACCCAAAGGAGGCCGCTATGAGTGTTGCTCGTGTTACCGAAATTTCATCCTCATCCACCAAAAGCTTTGAACATGCGATTGAACAGGGCATTGAGCGCGCCGCCAAGACGTTGAAGAATGTCGAAGGCGCGTGGGTGGAAAGCCAGAAGGTTGTTGTGACCAACGGTAAAATCGCCGAATACCGCGTGATGTTGAAAGTGACGTTTGTATTGGAAGATTAAGGATAAACAGGGCGGCAAAACCCGCCCCGTAGGGTGCGCATTCATTGCGCACCACCCACCCCGGCCACAATGCCCGCCCGCGCCACACCACCCAAACCACCAGCCATCGGACATAACAAACCCGTAGGGTGCGCATTTATTGCGCACCTTTGGAGGTGGGGGGATTGGGTTGCGCATACAATTATCCAAGTCTATAGTTTTTCAACCGAAACTAAATCTTAGTGGTGTCTTAGTATGTCTTCCGACAATGAAAGATGGTTTCCTGATCATAAAATCGCAAATGATATTGGTCTTGCTGAATTTAATCTTGCTGCTTCCAGAATGGCGAGTGATGACTTGTCTATCACGTGGTCAATCAACGCGTCGGTAGCCATTGCAACAGGAGTAAGCTACCTATCATTTCAGGCGGGTAAGGCGTTCAGTCAGGCAGATGGAAATGGGATCGACCCCAACTTACTGAGCACGTTCTTTATCCTTGCGATAGTCGCCTTCTCATATGTTTCGATGGTGCATATTGTGCATCTCATCAGGTCACGGGTTTTCTCAGAAAGAAAAATTATTGTTCTCCGAAGAATGCTCGGCGTGAGCTACGGCAATGCTAACTTGGTGTTGCCAAACTGGCGAATTGAAGGGGCGGATAATCCATTTGTAATTAGAATTTTTCCAGGTTTCCTCTCTTACAGATCGTTCTCAGTTCATATAGTCCTTCTCTCGGTCTCGCTTAGTATCGTTTTGCTCTGGGAAAGTAGCTATCTGCCGTTCTATTTGTCGGAATATGGCAACAATACAACAAATATTTATTTTCCATACATCATCGCCATGGCAAACTATTTTTTAGTATTTGCGGTATTTAGGTATAGCCTTAGGGAGCAAAATGAAAAAAACTGGCTATTTGTTGCAAGACTATTTTCATTTATACTCAGAGTTCCCTTGGAGAGGGGGATTGAATACAAGCTGTATCGGATAAAATTAGATGTCGCAGAGGTAAAGCGATTGAAGTATAGCTTCGATGCTGTCGAAAAGTTCGCAATTGCTATTGAAGATAGAGAGTTTTTCGAACATGGAGGTCTCAATCGACGTGGGCTTGCCCGCGCGCTAAAAGGCTATTTACTCCGTCGTCATGCTGGCGGAGGTAGTTCTATTACTCAGCAATTTGCGCGAAGTAATTTCATACTAAAATTGCAACCGCCAATTAGAAGGAAAATTGTAGAAATATTTCTTGCTAAATGGGTCGAGTCTATAATGTGCAAGAAAGATATATTGGAGGCTTACCTTACAACAGCGCGGTTTGACTATAAAACTTACGGGTTTCATCGTGCATACCGAAAACTTTTCTTGGAAGAAGAAACTCAGAAGATTTGCGACTGGGAGGCCTTTATTCTAATTGAAAGGCTAGCCAACATCCGACCAGTTTTTCTTGGGAATCGCGTATATCAAATAATGCGTCGGCTGATCGATGAACAAAAAATCTCGCTCACTGAGTGCAGGCAGGCACTCAAATTCTACGGAAATTTATCGCACGAAAATTTTATGCCAAAAGATGGCGATATTTCACCGAATGCAGTTTTGACCAAGCTTGAAGCGAATATGGTTGCAGTTCAAGCCTAATAGTCACCCTCACTCATCCATCTTCAACGCCGAAATAAACGCCTCTTGCGGGATATTCACCCGGCCGAACTGGCGCATCCGTTTCTTACCGGCTTTCTGCTTATCCAACAGTTTCCGCTTCCGCGACGCATCGCCGCCATAGCACTTGGCCGTCACGTCTTTACGCAAAGCTGAAATCGTTTCGCGGGCAATAATCCGCCCGCCGACCGAGGCTTGGATGGGGATTTTGAACATGTGTTGGGGGATCAGATCCTTAAGCTTTTCGCACATGCCGCGCCCCCGCGCATCGGCCCGCGCGCGGTGGACCATGGTGGATAGCGCGTCCACCGGCTCGTCATTCACCAGGATCTGCATTTTCACCAACTCATCCTCACGGTATCCCAGCATCTGATAATCAAAACTGGCATAGCCTTTGGTGACCGATTTCAGCCGGTCATAAAAGTCAAACACCACCTCGGCGAGCGGCAGGTCATACACCACCATCGCGCGGGCACCGGCATAGGTAAGGTCCATCTGGATGCCACGGCGATCTTGGCACAGCTTTAACACATCGCCCAAATACTCATCGGGCACCAAAATGGTCGCCTTGATGCGCGGTTCCTCAATATGGTCAATGTAGTTTAATTCGGGCATATCGGCGGGGTTGTGCATTTCGCGCACCTCGCCGTCATTCATGTGGAGATGGTAGATCACGCTTGGCGCGGTGGTGATCAGGTCCATGTCATATTCGCGTTCCAGTCGGTCGCGGATCACCTCAAGGTGCAGCAGGCCCAAAAACCCGCAGCGAAAGCCAAAGCCAAGCGCGGCCGAGGTTTCCATTTCGGTGGAAAAGCTGGCATCGTTTAGCGAGAGTTTCTCAATCGCGGCGCGCAGGTCTTCAAAATCGGCAGCATCAACCGGGAACAGCCCGCAAAACACCACGGGTTGCGCGGGTTTAAAGCCGGGCAGTGGCACGGTCGCGCCGCGTTTTTCATGGGTGATCGTGTCACCCACGCGGGTATCGCGCACCTGTTTGATGGAGCCGGTCAGAAACCCAAGCTCACCGGGGCCAAGTTCATCAACCGGCAGCATACCGGGTTTGAACACGCCAAGCCGCTCAACGCCGTAATGCGCGTCGGTTTGCATCATGCGGATTTTGTCACCCTTGCGCAAAACGCCGTCCATAATACGCACCAGCACGACCACGCCCAAATAGGCGTCATACCAGCTATCCACCAGCATCGCCTTGAGCGGCGCATTCGCATCGCCTTTGGGGGCGGGCAGGCGGTGGACAATGGCCTCCAGCACTTCGGGAATGCCAAGGCCGGATTTGGCAGAAATTTCCAGCGCCTGCGAGGCGTCAATCCCGATCACATCTTCGATTTGTTCGCGCACGCGGGCGGGTTCGGCGGCGGGCAGGTCAATTTTATTCAAAATCGGCACAATCTCGTGGCCCGCGTCGATGGCGTGATACACATTGGCCAGCGTCTGCGCCTCCACCCCTTGGGCGGCGTCCACGACCAGCAGGCTGCCTTCAACGGCGCGCATGGAACGCGACACCTCATAGGCAAAGTCCACATGGCCGGGCGTGTCGATGAGGTTGAGCACATAGGACACGCCGTTGCGCGCCTTGTAATCAATCCGCACGGTTTGGGCTTTGATGGTGATACCGCGCTCCCGCTCAATATCCATGGAATCCAAAAGCTGCGCTTTCATATCCCGGTCCAACACCGTGCCGGTGGACTGGATAAGGCGATCAGCAAGCGTGGATTTACCGTGGTCGATATGCGCCACGATTGCGAAATTGCGGATTTTGTCTATGTCGGTCATAGTCGGGTGATATGCTGTGGAAATGCGGTGCAGTCAATGGGGGTGCGTGTGGCGATTAGGACGATGAACGAGTTTGAGGCCTGGTTGAAAGATCAGCCAAAGCAGGTGCATTATCAGATTCGTGCGCGCGTGGCGCTGCGGGCCTTTCCCGCTGTGCTGAATTGGATTGCTGTTGCGCCCGCGAAATACAAAACTGACGCAGAAACTCTTGCGCTCTTGACAGCCCGTGCGATTGTCACATCGTCGGTTGCTGGCAATTCGCCAACCGACGATGTGATTGCCGCCGCCACCTCCGCCGCCACCTTCGCCGCCGCCGCCGCCGCCTCCGCCCCCTCCGCCGCCGCCTCCGCCGCCGCCGCCCCCGCCGCCGCCGCCGTCTCCGCCGCCGCCACCGTCGCCGCCGCCTCCGTCTCCGCCGCCGCCATCTTCGCCGCCACCGCCGACTCCGCC
>Ga0105053_10007537_pt1 | contig 14517 bp, 14 predicted proteins | sample BON01_FD_78093 | JGI IMG/M metagenome (GOLD analysis project Ga0105053, IMG submission 78093) | Freshwater microbial communities from Lake Bonney liftoff mats and glacier meltwater in Antarctica - BON-01 | ecosystem: Environmental > Aquatic > Freshwater > Ice > Glacier meltwater | place: Lake...
CGCCCATTGCGTCACCAATCAACGGCGCATTGTCACCATGTGAGCGAGACCAGAGGGCTGAATTGAGTCTGACCTCGAATCAAATGGGGGTGGCCGCAGGACCGCGTTTTCACCAATTCGGAAGCCAGTGCCGAACTTATTCAGCAAACGCTGGGGTAGATTTATCCCACAGAGCAGGAAGGATCCCCTCATGGGTTTTGGAACAGCCGTTAAGTCGTTTTGGGCCAACTACGCCAACTTTAAAGGACGAGCTCGTCGATCCGAGTACTGGTTTATTTCGCTCTTTCTCTTTCTCACCAACCTGGCGGCAGCGATCATTGACTTTGTCCTACTGGGTAATGACATTGATCGTTTTATCGCCAATGGGGGCGGAGGTATCGTCGGTCTTATCTGGTTAGTGGCCACAATCGTGCCCGCGCTATCCGTGCTTGTTCGACGACTTCACGACACCGGCAGAAGTGGGTGGTGGGCGCTGATTGGATTCGTTCCTCTCGCTGGTGGCATCGTCTTATTCGTCTTCACTGTCTCCGATACTCACCCGGGTGAGAACACCTACGGACCGTCACCGAAGGTTGGGGCATCGCAGTAGAGCTTCACAGCGATCTTCACGGCTGAGCTTCGCCATGTTGTCGATCCCGCAGTCCATGTTCAAAAGTGCACTCCCGAAAAACCCGCGGTGATTTTCGCAGAAACTGGCCCTACAACACGGGGCGGATTAGCAGATTACTTTTCGGTGGGGCAACCCGTAAGCCTGGTTACCACCCCTGTTCAGAGGGATGTGACCGGGCAAGAGTCGCTGCTACGGGCCGAGCAAGAGTTGCGCAGCAAAGTAGTAGAGCGGAATCCCCACAATAATATTGAACGGGAACGTGACAGCCAATGACATGGTGAAATACCGACTCGGCCTGGCCTCAGGAATCGCGTAGCGCAACACTGCTGGCACCACGATGTAACTACCGCTAGCGGCAAGCACAGCGAGCAAAGTGGCGTCACCGACACTAAAACCCAGTAGTGCGCTCATGCCCAAGGCCAAACCAGCCCCAACCAATGGAGCGACAAGGCCAAAGCCAATCAGGAACGGTCCAACATCGCGCACTTGACGCAATTGGCGAGCCACGAGTAGCCCCATGTCGAGCAAGAAGAACGCCAGCACTCCTTTGAAGAGATCAGTGACAAATGGCGCCATTGCTTCCCCGCCTGCAGCGCCACTAAAAGTTCCCACAACCATGCTCAGAATAAGCAACAAATGGGCGCCATCAGTGAAAGCTTCATGGAGTACGGCCTTCAGGGAGAGTTTTTTTCGGGCAACTGGCTCACCGTCCGTGGTTGGCGTCTTCGTCACGTTTTTGTCGCCATTCGCCCCGACCACGTTCTCAACCTCCGCAGGCATTCGACTGCGGACATAGGTTGCAAGGAGCACGGCCATGATAATTGCGGGGGACTCCATCACGACTAATGCAACAGTCAGATACCCACCCGCCGCGTCACCTTGGCTAACGAGAAACTGTGCGGCAGTCACAAAGGTAACGGCGCTCACTGATCCATAGGTCGCCGCAATCGCGGCTGCGTCAAAATGATTGACTTTGCGGCGCAGAACGGGAAACAAAATGGCTGGCATGGCAACGGCCAGCAATAAGGAAACTCCTACGACCTTGAGACCTTCACCACTGAGGCCCGTTTGACTCAGTGCTTGACCGCCCTTGAAGCCAATCGCCATCAACAGATAGAGCGACAGGAATTTTGTCACGGGGGCAGGGATTTCCAGGTTTGAACGAATCGAGCCAATTAACACCCCCACGACGAAAAAGAGAATTGCCGGATCCGTAAGGTTGGTCAGTATGTTGCTATCCATGCGTTCACTCCTCAGTTGTTGGGCGCACGCAAAACAATACAGGAAAACAATCACACGTATTGCTTTTCCCTAAACTTTCGAGGTGTTACACGCTTGAGTTCTTCGCGTCTGGTTTGGCGCAACCTACTTTTCCCCACGGAAATGGCAACGATTATAGAATTCCTGGGCACATTTGACAGGGCTTCGTGAGCACCTCACTGAGCGCTCAGTTTTGCTTGGGCTAAAAGGTTTGGGTCATCGGAATTACTACCTGGTGGAGCGGACGGGACGTAACCCCGTAACCCCGTAACCGAAGGATTATGAGTTCGATGCCTCGGTGTTAGGTGTTGCTGGAGGGAGTTGGCTTGCGTCACGAATGGCACCCTCAGCCTGAGGCACGAGTGGGGCGAGAATCTTTGCCCCTGGATAGACCTGTCTTAATATATGTTTACCACTATATTTTTGATAGGGTACTTCCATGTCTAGAGCATCGACACTGATCCGTTCCGCGCGAAAAAGCCGTTCGCTGACCCAGGCCGATCTTTCCCAGAAAGCCCAGGTATACCAGAGCAATATTTCGGCCATTGAAAGCGGTCGCGACCTCAGCGTGAGCACACTGGAAAAGTTGCTTGCGGCAACAGGATATGGACTGTTTGCTCTGCCGATCCGCACAGCAGATGTCACAGAAGCTGCGAGAGCTATTCGCGCGCAGTTGGGGAAGGGAAACACACAAGGGGCAATCAGAACTCTCATTCAGCTCAATGACAACCTGATAAGCGAACATGGCCTGCTTCGCGGTGTCCTTGGACTGAGCGAACCCGAATCAACGGGCTCGCCAGTGTGGGATGCAGCGCTCGCTGGCCTCGTTTCGTGGCGACTGAGTGAAGAGAATATCCCCATCCCCACCTGGGTCGACAAGGAGAGGTTCTTTCTCTCCCGCCCCCGTGGTCTCGGAATTGACCCCGCCGATCCCCTCCCTACCGCTTCGGACATCCCCCCTGAGTTCGCCAGGCGGGGCGTGCTCGTTTGGGAAGACACCTTTAAAAGCGTCTAGCTATGAAGCTCACCCTCACCCGCGCCGACCTGCTTGAGGCGCTCCAGGAACTCATCCAGGAACTTCGAGCCCACCGTCACACCGGGGAAATCCGCATCCTAGGAGGCGCGGCGCTCGCTCTGTCCTACTTCGAATGAGACGTCACGCAAGACATCGACGTACTTACCGTGCGAGGAGGCAATAATGAGAATGTTGCCGACGCAGCACGAGCCGTCGCCGACCGTCTCAACCTGACAGAAGAGTGGTTGAACTTCGACGTCACCAGGGTTGACGCGCTCCCCACGCTGGGAAGAGAAGTGGAATGGCACACGATCTACACCTCACCAGATGACGGTGGTGTCATCATCCTCGGCCTGGGAGAGAAAACCTTTCACTGCGTCATTCAGCCCGCCTTCGTCTAAGTCCTCCGACTCGTCAGCCATAGCGCGGGCAATGTCAAAGATAAGCGCTGGAATCGAGTTCGAGTGACCAATCCGTTCCAAGCGAGGAACCACTGATCTGAGCGCAGTTTTGGGCCGGGCTTGATCTGACCCTCGTCTTTTGGGCGTTGAGAACAATCACCGCGGGCGAGGGTTTATGGGCCCCCTTAGGGCTATGCTCTGCTCATGATTGCATCAGCGACAACGCGGGTCGACGCAGCAGATATTTCGCTCACCGGCGTCACCCGGGTATTTGAACTGGGTGATGAGAAAATCCACGCCCTTAGAAATCTCACCCTTAATATCCGCCAGGGCGAGTTCGTGGCCATCAAAGGCCCCTCGGGGTCGGGTAAGTCAACGCTTGCTAACGTGATTGGTGGACTAGACACGCCCAATGAAGGCTCGATTGTCGTGGGCGGCTTGGACTTCAGTCAAGCCAATGACCGGGAGCTCTCGCATTACCGCTCTCACACCATCGGCTTCGTGTTTCAATCCTTTAACCTCCAAGCACACACCACGGTGTTAGAAAACGTTCTGCTTCCCCTGGTTATTGCGGGGATGGACAAAGCGTCCCGACTCGAGCGTGCAAAAGAGTGCTTGGAGTTGATTGGGCTGAGCGATAGGGCTGATCAGCCCACCAACAAGCTCTCTGGTGGCCAACGACAAAGGGTCTCGATTGCCCGTGCGCTTGTCAATCGGCCCCCAATCATGATTGCCGATGAACCCACCGGAAACTTAGACCAGGCGAACGGGCAGGTCGTGATTGATTACCTCACCAGACTCAATCGCGAGCTACACATGACCTTGATCCTGATCACTCACGATGCCGATGTTGCCAAGAAAGCTCCGCGCATTCTCGAGATTGTGGATGGCACCGTGACGGACAGGAAAAGGGCATGAAGTTTTCAGATCAACTCTCCCTGGCTCGCCGGAACCTTAAACGCCAGAAAGGCAGAACCCGCCTCACACTGGTTTCTATCGTGATTGGTTCTTTTGCGGTGATTGCGGTCCTCACCATCACATTTACTGCAAATCGGACCGTCACGGATTTCTTTGAAAAGACCGGCCTTCTCTACAGCATTGATGTCTTTGTCCAGGGCAATGTCCCACTCAATGACGCCATGATGAAAAAGATTGAGGCAGTCCCAGGAGTTCAGAGTGTCTCCCCCAGGGTTGAGATGTATTACTTCGAGCGAGTCGAATTTGGCGACAAGGATTCCACTTCCTTTCGTGCAACTGCCGAACGCTCGAATGGAACAACCAAAAACTTCATGGTCGCCGGCCGGGATCTTACTGAGGCTGATCAAGGAGCGGTCGTCGTGGTCTCCGAAGATCTTGCAGAAGCTCTCACCGGTGACAATGCTGAGTCGCTGGTGGGGAAGAACATCACCCTGGTCACCAGCCCATACTATTTTGGGCCCGATCAGCGGCCCAGTAACTGTGACGTAGAGACCATGTCCTGCTCGGCAGTGAACATCGAAGCGTTAGTCATTGGAATCGACGAGGGCCGACAGACCCTTCGGTTCCCCCTTTCCTATGGCATCGACCAGAATGCTCAAACGTCTTACAGCGATATTGGAACCTGCGAAGGGTTTAGTGCCCCTAATGCGCCGTGCGAAGACGGCGTGGTCGCTCAAACCCACAACTACATTCTCGAGTCTGGGTACGATTCACTTCGGATTCGTGCCGAATCAGAAGACGCATTGGAGCCCGTCAGTGCCGAGCTGATATCTCAGTTCGATATGAAAAATCAGGCCGACCTGGAAACAGAGGGCGGAGAGTTCACGTTCATGGTCGGCCGCGACTCTTTGGCCGAATATTTGGATGCCGCCCGGGTGATCAGTGCAGCCCTGCTGGCGCTCGGTGGAATTTCGCTGTTGGTCAGCGCCATCGGTGTTATCAACACTATGTTGATGGCGACGCTAGAGCGCACGCGAGAAATCGGTGTGATGCGAGCGATTGGCGCCACCAGGAAAGATGTATTGCGAATTTTCACGGTGGAGGCCGCGCTCTTAGGGTTCTTAGGCGGAGTCTGGGGGCTTACCTTTGCCGCGGTTGTCATTATCAGTGTCGCAGTCGTTGTCGGACAAACCGGAGCGCTCGGTATCGACATTGACATTCCGACCTTGATTTTCTCAGGAATCATTCCCTCATCCATCGTGATAGTCCTGACAACCCTGATTGGTGTCCTTTCCGGTGTCTTACCAGCCCGCCGAGCTGCCCGGCTTGACCCGGTGGAGTCGCTTCGCTACGAGTAGGGGCGCGGTGACCGATGGGTTGGCGCTCAAAAAAAGCGCCGTGGGTATCTCAGGTCTCGACGTCAGGGCGTATAGCCACAGCCCTAGGCAGGTCTCTCGTTCTTTGGGCCAAAGTGCGTGGCCTGTCGGGCAGGAAACCTTGCGGCCCAAAACCGGAGTGCTGTGGCATCTGGGACCTGGATCGTCCCCGCCACATCGAAGGTGACTGTGGGCCACGTGTCGGAGGACTTCGCCGCACTCAAAGGAGTAAAGAAGCAAAGGACCCAGGTGTGTTACGAATCCGTCTGGAGAACCCATCATCTCGTGGCCTAGCGTAACGTCCCCTTCTCCCAGGTCACCCACATCGAGCTCATGAAGTGGTTACTCGCGAAGGACTGCTCCCCCACCAGGATGGACAAGCTTCACCTGCTCATGACCGTGATTCTTGATGGAGGCGTTACGGTTCACCAAACGAGCACTCTTTCGGGTTTTCGGGAGATGTCCAAAACCCGGGCCACGCCAACTTACCTTTTACTTAGAGGGTTTTGGTCGGTAGGGCGGACGGGACTTGAACCCGTGACCGACGGATTATGAGTCCGCTGCTCTAACCAGCTGAGCTACCGCCCCGTGAGAAGGACCCGTGATTTCCCACGGGTGTAAGGATATCAGCCAGACGGGACGAAACTGTGTCCTCGTACCTCGCTGTACTGGGTCATGACGTTGGTAACACTCGGCTGAGTGGTGGTGTGCCCAGGCAGGCCGTGCGTGGTCGATCGTAGTTGGCGTGGTCTAGAGCCCCGGTGCGAAGGCATCAGTTCTCGCACTGTTTGCGGTGAAGCCCCGCCGGTATGCCCACCCTTCCTGCCTGGTTGGGAATGCTGAGCCTTTGGTTGACTCGTTTCCTTATGCCGCGAGTGCCTCCGTGTGGTCCACGATTCCCTCGAACTCGATGGGGGTCAATTTCCCGAGCAGGCGTTATGGCTAGTGAAATGTCAGGGTAAAGGCGACGCGATGATGCTCTCGAGGTGCCACACCTTGGCCACGATGCGCCAGCCGTCGGGGCCGTCAACGAACGACAGCTGATCGACGAAGATACTGTCGAGCACCCGCAGCCGCACGCGAACCATCGCGGCCGTGTCGCTCAGCCAGTCGACGACCACGATCTCGTCGTCGCGGTCTTGACCCACGGATGCCGGAGAGGGGCGATTCGCCACGACCTCACGCCAGGCGGGGTAGGGGTCGACGGTGATGGTGCCTTCGTCAACGTCGAAGAGCGAGCTTGCCGGGTGGAAGACGCTGTCAAGCAGTTCAACATCGCAGGTCTGCAGCGCGCGGAAGTAGACGTCAACAGCACCAAGAAGTTCTGCAGATCGGGGCATACTGAACTCTACCCGCGCTGCGGCACCCTCTCGCCGCGGGCGTTGCTTCAGATGAAAACCTCCACGTAGCCCTCTACGTTGCCTCAGATGAAAAAACTCCGCTTCGGCGTGGTTTCAGAGGATCAGCATCGGATGTGGATTAGCCCGTTTCTATGAAGCGCACAATGAAACAGCCGCAGGCGGTGACGAAGAAGAAAGCACTCTCGTACCGGGGTGCTGAACGTGCAGGCAAATCCCGAATCCTGGACGAGCTGCTTGAGTTGACCGGGTGGCATCGCGACTATGCCAAAGCGTCGCTGCGGGATGCGTTGACACTGAAGATCGTGAAGCCTCGGCGTGCCCGTGCGCCTGGGCCCCTCGGGGAAAATCCTCGGGTTTCCCTGGATGTCAACCTCTTAGCCAGACTCGCAACTCTTTGGTCCACTATGCGAAACCTCCACACGTTCAGGCACTTCCCCAACCCTACAAATTGGTCGACAAGAAGAGGAAGGCAAAGAAAATGGCCATGTGGAGGCCTCCCTGGAACAACGTCACCCTATTGGAGGCAACGGTCACCGTGCTCACAACAAGGGTGAGCAAAAAGAGCACAATGTCGACATCTCTCAAACCAAACTCCAGTTTGATATCGAGCACCAGCGACACCACAACAAGTGCGGGGATGGTCAGACCAATGCTCGCAAGCGCAGAGCCGTAACCGATGTTAAAGCCCGACTGAAGGTGGCCTCGACGGGCCAGACGGAAGGCTGTCGCGCCTTCTGGCAGCAGCACAACCAGCGCGATAATTACGGCAACAAAGGTGAGAGGCAGGCCCGCACCCGTGACGACGCCCTCAATGGAGGGCGAGAGAACCCGGGCTAAACCAATAATGACGATCAAGGTGACAACGAGAAAGATGATGCTCTGGACGAACTTTCCCTGCGCGGGCACCACGCGAAGTGATTCGGTGGGCGGACTTGACGGGTCTTCAAAGTGCTCACGATGTCGAACGGTGAGGATATACAAAAAGAGGCTGTAGACGCCAAGGGAGGCAACTCCAACGAACAACAGTTGTGGGGTCGTAAAGGTGGGGCCTCGGGAACCATCGGAAAAGGTAGGAACAACAAGGCTGAGGGTGGCAATGGTGGCAATGGCCCCCAGTGCGGCACCACTTCCTTCGCTGTTAAAGGAAGATGTCGATGACCCTAGGGTCGCAGCAATAACGGAGAGTCCGATGATGCCGTTGGTGGTGATCATCACGGCCGCAAACACCGTATCTCGGCCGAGGCCCGAGGCGGTCTCCCCTGATTCGACCATGATCGACACAATGAGTGTCACCTCGATGATGGTGACCGCAACCGCCAAAATAACGGCACCAAGCACTCTTCCCACAAAAGCGGCTATCACTTCGACGTGATAGACCGCCGAGACCACTCCCCCGATCAGCACAAGACTGAGTGCAATAACACCGACAACGCCGGGGGGATTATTCCAAAACAACACCAGCAAAATGCTCGCAACGATGGGGCCGGCTGAGTGAACCAGTGGGGCCAGGCGAGCAAGCGTCATATTCCTGATGATACCGAGGGGCCGGTGGACGTTTAGCGGTAAAGGCTTGTTTGTGGGGGTTTTCCCCCAAACCTCTGTCAGCCTCCGTTTCTCCTCGAGCCGCGGCGCATCGTGCCAGGGGATCACTCCATCGCCACGGGGGCTGTGCCCGGTCAATGAGCGGTTTGGTGCCCGGGGGCTCGACAGGTGCTCGGTCTTTTGGGAGTAGCCTCAGCCTCATATGGTCTTCCGTGCGAAAACTCTCATCCGTTCGCTTCATTATGATGTGATCGCGGGCCTCACCGTGGCCATTGTAGCGTTGCCCTTGGCGCTGGGATTTGGTGTGACCTCGGGTGCGGGTGCCGCGGCCGGACTGATCACCGCAATTGTTGCCGGAGTCGTGGCGGGAGTTTTTGGGGGATCACGTTTTCAGGTAAGCGGGCCTACAGGAGCCATGGTTGTCGTTCTCTCCCCCATTCTTGCGACTCTAGGAATAGCGAGTTTGTTACCCCTGGGAATAATCGCCGGTGTCTTTCTTCTCGCCTTCGCCGCTTTGCGTGTGGGTCGCTACATCGAAAAAGTTCCGTGGCCGGTGATGGAGGGTTTTACCCTCGGGATTGCCGTGGTAATCGCACTGCAACAGATTCCGCTGATTTTTAACGTGGAAAAGGCAGAAGGCAGTGAGGTGCTCCTGGTCGCCGTGCGAACCACAGCGCAGGCTCTCAGCCAGCCCCTGGAATGGTGGTCATTGGCTGTCGTGGTCGCCACTCTCGCCATAAAAATATTGTGGTCTGGGGTGAGAACCCGGTGGCGTTTCGCCCGGTCTCTTCCCGCAAGCGCGATGGCGACAATCATTGTGTCTGTCGGTGTTGCACTCGCACACCTCCCCGTTGCCACTATCGGAGAGTTGCCTTTAGCTTCTGCTCTGAGCTTTAACCTTGAATGGGCTGGCCTGACATGGGCACCCCTGATCGGGGCAGGCCTGATTGTTGCCGTTCTGGCTGCCGTTGAGTCCCTCCTCTCCGCGCGAGTAGGAGACGCCATGGTCCACCGCAGGGATGGAGACATCGTCTCCGCCTACTCTCCCAACCGCGAACTATTTGGCCAAGGTATGGCCACCCTCGCCTCGGCTATTGCCGGGGGAATGCCAGCAACCGGTGCGATCGCTCGCACCGGGGTGAATGTGAACGCTGGGGCCCGAACCCGAATGGCGGCCGTGGTGCACTCTGTGGCCCTTCTGTTGTTTGTAACACTGTTACCCACCGTCATTGGCCACATACCCTTGGCCGTTCTCGCCGGGGTGCTGTTGGGAACATCATGGCGCATAGCCAATCCGGGAAGCATCCGCGAATCGCTCCACACGGTGTGGCCCGACAGGCTGAGCTTCGTGGTGACCGCCCTTGGCGTGGTTGCACTTGACCTCATCTGGGGAATTGTCCTGGGTCTGATTGTGCACGCGCTGGCCACGTACGTGGAATCACACAGAGCGGCCCGCCACTAGCCGTTCGTGCTCCTGCACACGACGACCCTGTGACTGTCTCGGGGCGGTGGCCCCTGCTTCGCAGGGAGATTTGTGAGGCTCTGAAACGCTCAGTGTGAACTCAGGCTTCTTCCCCAGCTTCACAGCGGAGCACTGCTAGCGTTGGAAAATCTAGAGTTCGCATGGCGGACTCTCCCGGGTTGGGAAGCCACGACCTGGAGATCACACACCACTATGACTTCTGTTCTTGACACGGCAACACTCCCCCGCCCCCACGCCTACACCTCCGAATTCGCCGAACTGTTGGGGCGCATCAAGTCCCACAAGTTGCTCGATCGCGCAGTGGGTTTCTACATCACCGTGATTGTGGTCCTGAGTGTGGCTTTGCTTGGCACCCTGACGGCAATGTTTTTTATTGGTGACTCTTGGGCGCAACTTGCCCTGGCCCCAGTAATAGCGATCATCATGACCCAATTTTCTTTTGTCACCCACGAAGCGGCGCACCGCCAGGTGTTTAGCTCCGGAAAAGCCAACGACAACACCGCCCGCATCCTTGCTAACGGTGTTGTCGGCATCAGCTACGCCTGGTGGATGTCCAAACACACCAAGCACCACGCCAACCCCAACACGGTGGGCAAAGATCCCGACATTGCTGGCGAGGTTGTTAATTTCCGTCAAGAAGACGCGGCGAAGACCACGGGTGTGATTCGAGCTTTTGTGAAATACCAAGGATGGTTGTTTTTCCCCATCCTCACCCTGGAGGGCCTGAACCTTCACGTGCAGGCATTCCGGCGCGTTCTGGGAAAAGACCCCGTCAAAAACCGTGGCTCCGAACTTACCCTTCTTCTTATTCGAAACCTCGGTTATCCCATCATCCTCCTCGCCCTCATGCCCTGGTACATCGCTCTCGTGTTCCTCGTGATCCACATGGCTCTCTTCGGTGTCTACATGGGAGCATCGTTTGCCCCCAACCACAAAGGAATGCCTCAGATCCCCGCGGGTGTCAAGGTCGACTTCTTGCGTCGCCAAGTGTTGACCAGTCGTAACATCCGTGGTGGCGTGTTTATGAACCACTTCATGGGCGGACTCAACTACCAGGTGGAACATCACCTTTTCCCCAGCATGGCGCGCCCCAAACTGCAAAAAGCAGCCCGGCTCGTGCGGGAGTTCTGTGCAGAAAAGAAGATCGCCTACACCGAAGCAGGCCTTTTTGAGTCTTACGGAATTGTTGTGCGCTACCTCAACGAGGTAGGCCTCGCAGCGAGGGACCCCTTCGATTGCCCCGCATTGGGAACAGTCGGTCGCTAGCAAATACATGCGTTGATGGTGTGGCCGGCGTTGCCGGCCACACCATCGTCATTTCGGGTCCTCCCCGAGCGCCTTGACCCAGCTGATACCTCTAGGGGTCACTGCTCCCCTTGCCCATCTCATGGGGACCTCAGCACCCTGAGTCGATAAACACGGGATGTAGTGAGCACCGCGCTGGTGTGGGGAAACCCCAAGAAACCCTGAAGCCCAGAAGCCCTGAAGCCCTTGGCAGGGAGTTGGTCGCCCTCGGGCGGTCCACCGATGCTGCGAAGCAGTGATGGAGCCCTGCGGGTTTGCGCAGGGCACCGGGCGGCAGGGCACCGGGCGGCAGGGCTCCGGGCACGGTGCCACCAAGCCGTGACATCCCTCAGCACGCCACAGGGCGGGGGTACCGCGTCACGAGCCCCAATGATTGCTACAGGAGGTTCGGGATCTTCTGTTCTTCTGCCACATTGGCGCGGCGGAACCAGAAAGTGACCAGTGTGGACACAATCACGATGAATAGCGAATATAGGGCGGGGATAATCAAGATCAGGCCCAGGTCTGGGTGATCTTCGAAGGTGAGCAAGACAATCGCAAGAGCCAAAGGACCGTTTTGAATTCCTGTCTCCAGCGCGATTGTTCGAGCGTTCATCGGGTGGACTCGGATAGCGCGGGCAAGGAGATACGCAATGAAGATGCCAAAGAGGCCAAGGCCTACCGCCACCACATAGGTCTGCCAGGGGGTCTCAGCGAGCAGGGCCCAGTTTCTGGGCACCCATGTTGCCATCAAAAAGACGATGAAGAACAGTCCAAAGAATCCACCCAGGAGCTCCATCACCGCACCAATGTTGGCGCTGTATCGGCGAATAATCATGCCACCAATGACGGGCAGCAACAGCAGAACCAGCGTCACCACAATATTGGTGATCGGAATTTGGAGTTCGCTCTCATCGGGGAAGAGCGCCCGGCCATACAGGAACAGCACAGTCGGGGTCATCAGGATCGCCCAGAGCGTGGAGTTGGTCGTCATAATGACGCTGAGCGCCAGGTTCCCCTTCGAGAAGTAGGTAAATATGTTCGAAGTCGTTCCTGCCGGAACGCTTCCCATCAGGAGCGCACCGAGCGCCACGGGCACCGCGTATTCCCTGGGCAGCTGGAAGAGGAATCCAATAACCAGCAAATATGCCAGCAGTGGCATGATGCCAAACTGTGTCACCCAGCCAATGATGAGACCCCACGGACGCCGAATAGCGAGGCGGAAATCTCGGGGGGTGAGTCCCGCGCCCAAGCCAAACATGATGACGAAAACGAGGCCCACCATAAGGTTTTGTTCAAACGGTGTCACCACATCTTGGGGTGACACTTCCGTCTGCATCAGCGTAATCAGAGGTGCGGGGATCATGCTTGGCCCTTCGTCGTTGAATCTGCCAGTACCTGTGCACGTAATTCTCTGCGCAAAATCTTGCCAATGGGGCTTTTAGGGATATCGTCCACAAACGTCACGCTTTGCGGTGCTTTATAGGCAGCGAGGTGCTCTTTGCAATATGCGATGATGCTGGCCTCCGTGGGGGGAGGGGTAGAGGCGACAACGAAGGCGCGCACCTTCTCGCCGGTTCTCTCATCCGGGACCCCAATTACACCCACCTCGAGTACACCAGCAACGGCACCAATTTGTTCTTCCACCTCGTTGGGGTACACGTTAAAGCCACTGACAAGAATCATGTCTTTCTTGCGATCCACAATGGTGAAATATCCATCGGAGTCCATTTGGGCGATATCTCCGGTGTAGAGCCACCCATCTTTGAGTGTCTCCGCTGTTTCGTCTTCTCTTTGCCAGTACCCGAGCATGATCTGTGGCCCTCGGGCGACAAGCTCACCGGCTTCGCCGACAGGGAGAGTGGCGCCGGAATCATCCACACACCGGACCTCGGTGGAGGGAACAGGGATGCCAATCGTGCCATCTTTACCCATGCCGCCCAGCGGGTTGAATGTCAGCACGGGAGACGACTCGGTCAACCCATAGCCTTCAACAATTGGCGTGCCGGTAACTTCACGCCAGCGGGACGCCACAGATTCGTGCAGAGCCATTCCTCCGGCCGCGGAGGCCACCAAATGCTTGGGTGGGCTATCGGTGAACCACCGCTCGTTCAACAACGCGTTGAACAGTGTGTTCACACCGGAAAGCCACGTGACCTTGTAGTTTTCGAGCACCCTTTTCAAATTACTGGGTGGTCGCGGAGTGGGAACAAGAATGTTGCGTGCACCAATGTGGTAGAAACCCAGCAAATTCACCGTGAAAGCGAAGATGTGATAGAGCGGCAGTGCTGTGACCACAATCTCTTTACCAGGGCGCATGTAAACCCCACACATTGAAATCATCTGGAGGGTGTTAAACACGAGGTTGCCGTGAGAAAGCATTGCGCCCTTGGATACGCCCGTGGTCCCACCGGTGTATTGCAACGCCGCAACAGTGTCATGGCCCACACCGGTCAGGTAACCCTCGGCAGCCTTCGCGCTTTTGGCGGCCCTACCTTGGGCTAATACTTTGCGGAAAGCTTCATGCTCGACCGTAATTTTTGGCAGCGAACGAGTCCACAATTTCTGAACCAGCCGTATCACTCCGGCAATAACGGGGGGAAAGAATTCAGAAATCTTTACCGCAATGACTGTCTCGATACTCGTCTTTGCAAGCACGTCGGGAAGGCGATTCGCAAACATGTCGATCACCACAAGAGCTTTCGCCCCTGAGTCGGCAAACTGGTACGCCATCTCGGGAGCCGTATAGAGGGGGTTGGTGTTGACCAACACACACCCCGCTTTCATGACCCCAAAGGCCACAATGGGGTAGCTCAGACAGTTGGGCATCTGGACAGCAACCCGATCGCCCTGGGCCAGACCGACTACTTCGCGCAGGTAGGCAGCAAAATCGTCGGAGAGTTCGTCCACTTGAGCGTAGGTGAGCGACCCGTTCATGCCGTTTGGCATGCACTGGGTGAACGCAATGGTCTTTGCATACTCTGCACTTGACGCCTTCACAAGCGCTGGCAGGTGGGCAAAAGCGGGTGGGGCCAAATCGGGGTCAACGCCACTTGAGTAGTGACTAAGCCAGGGGCGTGTGATCATTATTGCTCTTCCGCCGAGGGGAACACCGAACGGTTATCACCGCCGGTGGTGTTGGTTGTCAGAATACTATCCTTGGTGGTCGCTGAACAGGAAAATTCACAGCTAAGCCCCAATTCGGGTGCCGGTGTCGCGCCAGTGCGGCTCGCCAGACCCCCGATGATTCCGGGGGAACCCTCATTA
>Ga0105053_10007543_pt1 | contig 14513 bp, 7 predicted proteins | sample BON01_FD_78093 | JGI IMG/M metagenome (GOLD analysis project Ga0105053, IMG submission 78093) | Freshwater microbial communities from Lake Bonney liftoff mats and glacier meltwater in Antarctica - BON-01 | ecosystem: Environmental > Aquatic > Freshwater > Ice > Glacier meltwater | place: Lake...
ATTGACTGCAATAGAACCACGGAAATGAGCATCTAAGAATTTTCCGTTACCAGAAGAATTGCAATTGTACACCCGTTCACCAACAGAATCTACCAAGTTAGCATATCGTGCAAAATACCGAAGAACCTGAATAGTCCTGTTATGAGGAGCATAGCGTGTAGGATTCGAACTACTGTAAACCTTCAAACAAATTTTTGAATTAATGTAACTGATTATTCGTGTTATTCGTCACTCCTTTTCTTTACTAGGCTCTGCTCGTATAATGAAATTCTCTTCTGATAGATCACACGGAAGGAAGTCGCTTACTCGGCCTACGTCTGCAGTGAAACCTCAGAACAATTTCTACAAGATACTGGAAGAGCATGCAAATGTGTTAAGGGCTGACATGTCCCAAACTGCAAGTAAGACTCGTCCCCGAAGCGCAGTGAACACAAGGAACTTGAACAAGAATAGAGTAGAATCGCGCATTGAAGGTATTCATACCATGCTAAAGACTGGTGCAGTGTCTCAAGTTAACCGCAATGCATTCCATCAGCAAAGCAAGGGCCAACCATTCCCTAGTTCTAAAAACTATCCTGTCCTTCCACATACACCGAAGGTTTTGTTCGATAATAAGAGAGATACGAGAGACGAGAAAGATATGATAAAATCAACGGACCGTGTCGAGCATCAACATCGTTCTCAGTCAAGGATGTACAGCTGGGCGATGCAGCAGAACACTCCCATGTCTACTACAAGCGTTGCTTCAGATGGAATTGTAATAACCAATACACAGAATGGACCAGTGGTACATAGAACACAGGCCGCACAGGAGACGAATCCGGAAAGATTGAGTCTGGTGCAACGGAACCTAGGAGCCTGCCCAATAATCGAGAATGAATCGAAATTGCGACTGGTTAATTTGCAAAGCAATAACATCAAGATGATCAACAATCTTGCTCCATTGAAGTATTTAATATTCCTCGATTTGTTCAACAATAACATTTCAAGAATATGCAACTTGGAAAGCCTCGTGTCGCTACGTGTCCTGATGCTCGGAAAAAATGAGGTTCGGAAGATTGAGAATTTAGATTGCTTGCGTAAGCTAGACGTTTTAGATCTGCATTCTAACAAGATTTGCGCTATTGAAGGCTTGGACCATTTGAAATCATTGCGCGTATTAAACCTCGCTGGTAATCGCATTCATGAAGTTAGTGGACTAAATGAACTAAGCACCCTGAAGGAGTTGAACCTCAGGAGGAATCATATAAGTATCATGAAACCGCTGCAACTTTTGAATTTGGGTCACCTATTTCTTTCGCATAATAAACTTGACGATGCAGTCATACCAGTCCTGAGTCAATTGCAGAATTTGGTCGAATTGGCACTCGATGGGAACACTAGTATTACATCTGACTATAGATCCATTCTTACACAGACTATTGGAATCTTGCAATCAGTTGACCTAAAGTCTGTCGAAGCTACTGAAAGAAAATCAAAACCGATTAAAGTTGAAGTTCCAGAAGTTGAGATACCTGTTGAGTCCAATATTCATAAGCAAAACGGCAATTCTGATGTTCAAAAGAAAACGGACAGTTCTGTCAACACAATGATTCGAATCATACACCGGAATTTTGATTTGCAGAGTTTTTACAGTGCAGAAAAGAAATTCATACAAGAACATTTAAAAACAGGATCGACCAAGAAAGGTTTCTGTATGATTGAAAATAATTGCGTTCATTTTTATGGGAATAGGCAAGCTTGGGAAAGCATGCCAGCAATACATCCAAATATACAAGAGGCCTATTTTCAATATTCATTGGCTAATGAAATTGCTGAATCTGGATTGCAGTCTATTAAGAACTTGAACCACATTCAGCATATACGTCTAGGCAACAATCCCATGAAAACGTTTGCTGAGGTCGCGATCATTCTATTGGCCATGCCCGATCATATTAAGTCTTTGAACATTGCCTCGAACTCCATTGTGGAGCATAAACTTTTCAGGTTGTGGGCAGCAGTATATAGCACTCAGGGTCTAGTAATCAATGGCGAGGCCATTACGCTCGATGAAATATTCAAAGGTAAGAATATGTTCCCCGTGCACTTGCGTGTAAAACAACGAAGAAAAGAAACTGAAAGAGTTTCATTGCATTCTAGTCGGGAAGATCTTGAAGAAAGAGCGAAAAAAGTGGAGCAGAGTCTCAATGGATTAGCCACCATGAGAAACATCAGTTCGAAAGCCGTGAGTACGGCAGAACGTGAAAAAGAAGCAATGGAAAATTTCGAGCAGCTTTTTCAGCAAGGTATGAAACAGGGCAAGGAGTCTTTATCCTCAAACCAGCTCCGCGAGAAGTTGTTGTCTTTGAATTAACTTTTCTATTATGATTAAAAGATTCTTTTAATTTATTCCTCAACTTTAGGTCCCAGTCCCCATCTCCCCTTGAATGCAGGAGTGAAAGCTGGCCAGACGAGCCACCATCCTCCAAGAGCTACAGGAACGGCAAACGGTACTACCAACGTGAGAAGCTGAATTCAACTCCATGTACTGTTAAAACTTACATCTTACAGCAGCGGATTTCGCGAGCCTGATAAACATGGGACCTCGATTAAGCAGGTTCACTTCGGCGGTAACAACGCCTGAATTTAAAGGATTTCTAAAGTCGAAGGTCATTGTACACTTTTGAAAGAAACACAATGGATGAAGAGCAATTCCGGTATTAACATTACGTGGTACTGGTATTAACAAAAAGGCCGTTACAACTCAACGATGGAACGACAGAGAGATTTAGATCGCGGTAAACGACGGCATCGGTTTCCAAAAGGCGGCATCGTAAGAATGCCCGTGGAGATGACTGATATAGCCAAAGTGACTCACCGGAAAGTAGACAGGAAAGGAATTCAAAGTTCACCAGTTGTTAAAAACGTTTTGGAAACTAAAGATCTGCAACATAGCTTGCAAAATCTCGGATTAGGTTTGACAGTACGTTTCTATTGTGTAGCTCGAATTTTCACATCTAAATGTTATTCTTGTAGGAAATACAAGTGGAACGGCTAAGAAAGATGACTGGAGATGCAGTATTAGATACAATATGCGCCATGTCAACGGTGGTTGCATCAAAACCATCTCCAAATACAATCACTGCAACTGTAATGGCCACAAAAAGTCACACGAAGAATTTGAAAAATGTGTCGAACGCCATTTCAGATGCTGTATTCAATCCGAACTGTACACTGCAAGAAACACCGCACATAAAAACAAGTTCGCTTAAAAATGTTTCAAATCGATTTGAGGATCTGCTAAAATCTGAATCAAAGGAAGAGGTTGAATGCGTGCAGCGACGAACTAGTGTGCAGATGAAGGAGCAATTGAGTGGGAAAGCGGTAACTCAACTGCTTGCTCATGAATGCACCAAGCGAAGCTGCGGGATTCTTAGAATAGTGGAATCATCACTTATTGAAAAGTACGGCAGTGATTCGTCCAAGTTGTCTAGTCAATTTGAGAAACTTGATACCACCGGTAGCGGAAAGTTAAATCAGAATTCATTCAGATCTGTTTTGGAATCCGGTGTTATTTTGAGCCCAGGTGACTACGAGGATTTGTGCTCCAATATTCATCTCGATGAAGCTGGTTTAATTGATTATCGTAGATTTATCAAGCGAATAACTTCTTTGTCAGATGACATGCTTCCCGATATGGTCAAGAATCCGGTTTCATCCGCGCAACGAAATACTTTATCCATTCATCGCAAATTTGGAGCTAAAATTCTTGATAAATGGGGATGTTTAGAAGATGCCTATTCAGCCTTTGCTTGTGATGAATTGAATCCATCTCGACTCATCAACCTCTTGGAAACAGAGCATGGATTTCGATTGGGTCAAGGCGATCGAGAGTTGCTCGCCATGGAGTTCCAAAAGCAAGGCGGAAACCAACACATATCTAAGTCAGTGTTTAAGCGTGTACTTCTTGGAGGAGACCATCTAGATGGAAAGCGCCGCCAACGAGTTAAGAAGGAGACTCCTGACGAAATTGTATCCAGAGTCAGGGGACATATTGAAACCCGAAAGTCCTGGGGAACAGGCATGAAAGATTTCTTTCTCAGTGTTGATGTCAACAAACAAGGCTGTGTTACTGCGAATGAAGTCTGCGATGCATTGGCAAAGCATGGGTGCATAATGACGGACCATGAAAAAGTTCTTTTTGGCAATGCTATTTCCGATCACTCTGGAAAGTGTTCTTATTCTAGATTCGCACAAGCTATTGCGGGACCTTTGAATGGTGAGGAAAGTGTCCAAGTGCATTGTTTCAATCAACGTCGGCATAGAGGCAACAGTCCGCGAAGCCGCGAGGTGGAAATATCATTTGAGGATCAGAACGACATGGATAAAGTATTGGACCAACTGGCTAGTCGAAACGCTTCTCTTCAGACATCCTACCTTAGTCTTAAATCGGGTCATCCTCTTACTCCAGATGTTTTGAAAAGGAAGTTGGAACAAGTTGGTGGGGTACCACTCACGAATACGCATTTTGAAACAAAGCTGAAGAATGCAGGGATAAAAAATCATAAGGATGAAATATCCTTCGTTCAATTCAACCAACTCTTTGAAGACATTATGGATCCTGCTGTTGCAGAACAGATAAAGAAGCGACCTGATACATACAATACGAGTGCTGTTGCGGCTTCAACGTGTTGGAACAATGAAATATGTTTTAGGGATGCCGGCGGGAATGCAAGTGAAGTAATCTCACCCCGAGTTTCAAAAAGAATTCATTACGGGAAACTGAAAGTTCTTCATCTTAAAATAGCGCCGCCAAACCCGAAGCATGTATTAGAACATAATTTAAAGACTATGTCACCAGTCCGGAAAGAGAAGGTTATTAAAGTGCCTTCACGACTCGTTCAAAGAAAGCAGCATGTTCAATCGCGAAACTCTTCTAACAGTATATTTTCAGACCTCCAATATCCTTAATTCTATTCATTTTTGAGCCTAAAATTGAAGTTCCTCATGAAATCGAAGTTCCATATGAAATCGTAGGAAGTTACTTCTATTAAAGTTATTGAAACATGAACATTTATAAGTTTAAGAACGCAAGAAATCGACACTGAAAATTGCATCGTCCATGGACTACATTCGGGGTTGAAGCTGCTCCTGATTTGAAGTTGCTGCAATCATTGTTACTGCTATCATTCAAAGAGAACGACAGACATGCAAGGTCCGGTAAAACGAGCGGCGATGAGACGGCCGAGATTGAAGGAAGGAAATCTCAACGGCGCAAAGATTACGGCAGAGATTCAATTTTCAAACTAGATTTATCTAGATTCAATTTTCAAAAAGAAATTTAGACAATTTATCATCTAGTAATCAGTATTTAATAAAACAGGCAATTTATAGAAGTAGTTCCGTCGAATTTTGCTCTAATGTAATAATGTTAAGCTCATTCGCTTCCGATCGAATTCCTTTCAATGAAGGCTTCAATCTCCGTATTTAATGTGAGACCAGCCAATTTTGCCAAATCAGATGAGGGAGCTGACGAAGTAAAAATAATTCAAGAATGAATTCAACGGAACTATTTAGAGGCGACGACAGGTCTAATTTCCAAATTTTGCCTCGCTTTTCATGGAACTAATTTAAATTGTTACCATGTATTATGAAATTCTTTCCAAATGAGCATTTAAATGTACTGGATCTTTTATTTTTACTAGTTTTCAGCATAGGAAGACTCTAGTCGATGCACGCACGCATCGACAATTTAAGCTGATATCGAATATGAGATTCGCAACCGACACAACGGATAAATTTCGAGCACTTCTTTAACGGAATTTCAAAAGTAATTCAATATCTCATCGTTGTAAATTTAACACAGTAAAAGTCCGTCAATTGTCGAAAAAGGCATTTTCAACTTTAAATAATAAGATGATGACCAAATTCTTCGCAATGCTTGTTGCTTCTTTGATTTCTGGAATCAGCGGTGATGGTGTAGCACAATCCAAAACAGCCTCAGCTGTGAAAAAGGCGGAAGAGCAGCCAAATACATTGCGTGGTACAGGCGCTTATGATTCATGTCCCGACTATGAAACGGTTTCGAACTCCTGCTGCATCGTTGCTTGCGGCTTGAACTGTGGTTCGTATCCTGGAACCGTATGCTATATGACGACTTATGAGTGCTCATGCTCCTACGCAAATAATCCAACCACGAACCAAGGGTTGCCCACCAACTACCCAACTGCTCCAACCACGACCACTAGATTTCCCACCAACTATCCTAGTGGATCGGTTTACAGCTCACCTACTGCCTCCTCCATATATTCATCTAGCTCCTCATGAATGCTGAAGCTAACTCCTGTCATTCTTTTTGCGGTGAATCTGTTTCTGTCGCTTTGCATCGTGTACTGCTGTGTAGTACCTTGTCTGAGATCAAGAGAAGCAAATCTTCCACCGCATTCTAAAATCGTTGATAAGAGAAAATGCATGGCTTTATTATTAGTTCTTTGCTTTGGGTTCATCGGCGCAATTTTGGCGTACTTGATAATTAGTTGTGAAATCGATTCAATGGTCACTCACATCAGCAATCTTAATGCCGACAAGCAACAATTTACAGGAGTGTCTTTTCAAAGCAACCCGGTAAATCCAGTTCCTGTAGCCACTTTAGTGCAAGGAGTACCCGAGTCCGCAGAGATGCGGAAAGAAGCACAACAAACATGGGACTAAATAGAATCCGTATTTTAAAATATCGGTAAATAATTTTAAAATTAAAACGAAGACAAGGAGACCTACTCGAAACCCGTTCGATGAAGACTCCGAGCTAAACTTAAAAAGTGACTTGATTTAATTAATTAACAACACTCAATGCCAAATTTGAAGAATCCGAAACTGCCATCGGTTTCGATTGCGCGAAGCTTTCCTGAACACGACGACGGTCAATTGTCTGGTTTGAAGTACGGATGAGATTGACGAAAGGGGTGAGAGTTGAATTTAAATTGTAGAATGTTGCTCATTTGAGGCAAGGTATGTCTCTCTTGTTCCACCTGAGATGCAATAGACTGTTCGCACAATGTCGAGTAGCCGAGTCCTCCCTTATCTGTATAAGATTCAATCTGGAACTTTAATGCAAGAAAATCACTGTTGGCGGTCAAATACATGTGCAAAGTGTAGCTTTGAAGAATTCCCTTGTTTACCAAAGTCGAGTTATAAGTTCACTGGAAGCCTAGGACGAATGTGACTTTGTTTCCGGTGAATAGCATGCATTGCAAAGTAGCCAAGATCAATATACATCAAGCATCAACTTATGTTAATCAGCAACATATATTGCAAGCATATGAAAGAGAAGAGTAGTGAGTAAAGTCAAGGATCTCAAGCAGAAAGATTCGCTACGGTCCATGGACTTTCCTCCCTTGTTTTCTTCGTAAGTATATAAATATTGTCAACCGCCACTTAATAGATCTATGAAAATTAAAAATTGTAGAAAGTCTATGTCACCAATAAGTAAAATTGCTAATTGCATTCAGACAGCGATATACATATAGAAGTGGATTAATCACGAGTGATCTACAACGAGTGATCTACACTAACTCTCTAGTTAAATACATTTTTGTGAGTAAGGTTAAGGTATTTCAACAGATCTTACCGACTAAGACTTAAATAACCTCGACAATACCGCGTCTAGTTGGTGAATACCGAATTGATTACAACGTCTCATCGACATTCGCCTCACAATACGCTCTTACAGAGCAGTGGTCATTATGTGTATGCATTGTTGAACGTAAATGGCTTGTCAGCCTCAAAAATTTATAGAAACCCGTCGTTCGCTGTTGGAGCCGCACTCATAGCCACACTCCTTAATGTCTCCGGAATGATTTTGACATTTTGTTCGGAAATTCATTTTTTTAGGCCACCTTCTTGCAAAAGGGGGAAAACAAAACACACACCTTACTGTTATGGCTCAATTCGTATCTTCTGGTCAAGCTGTTCTTGCGCCTAACCCAAGCCCAGAGCGCGGCAATTCTGTTTCATTCGCGGCGAGTCCAGATGGAGACCTCATCGCCTACACCAGCGGATACTCCGTTGTTCTTCGCTCGGTAACCAACCCTGAACAATCGCAAGTGTATACCGAGTGCAAGCGCACTGCTACTTCAGTATGTTTCTCCCCGGATGGAACTTTGATTGCTGTGGGTGACTCAGGGGGTGGATGTGCGGTTGTGGAAGTGTCTACTCTAACTACCAAGAAGGAGCTCCTGCTGCTCGGTGCCGCCATTGCTGACATTGCTTTCGATAACACTGGCAAACGTATAGTAGGTTGCGGGGATGGCAAGGTGAATGCAAGATGTGTTCTGTGGGAGAGTGGTAGTGCACAAGGCGAGATTGCTGGCAGCACTAAAAGACTGTTGTCTTGTAGCATCAGTCCTGACGGCAAGCATCTAGTCACTGCCTCTGAAGACTCCAAATTGAGACGCTACAATGGCCCACCATACAAATTCAGCGAGTCATTTGATTCACATACAAACTTCATTCAGTGCTGCCGGTACTCTCCTTGTGGTAAGTATCTAGCCTCGGGAGGAAGCGATAAGAAGATATATATTCTGGACACTGCTACCAACAATCTAGTGAAGGAACTCCCGATGGAACACCAAGGGTCTGTATTTAGCCTTTCTTGGAGCAGTGATGGCGAGCGACTGATGTCTTCATCTGGAGACAAGTCCGTTAAACTGTGGGATGTCGAAAGCGGCAAGTGCATTTCAACAGTGAGTATTGGTCGTGATGTAGATGATATGCAAGTTGGCTGTGCATTTGCTGGAGAGCAAGCGGTGTCTGTTTCTCTTTCAGGAGATATAAACTACATCGATTTCGACAACAGCAAGATATCAAACGTTGTTTCAGCCCACACTGGGACTCCAACCAGTGTTGTGTGTGACGGACAGGGAGGTGATGTTTATGTTGGCGGCAGTGATGGTAACGTCTACGTCTACACGAAGGAAGGTGTCGCCTGTAGATTCGAGGGTATTAAGAACCCCAAGCCAAACGATGGTCTAGCTTTGTGTGATGGACGGCTTGTGTCCGTAGCTCATGATGACACTCTTCGAGTTGCCGATGTATCCAAAGGCGGAATGAAATTCGGTGGGTCTTCGTGTGGAACTGGGGGTACTCCGAATGGTGTAGGCATTGGATCCGCAGATTCTTCACTAGCAGCTGTTGTGACAGAAAATGCAGTGATGCTGATCAAAGACGGTAAAGTCGTTGATACAAGACAGACCAAGTACAAGTGCAATTGTGTGGGTATGTCCCCAGATTGTTCTCTCGTATTAGTTGGTGGAGCGGACAAGGCAGTTCACATATTTGAGGTCAGTGGTAAGAGCTTGAATGCTACGAGCACGACACTTGTCACGAAGAACGATGGTGCTGCTTCTATTGGATTTTCCCCTAATGGGCTTTTGGTGGCTGTTGGTGAATCCAAGGACGAAGTATCAGTATGGGACACCAACACCTTCAAGCCTGTCATACAAGGGTTTTGGAAGTATCATTCATCCAAGATTCTGTGCGTGTCTTTCTCTCCAGATAACAAGCATATTGCATCTTGTGGAACGGATGGAACTATTTTGATATGGAATGTTACAAATAAGATGAAGAAGACGAAAATGGAGAGGACACATGCCATGGGAGTGAATTCAGTTTCATGGATTGATGAAAATACTGTGGTGTCAGCAGGAAATGATGGATGTATCAGAAAATGGCAACCGACTTTGCCTTAACTAAAATATAAATCATATTATATATTTCAATCTATTTTCAAAGTTTCTCTTCTGACGATTAAGTTTCGTAAGAAACCATTGTGTGTATTAGCTATGTATTAGTATTTACTAAGGATAATACTTTTTTGCCCATGAGTTGGCCTAGTCTCTCAGATGACGAGATGCAACTAGTGGATGCAACCATATCATCCCTCCGGTTGATACAGAAATGCAGGAAAGTGGAAGACGTCAAACAGAACCTTCGGGTAGAAACAGTTATCACATTATGCAATAGAGTGGAATCCTTTTTCAACGCTGATAATTCGCTTTTAAAACTAAACGCTCCTATCAACATAGTGGGCGACATACATGGTCAGTTTTTGGATCTCCTTCGTTACTTTGAAGTGGGGGGCTTCCCACCTGACTCTCAGTACCTCTTCCTGGGCGATTATATAGATCGGGGCAAGATGGGGATGGAATGCACGATGTTACTCTTCTGCTTCAAATTACGATATCCAGATAGATTTTTTATGCTGCGCGGCAATCATGAATGTAGTCAGATATCGCGGATGTATGGCTTTCATGACGAATGCAAGTCCAAGTATGATATTGCCTGTTGGACCGCAGTGAACAATGCATTCAAGTACTTGCCCTTAGCGGCCATTGTGAACGATCGCATATTCGCCACGCACGGAGGATTGTCTCCGGATTTAACGTCTTTGGATCAGATAATGAATATTCAACGACCTACTGATGTTCCTGTTGATGGTCTACTATGTGACTTGTTGTGGGCTGATCCTACTGCTGATGCGGAAAATTGGGATATTTCTGATAGAGGCGTGTCGTATTTGTTTGGAAGTCAAGTGTTAGATACATTTATGAAAATTAACGGCTTTGATCTATTTGTAAGAGCTCACCAAGTTGTGGAAAACGGATATGAATTTTTCCCGAAAGACTCGCGGCAATTGGTGACTGTTTTTAGTGCTGTTAATTACTGTGGGCAGTTCGACAATGCTGGCGCCATGTTACTGGTAGACGAAGATTTGATTTGTTCATTTCATATTATTAGACCTTCCCCGCCGTCTTCTCATACTTTCCAAGATACAGAAGGAGAGTTTGATAGACCAAAAACTCCTTTGCATGATTAGAACTTTTAGAACGTTTTATACTAAAACAAATCATTCAATGGATTATTATCTAGAAAACAAGAACCGCAAATCCTCCACAGAGAGCTGGGCCAACGCACTTTGCGAACCATCAATCGCTCCTTCAAAAACCAACATTTTCTTATCTTGCAACTCCATCATCTTCTCCTCGATAGAATCTTTAACCACAAAACGAATCGCTTTCACTGCCCGTTTCTGTCCAATGCGATGCGCCCTTTGAATAGCCTGCATTTCAACTTGACCAACGAATAAAAATACAAAACTTTATATATAAAAACACTTACCTGCCGGGTTCCACCACGGCTCCAGCACCAATACATGAGAAGCTTCCTGAAGATTCAATCCTTCTCCACCCGCCTTCAAACTCATCAGTATCACAGATATACTTGGATCAGCCTTGAAGGCACTCAGTACACTCCTACGCTCATTCATCGGTAGGGACCCAACTAGTTTCACTGCACGTATCTTCCGGTTCTGAAGCCGCCACTGCAGTAGATCTAGCATGTCATTATACTGTGAGAAGATGATCGCCTTATTGGGAAGCTCAGTGTCAGTGCGGACTTCATCCATCATCTTCGTTACTTCGTCCAACACCCCTTCAATCTTACAACTGGTTGCGAAGTCACTCGCACTGATGCGCTGCACAATATTCTTTCTACCCACTACAGCAGCTGCTCCTGGTCCCATGCTAGTTTGTGCGTTGGGATCTACACGTTGGATCTTGGTAATTGAAACTCGGCACATTGGACATGCTTTATGGTTCAGGTTCTTCGCGCATCCCATACAGAGGTATATATGGCCGCAAGGCACCAACAGCGCATCTCGCTTAGCATCCATACACACAACACATACATCCGAGTTCTCGTCAGATTGGGCTGCGTTGGTAGTATTGGCCTCAGTACCACCTCGTAAATCACTGGTGATTCCTAACGGTTGAAGACAAACAGGACAATCTGGCTGTACGGGTTTGTCTTTCTTCTTCTTTTTCTTTCTAGGTTTATTTTCCGACTCTTCATCATCTTCATCATCGTTTTGATTGAACAACAATTCAGAAACGCATTTTTTGTGGAAAGTATGACGGCAATTAGAAAGTGCACATTCATCTAGAGATTCAATGTCAAATTGACATATACCACACACGTCAGTACGTTTACTGGACAGACATGCCTCCAGCGACGCCTCTCCTCCGTGCACCACAAGATAAGGATGATCACTGGCCCGTCTAAGTCGGGAGAGCAATTGGAAAATATGAGCATAATTGTGGAGCAACGTTCCCTTCTTGACAAACGTGTCGAAGCGAGATCGCGTGTTCATGTAGACACTCTCGTAAAAATCTCGTTCACCTTCCGAAAAATCGAGACGACATACTTCAATGTTGAGCGGAGGGAGATGAATATCATTTTGTCGCTCTTCTTTCGTTCGTCGTAACATGTATCCTCCTAGTAGATCATCGCGCAACAGCCTCATTGCTCTTTCACCCTCTCCAACATATCCAGTGCGTTTTATAGGGTTGATGATCATCTTGTTAAAGTACGAATAATGACGCATCGGAGGATGGCCACAATGGTCACATAGTCGAGCTTCCCAGTGCATCGTCTTGCAATCACAGCCCTTCACATTGCAATAGTAATATGCGTATTTATCCACGCGGAGGAAGCGCACTAATGAATAGAGTTCTCCTACGCGGTTCTGTAGAGGCGTGCCAGTAAGACACCATCTATGACAGTTCGACCCTTGAAGTGCAAGAGTTGACTTGGCCGTGGAATTCACTCGGTCTTTGATTTTGTGTGCTTCGTCCAGAACTACTCGCGTCCATGAGATGGAATGCAAGATAGATGTACCGAGATCAATACCGTCCTCATCTACTACGTGACCTGGTTTAGCATACCAGAAATCCTTACCATCTATTCTGTTAGATTCCATTTCGTCATCAGGAATGGATTCAAAATCATCATCCGATTCATTTTTAGATTTCGAATCACTCTCATCATCGGAAGACTCAAGCTTTTTCTCATCCTTCGTTTTCAGTTTGCCTTTTGGCTTTCTTTTCCTAATTGGTTTCCTTTTAGTTGGTTTCTTACCTTTTTGGTATTTGCATTTTATAAAGTGAGCCAAAGTTTTGGCTTCTTTAGAGCCTGGACCCCAATCAATCGGAAGAAAGTTTGTAAGAATTGGATTCAGAATTGATTCGTCGTCATCATCTTCATCCTGCTGTGAATCTTCAAAATGTGAATCCTCCACAACACGCTTGCGTTTTGGTTTCTTTTCCTTGGATTCAACTTTAGATATTAATTTGTTTCTCTTGGGATCAACCTTCGATATTTCATTCACAAATATTGAAAGCAGTGGCAAAGACTCACGGGGCTGTTGGTTCAGAAAATCATTTACAAGTTCAAAAGCTTGTTGAATTTCGTCAATTTCCAAGTCTTCAGTATCGCCATCGACATGTTCAACTCTCCAAACTTCCGGACCATCCTCGCATTTAGGAGCGTAAGCAAATACCACAGCAACATAAACTTGCTCGTCAAAATCACGGGCAATCAGCTTCCCGATATACTTGCCTTTTTTTCGCCAATGGCTTTCCAAGTTTTGGACGTTTGATTCTGATGGGTGCCAACAGCCTTGCACCCACTCTATCCAGGTAGTCCCTCGAGAGATACTAACATGTGCAAATCCCTCTGGTGATACACAAACCCAACATAGACTAGTTTTCAGCACTAATGTACCATCCTTTGTTTTAGTCCCCGTAAATTCCACCAGTTCCTCGGCGGCATCAGCGAGGTTCGAAAACCATTTCTTACCATTCTTGCATATGAAAACGGACCCATCTAAGGCAGACCAGCAACAGCTATTTAGTGTTTTGATTTTTTCAACCTCCTCTTTAATATCGATCACTTCTGGTTCGTTCTGTGATTCATGAACTTTTTCAACTTGCTCTTCGACATCAATCATTTCTAATTCGCTTGGGATGTGCGACGACGAAGACTGAGGCAGGCTCTGCATTTCAAGAGCTTGTTTGCTGTTAACATACATATTAACAGGAGTCCTATTGGCTTCTTTCATCAGATCTCTGTATATATTTCCAGGCGTAGGAAGGCTATGCTTTTTAACAATATTCAACGAAACCATAGCTTTTTCCATCGTAGCCTTTGACTGATGGCTGCCCTCGCTTCGGTCTCGCATCGCTAACTTGGCACTTCGCTTTGAATCAGGACCACAGAAATATTTGTTATGAGACACGAGTTTTCTGGAGAGAAATTTACGATTGCAATACTCGCAGACGACCTTGATTCGATTTTGGCACCTTCGATACTCATATTCAAGAATAGGATATGATGTCAGCACAATATCGTACTGATGCATATCCCATGGAGTGATACTCCGCCTAACATCACCGTGATAAACCATGACCTTCAGCCCACCTTCGACCATGCTACTCTTCGCTTCATCCATCCACTGCAGCATCGCTGACGACGGTGCAACTACCAAGGTAGGTCCCTTCAGACCTCTTGATTTACGCTCTGCAATTAGCGCTAGTGTTTGCATTGTTTTTCCCATGCCCATTTGGTCGCACAACATGCCACCTCCGACTGGATTATGTTCCTCTTGTTGGACCAACCAATGCAGGCCCTCTTCCTGAAAT
>Ga0105053_10007546_pt1 | contig 14511 bp, 8 predicted proteins | sample BON01_FD_78093 | JGI IMG/M metagenome (GOLD analysis project Ga0105053, IMG submission 78093) | Freshwater microbial communities from Lake Bonney liftoff mats and glacier meltwater in Antarctica - BON-01 | ecosystem: Environmental > Aquatic > Freshwater > Ice > Glacier meltwater | place: Lake...
CCCCCCCCCCCCCCCCCCCTCCCCCCCCTCCCCTCCCCCCCCCCTTTCTCCCCCCCCCCCCCCCCCCCCCTCTTTCTCCCCCCGCTTCCTCCTTCCTTTTCCTTTGGTTGTTTGGTCGCGCGTTGCGTCGTTCACTCGCTCTGTCCCTTGCCACAGCGTCCGTGCGCTCGCTCTCGGCACACCAAAGTCTTGTCACGCGACTCCCAGCACACGAAAAAAGCGACGAGGAACCGCGCGGCGCCGAGACACAGAACCGCCAAACACCCAAAAAAACCAACGACGCCCCGCCCCCACAAAAAAAAGAGAATACAAAACCCAAAACAGGTCTACCACCTGGCCTGCCCCGCGTCCCCCGTCCACTACAAGTACAACCCCATCAAGACCATCAAGACCTCGTTCGTCGGCACCATGAACATGCTCGGCCTCGCCAAGCGCACGCGCGCCAAGTTCCTGCTCGCCTCCACCAGCGAGGTGTACGGCGACCCGCTCGAGCACCCGCAGACGGAGGGGTACTGTGCGTTTTGTTTTCTTTTGTTTTTCCTTTGTTGTCCGTCCTTCGTCCTCTGTTTTTGGGTGTTTGGCCTGTGTTTTCGAGCGCCGCTATACGGCTACCGGCGCACCCGTTCTCTCCCTCCTCTCACAGAAACGACCGCCTCCAAAGACCACCGAGAAACAACAACGCGACGGGAAAAAAAAAACCCGTCGCAGGGGGCAACGTCAACCCGATCGGTGAGCGCTCCTGCTACGACGAGGGCAAGCGCGCGGCCGAGTGCCTCGCCATGGACTACCACCGCGAGCACGGCACCGAGGTGCGCATCGTGCGCATCTTCAACACCTACGGCCCGCGCATGGCGCTCGACGACGGCCGCGTCGTCAGCAACTTTGTGGCGCAGGCGCTGCAGGGCGAGCCAATCACAGTGTATGGCGACGGCCAGCAGACGCGCTCTTTCCAGTACGTGAGCGACCTGGTGGCCGGGCTTGTGGCCGTGATGGAGGGCGACCAGCTCGGTCCCTTCAACATCGGCAACCCGGGCGAGTTCACCATGCTGCAGCTGGCGGAGCTGGTGCGCGAGATCGTCGGCAACGGCAAGAGCGAGATTGTCTTTCGCGAGAACACGGCCGACGACCCGACGCGCCGCCGGCCCGACATCGGCAAGATGAAGCTGGCTTACGGGTGGGCGCCCAAAGTGGAGCTGCGGGAGGGCATCGTGCGCATGCTGGACGACTTCAAGCGGCGGCTGCACGTGGCGTGAGAATCGTGGCGCCGCCCTTTTACCAATAGATCCTGGGAGGGGCAACAGACGCAACAAAACAAACAAGCAAGCGACGAGGGTTGGATTGTTTTTGCGTTTCCGTCGAGCTGCGGGCGGGCGGGCGCCAAGACGCGTTGTCTGCGTCCCTCCTCTCGGTTTCCTTGCTTCTCTCTCGGGTGCCCTATATAGCTGCTTGAATTGATCGGCCCTCCGCCCGCTGCGCCATGTAAACAAAGCGCGCGCTCTGCATGCCCCCCCCCCCCGCTTTCCGATTGCTCCTCGTGGAATGAGGGCGGCCGCCGGCCTCTGGCGTGTCCTCCGGCGTCGCAGGGGGTGATTTTGTTACAAAGAGTGTCCGTCTCCTGTCCTCGCCCTAGTACGACCGCCCAAACAGGCACCAGTTCTTCGCCGGCTTGCCCGACGCGAAGCACACGGTCCCCTCGGGGAGCTCTGGCTGCTCGAACGGTATGCAGAGCGACTTGGCACCCATGGCGTCGGCGGTGGCCGAGCGCTTTTTGATGTCCTCTTCGACGGCCTCCTCGTCCGCCCAGGGCGCCAGGACCATGTGCTTGCGCTCGAGGGCCGCCGCGAACGCGTCCCAGGTCGTGGCGCGCTCGAGGCAGGCGTCGAAGCGGGCCTGGGCGGCGGCGAGCATGTCGGACTGGATGGCGTCCAGCAGCGCGGGCAGCCGGTCGGCGAGGTCGGCCCACGCGACCGTCTCCTTGGCGCCTGATTTTGTTGTCGTTTTGTCGTTTGTCATTTTGTGCGTTGTTTGTTGTCGTGTTTTTTTGTTGTTGTTTGTTGTGCGCTTGATCAAAGCGGGGCGGCAGTGTTTGTATGAGACAGAAGGCGGCGGTGAAAGAGATGTCAGGGGGGGGGAGAAGGCGAACGAAAGCGGGGGGGGGCCAAACGAAACGGACGAAACGAACGAAAAGAAGGAAAACGCGCTGCTCAGTAGGATCCATTGGTATATTTTGTGTGAAACGAGAATCCGCATGGTGTTTCTGATCTCGGACGCTGGGGGATGTAGGCTCCCAACCGCGGGCCATCGTCACTGCAGGCAAGGACAGGGGGAGGGGGGGGGGGAAGACACACACGAGCGCGGGAAGCAAGGGGGCGGCCGAGGAAAACAAAGCGACGACGACGACGGGAGGAAAAACCGCCGCCGCCCCCGCCACCAAAACAAAACAAACACTCACCCGTGTCGCGCCGCGCCAGCACCACCACCCCCCCGTCCATGTCGCGCGGCCCCAGCTCAACCCGCACGGGCACGCCCTTCAGCTCCCAAGCGTTGTACTTCCAACCCGGCGTCTTGTCCACGCGCGCGTCCGTCTCGCACCGCACGCCCCGCGCCTCGAGCGCCGCGCGCAGCTCCTTCACCTTTGCGAGCATGGCCGCCTGCACGTCCGGCGGCGTCTTGGAGTTGGGGATGGGGATGATGACGCACTGCTTGGGCGCCACGCGGGGCGGCAGGACCAGGCCGCGGTCGTCGCCGTGCGTCATGATGGCCACGCCCAGAGACCGCGTAGTAAGGCCCCACGAGTTTTGCCACGCGTGCGCGCGGCCCGTGCCCGCCTCGCCCCCGGCCTTGTCCTCCGTCTCGTACTCGATGCCAAACATGCGGCTGAAGTTCTGCCCCAGGCAGTGCGACGTCGCGCCCTGGATGCCCTTGCCCGTCTCCGGGATGAAGGCCTCGACCGTCGTCGTGTAGAGAGCGCCGGCAAACTGCTCCTTGGATGACTTTTTCCCCTGTATCACAGGCACCGCCAAAAGTTCGCGGTACACCTGGCGGTACAATCCCAGGATCTCGACCACCTCGTCGTCCGCCTCCTGCTTGGTGGCAAAGGCCGTGTGCCCCTCCTGCCACAGGAACTCGCGCGACCGGATGAAGGGCGTGGGGTACTTGAACTCCCACCGGACCACGTTGGTCCACTGGTTGAGGCGGAGCGGCAGGTCGCGGTGCGATCGGATCCACTGCGCGTAGTAGGGGTACATGACGGTCTCGCTCGTCGGCCTAATGGCTACTGGCTTGTCCATCTCGGTGGTGCCGCAGCGGGTGACCCAGGCCACCTCGGCCGCGAACCCCTCGACGTGGTCTTTTTCGGTGTTGAGCGCGTCCTCCGTCACGAAAAGCGGGAAGTAGGCGTTTTGCACGCCGAGCGACTTTATTTTCGCGTCGAACCAGCCCTGGACTGCCTCCCACATGGCGAACGCCCAGGGGCGGAGGATGTAGCATCCGGACACGTCGTAGTAGTTAATGAGCTCCGAGGCGACGACCAGCTCGCTGTACCACTTGGCGAAGTCGTCGCCCTTGCGGGCCGAGAGGCCGAGCTTGGTCTCCTTGGCGACGACCTTTTTCGCCGTTCCGTCGCCGCCGTCGCCGCCGCCGCCCTGCGTCGGCTTGGGCGGCTTGGGCTGCTTGGGCTGCTTGGGCTGCTTGGCGGGCTTGACTGCGGCGGGAGCGGCGGCGGCGGTGCCGTCGGCGTCGGCCACCTCGAGGGCCGCGACCTCCTCGGTGGGGGGCGCGGCCGACTGTTGTTTTCGGGCGAAAGGGGAGGGAGGAGCGTGAGCGAGCGGGCAGCGCGGCCGACGGCGGAACGCGCATACTCGGAACGTTGGCGTCGCGTCGTCGCGCGGAGAAAAGGAACGCACCATTGCAGCTGGGTGCGACGCGGGTCCGACAGGTATGAGTCACAGAGAAGAGGAAGCACCCCCTTGGGATGTGATGATCTGTGGGCGTCGCGGAGAGAAGAGGAAGGACGGGTGGCGGGCGTCAGGAAGGAGGAGGGGAGGGAGGACCGGCGGCTCTCTCTCTCCCGTTGCGACGAGACGCCGAGCGTCGACCGATCGGTATCGGCGAGTGCAAGGCGCCTCTCCGATCCACGCAGTAGTAGCACGTGGCGCGTCAGGCGGCAAGGGATCAGAGACAAGGGCCGCGGGTGTATGTGCTCACCGAAAGGAGAAGGCGTTCTCTTTTGTCGCGCGCGTGTGTGATTTGGAATGGTCGAGGGATGGTCGCTCTAGTGCGTCGCTAGTGCTGTGCTCTGCCACGAGGAGGTGTGCGTTTCAGTTGGCGATGATGGTTGCTCCCTTCCATGTCAAAATCTGACCCGCCGACCACCACCTTGCTCTCCTACAACAGCAGCAACAATCACGTTCACATCAACGCGACCCCTCTTCAACAACAACAACAACCACGAAAGACAGACAGAGAGCGATCAAAGAGAGAGAGACTCCAGCATGGCGTCACCACCCCCTCCCCCGCGCTGGCACCCGCCCGAGGGCGGCCTGCCGGAACCCCCGCACGCCGGCCGCCTCTGCCTGTACAACAGCCTCGTCGACGACAAGGTGCCCTTCGTCCCGCAAGGCGGCCCGGCCTCCAAGCGCATCACCTGGTACGCGTGCGGCCCGACCGTCTACGACAGCGCGCACATGGGGCACGCGCGCAACTACGTCACGTTCGACGTGCTGCGGCGCGTGATGGAGGACTACTTCGGCTACAACGTGCTGTACGTGATGAACGTGACGGACGTGGACGACAAGATCATCCTGCGCGCGCGGAGGGCCCACCTGGTCGAGGCGTGGCGCGCCGAGCTGTCGGCGGCGGCGCAAGCGGCGGCGGCAACGGCGAGCAGCGTCAACGGCGGCGCCGACGGAGGAGCAGCAGCCACCACCACCCGAGCAGCAGCAGAAGCAGCAGCAGCAGAGGCAGCGGCGGGCGCGGCGGCCGCCGCCTACGCCACAGAGGCCGTCGCGTCCGCGGCCGCCAGGCAGGCGAAAAAAGCCGAGGAAATCCTCGCCCAGGCGGCCGCCGCCCCCGCCGACGGCCGCGCCAAGGCCGACCTCGCCACCGCCGCCAAGAACGAGGCGCACAAGCTCGCGCGCGTCGAGCAGGCCGCCGCGCAGCTCGCCGCCATCGTCGCGTCGGCGGCGGCCGCGGGTGACGGCGGCGACGGCGCCGCCGTCGCGGCCGCCGCAGCCGCCGCAACCGCCGGCGCCTCCCCCTCTTTCCTGACCGTGGACGCCGTCATGGCCGTCGCCGGGGACCAGGTGGCCGAGCGCCTCGACGCCGAGCGCGGCGCCGCCGTGCGCGACCAGGCCATCTACCGGGCGCACGCGGCCCGCTACGAGCGCGAGTTCTTCGAGGACACCGACGCGCTGGGCGTCCGCCGGCCGGACGTGACCACCCGCGTCTGCGAGCACATCCCGGAAGTTGTGTCCTACGTGGCAGCGATCGTCGCCCAGGGCATGGCCTACGCCTCGCCCGGCGGGTCCGTGTACTTCGACGTGGCCGCCTTCCGCGCCAAGGGCCACGCGTACGGCAAGTGCAAGCCGTCGGCCGTCGGCGTCGCCGCGCTGGCGTCCGAGGGCGAGGCCGACTTTGCCTCGGCCGAGAAGCGCGGCGCCGCCGATTTCGCCCTGTGGAAGGCCAGCCGGCCGGGCGAGCCGGCGTGGCCCTCCCCCTGGGGATCCGGACGCCCCGGGTGGCACATCGAGTGCTCAGCCATGGCGTCGGCGGTGTGCGGCGCGCGGCTCGACGTGCACTCGGGCGGCGAGGACCTCAAGTTCCCGCACCACGACAACGAGCTGGCGCAGGCAGAGGCGCACGGGCACGCGGACGGGTGCGCGCAGTGGGTCAACTACTTCCTGCACAGCGGGCACCTCGAGATCGAGGGCCTCAAGATGTCTAAGTCGCTCAAGAACTTTGTGACGATCCGGTGCGTTTTTTTGGGGTCTTTCCCTCGGCTTGGTTTTTTTTTTTTTTTTTTTTCAACAAGGCGTGGCGACTGCTCTGGTCTCGCGTTTGTGCGCCGCGCTTGCGCGCCCCCACTTTTTTTGCCCCCGTCGCCGCTCTTACCTCCCCCCTCGTCGCCGTGAGTGATTGCTTCCTGACACGAATCTCCCCTCTCCAAGCTCCCCACCGCTTCAAACCAAAACCAAACACAAAAAAAACAAAAAACGAAAATGCACGATGCAGCGAGGCGCTCGCCCACTTCACGCCGCGCCAGCTGCGCCTGATGTTCCTGCTGTCGCCCTGGGGGCGCGGCATGTCCTACGGCGAGCAGTCGCGCCAGGAGATGCGCGCGCGCGAGCTCTCGCTCAAGAACTTTTTTCAGAACGTCGAGGTCGCGCTGCGCGAGGCTGACACGGCCGAGCGCGCCGCAGCGGCCGCGGCGGCGGCGCCGCTGGCGTCCTCGGCGGCGCCGCCCGCCGCCGCCGCCGAGCCGCCGACGCGCTGGGGCCGCGAGGAGCTCGCGTTGGCGGCGGCGATCGGCGACGCGCAGGAGCGCGTGCACGAGCGCCTGTGCGACAACATCGACACGCCCGGGGCCATGGACGCGCTGGCGGCGCTGATCAAGGCGACCAACCTGTACCTGGCGGGCAAGGAGGAGCGGCGGCGGCAGCGACGGCAGCAGCAGCAGCAATCATCGGCGGCGGCGGCCGTGGGAGCAGCGGCCGCGGGAGCGGGCGCGGCGGACGGCGGCGGCGCGGAGGCAGCGGCCGAGATTGACGACGCGGACCTCCCCGCCCAGCCCCAGCTCCTGCGCAAGGCCACCGCCTACGTCGCGCGCATCCTCTCGGTCTTTGGCCTCATCGCCTCCCCGGCCGACAACCCCGTCATGAGCGAGTCCAACATGCCAGGCGCGGCGGCGGCGGCGGCCCTTATGGCGACGCTCGGCGGCGGCGGCGGCGGCGGCGGCGGCGGCGGCGGCGGCGGCGGCGGCGGCGGCGGCGGCGGCGGCGGAGCCAACGGCGAAAATCCCGGGAGCGCCGACGCCGCCGTCGCCCCCTTCCTCGACCTGTTCGCGTCGTTCCGCGACGAGGTGCGCGCCCTGAGCCGCGCGACACCGCCGCCGGGCGCCGAGCTGCTCGCCGCCTGCGACCGCGCGCGCGACGGCGCTCTGGTGGACCTGGGCGTCCGGCTGGAGGACCGGCCCGACGGTCTGCCCAGCGTCTGGAAGCGCGACGACCCGGCGTCCCTGCGCGCCGAGTGCGCCGAGCGCCTGCGGCAGCAGCGCGAGGGCGCGCGCAAGAAGGCGGCCAACCTGCACGCGCTGAAGGCGCGCGAGCTCGAGAGGTTCGACAAGCTGGCCGCGCTGCCGCCGCCGGCCGAGGCGCTCGCCGCAAGGTACTCGCGCTTCGAGGGGGAGGCGGCGGAGGAGGGGGGCGCCGGCGGCGTCGGGGCGCCCCTGGCGGACAAGGACGGCGCCCCGCTGGAGGGCAAGGCGCTGGACCGGGCGCGCAAGGAATGGGACAAGGCGCTCAAGGCGCGCGAGCCGCTGGCGAAAAAGGTGGCCGAGGAGGGCGAGGGCTTCCTGGCGCAGCTGCGCGCCGAGGTCGACGCGCTCGCGCAGAATGTGGCGGCGCTCGGCGGCGGCGGCGACGACGTGTGAGAGGGCACGATCCCTCCTGTTTGATCTGTCCTTCTTGTTTTTGGCGCGGCTGCGCACAGAGGTCGAGAGACGCGCTGGCCAACAAAAGTGGCGGCGCCCGGCGGCGGTGGCGACGAGTGAGAGAAATCGATCGCTCTTGTTTTTGTCTCTGCCTGGTTTCTTTCCTCCCCGGCCTCTCCCAGCCCTGGCAATGCAATGATGAGCCTGCTCCTCGGGCCACACAACCTTAATCGAACGCCCCTATCGAACCGCAACCAAACCAAATCCCTCACCTTTCTTTTCCTTTCCTCGTCTCGCGTTTCTCGTCGCCCGCCGCCAAGCGCCGCCAACTGTGATCAAAACAGACCTGCTGCCGCCACCCTCATTTTTTCAAATCGTGGTTGCGAATGCTCTAGCCATCTCAAAAAAGACCTATTCGCTGTCGACGGCCGCCGCCGCCGGCCCCGCTGCCGCTCCGGCCCCGCGCCCCCGCTGCCCCTTCCTCTGTCCCCTCTTCGCGGCCAGCACCGCCGCCCGCGCCGCCGCCCGCGCCGCCTCAGCCGCGTCGGGCGCCTCGGCCGCAGACTGGTACAGCGGCAGCGCCACGCTGTCGCTCGTCTTGACGTACGCGGCCGCCACGTTGGCCCACCCGCGGGGCACGCGCGCCACCACCCCGGCCAGCGCCGCCAGCACGTTGTCCGCGCACCCTTGCGCGCCGTGCGCCACCCGCGCGCAGCGCACGACCACCGTCGTCCCCCTCGGCGGCAGCAGCACGGCCGACGCGGCCGCGCGCTTGACGGCCGCGGGCAGGTCGCGCCAGCCCGCGCCGGAGCCGCCGGACAGGCGCACGGGGATGGGCTGCTTGCGCCGCCGGAAGAACTGCTTGCCCAGCAGCTTGGGCAGCGAGGGTAGCACGCGGTCGTCCGCCAGGAAGAGGTCGTACGAGGCGCACAGCTTGCGCCTCGCCTCGTGCGACTCGTACTTGCCGCGCAGCTTGCTGGTGCCGATGACCTTGGCGACGCCCGCGCCGCCCTCGATCTTGGACAGGCGCAGCTTGGCCGCGCGGTGGCCGCTGCCCTTGTTGTCGTCGCGCACGAAGAGGCAGATCTGCGCGGGCGGAGGGGCGGCGGCGGCCGCGGCCGCGGCAGAAGAGGACGCAGCGCCTCCGCCGCCGCCGCTGCCGCCTGCGCCGCCGCTGCCGCGGAGGTGGTTGAGCGTCCACATCGGGTGCGGCACGTCGAGCTGCACGGGCTTGTCCTTGCGCTTCCCAGCCTGCTCGGGCACCCGCTTGAGCGCGACCAGCAGCTGCAGCGCCTCGTCCGCGACGTCGTCGCCCATCGGCAGCGCCGCGCCGGCCTCGCGCTCGGCCTTGTCGCCGGAGAAGCGGATCAAGGAGGCGCACGCGCGCTCGACGCGCGCGCGCTCGACCCCGGGCAGGAGCTCGCCGGCCTTGGACGCGGCCTCGGCGCGCTGGGGCGGGCGCAGGTGGCGCGAGGCGAGCAGCGCGGCGCGCACGTCGGCCGAGGCGGACGACGCCTTGCGGGCGCGAGGCTTGGTCTTCGTCGCCTTTGTCGTCGGCGCCGCCGCCGATGTAGTGGGGGCGTCGGCGGCGGCGGCGGCGGCGGCGGCGACGGCCGGGGTTGCCTTGGTGGCCTTGGTGGTGCGCTGCTTCTTGGCCGGGGCGGCGGCGGCGGCAGCGGCGGGCGCTTTGGGGGTCGTCGCTGTCGCTTTGGCGGGAGCAGCGGCGCGCTTCTGGCCCTTCTTGGCGGGCGCCTCAACGGCGGCGGGCATAGCAGCGGCGGGCGCGGCAGCGGCGGCGGCGGCGGCGGCGCGCGGCGCCTTGGCGGCGGCGGCCGGCGCGGACGGCGCCTTCTTCTTGGCTGCCGCTGCGGGCGCGGGCGCGGCCTTGCCGGCGGCGGCCGGGGCCGCCGCGGGCTTGGCCTTCTTGGCCGTCGCCATGTGGGGAGTGGGCTCTGGAGGTGGCCCGGTGCGCGAGGAGCTTTCGAAGGGGAGGGTCGAGGGAGGGCGGCGGTGATTCGGTGTTTGTGCTCTGACGCGCGCACTTCTGCTCTTTGCTGTTTGTTCTTTTGTAGGTGACGTTGATACTAGTCGTTGGCGAGATCCGTCGATTGGGCGATGTTGCGTGTGTCGGAGAGAGAAAGGGATTGCGTCGCCGCGACTTAGCGTAACAGGCGGCGCAGAAACCCCCGCCTCCTCCCCTCATATCGCCTTCTTTTCACTCGCGCCGAAAGCGCCCTGTAAGGATCCGCGAAAAGGCCAATCATCAATACCCGACGCGCAGCCCAACATCGACGTCATCTGCAACGTGATGCCTCACTCAATCAATTGGCTGCAAGACCCGTGATGAGCCTTGCGTTCGGAACATCAGCGAGCAGGCCACTGCTAAATGAGACCACTGCTCGCGTCGCCCGCCGGCGATGCGTCGCAGGCGCGCCGAGGGTCCCGTTGGGTGGGTCGCATCCTCAGCGTGATCGGCGGCGAACGATCGCTGCTGCGGCAAGGGCCGCCGACGCCGCCGCGTCGTCCGATGCCGCCGGCGCAATGACCGCGCAACCGCCCGCCGGCCAAGCCGACGACGCCGACGACGTCGCCGAGGCCGAGGCGGCCGTCTCCAACCTGCTCGGGTGGGTGCGGGCCAACGGCGTCGACACCTCGCGCGTGGCCGTCTTCGTCGAGCCGTCGGGCGAGCGCGGCCTCGTCGCCGCGCGCCCCGTGCCCGCCTCGGGCGGCGAGCCGCTGCTGGCCGTTCCCCTCCGCTTGGCGATCGCACACTATGCCGCCTCCGCCCCCGCCGCCGCCTCGCCGCCCGGGTCGCCCCCCTCTCCCGACTCCCCTTACTGCTACTACCCGGGCGCGCCCTGGTCGGTGCGCCTGGCGTCGCGCCTGCTCCGCGAGGCCGGCGCGGGGCCGCGCAGCCCGTGGTCGGCGTACGTTCGCGCGCTGCCGCCCCGCGCGCCCGCGGCGGCGTCCGCGTGGGGGTGGGACGCAGGCCGCCGGCTGCGCGACGCGCGCGCCGAGGGCGCCCTGCACGCCGCCGCGTGGCTGGCCGACGACGCGTTCGAGCGCCTGCTGCCCCACGCGGCCGACGCCTGGGGCCCCGAGCTCGCCGCCCGGGCCGCCGGCGACGACGACCCGACCGCCTTTCTGCGCGAGCGGTGGGGCTGGGCGCTCGCGTGCGTGCACAGCCGCACATTCCTGGTGGGCACGCGCGACGGCGCGGGGGCGCGCGCCATGCTGCCGCTGCTCGACCTGTGCAACCACGCGGGCGACGAGGCGCGGCCCCTTGGGGGAAATGCCGGCGGCGACGGCCGCCGCTGCCAACTCTCGTTCGGCCGCGCGGCCGTGATGGCCGAGGCGGCCGGCGGCGGCCGCGCGCGCGACAACGTGCGGTGGGACGCCGAGCGGCGGGCGCGCCCCGGCGGCGGCGGCGGCGGCGAGGAGTGGGTGCTCGCGCTCACCGCGCTGCGGCCCCTGGCCGCGGGCGAGGAGCTGCTCCTGTCCTACGGCGAGCGGCCCAACGACGACTTTCTGTGCCATTACGGTTTCGTGCCGCCGCTCAACCCGCACGACGACGTGGCGCTGTTCTCGGCGCCGACGGCCTCTGCGGCGGGCGCGCGGGCGGCCCTGGAGCAGGCGGCGGAGTGGCACTGGGCCGCGCGCGGCGGGGGCGCGGCGGCGGCGGGCGGCGGCGGCGTGGAGGGGGAGGCCGAGGCCGCGGCGCGGTACGGCGCGGCGGTCGACAAGGCGCTGGCGGCCGAGGGCGAGCAAGTAGGGGGCGCCGCCCGAGAGCCGGGAGTAGGCCGGGCGGCCGAGGGCGGCGCCGCCGCCGGCCAGCAGCAGCAGGCGGCCTACGCGCTTCGCGTCGCCGCGGGCAGCCGCGTCAGCCCTGGCCTCGTCGCGCTCTTTGCCGAGCTCGAGGGCGGCGACGCGCGCCGCGCCGAGCTCCTCGTCGCGCGCCGCTGCTGGCAGCTGCTCCGGGAGCGCGACTGCCGGCTGCTGGCCGACCTCGCGGCGCTGGCGCTCGACGAGATTGGGCGGCGGCGCCGGGGGCGGCAGGCCCGGGGCGCGCGAGGCGAGGAGGTTGAGGGTGTCGAGGAGGAGGAGGAGGACGAGGAGGAGGAGGACGAGGAGGAGGAGGACGACGAGGAGGAGGAGGAGGGCCCTTTCGCGACGTGGTTCCTGCCGCACTACTACCGCAGCCTGGTGCTCGACAAGGGGTTCTGTTCGCCCGACGGCGACTGGAGCAGGACGGCGCGGGCAGAGCAGGGGGCGGCGGCGCCGAGCGACGACGGGCTCGGCGGCGGCGACAACCCGCCGGCGGCGCTCGCCCGGAGGCTGCTGCTCGGGGGCGGAGCGGCCGCGGCGGGCGGCGATGATCTTGTGCCGCCGCTGGGCGACGAAGAGCGCATGGCGCTGACGTTCCGCGCGTACAAGGGGATGATCTTGGTGGATTGCTTGGTGGATTCAGGAGCGGTTTTGGCGGATCTGATTGTCGATTAAACGATTTGCCGTTTGTGTTTTTTTCGCGGTCGCCGTCGCCGTGCGTTTCGGTCAAAAGTAGAAATGAACAAAAAAAAAGAAAAAAGAAATACAGTCCTCATTCGTCCCCCCCCCCCTTTCCCCAATTCCAGATCCCCCCCTCCCTTGCATCCCTTTCTGGTTCCATGTCTTCCGCCGACTCTGCCACCATGCGTCTCGACCTGTCGTCCTTGCCCACAGCCGGCGGCAACGGGGGCAGGGGCGGCGGCGGCGGCAGCGACGCGCCCCTCATAGGAGGCACGGCGCGCCTGCTGCCCCCCGCCCTCGCGGCCCTGCTCCTCGAGCGCCAGGCCGCCGGCAACAGGTTGCTGTCCAACGCCGTCGACGAGGCCGTATCTCCCGACCACCCGCGGGCGAGCCGGGCGCCGTCGCCCGAGCAAAAGCAGCAGCAGCAGCAGCAGCAGCAGCAGGCGTTGGCGCCGCCGCCGCCGCCGCCAGCTCCGCCCCCGCCGCTGCCGTCGCCGCGCCTGTCCGAGCTGTCGTCCGCCCCGAGCTCGCGGCCCTCGTCGGCCGCGGAGGAGCGCGACTCGGCCCACCGCAGTTGCAGCCAGGCGTGGGGAGCGGGCGTCGCCTGCGCGATCGAGGGCTTTTTTGCGGACGACGGCGGGTTGCAGAGCGACGGGGACGAGCAGCAGGAGGAGGACGAGGGAGGCAGCGTGCTGCGCGGGCCAGCAGGTCGCGTCGGCAAAACGGGCGCGGCAGAGTCGAGCGGCGGGCCGGCGGCGGCAACAATCGCGGGAGCAGCAGCAGCAGCAGCCACTTCCGGCGATCTCGCGGCAGCGGCGCTGACCAACCGCTCGCTGCAGCGGCGGGTGCGGGCGCTGCTGGACGCCCGGCGCGCGCGCTCGACCCGGCACAACGGCGGCGGCGGCGGCGGCAGCGGCAGTGGCGGCGCGGCGGGCGCTCACGGCAACGAGAGCGACGACGCACGAGGCGCCACCGCCGACGACGACGGCGGTCCCACAGACGCCGCCAAGGCGGCGGAGGGCGAGGAGGGCGAGGCCGCCGCCGCCGCTGCCGCGATCGAGGGGTGGGCGTCCATGGCCGCGGCCGCGGCGGCCGAGGCGGCCGGGGGGCGGGGGCGCCTGCGCCGGCTCGAGGCGGCGCTGGCGGCGCGCGTGGCGCGCGCCGAGCAGGTGGCGCGCGGGTGGGACGACGTGTGCCGCGCGGCGGCGGCGGCGGCGGAGCGTCACCTCCAGAAGCAGCCAAAGCGGCGGCGCAAGCAGCAGCAGGATCCCTTTTTCCAGAGCGCCGGCGGCGCCGACGAGGGCGGAGGAAACGAGGCCCAAGCAGCGACGACGACGACGACGACGACGACGATCGACCCGCGCCGCGCCGTCGTCACCCACTGCGGCCTGCCGGCGTTGCACGCCGAGTACGTGGCGGCCACGGCCGAGCTGCGCGAGGCGCGCCGCGACGCCGCGCGGGTCCTGGCCGAGGGCGCGCGGGCCGCCGCCGACGCGCGCGAGCGCTCGGTCCTGCGCGACCACGCAGACGCCGACAACAGCAACAACAACAACAGCAACGGCGGCGGCGGCGGCGCCAACCCGCCCGCCGACGGCTCGGGGGCTACGGCGGGCGCTGCTGCCACCGCCGCCTCGGCGGCGCTCGGCGCGGGCGGCAGCCGCGCCGACTTCGAGGAGGCGCGGCTCGAGCGGAGGGCGCTGGCGGCGCGGCTGGCCGGGCGCGCGCGCGAGCGCTCGGCGCTCCAGGCGCGCGGGCTCGAGGCGGTCATGGCGCTGGCGCACCTGCGCGAGAAGCGCGCGCACCTGGAGGCGCGGTGCGCGGCGCTCGAGTCGGGCGAGAGGGCGAGCGCCGAGGGCGAGCGCGACGCCGGGCGCGCGCTCCTGGCGGAGCGGCGGGCGGGCGCCAGGAGGGCCGACGCGCGGCGCGGCGCGGCGGCCGATCGCGAGGGGGGCAGGCGCGTGCCCGCCGCACTGCTGGAGGGGTACGCGAAGGCCACCCGCCGGCGCGACGAGCTGAGGCTCGAGGTGGCGCGGTTGCAGGAGCGGCTGGCGGCCGCCGCAGAGGCGGCGGCGGCGGCGGCGGCGGCGACTTGAGGAAGAATTAGCAAAGAGCGCGCGCGCCGACAAGGGAAACGGGTCGTTTATTATTATTTTTGTGTGACACTCTGCGACGAGTCGGACGTGAAAGGCAGAATGAACAAACGAAAAAGAAGGGGAGCATTGCCATTGGTTAAGGCGGAGTTGTGCGGGCGTGTTTGTCTTGTTACGAAATCCAATCGGATCAAATCCCATCGGGGCGCTGGAAGCGGGGGGGGGGGGCGGGGGGGGGGGGGGGGGGGAGGACGGGGCGCGGCGCGC
>Ga0105053_10007562_pt1 | contig 14491 bp, 10 predicted proteins | sample BON01_FD_78093 | JGI IMG/M metagenome (GOLD analysis project Ga0105053, IMG submission 78093) | Freshwater microbial communities from Lake Bonney liftoff mats and glacier meltwater in Antarctica - BON-01 | ecosystem: Environmental > Aquatic > Freshwater > Ice > Glacier meltwater | place: Lake...
AACAGCGCCGATCGCGGCATCCTCGGCCAGTCGTGTGTGCCGCGTGATCCAGTCGACGCAGAGCAGGCCCAGCCCCGCAGTAATCGCAGACCCGGCCAGCAGCCCCGCCAGATTACGCCCCTCGCCGCCCAGCGCGACCATCAGGATAAATGCCAGCCCGACCCCCGGCAGCGTCGCATGCGCCATCGCGTCCGAGACCGGCGCGCGTTTGCGCAGGACCATGAAACTGCCCACCGCACCTGCGGCAAAGCCGAGCAGGACGGCCCCCAGCGTGACCAGCGTGGCGTTGTAGCCCGCCTGAAACGTCAGCGCCTGCCAGAATGCGGACATCAGGTGCGGCCAAGTTTCAACTGGTCGATCTGCGCGCTGGCGAGCCTGCCGCCGTAGGTGGATTGCAGGGCAGCGGGGGTAAAGGCGGTGGCGATCGGCCCTTCGGCAATGCGCCGCACGTTCAGCAGCAGGACCCGGTCGAAATAGTCGGCCACCGTCGCCAGATCGTGGTGCACGGCGATGACAGAGCGCCCCTCGTCGCGCAGGGATTTGAGCACGGCGATGATCGCAGCCTCGGTCGCGGCATCGACCCCGGCAAAAGGTTCGTCGAGCATGTAGAGGTCTGCGTCCTGCGCCAGAGCGCGAGCCAGAAACACCCTTTGTTGTTGTCCCCCAGAGAGTTGGCCGATCTGGCGCGTGGCGAAATCGGCCATGCCGACCCGGTCGAGGCAGGCGCGCGCTGCGTTCCGGTGTCCGATACGGACCCGGCCAAGCAGCCCGAGTTTGCGGTACATGCCCATCAGGACCACGTCGATCACGCGGGTCGGAAAATCCCAGTCGACCGAGGCGCGCTGCGGCACATAGGCGATCCGCGCGCGGGCCTGCGCGAGGGGCTGACCAAAGACCATGACCTCGCCCGAAAGGCGCGGGATGACGCCGAGGGCGGCTTTGAGCAGGGTGGATTTGCCTGCGCCATTCGGGCCGACAATGGCGGTCATGGCGCCGGCGGCAAAGCTGGCGTCGACAGAAAACACTGCAGGTTTGTCGGCGTAGGAGACGGTCAGGCCCCGGACCGACAGAGCGGCATCCGGGTCTGGCTGTGGCGCGATCATCTGCCCGGCGGCGGTGGCGAGTGAAAGTTGTGCGGTGCTCATGCGGCGAGCCTGCCTTGCATGCCGCGATCCGCCACCGTGCCCCCCAGCGCACGGGTGATGGTGGTGACGTTGTGGTCGATCATGCCGACATATGTGCCCTCGTAACTGCCATCCTCGCCCATCGCGTCGGAAAAGAGCGTGCCGCCAATCGTCACCTCATGTCCCTGTGCGCCTGCCCCTTCGATCAGGGCGCGCATGGCGCGGTCTGAAACCGAGCTTTCGACAAAGACGGCGCCAATCTGACGGCTGACCAGCATATCGACCAGTTCGGTGATGCGCTGCACCCCGGCCTCGCTGTTGGTGGAAATCCCCTGAATCCCTACGACATCAAAGCCGTAAGCATTACCGAAATAGTTGAATGCGTCATGCGCGGTGACCAGAACCCGCGCTGCGGCGGGCACGGTCGCAAGGGTTTGCGTGGCATAGGCGGCGAGTGCCGCGATCTCGGTCTGATGCACGGCGGCATTGGCGGTGTAGGTTTCCGCCCCATCCGGATCAGCGGCGATAAGCGCGTCGCGGACAGCATCGACGACCAAAGCCCAGATATGGGGGACCATCCAGACATGCGGGTCGAAGCGATCGGCATAATCGTCATGTGCGATCAGTACCTCGCGCGGCAAGGTGTTTGCGACGGCGACCACCGCGCGGGAGCGGGTCATGTCGGCCAGGAATTCCTCAAGCTGCGCCTCAAGGTAGAGGCCGTGCCAGAGCACCAGATCGGACCCGGCCATGGCGGCGATATCGCTGCGGGTCTGGCGGTAGGCGTGCGGATCGACTCCCGGCCCCATCAGGGCGCGCACCCTGACCCTGTCGCCGCCGACCTGCCGGGTGGCATCGGCGATCATGCCGGTCGTGGCAACGACGTTCAGCTGTTCTTGCGACAGTGCAGCGCGGGGCAAGGTCAGCAACACTGCAAGCCCACCGAGGAGGGTCCGTCGGTTAGGGTGCAGGAACGGCATGAAAGGCTGGACTCCAACAGTACGGGCATCAAGCGCACCGCAGGAGTGATATTGCGACTTAGTCGCAATAAGTCAAGTCAGTTGCGAACAATTCGCAATAAACGCGCGCGCGTCGGCGCTATTGCGCGGACAGTAGCGCGTCGATCTCGGCCCGCGATGGCATTGAGGGCGCGGTGCCGCGGCGGGTGACAGAGATACCTGCGGTCGCTGCGCCAAAGCGGACGGCGGTTACCGGGTCCATCCCTTCTGCCAAAGCGGCGGCAAAACCGCCGTTGAAGGCATCGCCCGCACCTGTCGTCTCTACCACCGGACCGGCAGGTATGACCGGGACATGCACCGTCTGGGTGGCGTCATGATAGAGCGCGCCCTTGTCGCCCAGCGTGATGATGACGGCCCCTGCCCCAAGTCCGCGCAATGCGCGGGCTGCCGCCTCGGCCTCGGCCACGGTCGTCACCGGCAGGCCGGTCAGCGCCTCTGCCTCGCTCTCATTCGGGGTGACGTAGTCGCAGAGTGCCAGCATCCCTTCAGGCAAGGCCGCCGCCGGGGCCGGGTTCAGCACAGTGCGCGCGCCCCCTGCCCGCGCAATCTGCAAGGCGCGCAAGGCGGCATCCATCGGTTGTTCGAGCTGGGTGATGAATACGGCGGCACCACCGATCAGATCGGCCGCTGCGTCGATATCCGCAGGGCTGATCGTGCTGGCGACACCGGGGCAAATGATGATCGCGTTATTGCCGGTCGCATGTTCGACAAAGATATAGGCCGCACCGGTATAGCTTTCGGAATGCCGGGTCACGACCGGATGCACCCCGGCCCTGGCCCATGTGGCGAGCGCCATGTCGGCAAAGGGATCGGTGCCGAGCCTTGTGATCATATGCACGTCACCGCCCGCCATCGCAGCGGCAACCGCCTGATTCGAACCCTTGCCACCGGGACCCAATGCGAAGCTGCGCCCGAGAATCGTTTCGCCGATGCGGGGGGCGCGGTCGGCGCGGTAGGATGTGTCGGCGACAAAGACACCCAGAATCACGATCTTCGGCAACTGAATTTTCCCTTTGGTGATCCACGCAGGATGGCATGAGGGGTAACCCAGCCGAGTTAAGCTGTCCATGACGCAGCGCGCGCTTGATCCCCGGCCTTGGTTGGAGGATCAAGAGCGGGGCGATGACGCGGGAGAGTGCAATGAAAACACGCGGCTGGGACCGGGTCGGCAATGGCGGCCTGCGGTTTACCGAATTGGGCATCGGCACGGCACCGCTGGGCAACCTTTACCGCGCGATCAGCGATGATGACGCGCAGGCGGTGCTAAGCCGGGCCTGGGACGCGGGGGTGCGGTATTTCGATACGGCGCCGCAATATGGGCTGGGCCTGTCCGAGACCCGGCTGAACCGGTTTCTGCGTGGCAAACCGCGCGATTCCTATGTCTTGTCGAGCAAGGTGGGCCGGTTGCTGCAATCCTGCACGGCGCAGGAGCGTGACGGGCTCGGCAAGTGGTTTGAGGTGCCAAACCGACGCGGCATCTTTGACTATGGCTATGACGGTGTGATGCGCTCGGTCGAATTTTCGCTGGAAAGACTGGGGATCGACCGGATCGACATCCTCTTTGCGCATGATCTGGATGTGTTCACCCATGGTTCTGTCACAGCCCGCGATGACCGGATTTCAGAGCTGATGGCGGGGGGCTATCGCGCCCTGCTGGGCCTGCGCGATCAGGGGGTGATTGCGGCGTTTGGTGCGGGGGTGAACGAATGGCAGGCCTGCCAGATCCTGATCGAACATGGCGATTTTGACCTGTTTCTGCTGGCGGGCCGCTATACCCTGCTGGAGCAGGAGGCGCTGGAGACGTTTCTGCCGATGGCGCAGGCGCGCGGGATCGGGATCGTGCTGGGCGGGCCCTATAATTCCGGCATCCTGGCGACGGGCGCGCGGCCGGGTGCGTTTTACAACTATGACCCGGCCCCGCAATCGGTGCTGGAGCGGGTGGCGCGAATCGAGGTGATTTGTGCGGCGCATGATGTGCGCCTTGTCGATGCCGCGTACCAGTTTGCGCTGCGCCATCCGGCGGTTGTGTCGGTCATTCCGGGTGGGCAGGGTTTAGGCGAGATGGAAGGCAATATCGCCGCCGCCCATGCCACGGTGCCGGAAGCGTTATGGGCCGCGTTGAAAGAGGCGGGACTGCTGCACCCCGAAGCGCCGGTTTGAATTGCAGTGTTTTTGAGAGATGGATGTTCCGATGACAGCTATGACTACGCAGGCCATTCGCCTGCATCCACAGGATAACGTGCTGATTGCGCTGCGCGATCTGGTGGCGGGTGAGGTCCTGCCTGACCTTTCGGTACCGCTGGCAAGTCCGGTGCCGCGCGGACACAAGATCGCGCTGGAACCGGTGGCGTTGGGGGCCAATGTCATCCGCTATGGCCAGATCATCGGCATGGCGACGCAGCCCATTGCGGCCGGCGCGCATGTGCATGTCCATAATCTGGGCATGGGGGCGCATGATCAGGATTACGCGTTTTCGACCGATCTGCGGCCCCTGCCCGCGATCGGTGCCGCGCGGCATTTCATGGGTTATCACCGGGCCGATGGTGGTGTCGGGACGCGCAACTATCTGGGAATACTGACGTCAGTGAACTGTTCCGGCTCGGTCGCTCGCTTTATTGCCGAGGCTTGTGACAGGCAGGGCTGGCTCTCGGAATTTCCCAATGTCGACGGGGTGGTGCCGATCGTGCATGGCACGGGTTGCGGCATGTCGGGCAAGGACGAGGGGTATGACACCCTGTTTCGCACGCTGCAGGGTTATGCGCGCAACCCTAATTTCGGCGGTATCCTGCTGGTCGGCCTTGGCTGTGAGGTGATGCAGATCCCCGATCTGATCGGCGCGGGCCGGATGCGGAAAGACGGCAATTTCAGATACATGACGATCCAGCAGACCGGCGGCACGAGGCGCACCGTCGACAAGGGGGTCGCGATGCTGCGCGAGATGGCTGTCGTGGCGAATGCTACAGTGCGCGAAAAGGCCGGGCTGGAGCATCTGATGCTGGGCATGCAATGCGGCGGCTCTGACGGCTATTCGGGTATCACCGCGAACCCGGCGCTGGGTGTGGCCTCGGACCTTTTGGTGGCGCATGGTGCCACGACGATATTGTCGGAAACCCCGGAAATATATGGCGCCGAGCATCTGTTGACCCGCCGCGCGGTGACCGTGGAAGTGGGGCAGAAGATTGTCGAGCGTATCCGCTGGTGGGAGGATTATACCGCCCGCAACGGTGGCGAGATGGACAATAATCCCAGCCCCGGCAACAAGAAGGGCGGGTTGACCACCATCCTTGAGAAATCGCTGGGTGCGGTGGCCAAGGGCGGCACAGCGCCACTGACGCAGGTCTATAAATTTGCCGAGCCGGTGACGGAGCGCGGCTTTGTCTATATGGACTCGCCGGGCTATGATCCGGCCTCGGTTACTGGCCAGATTGCCTCTGGCGCGAACCTGATCGCCTTTACCACCGGGCGCGGGTCGGTCAGCGGTTACAAGCCCACCCCTTGTATCAAGCTGGCCACCAATACCGAGATGTATGACCGGATGGCCGAGGATATGGATATCAATTGCGGCGATATCGTAAGCGAGGGTGTGACGCTGGAGGCCAAGGGGCAGGAGATATTCGAGCTGATCCTGCGGGTGGCGTCGGGGGAGTTGACCAAGTCCGAGGAGTTGGGATTTGGCGGGGCGGAGTTCGTGCCATGGGTGATGGGGGCGGTGATGTGAGGAGTTGAGGCGAAACAAGCACGCGGGTTAGCCTTTGTTTTTCTTGCTTGCTTTCCCGATTTGTCACCAGACAAATCGGGACGCGCCTGCCTGCCCCCGGCAGGCGCGTTTCCGCGCCAGCCCAGTCAGGCGCGCCCCGATTGCAACCGTCACGACAGCATCACAAAGTCGTTGCCTGCAGGCTTGCGACTTTGGAAATGCACCGATCGTCTCGCCACCGGCGAGACTCTTGTTCGGTGCTGGTCGATGTCGGTATTTCAACCTGATCGGTGCCTGAGCCCCGAATCAGGGTTAATTCCCATATATTAATGGAAGATTCAGCTGCGGTTTAACGTCGGTATTTTGGCGGTATTCCAGCGGGTCGAAAATCGCCTTTGGCGCGGTTAATGCCCCGCGCGCTGCGTTTTTGGCAGGTGCTCTTGCACGAAACCCGAAATTTCGGCTGCGGGTCGTGCGCCGGGCAGACGCCCAAGTTCGCGCCCCTTGTGCCACAGGATCAGCAGGGGGATCCCCCGGATGCCGAGCCGTTGCGAGATGGCCGGGAAATCCTCGGTGTTGATCTTGGCAAAGCGCGCCTGACCGGTGAGGGTCTGTGCCGCCTTGGCAAATTCGGGCGCCATCATCCGGCAGGGCCCGCACCAGGGTGCCCAGTAGTCGATCAGGATCGGCAGGTCGTCGCCGGTGGCCTTGTCATGGATGCGGGGGTCAAGCTCGGTGACCTTGCCATTGGCGAGCGGGTCGCCGCAGGTGCCGCATTTCGGCGCTTCGGTCAGTCGGGCGATGGGCACCCGGTTGCCCTGACCGCAGGTGGTGCAGGTGAGTTTGACGCTGTTGGCGGTGTCGACGGTCATGGCGGGCCTCGCATGCAGGATGATGCATAGGTAGGGGGCGCCAATTGCCGTCGCAAGTGTTTGGCCGACGGGTAGCGCCACTTTGCCCGGAATCAAGGCGCGAAGCGCCGCCGGGCAGCGCACGACCGCCCCCTCGGGCGTGCGCTTTGGCTGCCATTTCGCGCAGCCTACCGTAGAGGGGCTTGGCGCTATCAAGTGCATCGTTCATTCGTTGCAGCGCCCACCCGGCGGTCGTGCGCTGCCCTGTGTTGCGTGGATTGCCAAGCGCGGATTTTGTGACGCTTGGCTCAATGTCTACTCCGCCGCGTCCAGATAGCTTTCCAATGGCGGGCAGGTGCAGATCAGGTTGCGGTCGCCAAAGACGTTGTCGACCCGACCGACGGGCGGCCAGTATTTGTCGACACGGAACGCGCCGGGGGGAAAGCAGCCATGTTCGCGCGGATAGGCGCGGGTCCAGTCGGCGACGAGGTCTTCGACGGTGTGCGGCGCGTGGCGCAGGGGGGAATCGTCGCTGCTGATCTCGCCCATCTCGACCGATTTGATCTCGGCCCGGATCGCCAGCAAAGCGGTGATGAAACGGTCGATTTCGGCCTTAGTTTCGGATTCTGTCGGTTCCACCATCAGCGTGCCCGCAACCGGCCAGGACATCGTCGGTGCGTGAAAGCCGTTGTCGATCAGCCGTTTGGCGATGTCATCGACGGTGACCCCATGTTCGGCAAAGGGCCGCGTGTCGAGGATGCATTCATGCGCGACCCTGCCACGGTTGCCCATGAACAGCACCGGATAGGCGCCGCGCAGGCGGGCCGCGATGTAATTGGCATTGAGGATCGCCACGCGGGTCGCCTGCGTCAGACCGGCCCCGCCCATCATCAGGCAATAGGCCCATGAGATCAGCAGGATCGAGGCGGAGCCGTAGGGCGCGGCGCTGACCGGCCCCGCATCCCCGTCTTGCAGGCCTGCGCCTGCGGGTCCACCCGCCTCCGGATGCCCCGGCAGATGCGGGGCCAGATGTGCGCGCACGCCGATCGGTCCCATGCCGGGGCCGCCGCCGCCATGCGGGATGGCAAAGGTCTTGTGCAGGTTCAGGTGGCTCACATCGCCGCCGATCTCGCCGGGTTTCACCAGTCCGACCATCGCGTTCATGTTAGCCCCGTCGATATAGACCTGCCCGCCGTGTTCATGGGTGATGTCGCAGATTTCGCGGACGGTTTCCTCGAACACACCATGCGTGGAGGGATAGGTGATCATGCAGGCGGCGAGGCGGGGGCCGGCCTTGGTGGCCTTGTCGCGGAAATCCTCGATATCGACGTCGCCGTTGGGAGCGGATTTGACCACGACCACCTCCATCCCGGCCATCTGGGCCGAGGCGGGATTGGTGCCATGCGCGGAGACGGGAATCAGGCAGACCTTGCGGTCATGGTTCCCCTGCGCCCGATGCCAGGCGCTGATGGTGAGCAGACCCGCATATTCGCCCTGCGCGCCGGAGTTGGGCTGCATCGACATGGCGTCATAGCCGGTGATCTCGCAGAGTTTGGCGGAGAGGTCGCTGATCGCCTCGCTATAGCCAGCGGCCTGATCCAGCGGCGCAAAGGGGTGCAGGGAGCCGAATTCGGGCCATGTGATCGGCATCATTTCGGCCGCCGCGTTGAGTTTCATCGTGCAGGAGCCGAGCGGGATCATCGCCCGGTCGAGTGCCAGATCCCGGTCGGAGAGGCGGCGCATGTAGCGCATCATCTCGGACTCGGCCCGGTTCATGTGGAAAACCGGGTGGGTGAGGTAATCGGACTGCCGCAGAAGCGCCTCGGGAAAGCCGAGCGTGCCCCGGTGCGGCGGTGCGATATGGATGCCGAAGGCGCGCAGGACGCGGGCGAGGACGGCGTCATCGCTGGTTTCGTCCAGCGTGATGCCGACCCGGTCGTTGCCGATCTTGCGCAGGTTGATCCCTTCGTGGCGCGCGGCGGCGAGGATGCCGGCCTGACCGACCCCCACTTCGACGGTGATCGTGTCGAAGAAGGCCTTGGGTGCGACCTTTGCCCCGGCAGCGCGCAGTGCCTTGGCCAGACGCACGGTGCGGAAATGCACCCGCTCCGCGATGGCGCGCAGCCCTTCGGGGCCGTGGAAGACCGCGTAGAAGCTGGCCATGACGGCGAGGAGCGCTTGGGCGGTGCAGACGTTGGAGGTGGCTTTTTCGCGCCTAATGTGTTGCTCGCGCGTTTGCAGCGAGAGCCGGTAGGCCTGATTGCCGCGCGCGTCGATGGAGACGCCGACGATCCGTCCGGGCATGGCGCGTTTCAGGTCATCGCGGCAGGACATGAAGGCGGCGTGCGGGCCGCCGTAACCCATGGGGACGCCGAAACGCTGGCTGCTGCCCACGGCGATATCAACGCCCATCGCGCCGGGTTCCTTGAGCATTGTCAACGCCAGTAGGTCTGTGGCGACGATGGCGATGGCCTTTGCCGCGTGCAGGGCTGTGATCTGGTCGCTGAAGTCGCGCACATGGCCGTAGGTGCCGGGGTATTGGAAGATCGCGGCAAAGACGGCGCTGGCGTCGAGTGTGTCGGGGTCGCCCACGATGACCTCGATATCCAGCGGCTGCGCGCGGGTGCGGATCACGGCGATGGTCTGCGGGTGGCAGTTCTGATCGACGAAGAAGGCGCGGGATTTGGATTTGGCGGAGCGTTCGGCCATGGTCATCGCCTCTGCCGCCGCTGTCGATTCGTCCAGCAGGGAGGCGTTGGCGACGGGCAGGCCGGTGAGGTCGGCGACCATGGTCTGGTAGTTCAGGAGTGCTTCGAGCCGCCCTTGGGCGATTTCGGGCTGATAGGGGGTATAGGCGGTGTACCAGGCCGGGTTTTCAAGGATGTTGCGCTGGATCGCGGGGGGGGTGACGGTGCCGTGATAGCCCTGCCCGATGAGCGAGGTCATCACGGTGTTTTTCTTGCCCACGGCGCGCATCCGGTCGAGCAACTCGTGTTCCGCGAGCGGCGCCCAGTCGAGCGGTTTGTCCTGCCGGATCGCATCGGGGATGGTTTCGGCGATGAGTTGATCCAGCGTGGCGACCCCCACCACCTTGAGCATCTCGGCCATTTCGGAGGGCGAGGGGCCGATGTGGCGCCGGTTGGCGAAGTCGTAAGGGTCGTAGTCGGTGGGGGTGAAGGTCATCGCGTGTCCTTTGGGGTCATCAGGTCCGGGATCGGTGGCGCGGTTGGCGGGGTGCGCCAAGGCCCGCCGTTGCTGTCACCCGATCATCTCGTTATATTCATCCTCGTCCATCAGATCGTCGAGCACCGAAAGGTCATCGACCTTCATCTTGAAGAACCATGCCGCACCGGTGGGGTCTTCGTTGACCAGACCGGGTTTGGCGACAAGTTTGTCGTTCACTTCGACGATTTCGCCATCGAGCGGGGCGAGGATGTCGGAGGCGGCCTTGACGCTTTCGATCACGACGACTTCGTCGCCTTCGGCCACCATCGCCTCAACCTCCGGCAGTTCGACAAACACGATGTCACCCAGCTGGGTGGCCGCGTGTTCGGTGATGCCGACGACGACCAGATCGCCCTCTACGCGCAGCCATTCGTGATCTTCGGTGTATTTCATTCTGGTTTTCCTCAGCGTTTGTAAGAGGTTGGGTGAAAGGGAAGCGGGGACACGGTCAAAGGCAAGCGTTTGCCGCGCAATTCGGCCATGAGCGCGGTGCCCTCGGTTGCATGGGCTGTATCGACATAGCCCATGGCGATGGGACTGCCGACCGAAGGGCCAAAGCCGCCGGAGGTTATGGTGCCGGTGGCGGTGTCGCCGTGAAACAGCGGCGTCCCTTCGCGCATCGGCGCGCGTCCGTCGGGGCGCAGGCCCACGCGGCGGCGCGCGGGGCCGGTAAAAAGCTCGGTCAGGATGCGGGCGGCGCCGGGAAAGCCGCCTTCGCGGGCGCCATCGGTGCGGCGGGATTTCTGGATCGCCCATGTCAGCCCTGCCTCGACCGGGGAAGTGCTGGTGTCGATGTCATGACCGTAAAGGCAGAGCCCCGCCTCGAGCCGCAGACTATCGCGCGCGCCGAGCCCGATGGGGGCTATGCCCGGCATCGCCAGCAGGGCGCGGGCGAAACGGTCTGCCAAAGGGGCGGGGACCGAGATCTCATAGCCATCCTCGCCGGTGTAGCCCGAGCGGGAGATCCAGAGTGCTGTGTCCTGATATGGCAGCACGGCCACATCCATGAAGCGCATGGTTTCGACCCCCGGCAGCAGCCGCGCCAGCGCGGTTTCGGCCAAAGGCCCCTGCAACGCCAGAAGTGCCCGGTTATTGACCGGGATCACGTCGCAGACGTCCGAGAGATGGGCCTGCATATGCGCGATGTCTTCGGCTTTGCAGGCAGCATTGACCACCACGAGAATTTGATCGCCCCGGTTGGCGAACATCAGGTCATCGAGGATGCCGCCTGCGTCATTGGTGAACAGCCCGTAGCGCTGCCGACCGGGGGCGAGCGAGAGCACATCGACGGGCATGAGCGATTCCAGCGCAAGGGCCAGCGCCTCCATGCTGCCTTTGGGTTGCAGGATCACCTGCCCCATGTGGCTGACGTCAAAGAGCCCGGCCGAGGCGCGGCAATGCAGATGTTCGGCCATGACGCCCATCGGATATTGCACCGGCATGTCATAGCCCGCGAAGGGCACCATGCGCGCGCCCAGTTCGCGGTGCAGATCGTCAAGGCCCAGTTGTTTCAGATCACTCACGCCGCCACTCCCCTTTGCAGCACCGGCGGTCATGGCGCCCGGCACCGTTCCGGCAGGATGACCCCTGCCCTACGATGCCCCCTCTGTCCTTGCCCGAAACCGGGCGCCTGAGATCGTTATCCCTTCGGCGGGTGCAGCTGCACCACTCTCCAGAGTCTGTCACGTCAGAACGGTCCTTTGCGCCTGAGAGTTTACCGGGGCGGTTGCTCCTTCGGCACCGTCGCGCGGATGGGTGCGCGTCGGATTCTCCCGATCTGACAGGCCACAGATAGCGCGGGCCGGGGTGATCCGGCAAGCGCAAAGCAAGCGGTCTTGCGACATGGGATTCGCGTCGTCTGTGGCCGTCAACACGGTTCTGTTACGTGAGGTTAGCCGGATTAACCGGCTTTTGCGCTAGCAATGCCCGATTTATGGGCAGTCGCGGTCAAATCATGCTGCAGTTGCAGCCTGTCTGATTGTGCGCCGGAACGCATGCTCTCTTATGGGGTTCGGGTTTGCCACTGGGCAATCCATCAAGAGATGCCGCGCAAGGGAGCAATCCTGGCAGATGTCACCCCTTGCGCGACTGCAACATAACTGCTGCGGGCTGGACGTAGCACCGGGGGATGGAAATGCAAGCCGCTGCTTGCCCCGGTGACACCCTGCCACAAGGCACCTGACCGGGGACCTAGGAACCATGACGACCAAAATGACATTGACGGCGCTGGGCGCGGCCAGTTTTCTGGCTGGCTCCGGCGCTGCGCTGGCACAGGATTGTGCCGAGCCGATCCGCGTCGGCGTGCTGCATTCGCTTTCGGGCAGCATGGCGATTTCGGAGACCACGCTCAAAGACGTGATGCTCATGCTGATCGAGAACCAGAATGCTGCGGGCGGTCTGCTGGGCTGTCAGATCGAGCCGGTGGTGGTCGATCCTGCCTCCGACTGGCCATTGTTCGCGGAAAAGGCCCGTGAATTGCTGACCGTGAACGAGGTCGATGTGATTTTCGGCAACTGGACATCGGTGAGCCGCAAGTCGGTGCTGCCGGTGATCGAGGAGTTGAACGGATTGCTGTTCTATCCGGTGCAATATGAGGGCGAGGAATCCTCGCGCAACGTGTTCTATACCGGTGCCGCGCCGAACCAGCAGGCGATCCCGGCAGTGGATTATTTCCTTGAGGAACTGGGCGTTGAATCCTTTGCCCTGCTTGGCACCGATTACGTCTATCCACGCACCACGAACAATATCCTCGAGGCCTATCTGCGCGATGCCGGGATCCCGCCCGAAAACATCTTTGTGAATTACACCCCCTTTGGTCAGTCGGACTGGGCCACGATCGTGTCCGATGTGGTTGCACTGGGTGCCGGCGGCCAGCAGGTGGGCGTGATCTCGACCATCAATGGCGACGCCAATATCGGGTTTTACAAGGAACTGGCCGCGCAGGGCGTGAGTGCCGAAGATATTCCTGTCGTCGCCTTCTCGGTTGGTGAGGAAGAGCTTTCGGGTCTGGATACATCCGAACTCGTGGGCCATCTGGCGGCGTGGAATTACTTCATGTCCGCCGATACCCCACAGAATGCGGCGTTCATCGCGCAATGGCACGCCTTTGCCGGACCCGAGCGGGTCACCAATGACCCGATGGAGGCGCATTACATCGGCTTCAACATGTGGGTGAATGCGGTGACCGCCGCCGGCACCACCGATGTCGATGCGGTGCGCGCGGCGATGTATGGCCAGGAATTCCCGAACCTGACCGGGGGTATGGCCGTGATGCTGCCGAACCACCACCTCGCCAAGCCGGTGCTGATCGGTGAAATCCGCGCCGATGGCCAGTTCGACATCATCAGTCAGACCGGTGAGGTCGATGGCGATGCATGGACCGATTTCCTGCCCGAAAGCGCGGTGCTGACCTCGGATTGGAAAGACCTCGGCTGTGGCATGTACAATACCGAGACGGCAACCTGTGTGCAGCTGACTTCGAACTACTGATCCCGTCGCCGGGATCGGCATGGAGGGGGCGTCTCTCGCGCCCCCTCCGTTCCTGACCAAGGACAGCCTCATGCTGCGTGCGTTCCTATTGACCCTCACGCTCTGCTTTGCCGCGCCGGTGGTGCAGGCGCAGACCCTGCAGGACCTGCTGCAGGCCGATCCGGAAGCGATTGTCGATCCTTCCCGACGCACGGTGGGCGAGGTTCTGGATGTGCTGGTGGCAAGCGGATTGCCCGAAGTGCCGGTGTTTCTTGAGCGTTGGCGCGAAAAGCTGGTGTTTCAGCGCGGCACTGACGGGTCGTTCTTTTATGCAGTCGAGACGGAGGACGGCTATACGCTGATCGACATTTCCACCGGTGCCGAGGTGGGCAGCGTGGGCCCGCGTGATATTTCGGCGCTGCTGCCAAATGCCGGGGTGCGCGGCGTGATCGGCACCGCGCTGATCGAATTTCAGCTGATGGAGCCGGATCTTGTGCGCCGCACCGCCGCCGTTGATGCGATTGCGCGCAGCCCGGAGGCCGAGATGCTGGAGCCTTTGCGCGGGGCGATCCCTGACGAGAGCGACCCTGACCTGCTGACCCGCAAGATCAGACTGGAGCGGTTGTTGTCCGCCCGGTTCGAGACGGATAACGCCACCCGCGTCGCGGCGCTGCGGACACTGGCATCCGATTTGAGCGTGGATGTGCGTGCGGTACTGAACACGGTGCTGGCCAAGGATCTGCGTGCCGGACCGGCCCTGCCCGAAGATGCGAATATCGCTGATGTGCTGGAACCGGGCAGCGATGCGCTGGGCCGGGATGCCGCCTATCAGATGCTGGTGGATGCAGAGCTTGCCCCCGCGCTGGTGCGGGTCGATGCGGTGAAGGCGGCGTTGATTGCGGCGGTTGTCGATGGACAGGTGGCCGGGGTGCCGGTGGCAAGCCTTGGCAGCGACGCGGCGCGCGCAGCGGGCTATGAAGCGCTGGCGGCAACCGGGGCAGTGCCGCCGCTGGTCACCGATGCCGATATCGACGCCAGCCTTGCCGCGCATCGGTTCTGGCTGCAATATCGCGAGGATGACCGGGCTGTCACCGATGCGGCGGCGCT
>Ga0105053_10007565_pt1 | contig 14488 bp, 14 predicted proteins | sample BON01_FD_78093 | JGI IMG/M metagenome (GOLD analysis project Ga0105053, IMG submission 78093) | Freshwater microbial communities from Lake Bonney liftoff mats and glacier meltwater in Antarctica - BON-01 | ecosystem: Environmental > Aquatic > Freshwater > Ice > Glacier meltwater | place: Lake...
CCGCTCACCGAGGACGAATACGCCCAGATGGTGCCGGGCGGGCTGCAGTACCGCGGCGACTACCTGGTGCCGGTCGGCGCTGCGCTGAAGGCCCGCCATGGCGATGCGCTCGCCGAGCCGGGCGGACACATGGCCGCACCCGAGCACTGGCTCGACACCGTGCGCGACATGACGCTCGAAATGATGATGGCCTCGATCCGCGAGGACCTCGAACTGCTCGGCGTGCGCCAGGACGTGTTCACCTCCGAGCGCGCGCTGGTGGAAGCCGGTGCGGCCGACGCCACGATCGAGCAGCTTCGCGCCCAGGACCTGATCTACGAGGGCGTGCTGGCACCGCCGAAGGGCAAGCTGCCGGACGACTGGGAGCCGCGCGAGCAGACGCTGTTTCGCGCCACAAGCTTCGGCGACGACGTCGACCGGCCGCTGCGCAAGTCCGATGGCAGCAATACCTATTTCGCCAACGACATCGCCTACCACGCCGACAAGGTGCGACGCGGGGCGCAGGTGATGATCGACATCTGGGGCGCTGACCACGGCGGCTACGTCTCGCGCATGAAGGCGGCCGTGAAGGCGCTCGGCAGTGCCGCGGCGGACGGACCCACCTGGGACGGGCCCACCTTGGCCGGGCCCACCTTGGACGTGGTGCTCTGCCAGATCGTCCACGTGCTGAAGGACGGCGAACCCGTGCGCATGTCCAAGCGCGCCGGCACCTTCATCACCCTGCGCGACCTGCTCGACGAGGTCGGCCGCGATGCGGTGCGCTTCACCATGCTGACGCGGAAATCCGACGCGCAGATGGAGTTCGACATTGCCGCCGCCGTGGCGCAGACGCGCGAGAACCCGGTGTTCTACGTGCAGTACGCCCATGCCCGCTGCCGCAGCGTGCTGCGCGCGGCCGCCGAGATGTTGGGGGCCGGCAACATCACCCAGGCGGCGCTCTCCGAAACCAGTCTGGAAAGCCTTGGACATGAAGCCGAACTGGCGCTGATCCGCCGTCTGGCCAGCTGGCCACGGATTGTTGAGAGTGCGGCAATTGCAAGGGAACCGCACCGGATTGCGTTTTTCCTCTATGATTTAGCGGGTGACTTTCATATGCTGTGGAACAGAGGACGGGACGATGCTGCACTGCGGTTTCTGCAGGCTGAGCAGCCGGCAGACACATCCGCACGTGTCGCCCTGGTGGCGGCAACGGCGACGGTGATCCGCTCCGGTCTGGCGGTCATGGGCGTCGACCCGGTCGAAGAAATGCGCTGAATCGCGGCCGCAGCGGCCGTACCCAGCCAAGGTATGGGCCGGGCCGGGGAACCGGCCGGGAAGGACAATGGGCAGTTCGATGGCCGATCTCGATTCATCCTACCGCACCCCGCGTCATCGGCCGGGGATGGACCCCAACACCCGCCGCCTCGCGATGATCGCCGGCGGCATCGGCGCCACCCTGGTCGTGCTGATCGGCGCGTGGTCGTTCACGGGCGGGCGAAGCGGCGCTGTGCCGGTGGTGGAGGCGGACTCGCGTCCCTTGCGGGTGAAGCCGAGCACCTCGCAGCCCGACCTGGATGCCAACGAACCCACCGACCCCAGCAAGCAGGCCCTGGCGCCGATCCCTGAGGCCCCCGACCCCGAGGCGCTCCGCAAGCAGGCTGCCGCGGCGGCAGCCGCCGCTGCTGCTGCCGCAGTTGCAGCCGCCCAGCCGCCGCCCCCCGCCGCGAAGCCGTCTCCTTCCGCAGCCCAACCCGTGGCCCTCACCGCACGGCCTCCGGCGCCACCCACCCGCGCGCCCGCTCCTGCCCCCCAGGCCGCTGCCCCCCAGGCTGCCGCCCCCAAGCCCACGGCCTCCAAGCCCGCGCCACTGCAGGCGGCGGCAACCCAGCCGACCGCGCTCGGCGGCCGAACCCAGGTGCAACTGGCGGCACTGCGGTCCGAGCAGGCGGCGCTGAACGAATGGAACCGGCTGGCCAAGCGGATGCCTGACGTGCTGGGGGGGCGCAAACCCGCCGTTGTCAAAACCCAGCAGGGTGGCAAGACGTTCTGGCGCCTGCGCACTGGCGACTTTGCCGATGCCAGCCAAGCCAACAGCTTCTGCGCCCGGGTGAAGGCCAAGGGCGGCTCCTGCGCCGTGGCCAGCTTCTAGCTCCCCCGTTCGCCCGCGCCCCGCGGGGATGACGACTCCCAGCGCGCTGGCTCCGGTCCTGCTGGCACTGCTGGCCGCCTGCCAGTTCGGGGCGGCGCTTGTCCTCACCCAATTTGCCCTGCGCCACGCCGCCCCCGATGCGGGCGCGCGCATCAGCATTTGTGCCTCGGCGGCCCTGCTCGCCGTGGTCGCGTTGGCGCTGGTCGATCCGGCCGGCTGGTCGCCTGCCGGAGCCGCGGTGTTTGCTGCCGTGGGGCTGGTTTTCCCGGTGGTGGTGACGCGCCTGACCTTCGAGGCCAACCGGCGCATGGGGCCGAGCCTGGCCGGAGCGCTCGGCAACCTTGCCCCGCTCTTCGCCGTGCTGGGCGCGGCGCTGCTGTTCGGCGACCTGCCGCGCGGTGGGCAAGTAGCGGGGCTGGCGGTGATCGTCGCCGGCGCGGCGGTGCTGTCGCTGGCGCGCGGCGTGACGCATCTTCCCTGGACATTGGCCGTGGCGGCGCTGCCGCTGACGGCGGCGGCCATTCGCGGTCTTGTCCAGCCGGCGACGCAGTTCGGCCTGTCGCACTGGCCCAGCCCGCTCGCGGCCGCGGCGATCGGCTATGCGGTCTCCGCCTTGGTGCTGCTGACCACGACGCGCCGGACCGTACCGCCAGGTGGTCCGGCGCTGGGCTGGTTCGCGGCCGTGGGGCTGTGCAACGGCGGTGCGGTGCTGACGATGTACGCCGCGCTGGCAGCCGGGCCGGTGGTGCTGGTGGCGCCGCTGGTGGCGACCTATCCGCTCGTCACGCTGGCGCTTTCCGCCCTGCTGCTGGGCCGCGCCACGCTGGGCCGTGCGACGCTGGCCGGCGTGGCCATCACGGTGGCCGGGGTCATGCTGCTGCTCGCGGGCTGACCGGGTCCACCGGGCGGCGGCCGTGCGCGCCGATCACCTGTTCCAGCACCGCGCCGGCGGACAGCACCGCCGCATCGCCGCGCGGCCGGCCGATGATCTGAATGCCCACCGGCAAGCCGGCAGCGGTGAAGCCCACCGGCAGCGACAGCACCGGCACGCCGAGCAGCGAGATGGCGAAAGTGATGGCGATCCAGTCGATATAGCTGTCGAAGCGGTGGTTGCCGAGCATGTCCACCCGGCGCCACTCGGCGGGGAAAGGCGGCATGATCGCGGCCGGGCAGACCAAAACGTCGTGCGTCTCGAAGAAATCCATCAGCCGCCCGAACATCGCCGCCCGCTCGCGCTCGGCCCAGGCGAAACGCTCGATCGGCACCGCGCGGGCGCGCTCCAGGCTGGCATGGATCTCCGGTATCACGCGCGCGCCCTCGGCTTCCACCAGCGGCGCGAAGGCGGCAAGATGGTTCACGCCGCGGATGGCATGGAAAACCTCTACCGCCTGCGACAGGTCAGGGCAGGCCTCCTCGACGGCGGCACCGGCCTCGGCGAAGCGGGCGACGGCGGCGGCACAGATGGCGGCGATCTCCGGGTCCACCGGGGTCACGCCCAGGTCGGCCGACCAGGCGACGCGCGCGGGCGCTACAGGGCGTGCGAGGGCGGCGGAGAACTCGCCCGGCCGCGCCGGCAGGCTCAGCGGGTCGCTCCAGCGCTCGCCGACCATGGCATCCAGCCCCAGCGCCACGTCAGCCACCGTTCGGGCGATCGGGCCGAGCACCGGCAGCGTACTGAACGGCATCCCTCGACGCGCGCGGGGAACGCGGCCCGGCGACGGCCGCAAGCCCACCACGCCGCAGAACGCCGCCGGAAGGCGGATCGACGAGCCGAGGTCCGAGCCGGTGGCAAGCCACACCTCGCCGGTCGCCACCGACGCAGCCGCCCCGCCCGACGATCCGCCGACGGTCAGGCGCGTATCGTATGGGTTGCGCGTGGGGCCATGCAGGGCGTTGATGGTGCTGGCGTTGAAGCCAAATTCCGGCGAGTTGGACTTCGCCACCGGGATGGCGCCGTTGCCCTCCAATATCTCCACCATGGGGCTGGAGACGGTGGAGACCGTGTGCTCGAACAGCACCGATCCGCCCATCGTGTGGCGCACCCCGGCCACCTCGTCCAGATCCTTCACCGAGATCGGCAAGCCGCCGAGCGAGGCCGGGCCGTCGCCAGGCATGGCGTGCCGCGCTGCCTCGCGCGCCCGCTCTAGGCACAGGATGGGCAAGGCGTTGATGGCCGGCTCGACGGCGGTGATACGCCCGGCCGAAGCCTCCACCAACTCGGCGGCGGAAACCCGCCGGGCGCGCAAAAGGGCCACGGCTTCCACGGCGGTGAGGTTGATCAGGTTGCGGTCGTAGGACATGCGGGCGGCTCCGGGATGGTGCGCCAGCATGCCACGGTTTCGTCGTGACTCCAGCGGGCGGCCCGCCTACGGAAACGCGCCGGCGAGCCGATGCGGGTAAAGATGTGGCGGTGCCGCCAGGCGACCCACATCCTTGCCAGCGTGCCGCGCCCGCCCCAGCCTGGGCCGCCCAAAGGAGACCCCGCATGCCTGTTCCGCCCCCCAAAGCGTGCATCGTGGGCATCGCCGGCCCGGTGCTGGAGCCTGTCGAGGCGGCGCTGTTCCGTGCCCATCCGCCCGCCGGGGTAATCCTGTTCCGCCGCAACATCGTCGACCCTGCGCAACTCCGCCTCCTGATGGCCGAGCTGCGCGCGGTGCTGCCGGCCGATGCGGTGCTGATGTTGGACCAGGAGGGCGGGCGGGTCGCGCGGCTGCGCCCGCCGCACTGGTCGGCCCACCCGGCGGCCGGGGAGATCGGCGCGCTGCCCCCGCCGCAGGCCCTGCGCGCCGCCTGGCTGCAAGGTGCGCTGGTAGGCCTGCAATGCGCCGAGGCCGGGTTCGACACGGTCTGCGCCCCGGTGCTGGACCGGCGCATCCGCGGCGCCGACGCGGTAATCGGCGACCGCGCCTTCGCCGAGGCCCCGGGCGAGGTGGCGCGGCTGGCGCGGGCCATGGCGGGCGGCCTGCTCGCCGCCGGCATCCAGCCGGTCGGCAAGCACGCTCCTGGCCACGGCCGCGCGACCCTGGATTCGCACCTCGCCCTGCCCACCGTCGCCGCCAACGACCTGGACGCCGACCTGCTGCCCTTCGCCGCCAATGCCGACCTGCCCTGGCTGATGACCGCCCATATCGTCTATCCCACCTGGGACGCGAAGCACCCGGCCACGCTGTCGTCGCTGGTGATCGGCTCGATCATCCGCGGCCGCTGCGGCTTCCGCGGTGTGCTGGTGTCCGACGACTTGGCGATGCACGCGCTTGAAGGCCCGCCCGCGCCGTGCGCCCTGGCCTGCCTGGCCGCAGGGTGCGATGTTGCGCTGTATTGCCCCGGCGACGCGCCGGGCACCCAGGCCGTGCTGGCGGCGGTGCCTCCCTTGACCGCCGAGGCGCAAGCGCGAACCGCGGCGGCACGGGCCACGGCCGGGCTGCGCCGGATTGCCCTGGACGGTGCGGCACTGGCCGAGGAGCGCACGTTCCTGCTGCGCGGTGTGGCGCGCAACTGACCCGCCTGCCTTGCGCGGCGCCCGGTCTGGTATACTACGCCGCAAGCCCACAACTCCGGGCATTCCAACTTGACCGTGAAGGCGCGCCATTGACCGATCTCCTCCTGCCGCTGCTGGCCGCCATCGCGGCGATCGTGCTGCACGAGGTGGCGCACGGCTATGCCGCGCTGGCGCTCGGCGACGACACCGCCAAGCGGATGGGCCGGCTGACCCTGAACCCGATCGCCCATATCGACCGCGTCGGCACGCTGCTGGTGCCCGGTGTGTTGCTGCTGCTGCAGAGCATCTTCGGCGGGCATTTCATCTTCGGCTGGGCCAAGCCGGTGCCGGTGGCCGCCTGGCGGTTCCGCGACCCGCGCCGCGCCATGATGGTGGTGGCCGCCGCCGGCCCGGCGATGAACTTCGCGCTCGCCACCCTGGCCGCCGCGGCGCTGCACCTGGACCCTGACCCGCTTGGCACCATCGCGGCTATGCAGGGCATCCCCGAGGCCGGCGGCGGCATAGGCGTGTTCGTCGTGCAGTTCGCCTTCTCGTTCATCCTGTTCAATCTCATCCTAGGCCTGTTCAACCTGCTGCCGATCCCGCCGCTGGACGGCGGGCGCATCGTGGTCGGCCTGCTGCCGCACGGTTTGGCGGTGGTGTGGGCGAAGCTGGAGCGCGCCGGCATTCTCATCGTGCTCGCCCTGCTGGTGCTGCTGCCAATGCTGCTGCGCGACCTCGGCATCCCGTTCGACCCGGTGCGCCTGCTCCTGGTGAACGGCGTGGGATGGGCGGTCGAACAGTTGCCGCTGCCGGACCTGTATGCACGATACTTCTTCCATGGCCTCTGACCTGTCCGCCGCCGAAGCTCCGGCCGCAGCCCCCTCCGAAGACTCCCTGCTGCTGCGCCTGGAGGGCTTCGAGGGACCGCTCGACCTGCTGCTGGAACTCGCCCGCGGCCAGAAACTGGACCTCGCCCGCATCTCCATCCTGTCGCTGGTGGAGCAGTACCTCGCGGTGATCGAGGGGGCGCGCAAGATCCGCCTCGAACTGGCCGCCGACTGGTTGGTGATGGCGGCGTGGCTCACCTGGCTGAAATCCCGCATGCTGCTGCCCAAGGGCCACGAGGCCGCCGAGGAGGGCGAGGCGGCCGCCGAGGTGCTGGCCGAACGCCTGCGCGCGCTGCAGGCCATGCGCCTGGCCGCGGCCTGGCTCGGCGCCCGCCCGCAACTCGGCCAGGATGTGTTCGCCCGTGGTGCCCCCGAGGACCTGGTGGAGACCGATCGCTCGCGCCTGGCGCTGGACCTGCCCGGCCTCATGCGCGCCTACCTGGCCGCCATGCATCGGGCTGGCGCGCGGCGCAGCTACCGCCCGGCGCCGCTGTCGGTATGGACGGTGCAGGATGCGCTGGCCCGCCTCGCCCTGCTGGTCGGCAACCTGCCGGACTGGGCCAGTCTGGAGCAGTTCCTGCCCGAGCTGATGGCCAGCCCGCTGCAACGCCGCGCCGCCCTGTCGTCCACCCTGCTGGCCGGGCTGGAAATGGCGCGCGGCGGCGCCGTGCGGCTGCGCCAGGAGGAGGCGTTCGGCCCCATCCTGGTGCGCCGCGGCGACACGGCGGCGGCACAATCCGCCGCGGAGGGCTCGAATGTCTGACAATGAGACACCCCAGCCGCCCACTCCCGACACCAACGCGCTGCTGCGCCTGGCCGAGGCCATGCTGTTCGCCGCCGCCACGCCGGTGACGGCGCGCGCCCTCACCCAGCTCCTGCCCGACGGTGCGGACGCCGATGCGGTGCTGGCCGGGCTGCGCGATCGCTATGCCGGGCGCGGCGTGGAATTGGTGGAGATCGCCGGCGGCTGGCAGTTCCGTACCGCGCCAGACCTCGCGCGGCACCTGCGCCGGGTGGTGCAGGTGCCGCGCCGCCTGCCGCGCGTGGCAATGGAGACGCTGGCGATCATCGCCTATCACCAGCCCGTCACCCGACCCGAGATCGAGGAATTGCGTGGTGCCGCGCTGGGGCAGGGCACCCTCGACCAACTGCTGGAAGCGGGGCTCGTGGCCCCGCGCGGGCGTAAGGAAACCCCGGGACGACCCACCCTGTGGGCCACCACGCCCGCCTTCCTCGCCCAGTTCGCCCTGCAGGACCTGCGCGACCTGCCGCGCCGCGAGGACCTGCTGGTGGAGCCGGTGGTGCTCGCCGCCTCGCCTCCACCCGACCTGCCGCCCGACCGGTCACCAGACGCTCCACCAGACGCTCCTCAGGCCGATCCGCAAGGCCGCCAGCCGCCGCCCGCCGTCGCCATGCCCGCCAGCGATCCTGCCTCCGGTTGATGAGTCGCCGCCGCCGGCACAGCGGTTTCCCAGGCGGCCGGTTTCCTGCTAGCAGGACGCCGCAGGAGACGGATCGCCCCATGGCTGGCGTACAGCACGATGTTTGATTTCGCGTGGACCGAACTCGCCGTCGTCGGCGTGGTGGCGCTGCTCGTCATCGGGCCAAAGGACCTCCCCGCCGCGATCAAGGCGGTGGGCGACGTGGTGCGCAAGGCCCGCCGCATGGCCAGCGAGTTCCAGACCCATGTGGATGACATGGTGAAGGATGCGAACCTCAATGAGGTGCGCGACCAGATCAACCAGATCCGCAACTTCGACATAAAGGGCGCGCTCGAGAAGGAGATCGACAGCGACGGCAGCATCCGCTCCGCGCTGAGCAACCCGCTCGACACCACGACGGCTACCGCCACCAGCATCGGCGACACCGCCACGCCGGTGGGTGAGCTGCCGCCGGACGCCGCGTCCGCCACGCCGCCCGATACCACGGCCGAGGCCGCGCCGCCGCCCGAGCCCGAGCCGGAAGACACCGCACCCGCCTTCATCCCGCCGGCCATCGCCCACCCGCCGGAGGCCCCCGAGTTCCTGCCGCCGCGCACCGCCCGCGCCCATCTTGCCCGCGCTGCCTCCGCCCAATCGCCGTTCGGCTGACCGTTTCGAGCACAGGATTCCCGTGGCCAAGACCCCCGAAGAAGACATCATCGACGACAAGCCCATGCCGCTACTCGATCACTTGATCGAGCTGCGCACCCGGCTGATGTGGTCGATGGGCGCGTTCATCATCGCGTTCTTCTTCTGCTACTACTTCTCCACCCAGGTCTACGCGTTCCTCGCCCAGCCGCTGGTCGATATCCTGACCGCCCAGTCCGGCGAGCCGCGGCGCCTCATCTTCACGGCGCTGACCGAGGCTTTCTTCACCTATATCAAGGTGGCGTTCTTCGGCGCCGCCTTCATCTCGTTCCCGGTGATGGCGACGCAACTGTGGCTGTTTATCGCGCCTGGAATGTACCGCAGCGAGAAGCGCGCCATGGCGCCGTTCCTGGTGGCCTCGCCCGCGCTGTTCTTCTTTGGCGCGGCGCTGGCCTACTATTTCGTGTTCCCCGCGGCATGGAGCTTCTTCATCAGCTTCGAAACCCCGCCCGGCGCCGGCGGCGTGCCGATCCAGCTGGAAGCCAAGGTGGGGGAATACCTCGATTTGGTGATGAAGCTGATCTTCGCCTTCGGCATCGCCTTCCAGCTGCCGGTCGGCCTGTCGCTGATGGCCAAGGTCGGCATCGTCACCTCCAAGGGCCTCCGGCGCTCCCGCCGCTATGCCATCGTGGGCATGTTCGTGGTGGCCGCAATCATCACGCCGCCCGACCCGATCAGCCAGATCGGCCTCGCCCTTGCGCTGATGGCCCTGTACGAGCTGTCGATCCTGGCCGCGCGGCTGGTCGAACCCAAACCCGTCGAGGAGGATGCCGCGTGATGCGCATTGCGTGCCTGCACACCGTCCAGAGCAATGTCGCCGTCCTTGAGGCCGCAGCGCAGGCCTTGCGCGAGGCCGGCCACGATGTGTCGCTGTCCCATCAGATCCGTGCCGATCTGCTGGCGCGCGCCGAGGCCGAAGGCGGACTGACCGAGGCATTGCGAGACGAGGCCGCCGACCTGCTGTGCACCCTCGCGCAGGAAGCGGACGCGGTGCTGCTCACCTGCTCTACCGTCGGCCCGGCGGCCGAGAACGCTGCGGTGCTGGCGCCGGTGCCGGTGCTGCGGGTGGACGAGGCGCTGGCCTCGGCCGCCGTGGCGCGCGCCACCGCGACGGGCGGACGGGTGCTGGTCCTGTGCGCCGTGCAGACCACGGTCGAGCCGACGCGCACCTTGTTCGAGCGAGTGGCCAACGGCACCGGAGTGGCGATAGAGACCCGCATCGCCCCGGGCGCGTGGGACGCCTTCAAGGCCGGGGACGTCGCCGGCTACCACCGCCTGGTGGCCGAAGCGGCGGACGCGTTGTATGCCCAGGGCGAACAGGTGATCGCGCTGGCCCAGGCCTCGATGTCCGGCGGCGCCGCGCTGTGCACTCGCGGCACGCCGTTGACCAGCCCCGCCGCCGGCCTGGCCGCCGCCGCGCGCCGCAGCTGAGACACAGGGACCCGACCCATGCACGACATCCGTACCATCCGCGAGGACGGCGCAGCTTTCGACGCCGCCATGGCCCGCCGCGGTCTGCCGCCCATCGCCGCCGCCATCCTGGCCCAGGACAGCGACCGCCGCGCCGCCCAGACCGCCCTGCAGGAGATCCAGGCCTTCCGCAACGCCCTGTCCAAGCGCATCGGCGAGGCCCGCCGCCGCGGCGAGGACAGCGCCGCCCTGGAAGCCCAGGTGGTGGACAAGCGCGCCGAGACGGAGGCGCTGGAGAAGCAGGTCGCCGCACTGGACAAGTCGATCTTTGAAACGCTCGCCGCCGTGCCCAACATCCTGGACGCCGACGTGCCCGACGGGCCGGACGAGACCGCGAACGTGGTGATCAAGCGGTCCGGCACCCCCTGGGACCTCGGCTTCCAGCCGCGCCAGCATTTCGAGCTGGGCGAAGCACTCGGCATGATGGATTTCGAGACGGCGGCGAAGATGGCCGGCAGCCGCTTCACCATCCTGCGCGGCCCGCTCGCCCGGCTGGAACGCGCCCTCGGCCAGTTCATGCTCGACGTGCACACCCGCGAGCACGGCTACGAGGAGCACACGGTGCCCTACTTGGTGAACGACGCCACCATGTTCGGCACCAACCAGCTGCCTAAGTTCGCCGAGGACAGCTTCCGCACCACCGATGGCCGTTGGCTGATCGCCACCTCCGAAATCCCGCTGACCAACACCGTGGCCGGCGAAATCCTCTCCGAGAAACGCCTGCCCATCCGCCTCACCGCCCTGTCAGACTGCTTCCGCAGCGAGGCGGGTTCCGCCGGGCGCGACACCCGCGGCATGCTGCGCCAGCACCAGTTCCGCAAGGTGGAGCTGGTCTCCATCGCCCATCCCGACAACAGCGACGCCGAGCAGGAGCGTATGACCGCCTGCGCCGAGCGCATCCTCGCCCTGCTCGAACTTCCGTTCCGCCGCGTCCTGCTGTCCAGTGGCGACACCGGCTTCGGCGCCACGCGCACCTTCGACCTCGAAGTGTGGCTCCCCGGCCAGCAGGCGTGGCGCGAGATCTCCTCCTGTTCCAACACCCGCGACTTCCAGGCCCGGCGCATGAACGCCCGCTTCCGCAACGCCGAGGGCAAAGTAGCTTTCGTCCACACCCTGAACGGCTCCGGCGTGGCGGTCGGTCGCGCCCTCATCGCGGTCATGGAAAACCACCAGCAGGCCGACGGCTCCATCCGCGTGCCCGATGCGCTGCAACACTGGATGGGCGGCGTGGAGTTCATCCGCAAGGGCTGAATCCGCCGCACTTTCGAGTGCGCCGGCAACTCGCGCGCCGCCACCGTCTTTCCCGCCACTCGCCCGCACGGCGCGGGCGGCGGTAACGTATCGAGCTTGCCGCCGAACTCCCCGGCATGGCCGAACGGGACATCGACCCGGTCGCGGATGCCGGCCGCGAATCCTACCCCGCCAGCACCCCCCGCCCTGGACTGGCACCACCACCGGCTGGGCCGCCCAGCGCGCAAAGCCCAACCCGAGACCGGGCGCCCGAACAGGGCAGGCGGGTGTCAGGGTAGAAAATGGTGAGCCTGCTGGGACTCGAACCCAGGACCACCAGATTAAAAGTAAGACGCCGGGCCTTGTGTCGCCTGCGCCGCCCTCCGAAAAAACCGCAGAACTCCGGGCAATTCCGTAGCTGACAATCAACCGTCGCATACGGTAGTCTCTGCACGTCGCGCCGGAAATGTGCCCCCGTTGTGCCCCCGTTGGCGAATCTGCCGCTCCGGGGCTGGATTTGGGGGCACAGAAAATGCGGAACGCGGCGATGGAGGGACCATGCAACCGGACCTGACCGACGCCTATCTGCAATCCCTGCCGCTGCCCGAGGAAGGCCGCCGGCTGGAGCTGCGCGATACCCGCGTGCCCGGCCTGGTGCTGCGCATGACCTCGGCCGGCACGGCGACATGGAGCGTTCGCACCCGCACGAGGGACGGCAAGCAGACGCGCCCCAAGCTGGGCACCTGGCCGGCGCTGTCCATCGCTGCCGCCAGGCGTGCCGCCCTCAAGGCCCTCGGCAGCATCGAAACCGGCGCCGATCCGGTGGGGGAGAGGCGCGAGGCCCGCGCCGCCCGCAAGGTGAAGGTGGCGGCCGGGGTGACGGTGGCGCGCCGGTTGGCCGAGTGGCAGGCCGCCCGCGTCGCCGATCCTGCCGCCCGATGGTCCGAGCGATATGCGGCGGACGTGGCCAGCATCGCCGCGCGCGAGATATTGCCCAAGCTGGGCGCCCGCGCCCTCGTCGACACGACGCGGGCCGATTGGGTGGGGCTGGTGACTGCCAAGCGGAGGAAGTCACCAGCCGCTGCCTCCACGCTGTACCGCGTCATGGCGAGCTTCCTGGGCTTTGCCGAGGCGAACGGATGGATTGCCCTGCCGCTGCTGCCCCGCAAGGGTGTCGCGACGCTGGCGCCGCCACCAGCCGCCCGGGCGCGGGTGCTGACCAATGCCGAGTTGCTGGCCGTGTGGAAGGCTGCCGACCGCGAGGCGCCGCGGCTGCGGGCCTTCGTGCGGCTGTTGATCCTGACCGCGGCGCGCGAGCTGGAGGTTGCCGACATGACGGCCGGCGAAATGGACCGCGACGCCGGCCGGTGGACTATCTCCGGCGCCCGCACGAAAAACCGCGCGGGCTACACGGTGCCCCTGGCCGGGCTGGCGCTCGCCGAGCTGGCGGCGGTGTGGCCGAACGAGGAACCGGCGGCGGGGCATCTTCTACTCGGCCGGAACGAAGGCGGCGGCTTCCGCGGCTTCAGCCGGCTCAAGGCCCGCCTGGACGCGGCGAGCAAGGTGGAGGGCTGGCGGTTCCACGACCTGCGCCGCACGGCGCGAACCGGCATGACCCGGCTAGGGGTGCCGCGCGACCATGCGGAGGCCGCAATCAACCACCTGAGCGGGCGGAGCAAGCTGGAGCGCACATACGACCGGCACGACTTCGCCCCCGAGGTTATCGCGGCGCTGGCGAGATGGCAGGGGCACGTGGCCGGCCTGGTGGGTGCCGCCGCCGAGCTGGTGCCCTTGGCTGAGCGGCGCGGCAAGGCTGGCGGACAATGATCGGCGTCGAGTTGGCGAAGGCGCAGGAGCGGGGCGAGGTGGCGACGCAAGAACGCGGCGGCGCCAACATCCCCAACGGTGCCCGCACTGCGGGCACCGTGCCAGCCACCCTCCCCGACCTCGGCATCGCCCGCCTGCAAGCCGCGAAGTGATCCGCGCCCCGGCGGTTCCGGGGCATCCCCCGCCAGCGCGCCGCCGAGATGGCAGGGGCACATGGCCGGCCTAGTGGGTGCCGCGGCTGGTGGACAATGATCTGCGTCGAGTTGGCGAAGGCGGAGGCGTGAATGCCCGGTGGCGATGCAGTGGCGGATGACGATTGGCAAGGCCGCGTGGCTGATGCTTGGCGGCTGCGGTTCCTGCTGCCGGCGCCGACCGATGATGCGACCGGATGGGTAGCCGCGGACCCTTGGGCATTTGCCGAATCGCCGGACCTCCGCACCACGTTGGAACGCTTGCAGGAGTGCGCGGCGGCGGGCGCTATCGGTGCCGCCTTCGACGCCATTCATGTAACGGAGGCGCACCGGCGCCGCTTTTGGAAAGAGGCGCAAAAGCCGATCCGTCCTAGATCGCATGCTCTGTTCGATATCGCCGCCGCGCTACCAGAGGCCCCGTCTTGGGCACTCGAATGCCTCGGCCGGCACATAGCCGAGGGCCGGAACCTGAAAGCGCACCGGCGGAACATAATTCACCGGCTGCGGGCTTTGGCGGTGGCCGATTTGGCGGAGGTGCGGGAGGCACACAAAGAAGAACGGTTCGGCACGATTGACTTCCCGCCCTCGTGGAAAATGTTGGCGGATACAGGAGTGCCAGAGGCAAAAGCACGATTGCTGGCCGAGAACGATCTTCGTCGCTTCACTTCAGAATTACTTGACGAGCGGAGCTATGATCGCATTCGGGAAGTTTTGTCTGACACTCCGCTAATCCCAGCGGCAAGGCAGAAGCAGAAGGCGGGTGAGAGCGCGCCCGATGGTGACGCGCTACGCGCCTCGGTGCGCGCGGTGCAAAAAGCCTTCAGCCAAGGATGGCCCGGCCGGTTCTACCTCCCGAGCGACCGGACCCTTTGCGCCCTCGGCATGCCCGACCTAGCGGGGATGCCCGCCGAGATAGACCGGCGGATCGGCAGCTTGTTCAAGCGACCGTAACCAGCCGTGACGGGGGAAAAATCTCCCGCGCCTATTCCCGCCGAATCGCTGGGCACAATGGGCCATGACTAGCGACACGAAACACCTTGGAGGGTTCCCGTGTCGCGCCGAGCAACCTTGAACACTACGCCTGCCGCCCTGACGGTGGCGCAGCCCCCGGCAACCGAGCTTCTGACTGCCGAGCAATCCGCCGA
>Ga0105053_10007570_pt1 | contig 14476 bp, 10 predicted proteins | sample BON01_FD_78093 | JGI IMG/M metagenome (GOLD analysis project Ga0105053, IMG submission 78093) | Freshwater microbial communities from Lake Bonney liftoff mats and glacier meltwater in Antarctica - BON-01 | ecosystem: Environmental > Aquatic > Freshwater > Ice > Glacier meltwater | place: Lake...
CAGCGTCGTTTCGCCTGGCGACCAATGAACGCAAGGCAATGTCTGTTTCCACGAGAGGCTGGACAAAGCCTCGGCTAAAGCGACTTTGAACCTGTGCTCCCATGTTCTCAAGCAGATCAGACGCGAAGGTGATTCGGCCATGTTCAAATAGAAGCACATCCGTGCTGCTCCCCGGCTGATACAGGCTCTTGGGCAAACCCTTGCGGAGGAACATGCCCGGGGTGATGTCGCAAGGATTTTCATAACGCGTTTCGCTGTAGCACTGCTTGATGCGGCCGATCATCATCGCTACGACTTCGATCATGGCGACGAGACCGCACTGTGTGCCGCCTGGGACATCGGTGTCGATGATCGTGACGACGCGTTTGTTTTTCGAGTACGGCGTGATCAATTCGACAACCGCGCCGGGATTGCACGAGTGATAGTTGCCATCGATCTCATACAGATCGCGCACGACACCGGCAACAGGCATGTGGTTGTAGTGATATTTGTCAGGTGTCAGACGAAAGACCGCAAAATCTCCGCCGCGAAAGCGATCCTGCCACATAGCGCGATCGCCCAGCAGTTCATCAAACGTGAAAAATTTTTCCTTGATGAACAGCGCCGATGTATCGCGAAATGACCCCAGCAACACCCGGCTGTCCGCTGGCGACACGATCGCCGCTTCGTCTTCCTCCAGCGGCCTGCAATCCCAATAGCGAATCTTGCGCTCGAACACCTTGCGAGCTGTGTCGAGTGATTCCGCCAACTCCACGCATTCACTCAGATCAACACCCAGTTGCTTGATGAATTTCATGTTGCCCGTCAGCTTTGCTCCCAGATGCAGGTCGTAATTCATCAAGCCAAGAAACTGCGTCCATGCGGAACCTGTCAGGGCGCGGAAGAAGAATGGCGTGCGCTCGCGCACGGTGCTGTAGATGAAACGGATGAGCCGATCGCTGTAGAGGCGCTCATCGCGCACCTTGCCGCTTGATCGTTCGATGTACTGGTGAACCGTGGTGGTCATGGTGTTGTTCGTGATGTTGGCATTTGATTACATAACGATCATTGAATCGCGTGCCGTCATGCGGCGACAGGATCGACCGGTTGCACCTGATCCAAGGGGATTGATTCGATGCCTGTTGATGCGGCGCGAGAGTCGGCCGTCTCGACATGCACCAGGCCGATGAGCAACTGAATCATGGCGATGACATGCTTGAGTTCCATCTGATTGCTGATGAGTCCCTGCTCCACCGCTTCCAGCAATTGCAATGGATCCTGTATACCCGACTCCCAAGGCATGACCTGCGCCCATCCAGTGCGGAAGCGATCCTCGTCAGACTCGCACTCCTGACGCAGTGTGGCGATGGCTTCCTTGATGTGACGATGGCGCAGCGTCGTTCGGTAATACTGCTCGGCGGCGCGGTTGAAAGGCAGAGCGGGAACCGAAAATGGATCCCTTGCTCGAAGCTCGCCGAGAATCCCTTTGGTGATGCGGCCTGCCGCGCTGCGCTCACCGCTGCGAAGACGATCTTCCAGGTCAGCGAGCATGGGCTGAGCATCCAGCGCCTCAATCAGATCGGGAGCTTCATTGCGAATCATCGCCAGCAGCGAAAGACGATACTCGTGATGATGCACGCGGATATGCCCGGGATACCGCCGACTTTGCCTCGTGCTCTTTGTGGTTTCCACAATGCGACGAATGAGTCGGTTGCCGGTCTGGCCATGTACAAAGAACGTCGGCACACCGATCGCTGTCCCGAAGATGATCTGACGCCGTTCGCTTTCAATCGTCGGATCATCGGGAATATCTGCGTGATGGATTCGGCCGGCTGCGATCATCTTGAACGCCATTGCAGTGATGAGCGATTGCAGGTCGATTGCTTTCGAGAGGTCGTCTCGAATGGATTCGCTAATGCTGTAGTGCCGCCCTTCAAAACCGCTGAATCCCATCTGCTCGAAAAGCCTGGCGCGGAAGAATGCGTAGAGCGACATGCGCGGATCGAACACGCCTTGATCTGCCAGATCGCGTTTGAGGCGGTCGGTGTTGCCCAGCGTACCGTCGAGCGCCGGGCTTTGGTCCGTACTCAGCGGGGCGACGAGATAGTCAATCAAACGAAAATCAGGAACAAGATCGCCCTTGAGCCTGAGCAGAAACGCCATCGTCTTATCGATGCATTCGTAGCCGCTGGGGATCATCGGCTGACCCAGAAAACTGACGCGGGCTTTTTTCTTCCAACGCCGCCAGAGCATGCGCAGGTGCGTGAAGTCCAGTTCATGCGGAAGGAAGCTCAGCGCCTTTTCAGCGTGAAACTCCGCAAAATCCAAGCGATATGGAGCGCAGCTGTACGTCCCGATGAACAGCGGCAAGAAATGTTCGAACACCTTGGCCACCAGATCGCCCACCGCTTTTTCTTCAGCCCGACCAAAGCCAGAGTCACCATCACACAGCAGCCCGCTTAGGTGTTTGCTGCCCAGCGTGATATGGATGCCGTTGTTCGCCAGACTAATGTTGGAGGTGTTGGGCAGCACCACGACGTTGCTTGCGATGAGTCCCGCATCGCGCACCTTGGCGACGGCATTGAGGTGGCTGCGACTGAGCACTTCATGACACAGTCGCATGTAGTCGTGCTTCGACTCACCCTGGTCCCAGCCCGAGAGACACGGACTCATGAACAGATCGCGATAGTACGAATCGGGAATGCATTCGTTCAATTGTTTCTGACGCACTGCGGGATGCGGCGAAAAATAAACCACAGCACGCTGTCCGGTCTGTACAAGTTCAAAGCGATCGTTGGCATATGCGGCGAGCAGTTGCGTCATGAGAAAACGCAGTGACGTTTCCCGCGCCAGCGCTTGCCCGAGCGTGGCACGCTCAGGTTTCGATACGACATAAAACGAGAAGGACTCTGGCGACGAGTTGTCTGAGAGAAAATGCTCCAACATCCGATCGGCTGTGGCCCGCATGGGCGAAGGCAAAGTGCCGCTGCCCACGGCATCAGCCAGCGCCAGCTTGAGCAGATAGCTCACCGGCACGCGAAGAATCGGATCACCTTCATGACCTGATACAAAGCGATGGCCATCGCGGCGCGGCCCTGCATTTGGATTGCTCTTGTCGGCCAGCAAGTCGCGCTCAAGCACGCGCTGCGCTGATGCGCTGAGCACCCGGCGAGGAAAACGAACCCAACTGTTGTCCCAGACCTGATCGGGGTTCTGAACAAGAAATCGCTGCAAGGCCCGCAGCGCACGCTTAGGCGTATCCTGCGCAGCCGATCGCTTCTGAAGATTCGCATAGAAACTTGAGGATTCAATTGTGAGCGGAAGATCCACCGTCTCACGCGATCCGATCACTACCGCTTGAAGTTCGATCTCCGATCCAGCTGTCGCATCGTGTGGGCCAAACGGCATGGCCTCCAGATTCACACTCGACCGCGAAGGCTGCCATCCCAAGTGCACACGAGCCCGCTTCCAATACTCCTCTTCTCTGTGTGGATGGTGATTCATGGCCGAGGACATGTCCAGACCTCCTTGTCACCGCTGTTTGGTTGCTGCTTGGTAACATCCATGTTGCCAGCGTCACAGCTCACATCTATCTAAACACAGTCGGCGATCCCAGTGAGCCGTTGGCGAGGGTTGCGTAAGTTCCGAAATCAGATTGCATGCGAACATCACGCAGAATCCGTGTGGCGATCGTGAAATGTTTCAGTTGACCGATCGCGCCTCGATAGCGCTGCCGATGAGAATCGCCGTCGTGCGCGTGCCGCTCATGAATCGCATCGCCGGCCCGTGCTTGAGTTCCGCCATCGCCCCGACGATGTATAGCCCCGCCACGCTGGTCATAAATCGCCGATCCAGCAGTGGAATTTCGCTTTCGCAGGCAATCGCCTCTCGCAGTGATGGTGCCATCATCTTCAGATTTTTCAGTCGATATCTATAGCCCGTGCAGGCGACGACCTTGTCAAAGCATTGCCCCATCGATGCGCTGCGCACCACTGTCCCTTGAATCTCCAGACGCAACGACTCGACATCCGCCTCGATACGAGTGACATTCTCCGAGTTCAACTCCACTTTCATATCCGGCGTCACCGTCGTGCCCAGCAGGTGCTTGCGCAGTCGATGCCGCAGCCACTGAGGCATGAAACTGAACACATGCGCACCTCGCATCGCCAGCGCGAAGACGGGGCGCGGCAGCGCGATGGGGTCGGCGTAGTACACCGGCTGCGTGCGATGCAGCCATGTCACTTCATTACTCTTCCTCAGAAGCGACACCGCTTCCGCCGCCGATTGACCACTGCCCACCACCAGCACGCGCTGCCCCGTGGCCTGTTCGTATTGGTTCACCTGCCAACTGTGCGACACGCGTTCCTCGCCAAGACTCTCAAGGCCGTGTGGCAGGTTTCTATGCGCCTCGATGCCGCATGCGAGTACCACCTGAGCGGCATGTATGTCACGTCCTTGCGCTGTGAGTGCGATGAAGTGACCCGTATGATCGCGCTCGACATGCACGACATGTTCATCGATCACTGGGAATGGAAGTTTCGATTCCACGTGCTTTAGATATTCACGGAACACACGCACCGGCACACGGCCGGCACTGACGCGCCGGGCTTCACTTTGAAACGGAGACTGATCGAGATATCGATCCAGCTTGAACCGCCGATCCTGTGTGAACACCTCGCTCACATGCACATCTGACCGCAGGCTCGCTTGCGTGAGCGTGTGCTGGTGCCAGAGTGAAAAAAGCTTTCCGCAGATGATGAATGGAATGCCCCGCCGATGCAGTTCCAACGCAATGGACACGCCATACGGCCCGGCCCCAATGATGAGCACTTGTGAAGTCACGCGTCGCTCGCTCCCGTCAACGTTTGCCCGGTAGATGGTGTTGGTAGTCGGCCTTCAATCCGCGACAGTGATACACACCGCCCGGCGGCAGGTTCGCAAAGACCATGCGAAAATGCACCTCACTGAACAATCGGTGATACATCCTGCGATACACCAGCGGCACCAAAGTCTGCTGAGTAAACCATGCGCCGTCACCCATCGTTTTCAGACAGCCAAAAATTGATTCGTTCACCTTGCGCGGCACGTGAGGCAACGCGATACAACTGATCATCAGATCAATTCTGTCCACGTTCAGTGAGGTCAAATGCTGGGGCAAATCACTCGCATCGCAAGCAAGCACCGTGGCGCGAGGACAACGCTCGCGCAAAATCGCTGCGAAATCCTGATCAATTTCAACAGCGATGAGCAGGCTGTCTTTGTGCATCCGCTGCGCCACCGCGGCCGTCACTGCACCGGTGCCTGCACCGATCTCCACGACAACCTGTGGCCTGGTTGCATCCACATGCTTGCAATGCGCCGCGGCAAGCGACTTGCTGGCGGGCTTCATCGCGGCGACAGAAAAGCCTTGACGGAAAAGTTTCCGCAGAAAGAGCCGGGTGTGCGACCTGGCGGGAGGAATCTCGGATGCTGGCGCAGACAGGCCTGCTGTTGTTGGCGGACCAGCTTCGTGCATCGCGGATGTATCGGTATTCATTGCGCGTTCCTTCGCGGTTGGGAGGTTAACGAATCATCGGCCGCGCAGGAGCTTCCAACGTGTGATCGGCGTTAGCAGAGCTTCGTCAGATTGCAATTGGTCAAGCAACAGAAGTGCGCTAAAGAGCGCGATCTAAAATGATGACAGACGATGCCATGACGCGTTCATCAGACGACAAGACCCCTCGATGGCGAGAGGTCTTTTTCTTAGCTATTGAACTTGGGCAAAAACCAACTGGCACCAATTGGATCATTGTTCGAGGCAACCTCAGAACTCAAACCGACTCAAACCGACTCAAACCGACTCAAACCGACTCAATCATGCTCAGGCCCTTCAGGTACTTCGGCGATCAGTCGCTGCATGGTGCTGACCTTGGAGCCCACGCGGAGCACGTTGAGCACCTCGATCGTCTCGCGCGTCGCGCCGGAAGTGCGAATCAGCAGATCGCCCGATCCCAGTCCAAGCAGCCAATGCCGAAACAGATCGTCGCGGTGTTTCTCCAGCCCCATGCCCTGGGAGTTGTAACTTTTGGAGCCGGCACCGAAGACGGTTTTATGCGTGAGCTGACCGGGCGTGACTTCCCAGTAGTGCAGGCGATCAAGCCCGAACACGGTGATGACCCACGCCGCGAACAGCAACGTAGAGAACCAGACGTAGGCGCCCAGGGTGAGGTGAATCTTCAGTGAGTCAAGCCAGTTGAACACATTGTCCCACCACCCCACGTAAGCCAGCACAACGGTCAGCAGAAGCGCTGTCAGAACGACCATGCCCGATGCCAGGCCGCGCATCGCGAAGTTGGTGATCAGGATGACCAGGAAGAACACCAGAAAGTAGATCACCCCCAGGTTGTTGCTCGGATGCACCCAATCCGGCGTCTTCCCCGCGATCTCGATATGTTCCGGGCTGCCCTGCCAGTAGGTGAGTAGGGCCATGACATACCCGGTCACCCAGACCGGCCACCAGAAGAAGATCGTCGAGTGACTGTATATCCGCAGCACCTGGGTGTGTACATGCGCGGCATGCTTTTCGTGCGGGGCCGCCAACGTGATGTTGCCAGGTGCCGCCGGCTGCATTTGCGGCGGCGCGGCAGCAGGCGTGGTTTGCACCGGGGGCAGTTGTTGATGAGTGTTCGCTTCCATCGCGCGTTCCTACAAGTCTTGTGCCGACTTGTTGTGGGGGTTGTATATCCAGACCGACTGAGCCTTTGTCGGACAGAACAAGGTCAAACGGGCCAAAAAAAAAGACTTCGCTCAGCACAGAAATAGCGCTGAACCAAGTCGGCTTACTCATTAATGAGCCTGACGCCCAAGCGCCCTGCCCTTGATTAGTCGTCCGACGCGGAGCTGATTTTCGTTGCGTTTATGCTCCGCGAACGGTGGAGTCTAGTAGGCAGCAAATGGAAAGGGAACCTTTGTCGAATATTTACCTCTATATTGGAGCGTATCCCAAAATCATCTTGAGCAAGAGCGTGTAACCCAAGTGCATGGGGCAATTGTATGTACCGATATCAGGCGGCGGGCACTTTGCTGGCACAAAAAAACCGTCATACCTGCTCGCGCGGGTATGACGGCTTGCTGCGGTGATCTTGTTTGAGAACTGGCGGCTCAGCGCTGTTCACTGCGGCGACGCAGGAGCAGGCCGCCGAACATGAGGCCCATGAGAGTGAAGGTTGCGGGCTCCGGGACGGCTACGGCAATACGGTTGCTGCCGGCGACGGGGTACTGGGCGGCGGTGACGCCACCGGTCTGTTCGAGGAAGGCGAGGTAGTTGAATAGCGACTGCTGGTAGGTGACGCCCAAGGTCGTGAAAGGCAGGCCGCCGTAAGGATACTCATCGCCACCGCGTGCGAGGAAGTCGATAGTGGCGATGTTGATGGAAGGAGCGCCGGAGACGACCTGTCCGCCGCGGATGATCTGCGTGCCGTCTTCGAGGAAGACGTCGACGATGCGACGGCCCTGCTGGGTGATGGCGAGGGTGGCGTCATCGATGATCATGGGCAAGGCATCGGGGTTATAGGTGAAGTTGAAGCCTGCGATCTGGGCGAAGCGGCCGCCGCCGGGCAGTTCGGAGCCAGCGTTTTCGAGGAGGTTCTTGAGGGTCTGCGGATCGACGCCTTCGACGATCGAGAGGAAGTTGGCGAAGGGGAGGATGTTGAAGGTGGTCAGTTCGGTGATGTTGCCGGCGGGTGAGCTGGTCGCCCTGCTTGGGCCTTCCGGGTCGGGCAAGACGACACTCCTTCGCATCATCACCGGTCTCGAAATCCCCGACGAAGGCAGCGGTTCCATCCTTTTCCAGGACGAGGACGTCGCCAGATCGCAAGACACCTGTTCGATTCTGGCTCGATGCGATCATTGGGATGAGCGCGATCGATCAACCATCTTGAGCAGGTCTCCGACAGTACAGTGACTTTCCAGAGAATGGCGAAGATGACTTCGCGTATTCACTCGATATTGGTTCCGCCGACCTTCGCGCTGCCGCGTAATCACTTGGGCCTCTTCCAGTTCCTGGATGATTCGCTGGACCGCTCGTTCCGTGATGCCCACTTCGTCAGCCACGTCTCGAAGCCGAATCTGCGAGTCGCGGTGAAGACACATCAACACGTGGGAATGATTGGTTAGAAACGTCCACGATGCCGGTGTAGAATGCTTTTTTGTTGAAATCATCGGCGGGCTCCTTGACTGGCGTGATTATAACGATATCCTATACACGAATTGCAGTTCGTGTATTGAAATACGCTAATTTAAGATCGTAATTTTAACTTCTATACCACTACTCGCTGGGAATGAATCGATGAGTCCTTCTGCGGAAAACCTCGAACGTGTCGATCAGGGGCCGAGGGTCGGGGTCATCATGGGCAGTCATTCGGACTGGCCCACGATGCAGCATGCAGCCCAGGTACTTGCGCAGTTTGGCGTGCCTCATGAAGTCCGCGTGGTTTCGGCGCATCGCACGCCTGACTACATGGCGGAGTACGCACGCACTGCAGTGGCACGCGGCCTTCAAATCATCATCGCAGGCGCGGGAGGCGCAGCCCATCTACCAGGCATGGTGGCGGCATTTACCAGCCTGCCGGTGCTGGGCGTTCCCATCCAGAGCCGCGTTCTCAACGGCATCGACTCGCTGCTTTCGATCGTGCAGATGCCCGGCGGCGTTCCCGTGGCGACGTTCGCCATCGGCGAGTCAGGGGCGCGCAACGCAGCCTTGTTCACGGTCCGTTTTTTTGCCAGCACCGACTCACAACTGAAAGCAAAATTAGATGATTTCATCGCACAGCAGGCACAGGCCGTCCTGAGCCAGGAGCTTCAATGATGGCTTCACAGGATTGCATCTTGCCGGGCGCGACGCTGGGCGTGTTTGGCGGAGGTCAACTCGGCCGGATGTTCGTGATGGCGGCAACTCGTATGGGCTATCGCACCATCATTTTTTGTCCGGAAGGTGACGCCCCTGCAGGACAGATTGCACACGAGCACATCGTTGCGGACTACGAAGATGTTCAGGCAGTTCGCTCGTTCGCCGGGCAATGCGATGCAATCACGCTTGAGTTCGAGAACGTGCCGGTGTCTGCGATCGAGGAGGCTTCACACCTGGCTCCGGTTCGTCCGGGCCGTGAGGTGCTTGCGATATCGCAAGATCGACTCTTGGAACGGGCTTTTCTAAGCAGCCACCAATTGCCCACGTCTCCCTATGCCGTCGTACGATCTGCGCAGCAATGTGTCGCCGCTGTCGAGCGACTTGGGCTGCCCGTCGTGCTCAAGAGTGCACGGATGGGTTACGACGGCCGAGGTCAGCGTCGCATCACTGAACCCGCGCAGATCGAACCAGCATGGCAAGCCATCGGCACCGATGCTGCCCTCTGTGAAGCGTGGGTGAACTATCAATGTGAACTATCGGTACTGGTCGCAAGATCACCTGGCGGACAGTTGCGAACCTTCGGTCCAATCGAAAACGATCATGCCCATCACATCCTCGACATCTCTTCGGTGCCCGCCAGAATTGGCGCAGATGTTGAGCATAGAGCTGTCGAGTTGGCACGCAAAGTAGCTCACGCCATCGGACTTGAGGGACTGCTGTGCGTCGAGATGTTTCTCGACTCGCAGGGTCAGCTTCTTATCAATGAACTGGCACCTCGCCCGCACAACTCGGGGCACCTGACCATCGAAGCCTGCGACACGAGCCAGTTTGAGCAGCAAGTCCGCGCGGTGTGCAATCTGCCGTTAGGTGACATGACACTGCGCCGACCCGCCGCGATGGCAAACCTGCTCGGGGACATCTGGTCCAGGGGTGAGCCGGCGTGGGGAGCGATGCTGGGTACGCCCGGGGCACACCTTCACCTGTATGGAAAATCTCCGCCCCAGCCCGGCCGCAAGATGGGACATGTCACAGTCATGAGCGACAGCGCCCAGCAGGCTCGCGAACACGCATTGCTCGCCAGGCAAATGCTTCAACCAATCGTGACGGGCCATGTGGAGCAAGGCGACACAAGCTGCAACGGCAACAACGCAAAAGCATCCCCGGATGAGGCGGCGCAAGTTCTCGCCAAGGAGTGAGTATCAATGGATGTGGTCTATCAGATTGTTGTAGTGATGCCTGCTGTCCTCCTCCTGATCCCCGCGTTGATTTCCAATGCATTGGCGAATCGTCATCTGCCGAGCATGCGCAGATTCAGTGCCTCAGCTTCGGCGGCAGCTTTGGCGATGGCGCTGGTCGCGGCGGGATTGCTCGTAGCCAGAGGGCCTTTGGATTCGATCTTCGTCAGCACCACATCGCCACTGCCTTTGTCCTTTGGCGTCTACTTCGACAGCCTGGCCGCGGTGATGACGGTTCTCATCAGCTCCATCGGTTTTGTCATCGTGCGCTACAGCCTGAACTATCTCGAAGGTGAATCGACGCAAGGGCGATTTCTCCGCTGGATCATGGTCACGTTGGGGTCGGTCATGCTGATGGTGGTTTCGCGAAATCTGGTGATGTTCACCGCTCTGTGGATGATGACCAGCTTCAGCCTTCATCAACTGTTGACTCACTATCCCGAGCGAACGTGGGGAATCTGGGCGGCAAGGAAAAAGTTTCTGATCAGTCGTCTGGGAGATGCGTTCCTGATCGCTGCACTCTGGCTGACCTGGAATACATTTGGAAGTCTTGAGTTTGCCCAGCTCTTCGCCGCCGCACAGTCGATGCACGACAGCGGAACCAGTAACGGCATGACCACGCTCATCGGCGTGCTCTTCGCGATCGGTGCCATGACCAAGTCGGCCCAAGTGCCGTTTCACAGTTGGCTGCCCGACACCATGGAAATGCCCACACCGGTCTCAGCGCTGATGCATGCGGGCATCATCAATGCAGGCGGATTTCTAGTGATTCGCCTCAGCCCGCTGGTTACCCTTTCGCAACTGGCGATGGATCTGCTCCTGATCGTCGGTGCCGTGACGGCTGTCATGGGTGCAGTCGTGATGATGACGCAGACGAGCATCAAGCGATCCCTGGCATATTCCACGATTGCCCAGATGGGATTCATGATGCTCCAGTGCGGGCTCGGTGCCTTCTCCGTCGCACTGCTCCATATCATCGCCCATGCAGCTTACAAGGCTCATGCGTTCCTAAGCTGCGGGAGTGTTCTGGATCGCGCAGCAAAGATTCGAGTGGAATCGACTGCGCCCATCAGAAGTGCCCGCTTGATTGCCTCACTGCTTGGATCGGTCGCCATCGCATTCATCATCGCTTTCGGCGCGAGTTGGCTGTTCGGAAAGCTGATCGAGCCACCCCCTGGAAAAGCGATGCTGGCGGTGATTCTGTCGCTCGCCCTCGCACAGTTGCTCTGGACCGGCGCGCAGACTTGGGCCATGCCAGTGTTCCTGCGCGCCGTGGGCGCTTCGCTGGGGGTAACTATCGCTTACTACAGCAGTCTGGCTTTGATTGATTCCGTTCTCGGTGCTTCGGTCTCACATCACGTTACAGCCGCCTCGCCATGGCATAGCGCAATCGTTTGGCTGGTCGGCGCCGGATTCGTTGCAATCTTCGCACTGGTTGCGCTAGCCATGCATTACGCCCATGCTCCAGTGGTTCAAAGACTCTATCTGCACGCCGCCAATGCGTTTTATCTGGAGACGGCGGCCCAGCGTATGACCGCCTGGATCTACCGCAAGCCGCTACCGCGTTACTGAACCCTGCGACTTATCGATTTCTCAATTGCCCTCATGAGCAAGTGACATCTGCCCAAGACCCAGACAAGGAGCCAAGCCATGACCTTGCAAGCATCGATCGTTCAATGCGACCTCGCAGCGCAGCCGGATCCTTTCGCAGACATCGAAGCGATACTCACCCAGATCAACCGGGTGGTCCCGCCGATGTGGCCACTGAAGGACTACGTCGCCGTGAACCCTTTCACGGGCCTGACGGATGAGCGATTTCTAGATGTCCGCCAGATGCTGTGCGACGTGCGTGAGTGCGACATGCTTATGAGCCGGGCATACTTTCGTAATGCCTGCGAGACAGCCGGGATCGGACGAGCTGATATCGATAGCGCACGGAAACAGTGCGAGATGGAATATCCCGAATACTTCAGCGATCTGACAACTGATGCCATCCAGGACTGGCTGTCCTGGGCAACAACCGATGCGGATAACCAAGACACGGTGCCTCGCTTCCACACCGCCGCTCATGCCATCGATCAATTGACGGGGTCATCATGGTCCTGCGCCATTGTCAATGAAATCGGCCGGCATCTGGCGGCTCACTTCGATGAAGGACAAGCCATCTGGCCCAGTCCTTGGCGACACCTTTCTCTCTACGAGGCATGGCGACAGCGGGCCCAGCTCGATCATCGAATGTCACAACTGGGCCTCAAGGCGTTGTATCCGTTGCTCCGTGATCTGCCTGCGGATCCGAAACAGGCCGTCGTCGAGCTCCTTGAAAATATTGGCGTTCCCAGAGCTGCTTGGCGTGGCTTTACGCTGGCGCAAATCCTGTCGATCCCCGGCTGGGCGTCGTACGTTCGCTTCAAGGCCGATGATTCTTCCGGCGAACTGAATAGCGCGATGTCAGGCCTCCTCGCCATGCGACTGGCTTACGATGCGGCGCTCGCCACGAAGCACAAGTCGCTGATGAAAGAGCAGTGCCTGTGGCCTTGCGATGACTCGGACACCAGCGAAGCAATGTTGCCATCACTGCCAACGCAATCCGTACTCGCGCGATACGTCATGCAAGTGGCGATCGAGGCGGCCTATCGAAATCGAATCTGCGAATCATTAGTCCGGATGGAGAAGCCTTCAGCAGCGTCAAAGCGAAAGTCGCTGCAGATGATCTTCTGTATTGATGTGCGATCGGAAGTGTTCCGCCGGCACCTGGAGTCACTGAGCGACGATATCGAAACCATGGGATTCGCAGGCTTCTTCGGCATCGCAATGTCGCATGTAAAGCTGGGCGAAACAGAGGGCGTCGCGCAGTGCCCGGTTCTGCTTAAGCCCGGCTTCTGTGTTCATGAGACAGTGGGACAAAGTCCTGTTGCTCAAGATCAGATCGTTCAAGCCCGCAAGACAACACGACTGACACGCAAGGTCTGGAAAGGCTTTCAATCCTCCGCTGCCTCCTGCTTCTGTTTCGTCGAATCAATCGGGCTGGGGTATCTGGCGAAGCTCGCCACCGACTCCCTTGGCCTGACGCGACCTGTCGCTTCAGCGCGCTTTGATGCAATGAGCAAAGCGGCGCGGCTGACTCTTGCACCTGACCTGCATCACCACCTCGACCCATTGCTCACACCCGAGCGCAAGCTCGCACTTGCGGAAGGGCTGCTACGGAATCTGGGATTGACCAGCGACTTCGCCCGTATCGTTGCGCTTTGCGGCCACGCAAGCGATGTTGTGAACAATCCCTATCAAGCGGCTCTCGACTGTGGTGCCTGCGGTGGGCATTCAGGCGAAGTGAACGCCCGCGTCGCCTCCGCCCTACTCAATGATCATACGATTCGCCAGGGGCTGGCGTCGCGCGGAATCCACGTGCCCCACGACACACTATTCGTCGCCGCAACCCACAACACCACCAGCGACGAGATTACTCTCCATGATCTTGCAACGACTTGCGAATCACATGCGGATGACCTGAGCAAACTTCAGCGATGGACCCGAGAAGCGGGCGCACTGACGCGAATCGAACGCTCAAAAAGAATGAATCAGGAATCGCCCCACGCAATTCTTCGGCGAGGACTCGACTGGTCACAACTGCGTCCCGAATGGGGGCTGGCGGGCAATGCAGCATTCGTGGTGGCGCCGCGCTGGCGAACCAGGGGACTCGACCTGGGCGGAAGAACCTTCCTCCACAATTACGAACATGCAAAAGATCCACAGCTCAACATCCTTGAACTGATCATGACCGCACCGATGATCGTGACGAGCTGGATCAATCTTCAGTACTACGCCTCGGCAGTGGACAATCGTGCCTTCGGTGCCGGCAACAAAGCGATTCACAATGTGGTCGGACAATTCGGCGTGACACTCGGCAACGGCGGCGACTTGACCACTGGTCTTCCGTGGCAGTCCATCAGTGATGGAGCAAAACTTCAGCACGAACCGCTTCGGCTTCTGGTGGTCGTCGAGGCACCACGACCCGCGATCCAGACGATCATCGAGAAACACGCGATGGTGCGCGATCTGGTCACCAACGGCTGGCTGACGCTCGTTTCACTGGAGGAAGATCGCACTTTTCGCTGGGACTCCCAAGGCCAATGGTCGTGACGCTCCCTGCAATGTCGCCGAATCGAAAATGACAATCTTCAAATGAGGCATGGTCACCCGGCATGGGCGGCCCTAACGTCTGCATCGCCATGCTGAGTCGCGCACTCAATCTTCTCTCGAAAGGGAGCCGTCGCTGGAAAGGTCTCTTACCGACCCGATTCTTCCCAACCGCAGGAGTCCTTCAAATGTGAAGTACGCATTAGCCGGATGAACCTTTTTTTATTCCCCGCGCCCGTCC
>Ga0105053_10007571_pt1 | contig 14476 bp, 15 predicted proteins | sample BON01_FD_78093 | JGI IMG/M metagenome (GOLD analysis project Ga0105053, IMG submission 78093) | Freshwater microbial communities from Lake Bonney liftoff mats and glacier meltwater in Antarctica - BON-01 | ecosystem: Environmental > Aquatic > Freshwater > Ice > Glacier meltwater | place: Lake...
GGACGCAATCCAGGCAAAAAGAGCTCCGCCAATCTGAGCCCAATCGGCCTGACTGACAATTTACTGACTCATACGGGGCTCAAAACCCCGTAAAACGCTCGGGTACGCAAAATGGGCAGCTACCTCATTCAGCGGACGTATGACCGATTTTAGGATATCGACCTCGCTGGTCTGTTTCCCGTTTTTTACGTAGTGCGTTTCCGCATGGCGGAGAAACACGACACACAATTCACCAACGCTGGGTCCGGGATCGTCGGATTCATTTCGTGCTAGACTACCACGTTTGGAACCGGCAATCGGGTCGATTGGGATACCTCCGGCGTGTTTCGCGATCAACTGGCCGTAGAGAATCCGGGATTCGTCGGAACCGTATGGACCGAGGTAATGGTCTTTGCCATCGATGCGGACTCTGGCTTGTCCGGTAGGCTTATGAAGCAGATACGACGGGAAAACGTTGGCTTTACGTCCCATGATGCAGTGTCCTTTTTCATTTCGTGGTAGTACTACCACGATTGAATTGGGTTTCTCACTGCACTGACGAACGCCGTCAGGTATCGCAAATCACGATTCAGTATAGGTTTATGGAAAGTGGAGGATAACGGGGTCGAACCGATGACCTCTTGCATGCCATTCCGAGGACACCGGGTTCCAAGTGAGAACCTGTCAGGAGTTACGGCGACGGAGGATTCTCGTTGCACCACCTGTTGCCCCGCCGCACCGGAAAATGAACGCGGCGAGGCGGGCGAGGAGTCGGTTTCGAAAAAGTCGAAGTCACCGCCGATCAAAGGCGATTCGTTCTCGGCGGCGTTGTTGATGATTGCTTCGCTGCCGTTGTCGGATGCTGAGAAGGCGGACGCGGTGCGGCGGTTGATGGCCGATCAGGCGGTCGGCCCGGTGTGCGGTCCGTGAACCTGCACTTGCTCGTGCGTTGGCAAACCATTTTTCAGGAGAAAGTCATGCAAGAACACGAATTGAAAGAGTACCAGCGTCTCCGAGCGGAAGGGCGATGGAATGCTGCCAGCGAGTTTCGCGAAGCGGAACGGAAGCGACTGCGGGCGGCTGGTCGCAATCGTCAACAGGCTCGTGACGAGTCGTGGGATGCGATGTTGAACAAGTACCCTCCACAAGACGGACAGGGGCCGGCGCGGCAATCGGCCGTGGCGTTGGGTCGCTGGAGCGAGGCGGACGCCGCAGATTCAGAACCGCAGTTAGACGAGCACAACCAAGATGCCGAGTTCGCTGATGAGTTGCAGCAACTGGCTCTGCTGACGAATGGCCAGCCGACCGACGCGGATGGCGACATCGACTTCGCTTATCGACACATGGCCTTGCCGACGGTGACTCCGTTGATGGCACCCAGTACGGCGGCGTGGCAGTGGTATCTGTATGCCCGCAGTGAGCCGAACAAGTTCCTCGAAATCTGCGCCAAGCGTGAAGACGCGAAGTCCAAGATGGCCGGGACGATCACGAATCAGCGGATGGAAGACGACAAGCGGCAACAGTTCGCGGTAATTGATCGAATCGAGAAGGCATTGACCTTGGATGTCGAGGCGATAGTCAAGGAGTTGATGGAGAAGTTCCCGATGGATGTCTTGAAGGCGGTTCGCAAGTTTGATTCTGAGTGGCGAGAGTTCATTGCAATGGAGAAGACATGAATCGACTGCCTGATTCGAGGGGCCGTGGCTCAATTTTGCACGAGTCATCGCAGGCACCCGATCGCGACGGCCAGAATTTTGCCCAGACCCCCACCCCTCCGCCTGGTGCCGAGCGGTGGTTAGCCATCACACCACTGCGAAAATTTTTTGGAGTAAAAAATTTGTCATTGCTGGGCATCATCCCGGATCCTGTTTCTGTCCTGTCCTGTCCTGAGTAAAACGAACAGTGGAAACTGATCAGGAAGTCAGCTTGTCGGCCGGGGTAAATAAGTCTCGGTCTATCCGCGTTCGATTTGCCTTTGATCACGCAGCATATCTGCCATCTGGCAGCAATCGAGCCTGACCGATTCGAACGAGTGTGGCAAACAGTCGCGACAGTTTGGCTTTTTCCAGCCGCTACGCCACTCCCGGCTGCTGATACAAATACCGCTGGAACCCCGCGAAGACCTGACCGATTTCGTCGGCCTTGCCAAGATCCGCAAGGGCGTCCGGCAGTGAGTTGTAGTATTTCAGCCGAAGTAGCGGAGTCAATTTTTCGCGGTCGAGCTCTCCGACGCCCTCGGTGTTGTAGTGGGCAACCACACAGGTGGATGGAGGCACTATGCAAGTCGGAGAGCCAAATTCTTCCATGACAACGGAATGCCCGATTGCCTGGCAGATGGTCGCGTTTCTGTGGGTACCTTCGTTCCGTGCGGCGGGGAAAACTCACATAAATCCGAAGCTGAGTGGTTCGAGGGACAGTTAATGATTCGGGATCACACGATGGGGCAGCTTGTTGCTTTGTTTTGGCCTGGCAAGCGTGTTGGTGATGTTTTTTTTCTTACGACCAGCACCAGTAGCGGCACTCGTCCTGATTCTCCGGCTATTCAATTCTGGGATAGTTCCAGAATATCATTGTGACTGCGAAAACCTATCACTGCCACGGTTTCTCACTGCGGTTTGCGGCGTTGACCGATTCGCGGAAACTATGTCGATTGTTTGCTGCTATCGGTTAAGCTGATGTCTTGCAGCACATCGAATCGACAATCGCAAACATTTGAATCTTTCAATTACGTTCTGTCACGGGAACCTTATGGACACGCAATGTTACGAGCGTCCGACCAACCCCAAACCGTTAGCACCTGAAGAAAAGGCAGAGCTCCGGTCCCAGTACTTTGCCTACTACGAACAGATGGCCCAAGAAGATCTCGGCCGGTTCAACGTGAAGCTCGAGCGAACGGCTGTCGCAGATCTTCTGGATGAGATCGGCGGATTGCTGTTGGAGCGAGCACGAACAATGGCTTGTAGCCCCGGAAAGGTGCGCGACTTTCTCGACTCCAACCAGCTTCCTGAATGCATTCAAAGACGGCTTCCCGACGAATTCAGAGCGTTCTGCCTTGTCCTGAATTCATTGAAGCAATGGGTGTCCGCCGAATCTGCAGCAACTGACCGGTATCTACTCGGAGGCACGATCCGGAAGCAATGTCGCAAGATGGCGAATCATTGTCTCGTCACCGGCGCGTCGCTGGACGACTCGACAGTCGAACTGCATCACCCAGCGCGAGACGGTCGGCCTCCGATTCCACTGTCGAAGGCTGGTCACGAACAAATCGAGTCTGCATCCGAAGATAGTGACGATCCGGTCGAGGCCGTCCTGAGAAGGACCAAAAGAATGGGAAACCGGTCCTGGGTTATGCTTCGTCTGGGCTGCCTGGCACTGCTGGGAGAGGAGTTTGACGACTCAACTCCTGCTGTTTTGGCCAGTTCCAAAACCTTTGCCAGGACGGCGGCAGTGGCAACGGGACTGGAATACCGAGAGCTGATCGACTGGCTCGACGAGCATGATTTGGCTCAGTAACAACTGCTGAACGAAACTCTTCAGGATCATGAACCAGCTGCTTCACCGAGCTTTTTGAGGAGGTCCAGAGCGACAACACGCCAATCGTCGTGGCGCGGATCGTCAACGAGATTGACGAGATCGTCCGACGCGTCCGCGTTAATTGTGCTGGCAACTTTGCCATTTCCACCGCCCAGGAAACGATGGATGGCTGCAGATCCGCTTCTCGCAATGTCGCAAAACGCCAGAGACAGCATCATAGAAATGATCGCCCACCTGAAAACGGTCCATCCCTTGAAATCAAGGTAAACAATCCTCCCTTGGGCAGGATCGGCGATCATTCGCATTGACATGCTAATCGAATGCAAGTTGTTGGGCATAGGCGGCACGATCGCGGCGGGCCTGTACTGTGGTGGAAGTTACCATCTGTTCCATGAGTGGGAGCAGGACCGGCCGGAGACAGACTTGGCCGATGTGGCGACCGAGAATTGGATCGGTGACATCGAGGCGTCGGTGACTGCCGTCGTTGTGGATTGAATTTGGGATTGTACCGCATCATTTGCTTCAGGCTGTGTTCGTCACGCACTGTGTAACCCTGCAGATTCTCTCGCAGAAATCGAGATATGAGTGCCTGGAAGAAAGCGTTCATATCGAACAGAAAGCCCGGCAGTGTCGTGGTTGTTGTCTGCCCTTCAAGGACGATTCCCTGCGATTCCACCAGTAGTCGGATAATCGACATTGCCGGTGAGTAGACGGATGTCAGTCGATTCATTTTGCGAGCAGCGTGATCCAGAATCGTCCGGTCCAGCCGGATCGTTGACACCGCCTCATCCATCATTGACGCCAGACGCTGACATTCCCGTCTCAATTCCACAATGCGTGTAATTGAACCGGCCAATCGCAAGCCAGCCATCAGCACCTGATTCAGCAGCGTGTCCTCGATCCGCGGATAATGCTGGCACGGCAAGGTCGCTGTCACAAACGCGCCGTCTCTGGCAATTCTTGCGACGTCGATTCGGCCACGCGGTGAGCCCAGTCGTTCCTGTGTCACAATGTAGGCACGGAGAAGTCCACGAGAAATCAGTTCCTGAACTTCCGCATTCAACTGACTGATGAGCAGATCCTCGAAACCGAAGTCGTCCACCAGTTGGTTCAGATCAGAAATCAGATTCAGGCGGCGAAATCCGTATGCATAACGAACCAGACTCAGCAGAGGAGTTCCCCGAATCTTGGGCAAGATTGTGATACTCACATCGCCCACACGAACCCGACCAACATGAGAAAACGCTTTGATCTCCAGGCCCTCTCGCAGTTCTGTCAATTTCAGTAACCGGCTCTCGTTGAGTCGTCGGGCTACGTCCTGAGTGGACTTCGCTGAATCCAGGAAGACACGAGTCAGGTTCGAGCTTTCGCCCGGCCCTTTTGTTTCCCATTCCGACAATGTGATAGAAGTCCGCATTGTCGTCATGATTCCGAATCCTCATCATCTTCCTCATTATCTGATGCTGCCTGCGATTCTTCTGATTTGATTGCTTCAGATGAAGTCGAGATCTCCGGAAACGGAGCGAGCAGTCCCTGAATGAGCGCATCCTCTTGTCCATCTTCAAACAACTCGTGGCGAATTCTTTGCCCCGCGACATCCACGATTTGCTCCCCAAGAATTGATCCCAGTGCGGGGAAGTCTTCGTAGCAATATTCCTCAAGCAGCGGGATGATGTCGTCGCGAATGGCCCGCTTCAATGAAGCCATATCCTTCAGTGGGCTATCGCCATGAAGTAAATACGAATGACCGATCTGTAGATTCCGGGCATCTCGTCCCACATTTTCCCGGATTTTTGTGTTGAGCGCTTCGAACCAAGCGCGGAGTGCAATGCCGCCAACAGCCGAGTCTTTCAGCACAGACCCATCAGGCATCATTTCCACAAAGCCGAATCGCCTGCGGAGTGCCGCGTCAAGAAGCGAGATCGATCGGTCTGCCGTATTCATCGTGCCGATGATGAATACGTTCCCCGGCACGGAGAATACCTGCTGACTCACCGGCAAAATGATTCGTTTCCCGCGTTTATCTTTCTCCAGTGTCGTCAGCAATTCGCCAAAGATTCGAGGAATGTCGCCTCGATTGATTTCATCAACGATCAGATAGAAATTTCTTGACGGCATGGCTACCGCATCGCGGCAAAGTTTCTTGAAGACGCCATCTCGCAGCTCAAATGAAATCTGATTGTTAATGGTAAGAGGGCGGTATCCTTCCAGGAAATCTTCATAGCCGTACGCCGGGTGAAAACAGCAGATCCGAACAAGCCCGGCGGCATCATCTTCGCCAAGGATCTCTCGCCTTTCTGATTCCTCCAGTGATTCGAACACTTTGCCGAAGGCTGCCAATGCTGCAAGGTCATTGGCAGCCCGTTCCGCCCAGAAGGTCTTGCCTGTGCCAGGCGGCCCATAAAGAATGACCTGCCCTTTGCGTTCCAGCACTGACTGAATGCGCCCTGGAATTCCCGCCAGCCGCCTTGTTGTCAAAGGCATGTCTGGACGTAGTGGAATTGGAGCGGATGACTGCAATCGCTGTTCGATGGCCAGAATGTTCTCGTTGTACTTTCGCAGCTCACGCACAGTCGACTGCAGACCTTCCTTCGGCTCAGGCATTTTCCATTCATCGAAATTTAGCCACTCGACTCGTCGCTGGTGCGGAAAATCAGATTCCGGGTGGTGTTCATATTCGCCGGTGACACGTCCCAGCCCAAGAATGGTCATACCGTTGGCAGCCACGACAATATCGCCTTCACTTATCTGAACAACAAATTGAGTGATCTGCGAACAGTCCCGTCCGATGGACGGAGCAATGTTCGGATGGACTTTGCTGAGCTTCTTTCGGAGCTTTTCACGGGATTCCGGCGTTCCCTCCAGCCACGAAATATTTCCTAGCTTCGGCCACCCGATGGCCGCACATCCTCGTTCTTTCATCATTGGCCAAAAGTCGTCGGTATCGTTCGTCGTGCCGACACGCCAATAAAGATGCTTTGTCCCAAAGAAGGAGTTCAGCACAGAATCAAGAGTCGTAATAGGCAGCCCCGCCTCGTTCGAAGCTGCGATGAATCGACCGGCACAGATGTATCGACCGTTGCCCTCCGGCGGCAACTGGAGCAGCTTCAGGAGGATATACTGCTGCCAATCCGGACTGTGATAGTCGTCCAGCTTGTCTGGGAACAGCAGGCTGAAATACTTGTGCCCCCAGGCGAGCCGACTCACGTCCGGGGCCAGTTCATCCATCTGGTCCTGCAACTCCGCGTATTGTTCGTCGGTGGCATTTTGAGGAAGCGCCTCAAGAAGCTTTATGCCCTGAAGTAATTGATCTCGATGAGTTCGAGCCACCTCAATGGCTTCAGTGACCGTGATGTCAACGGGCTTGTTTCCTTGCACGCTTCCCTTTTGCCAGGTTCCCGTTTCTTTGCGACGGAATATGCGAAATTTCAGCGCGCTGCCGCCTGCAATACTCCCGAATTGCCGACTGTTGAATTCCTCATCGTTCTTGAATTCGATCCAATAAACCAGGCTGTCTCTGTTCCCGTGATCGTGCATCAGAGTAAGAAGTGCTTCTCCGTCCATTCCTGCGAGCACTGAAGGCCCGAAACGCTGACGAAAAAGGGCATACTCTTTGTCAGTCTGCGCCGCAGTTGGAAGCTTTCCAGCATCCAGCAACTCCTGATAGCGATCTCGAATTTGTTTTACCCGCGCCGCGTCCAGCATAGGGATCCGCTCATCGCGGGCAACCCGCTTCGCCTGGCTCAAAGTAGTGCCATCCGCAAGTTTCCATTCGATCCAACCATTGGCTGTTCGTCCCAGAACCGCAGCAGCAGCTCCACTTGGGGAATCGAAGACATGGTCTTCGATAAACAGCAACGTCTTGCCCTCGTCCTTTAAGATTCCTTCCGACAGCAATCGCTGCCGAATCCGAGTAACAGTTTCCGCCGTCGAGGGTGCTACTTCCTTCCTGGCCACAGCACCTGCTCGAACGAGAAAACCGTTCTCCTTCATTATCCCGACGGCACTTGCGTCCGGACCATTGAGTTCAAATTGTTCTTCCGAGTTTTCTGCCACGGCGGCGCACCAGTCTAAAAAATGGCTCAAATTGCTTGTCATCGCAGGCTGAAAACCACGGGATCTGGCGACTGTCCGGATTTGGCGGGACGAGTGTCGCACAAATGACCTGATTTTCCAGCCCGCAGATTTCATATCGGGCAGGGGTGATTGTATCCTCTGGTTCGAGTTTTTCCGGGTGAGCCCGGTACTGTTTTGGAAATGGAACAAACGGATGTCGACGACACTGAAGAAGCAGTCGCCAATCGCGCCATCGGTGCTTGACGCCATTCTCGTCAGGCAGATTGTTGTCGGCTGGGCGGGAGAAGCCGGTGAAGAGAAGCGGATGGGCTGGTGGCGAACTGATCTCGTCAGTGAATTCGGCGGGGAAGACCTGTTCAAAAGGCTCCTGCCCACCACTTGGTCATGGGCTGTCTTGCAGGGTGTTCGAGAAGCGGCGTCTCGACTCGATGCGGAGTTACGCGCTCAGTCACATGATGCTGACGAACTGATCACGCTGTTCAGCTTTGGGTTTTCCATCGACGAGCGACTGGAAGATCGGTTCCAGCACCATAAGCTCAGCGGTGAGACCCCGGCTGTCGCATTGCCCGGCTTGGCATCTGTCGTCTCAGAGCCCTGGAATCGCGAATCCTTTGAAGACTGGGCGAAAGGCCACGGTAAAGTGACGGTAGAAAAACTGCCGGTGGGCCGCCGTTTGCGAGGCGATGTGCCTGAGTCCCTTGAACTGTTGGCAAAGAATCTTGTTGCCGGACTTGCTCCACTGTCGAACGAATATCCGATGCCGCACTATCGGAGGTCGCGGTGACAGGTTCAGCAACCGAAGTGACAAAATTCCATACTCGCCTGTTAAAGTGCGATCTCGCCATTGATGAATGTCGTGCGTATTGGCAACGGGCGTCCTCAGGTGAACAGACTCCAAGACCAGAAACTGCTTTTTCTGAATACTGGTTTGGCGCACGAAGTCTGCCACGAGTTCGCATGCTGTTGGCCACATTGCGTGAGAGATTTGGTGCTTGGCCGCAGGCTCTGCGAGTGCTTGCGGGTTGGCAATCAATGTCTCCCTTTGCAAGACGTCTGATCTGTCACTGGCACCTGCAATTGGCCGATCCTCTTTACCGAAAGTTCACAGGCGAGTTTCTGTTACAGCGTCGAATCGAAGGAAAGCCGGAGATCCGTCGCACCATCGTCGTTCAGTGGATTGACCAGATCTGCCCGAACCGTTGGCAGATCTCCACACGCATTCAGTTTGCCCGTAAATTGATCCATTCTGCGGAACAGGCAGGCTTGCTCACAACCAAAGACGATCACGCAGAACTTCAAGCAGTGCGAGTGGATGACATCTGCCTGGCTTATCTGATGTATCTGCTTCGAACCACTCAGTTCAGCGGTACGCTGATGCAGAATCCTTACGTGGCGTCACTTAGCCTCGATCCTGATGACATCGTGGCGCGCCTGCGTCGAATTCCAGCGATTCGACTGCAACGGCAAGGTGGGCTGATAGAATTCAATTGGCAGTTCGATTCTCTTGAAGATTGGGCCATCGCAGCTGGCATTCTCACCCCATCATCAGCCGTAACGGGAGAAGTCGCATGAGCCGTGGCCTCTTCGAAGAGAGTAAACTGCAGCAGGCAATCAATGACCTTCGCGCGGACCTGATCCGAGACGGCGGTCCTCAGATCAGCACGATGCGCAATTATCGATTTGCCATCCTGCAATACGAACCGGAAGAAGAATTTGCCCTGCGCGCCGAGGTTCGCAAACTGGGAACCTCATTGATCAGTAACGGCTGGGTCGTCCTGACAATCGATCTGCAAAAGCTGATGCTGGATCGCATTCGACGCGAAGGCGACCAATTTGCATCCAGACTGATCACGCTGGAAAAACGGCTTGATCGAAGTCGGGGCCTGCCCATGCTATCAGAAAAAATTAGTCACCTGATCGATGGCCCCGATGGAATCGCTGGAGAATGCAGCCGCATTATTCAGCAGCATGCCCTCGAGAATCCAGACCAGGTTGATCGAACGGTCGCATTGATCGCACGTGCTGGAGCCTTGTATCCCTTCTATCGTTCTTCGGCATTGCTGAGGCATCTGGATGGAAAGACATCCAACGTGCCTGTCGTGCTGTTTTATCCCGGCAAGCGTCAAGGACTGACCGGCCTGTCGTTCATGGGGCTCCTGGATCCCGACAACGACTATCGACCACGAATTTACCCAGACTGACTCTTGAACGACCGACTAATCAGTGTGCCGTCCCTATGCAAATCAAATCCCTGTTTGAATCCAACGTCACTCGCGACATTCCGCCAGTTGTGTACTTTCACGAACAAAGTCCGGCAAAGCTCGCGGATGAAGTGAATGAGTACATCGTGACGGGCGGCTGGCCAGCTGAGCATCCGAATAAGAAGCGAGTTCCCAACGGCATCCATGAAGGATACGTCAGCCTGCTCAAGGCGATCGTCACCGAACTGAAGAAGCCACACGGACCCGATCTGCCTAACATCTGGATCTCGGGTTTCTACGGCTCCGGCAAATCCAGCTTCGCCAAACTGCTGGGTATGGCATTGGACGGCGTGTCACTTCCCGACGGATCGTCTCTGTCAGAAATCTGGCTGAACCGTAACACATCGCCGCTTCGGCAACAGATGCTGGATGCATGGAAAACGCTGCGATCCGCCATCGACCCGATCGCCGTAGTCTTCGATGTGGGCGGAGCCGCCAAAGACAACGAACATGTTCATGCAACGGTCATCCGTCAGGTCCAGGCTCGACTGGGCTACTGTGCCACAGATGCCAACGTCGCCGACGCGGAACTTGACGTCGAACGTAAAGGCGACTGGCAGCGATTTCTGACAACCGCCAATGAAGCGCTGGGGGCTCCGTGGAGCGAACGGGTTCAGGATCCTTTCGCTGAAGATCACTTCTCGCTGGTGATGCACCGGATGTACCCAGATCTTTTCATTGATCCGATGAGCTGGTTCACCAGTCGAGCCGGAACGCATCGTCGCAACGAAAGTCCGTCCGACGCCGTCGATGCCATTCGCGACATGATCAAGTTTCGCAAGCCGGGCACTACGCTGTTTCTGGTGATCGACGAAGTGTCCCAGTACATTGTGTGGAACAAAGATCGCATCGATCGTCTGCGAGCCTTCGCAACAGAACTCGGCACGCAGCTCAAAGGCAGAGCCTGGCTCATCGCCATTGGGCAACAGCAGATTGATCAGGGAGCCGATGATACGTTTCTTGTCTGGCTGAAAGACCGCTTCCCAGAAAAGCTGCGAGTCCACCTGGCTCCCACCAACATCCGTGACGTCGTTCATAAACGCCTGTTGAAAAAGAACAAGCCGGGCGAAGATCTTCTGGCATCGCTGTTCGAAAAGCACCGTCCGGATCTGAAGCTCTACGCTTACGGCTGTGAACATGTCTCAGCCGAGGAATTCGTCGACGTCTATCCGATGGTGCCCGGCCAGATCGACATGCTGCTGCAAATCACCAGCGCTCTGCGAACTCGCTCTGGACGTTCTCAAGGCGATGATCAGGCCATCCGAGGACTGCTGCAGTTGCTGGGTGAGTTATTTCGTGCCCAAAATCTGGCCGAGCTGGAAGTGTTGTCATTGGTGACTCTGGATCAAGTCTATGACGTCCAGCAGTCCGCTCTGGACAGCGACGTTCAGAACAGCATGGCACGGGTGATGGAACAATGTCGACATGATTCCAATGGGCTGCTGCTGCGAGTCGCTAAAGCAGTGGCGATGCTGGAACTGATTCAGGAAACAGAACCCACGACGGCGAAACTGGTCGCTCAGTGCCTTTACGATCGGATGGATCGTGGCAATCAGGTTGACACTGTCACGGAAGCACTGGAGGAACTGCGGCGACGCAATCTGTTGGGTTACTCGGAAAAGCAGGGCTACAAAGTCCAGTCATCGACCGGCGAGGAATGGGAACGTGAACGCCGCGAGATCTCTGTCTCGCGTGATGAACGTTGCACACTCATCACGGAGTCCCTGAAGCACTTGCTCGCCGATCCTGAACGGCCAAAACTGAAAGGCCGTCCGTTTCAATGGGCCGGAAACTTCTCCGACGATCGACGAATTCAGGATGTTCGACTGCTGGACCCTCGGGATGATGCCGTCGTGCGAGTCGACTTTCGCTTTCTGACGAAAAGTGAACGTGCCGAGCCCATCTGGATCAGACAAAGCGACGAAGCCTTTTTTAAAGACCGCATCGTCTGGGTCAGTGGCGACAACGAAACCGCCGAAGAAGCGGCCCGTGAATTGGCTCAATCGAAAGGCATGGTCGAGAAGTATTGCCTGCGAAGGGAATCCATGCTCAAACCGAAACAGTTGCTGCATCAGGACGAAGAGCATCGCTGTGAAGAGCTGCTCGAAAAGCTGCAGTCAGCAGTTGCCGAAGCCTGGGCTTCTGGTGTCATTTACTTCCGAGGAGCCGTCATTGAAAACCGCGACAAAACAAAGTCGTTCTCAAAACGACTCGTCACTGCAGCGGTCGAAGTGCTGCCGAAACTGTTTCATGCTTTCGACGCCACTCAGCTGACACTGTCCGAATGGATGCCCTTGCTCGACAAGGATCTGACCGGTCCGTCACCCAAGCTACTGGCAAATGAACTGGGAATCCTGGAACTGGACGGCGGAAAGTACGTCGCCTCCTGTGCCGGCAGTATTCCGCAACGCATCCTGACGCAAATTGAAAGCGACCAGGGATTGTCGGGCGGCAATCTGATGTCCGTCTTTTGTGGGCCGCCCTATGCCTATGCTCCCGATGTTGTGAAGGCGAGCGTCGCCGGCCTGCTGCGAGGCAACAAGATCAAGATTCAGACCGACGCCGGTCTGGACATTCAAGCGACGCGCGACGCAGGGGCCCGCGATGTCTTCGACAAGGACCGCGAGTTCCGCAAAGCCAGTATTTTTCCGATGGGGGAAAGCGAAATCCCGCCCACGGATCGGGCCAGGATCTGCAAGTTCTTCGAAGAACAGTTGGCGGAAAAGCTGGACCGCGAAAATGCGGAGATCGCCGACGCTGTCATGCGGCGATTTCCCGACGTGGCTCGCAGGCTGAGAGAAACGCTGGCGCAACATGATCAGTTGCCGGATCGTAAGGAGCAACCCGCTCCTCTGGCCAAACTTCAGGAGGCTCTGGAACGTTGCCTTCGCAATATCCGGGAAACGATTCCCACAGTCCGTGCGGTTAAGAAAGACCTGGAAGCACTGAGAGATGGGGTCAAGCTGCTGAATGTCCTGCATGCCGAACTGACACCGGAGTCCGTGCAGAGCGTGCGGCAGGCCGCGTCCGTTCGGGATCATGAACTGGCTCAACTGCAGCTTTCGGACGCATTGCCAGGCGATCGAAAAGAAACTGCCGATCTGATTACGTCGCACCTGGAAGGCAATCGCCCATGGCGAGAAATCAGTGTCCTTCAACAATCACTGCAGGACATCCGCGAATCCTATCAGACAGAACGCAGTCGAATCCTGCAGTGGCAGGGCCAGCAGATTGAAGCCGCCGGGAAACGCCTTCGACAGCGCGATGGTTTCAGCACACTCACCTCAGAGAAGTCTCACGGCCTGCTGAAAATCCTGGAGGGTGCCGCAGACAACACGACGCCGACGGCGATCGCCCCGAGCTTGTCACAGCTTCAGGACCCATTCACGCTGCGACTGCAACGGGCCGAAGTCGACGCTAACGAGAAACTCGACAAGCTACTCAGCGAAGGCGACAAACCGCTCATCGTGCCCATGGACCTGTCACTCCACAATCGCGAAATCAAAACTGAAGCGGATGTGGATGCTCTGGTTGACGAGATCCGCGAACGACTGATGCAACAGGTGAAATCTGGGCAGAGAGTGAGGTTGATTTAGAATGCGTTCAAAACCCCAGCGAGGTTACACAACGGTCTTGAACCCTAACGGGGTTTTACAACAAAGCCCAGGGTCGCCGTGCCAACGGCGCACCCTGGGTCCTTTGTCGATTTGCGAATGAACCCCAACGGGGTTCTACAACGATGGTTCAAAACGCATTCGGGTAGAAACGGCCCAACAACATGAGTCAATCCCTTGTTCAAATCTACGTGCACATTGTTTTCTCCACGAAGGACCGAGTCGCATTCCTCCATGACCTCGCGTTTCGGGAACGAGTCCACGCGTATCTTGCCGGCATTTGCAACCAACAGGACTGTCCCGCACTGATCGTGGGCGGCGTCGCGGATCACGTCCATTTGTTGTGCCGACTGGGAAAACAGATCGATATCAGCAGCCTGATTCGTGAAATGAAACGAGATTCGTCATCGTGGGTGAAACAGGAGCAGGCATCGTTGAATTTGTTTTACTGGCAGGGTGGTTATGGTGCGTTTTCCATCAGTCCGTCGCACGTTCCCGCGTTAACCCGGTACATTCACAATCAGGAACAACATCACAAGAAAGAGACATTTCAGGAAGAGTTCCGGCGAATTTGTGCCAAATACGGCGTCCCGATTGACGAGCGATACGTCTGGGATTGAACGTCGTTATTGTCCGCAAAACCCCAACGGGGTTTTACAGCCGTGTTTTACCCCAACGGGGTTTTACAACAAAGCCCAGGGGCGCCGTGCCAACGGCGCACCCTGGGACAACGTCACAACATGCGACGAACCCCAAGCGGGGTTCAACACGATTTGCCAAACGATTCCGATGTGTCCAAACATTTCCCCATCATGAACACCACCCGTGTGGAACCCCGTTGGGGTTCATTTCCCACGCCATCAATTTCCTGGGGTGCGCCGCGGTGCGGCGACCCCAGGCTTTGTTGTGTAACCCGTTCCGGGTTGAATCGCATAGAATGCGATCTGAACACTGCCAACTGAAAACTCCCCATGTCCATGACCCCTGAATCCAAATCGAAACTCAACAAAA
>Ga0105053_10007572_pt1 | contig 14476 bp, 12 predicted proteins | sample BON01_FD_78093 | JGI IMG/M metagenome (GOLD analysis project Ga0105053, IMG submission 78093) | Freshwater microbial communities from Lake Bonney liftoff mats and glacier meltwater in Antarctica - BON-01 | ecosystem: Environmental > Aquatic > Freshwater > Ice > Glacier meltwater | place: Lake...
GTATGCGAGATCATTTTGGGGATGCAGAGAGAGGGACATCAATGTATAAAGTATTTTTACTCTCTCTACAGTTTATTGAGAAATTAGCATTTGTAGTGCTTCAAAAAAATCGATTTTTGTTGTTCAAAATACTTCAAATACCAGGATCATACAGTGCTTGTATTAGGAAAGGAAAAAAGTTCAATGGACTAACTACAAGTAGTCTGTGGCGGGGGGCTACCCCACTTTGCTTGAAGCGAGAATAGCAATGATACCGGCGGCTTGATACCATCGGTTACAATCAGATATGGATCAATACTTCCCACCTTCTGAAGGGCCAACAACGGACCCACAATTCTATGGACTGCAATAAAGCGATGCGCCCGCCATTCAACTTTATAGACAAGCTATTTCTATGTTTTAGAAAGCACTTCTTTTCCAAAAGGCCTATTGGGCGACGCCGTGTCGTTGAGTACTCCTCAGTCTTCCACTGCTTGACTTGAGAGTCATGGAATCAGCGGCATTGGTTGAAACTTGAAAGAGTATATTATGAAACTTATTTTAATTAACCCCCATGATGGCTTGATCATTGGTTTTGTTCCTTATATAATCACTTCAATGTAGAAACAACATTCATTTTTAAACAATACCATACCAAAATGGAGAACAAAAGTGTGAAAATTGATTTTGGTTGTGTTTAATGAACTAAATTAGGACAGAAGGTTCTAATTGGACTAGGATTTTGTTGCAAAGGTTTTGATTAGGTATACAAGATTGTGTTGTAGATTTTTAGAACATTGGTTTCTCATCAAAGCTGAGCACTGTGTGACATGCGTAGCAGACCTGACCAGTTACCTGGGTACGGTCCCTGCAACAATTGAAATTCTCTTCAAGTGAATGATTACTTTGAGACAACAATTTCGATTTCCCTGATCGCCTCTGATATTGAATGGAGGTGGTGGTTATCGGGGCAAGGATTGCTGGCTTGTCAGTAGCCTTTCAGGTGACTAAGTGCCTGCCTTTCATTAATGTAACTGTGGTTGCTGAGACATTTGGATTCTCCACCACGAGCTTTAACTGTGGAGGGCTCTGGAAGCCTTATCACGTGGGTGACACGAGTCCTGCTCTGGTTTCTCGATGGGTTCAAGTTTCTTTGAGGCATTTCATGGAAGTGTACCATGGCGAAGATGCCGCGGGTGTTCAACAGATAACTGGTTATCAACTTTGTCGTGATCCCGGTTGCGAAGTCCCGCATTGGCATAATATTTGCCTGAGTTTTGCAACTTTAAACGAAACAAATTTAAGAATAATGGGAATACCCAAAAATTTTTAGTCCGGTTATCGATTTGGAACGGTGGTTGTGGATCAAAGCAAATACTTGGAATGGTTGACGAAAAAGCTGTCCCAAACGAATCGAGTCCGTTTTGAAGAAAGAAAGGTAATTTCACTTCAAGAAGAAAGATCCAAATTTTGTATAGTTATCAATTGGACTGGATTAGGAGCAGCAGCATTGGTACCAAATGCGAATTTGTATCCACCATGGATTACAAGCTATTATAATTTCGGACCGATCAACGGGCATCCTGGATACATCATTCCGAATGTTGACAGTGTTGTTGTTGGAGGCACTTGCGAAGAGAATAATGCATCATTAGCGGTAGAAAGAAAGACGACATTTGAAATATTGGAATGTGCCAAAATATTGTTTCCTTCTCTCGTGGACGCACCTGTGATGGCAGAATGGGTGGGTTTGAGACCTGCGAGTGATTCAATACAATTGGAATGTGATGAATCCAGAAAAGGTTTTATCATTCATTGTTTCGGACATGGAGGAGCGGGCGTTACTCTCGCAATGGGATGTGCAGAGGATATCGTCAATCAATATGTTGCTTCCGCGATCATAAAATTACGAGACCGTAAACTGTAACAACAACAATTATTTATGTGAAGAATGGATGTCAGACTGATTATTATTATTGAAGTCTTTTTATAATAAGAATGCTATTTGTACCAGCCGAGAGGTTCTCGGCTCACATATTTAACAACCTGTTTTGGTTCCAAGTACTTTGCCAGACCCCACTCGCCCAGGTCCCTTGAATAACCACTTGCTTTTCTTCCACCCCAAGGAAGCTGAACGAAACAAGGTTGACTCGCATTTTGCCACACAATACCAACTTCCAACAGGTTGGTACACCGTTTTAACTTGTCAACATCGGAACTGAAAACAGCACCAGCAAGTCCAAACTTAGAGTCATTAGCAAGTGCGAGTGCCTCTTTTTCCGAGGTGAATGACATGATACTTAACACCGGACCAAACACTTCTTCGTTCCAAAGGGAATTCTCCTTGGAGTTCATTTCCAACAAAGTAGGTTCCACGAAGAACCCTTTGATTTGGGGCTTGGTGCTTGATCCTTGCAATAATGTAGCGCCTTGAGAAATTCCACGAGCAATCATTGCGAATATCTTATCTCGCTGTGCGCGTGACACTACAGGTCCCATTCTACAATCCCTGTCTGTCGGATCTCCAATCTGAATGCCTTCTGCGATGGACTTGAGCTTACCCACGAACTCCTCTTTGATAGATTCCTCCACAAGAAGTCTAGAGGTGGCAGAACATATTTGTCCGTTGGTCCACCAGCAACCAAAACAGACCCATTCAGCTGCTTTGTCCAGGTCGCAATCTGCAAATACTATCGCTGCCGACTTTCCACCTAGTTCCAATGATGACTGCTTCAAAGTGGGCGCAGACATCGTTGCCACATGAATACCGGCAGAAACTGATCCGGTAAATGCCACTAAAACAATATCAGGGTGCTCGACAATAGCCTTTCCGGTGTCCCTATCTCCAGTCACAACCGTAAGGACGTTTTTAGGCAGTCCACATTTAAATGCTATCTCCCCCAGTTTCAAAGCAGTAAGAGGAGTCAATTCAGAAGGTTTCAGTAGAACAGCACAGCCGGCAGCCAATGCTGCGCAAGATTTCCAAGCAGCCATCAACAACGGGTAATTGAATGGGACGATGCAACCTTTTATTTATCAATAAGAAACGGATGCTTGTACATGAACATAACTTACCCACTACACCTGCAGGTTCCAGTCGAATGGAGCACTCGTAGTCTGCACTTCCTACATCAACCGGCTGATCTTGTTTCGAGTCCAACTCACGCGCGAGTTTTGCATAGTAGGTAAAACATGCAGCCACATCATCCATATCCCATTCCGACTCCATGATAGGTTTACCGCAATTATTGGTCTCCATGAGAGAGAGTTCATCTTTATGGGCTAGGATCTCTTCAGCTATCTTGTCCAATATCACCGCACGCTCTGCTCCTGTCGTCGTTCTCCATTGAGAAAACGCCACTTTGGACTTTTGCACGCAATCATTCACTTCAGCTGCACTGTGGTTCTTCACTACAGTGTATGTTTCCTCGGTAAAAGGATTGATGATATGCAAGTCCGCTGATTTAGAGTCTTGGTTGCTCATTGTATCTTCCTCGAAATTAATAATAAAATTGAGCGTCATCTTCAGACCCCCACCTTTTTATTCGCCTCATTCATTCATTTTAAACGGAAATCATTGATTCCTTTTCAATAGCTTTACTATTTAATTAAATCTACAAATAAAATATATTCAAGCAGGATTTATTAGGAGGATTTCATCGCATCCTCCAAGTTCGATCGAAGTTTGCTCTCATTCCACCCTTGCAATGAACTGACCAACTCCCCCGAGCTCGAAAATATCTTGAAAGTAGGCATTGCAGAAATTTCATGTTTCTTTGCGATGTCAGTGGCTACATCAACATTAACCTTGGTAAAAACCACCTTCGACTCCTCAAATACCTTACTCATCTCTCCATACACAGGAGCAGCGGTGCGGCAGGGCTTTGATATCATTACTTATGTACTTCAAATCAGAATTAGAGAACACTTACAGGGCACCAAGAAGCAAAGTAATCTACCACGATTAACTTATTGTTGTTCAATAGGCCGTCGAACTCTTGCAACGACGACAACTCCAAAACCTTTGAGCCCTCTACCTTAGGGAAAGGTTGCTTTGATTTATACCTCTGGTATAAGAACCACGCAAGAACCACTACAAATATCGGATGTTCCTGTAGCCATGACATAGTCGCATCGACCAACTCCATCATTAGAGAATATTCCAAGAAGGAAATTTTGAACTTGATCGTTATTTAGTGGTCACAAAAAACATGCAATCAAATATAGTTATCGGTAGTAAAGTCCTATTTCCAGCAGCTTTCTTTGGATCCTTCCTAGTTCTTCAAGAGCGCTAACGTCGCTAGTGTAGATTCAAATAACATATTCAAAAGAGAATGAGATGCAGTTGGCTTGTAGTTGCAGTTGCCGTGAGTGCTGTTGAGGCCTCTGATTCACTTGAGAGAACATCCACTCGTTTGGAAGTTCAATTGCCGGTAGCGCTTCCAATCCAAGAGCTGAATACCTTGTTGATGAACCATAAAGGTAGGTACAATGGATCTTCATGTATTATGAATATCTTATAAACGATGTAGATGCTATGTTTGGAACCCCTTTTCATTCCAATCCTACTATTATTGGTAAGCTAGAGTTCTACGATGACATTGAACCAGGAAGGGGATGTAAGGATTATGTGGCTCGACCCTCCGTGACACGAGATGATGAATTCATGGGTCCTAGAGTTTTTGTGCTGATAAGAGGTGGCTGCACATTCACTCATAAGATACGAACGGCGCAGCAGAAAGGGGCAGGCGCGGTTATTATTGTGGATAATAAATGTTTCACCAAGGAAGTGGAAAAGTACCCAGAGTGGTCTAAGGTTCATTGTTCTGGCAGCGAGGATCGCATACCGTACATGCAGGATGATCGAACTGATGGGAGCATCACGATACCCGGATTACATATTACCAAATACGCCGGTTTACAGCTAATCGACTGCCTCCGCATGAGTGAAAGTGGATTTGAGCCTCTCATTTTAAGCAAGAGTGAATTCGCCTCTACGTGCGACGTGAATGCGCGAATTATTGTTCGAATTGAATTGGACATTCCAAACCCGGATAATAATGTTGAATGGGAATTGTGGTATTCTGCAGATAACATTCCAGATGATATATATGGGGTTGGGGCTATCTCGGAGTCGCTCATTATGAATAGCGATTTCACCCCGCGTCATATCTTTCGAAAAAAGTCGGAATTTGGTTTTGGGGACGAGGCTAAAGATTATTGTGTCGGGGATTTCTGCATCATTCCCGCAAACCAAAACATGAAAGGTGTTGATATTATCTACGAGCAAATTCGACAGTTTTGTTTATGGGAGGAAGTCAAAGGGCAAGAAGATGCTAAGAAAAAAGGGGAACAACACCTGTGGTGGGACTACATGCAGGTTTATCAACAGAAAGTAATGGCCTCCAAGTCCTGTAACCTTGAATGCTCGGACTCTCTTCTTCCTAGCAAGTTCAAAAGTGCAACTCTGGCATGTGAGGCGAAGGAAAAAAATGCACAGACTCATGCCTCCAATATGTTTGCATTGCAGAAAGAACGGGGTATATTTACAAATAGTCTTGTGGTCAACACGGTTCGTCAAGATTTCTCCCTGAAGCCTTCATTCGTGGCTCACGTTGTTTGCATGGGTTTTGCCAAAGCTGGTACACCCCCTGTTTGTCAATGCGTTAACTCGCTGACCGATGACAAAACGCTGAGCAGCTGCATCAATGCAAAATGTTTTGATGAGCCTAAAAAATCGTTTTATTGTCAATCACTTGATGTTTGTGTCGTTAATGAAGCTGCTTGTCACACCAGTGATGCTACTTCATTCGGGGGTATGTTTTTTATGGTGCTTTTTGTGGCCTGTCTAGTAGGAGGAGTAGCTTATGTTTACCATACCCGATCTCGACGTCGTATGCAAGAAGAGGTGAGAGATATATTGTCAGAATACATGCCGTTGGAAGAACTTAGTTCATTTAACCCAAACAGTAGCGGGGGGTTCACCAGGGCTGGATCGGGGGAAGATAATGTTGGTGTGATCTAGATCGGGGGAAGATAATGTTGGTGTGATCTAGCAAAAATTAATCTATCTTATGTTTTAGTCAGTTTTCATCTCCAAGGATTTATATCGCAATTGAATCGCAACAAATGATGTCAAGGAGCATGTCGCTACTGTATAACCTAACCCAAGAAACCCAAAGTACTCGTATATAGTACCCCCGATGAGTGGAGACACAATTCCAGCGAAAGACCTAGATGCATGGGAAAGAGAAATCGCAGTTCCTACTGAATCTTCAGGCACGGCAAGACTCATGAGAGAAGAACTCAAAGTATACAACAAGGTGGAGGCAATTGTACTTGGTAGAGTCCACGCAATCAGCAACGGATAGCTTGTCACGAATGAAAGAGCAGAATAGCAAATGGCTAGTAACAAACACGCGGATGAAAGAGAAGCCATGTTGCCAAATCGTTTACTCATTATTGAAACGACAAAAACGTTGGCTAGTAGACCACAGAGTGCAGCGCATGCGATGTAGACACCCATGTCTTTGCTCTCCATCCCAAATTGAGATTTGCCAACAAGGGAAAACATAGATCGAAACGAACTAACTCCAATAGTCACGGGGAAAATCATCAGCAAGACTGCTGCTACTTTCGGTTGTTTAATAACCTTGAAGAATGTTTGGAATCGTTCCCGCATACCAACAACAGTGGTGGGCGCGGTATTAGTCGGGCTAAAATCTGGCAAGAATAAAATATCTACCACTACTATAACAAAGCTTAATAGCGCTGAAAGTCCAGCAACTCCGCGATATCCCAGCACCTGTGACGCATAACCTCCTACTGGGGATCCAACCACCATACCAATACCATAGCTTAAACTCAGCCTACCAATGGCAATTGATCGCTTTTCAGGGTCACTCAGTTTAGAAAGGGCCGCCTGTGAGCAGAGCATGGTATGCTGCACAATGGCCGGCAGACGGGAAAGAACCAGCAATTCGAATGAAGTTGAACAACTCATAATCAGGTACATCACCAAGCTTCCAAGTTGGCACACCATTATTGAAAACTTGGCACCCTTGGTGTCGGTGAGACTTCCCATCCACCCTCCGCCCACTAGCGATAGAACCGACACCAACGTATCAAGCGAACCAAACATGACAGGATTTGCTCCTAATTCAGTGGACAAATAGCCGAGGATTGGTTGTTGAATCCAGAAGCATAAGGCGTATAACAGAACATTCAAATGAACCAATAAACTAGATGAATCATTGCAACCAACCCATAGTGTCAAAGAGTCGACCCATTGTCCCATCTTTTTTTTATGCGATGGAGTCATGGAGAAGGAAAAGAAAACGGAAGAGAGTCATTAAGACGAGTCCCATATTATATGCGGCTGAAGACAATGATGACCGAATATTGGAAGCTATGTGAATCTTTGTATTACAAGTTTAAATCACGAGATACTAAATGTCCACGATTGAAACTGCTCCTCACTCTGACAGGCTTGTTGTGTGTCAATTTGACTCCATTCTTCATATCCACAATATAAGAAGGCTTTTGCTGCTTCCTATTTTTGAAAAAGCTGATTCTTAAATCAGGATCCAATCTGGCGAATACATATCTTGGATTTCCGTGTTTTGATTTTGTTTTGCAAGCAACTTTTAATAAACCAGCGATAGTCGTAACGTGAGAGACTTTAAAAGATTCAAAATTAATTTGCGCTTGGACTACTTTCGCCATATCTTGTTTCTGAGCTAGGAATAATTGATGTTCTCTTGAATGCAGTTCCATTGCATTAAAGATTGCGTTGCACCATCGTACTTTGTCAGCAGCTGTCTCAAGGAAACATATCCACATTTTTTCCTGTGATACCAAATTGAAACTACATGTATACTTGTATTTGTCCTTAAGTAGTTTGGACTTGCTGTTAATAGCCGGCCTTGAGGCGCTGGTTCGCAAACCTGCCTGTTGTATTGCAGCCCTCCGTGTGCTATGGTCTTCATTTGAGGTCGCTGGTGGAGAGTCAGCAGTGTTATCACAAAGCAGTAATGGTTGAGGTGCTGCAGGACTATAGTTTAAAAGACCGAGGGTGTATCTCACAGGTTTGATCAAATTTTCATTCCTGGAGTAGCGCACGATCATTCCTAGAAGTAGTCGAATCACTCGTTTACTATGTATTTGGTGGTATGCAATACGCGATAGGGAGAGCACGGTGCACGTCATAATGTTTTCCTTGATTTCACGGTTTTCAATTAGTTGCTCGCTTGCTTCGTATACATCCAGCACCAGAGTTGTTAATATGCCAGATCGTTCTAGCGACATGTGGATTGCAGATATCTTGGATAAATTTTCCAAGCAGAATGCCAATCTTGTCTCAAGCGGATTACTGCGAGGAGATATTTTCAGTTGCTGCAACAACTCTGTCAATTCAATAGCGTTACAGTCGGATTCGTTTGATGGAATGAACAATTCTTCCATCCTGAAAGTCAATGAAGGATCAATAGCTCGAGACTGTAATTTGGTTGATTTGAAAACTCCATTAGTTTTCAACGCCCTCAAAGCTACTTGACAGTCCTCCACAAGGAATTCATCTTGTTCATTGTTCTCAATGATACTTGTTAGTACTTGAGTTGCAAATGATTTATTTAGTAGACCTCTTTGCTGGTCCTTGGACACCAGTCCCAGAAGTGCATTTATGCCGTGAATGAAACAGTTAGCTCGCGTGTTGTCTGGCAGCATATTCTGATCCACTTTCCGAAGGACCAGAATCAATGAATCCCCAATAGTTCCAGGAACACTTACATGCGAATTTAATATTTCGTTGAGGCATTTCAAAGATATCAGCACTAGCTCGTCGTCATGTGCGTTTTCGATCAGCGACTGAAGCGTGGTCACAAATTGACCTGAATACTCGCCAGGTAGCTTTCCAAGTAGTGAGCTGTTAAGGAGTGCTGCCAATACCAGGAAAGATACCTTTTCTGAACAGGAATCCCTTGCAGCGGTGTCTACTAAGACGCTGAGAAAGGTCTCCTGCATCTCTCTCGGAATATCACGATCAGTATCAGTCAAATGTTGCAACGATAAAATAGTCAAACCATCGTCCTCGGTATACCTAGCCAAATTGATCAGTAATTCGTGAAGGAATCGTTTCTTATCCATCTTCGAAACTATCATTTCGGATTTGAAAGTTTGTAGCGAAAGTTTCAAAATCTCTTGGCGCAAAAATGGATCCATCGTTTCGTTTTTGTTCACTTTTTCAATCATCTCTACAACAGCTTTGGCCCCTAGATGTTTTGTCGGTTTGCCAAGATACGAATCATGTGTTCCAAGTTCCAGCATGCCTTGGAGTACTACGAATATAAGTTGCTCGTTGGTATCGGCTTGCAATTCTTTTGCCAAAAGCTGAAGAATTTTTTCATTGAGATTCACATGGTTGCAGCGAATAACACAGTTACGCGTAAGTGCCAGAAAACCTCGTTCGAGTAACATGGTTTTCATTGAACCTTGACACATATGTACATTGACTGCGTCAATAATCCCTATTAATGCCCGAGTGAAATGTGCTGCGCAATCAGCATTGATTTCTAATCTATGAAGAGCATTCATAACTCCCGCCGTCACCACGTCGTCACTCATATCGTCAATTGCCAAACGCTTCAGAGTATCAATCACCGCACGCGAATTACGTATGGTGCCTTTTATACACTGGTTTAGCAACTTAATTACTTGCGCTTTGTATTGCTGCTGTTTGGCTGCTGGTTTAATATTATGCGCAGTTTTCAGAGATTCCACAATTAGTTCGATTGTTGGCGATGAAGCATATGTAGAAAGCGCCGGGTCCAAGAGTAACACTTCAAGGCACTCAATCCTCTTCTCGTAAGGCTGCAGCGGTGACACAATAATAGCTATGACTGGATCGACCATCTTTGTCACTGTGATTCCTAGGATAAGATGCATGATTGTGAGTTTATTCAGTAAGGCACATACTCCCCGTCGTAGTTGCGGCTTCATCGTCCCCGTCATTTCCAATTCGCTCATTGTCACATTTGGTTTATCCGTGGCGTCGTTGCTAAGCACTTGAATAAGTCCATCAATTGCCACCAATACAAGATCATCATTCTCACTTGTATCAGTTATCTCAAGTAACATGTTCTTAATTTTCTGGTTCAATGTAGGTGAGTGTCTGGAAAGTCTCACCGTACAGTTTACGACCATTTGAAGTTTTGTGAATTCGGATGTTTCACGGGTCAGGTTGATTTTCAAAAGATCAATGAACTTTTCTGCAAGTGGTTCATTTTGGAATGGAAACTCCTCGAGCACAATTGTTAAAAGTTCCAATGCACTCAAAGAAGGAACTGCCACATAGATAAAAACTACATCGAAGATATATTTTTATCGTCAAGGTGATCTCCAAAGGATTCTAGCAGATCGAATAAAAATTAAATTGAAATATAATACCATCAGTGGTAGCAATAAGAAAAAATCCTGCTTTGAGTATGATCGAATGTCTGGGCATTGTTATGGATTAGGGGTGGCGTTAAAGAATAAATAAAGGACGATGCATTCCATTTCCCGCCCTAAAGTATTGATGCCTGTGCCTTTGAATGTGGCGATGAATGTGTATTTCACTCAAGCTTGTTTGAAGGATCTTTGTTTGCTTTTGGAAATAGCGAAGTATTCGCAGAGCTCTTTCTTGCTTGGGTTGCATTTGTTCCAAAGTGTATTCATGCCCCACGGTCAGAAAGACGACCAGTTGAATGAATTACCAGTCTTCGTGTCATGTTTTGGGGAATCAAAATAAATTGAGAATGCGGCAAACATTGTTTTATCACTATTCAATTCCAGTTTCTTTAGGTTTGATGTGGTCTCGCTTCTCAAAACAAATTTTAAGAGTTCCTCATCTTCAATGTTCGAAGATTATTTCAGAGATATTATGTCGCCATATTTCGAATTTCAAAAGTTTAATAGTTGTGGGTTTAAATTTTAATTATCTTCTGTTTGTTCAAAAAAAAAAGTAGGCGCACGATTCGATTTCCATGAAAATAATAGGGTCCGGGCTCTATTATACATGCATACGACTGATTTTTGCTTGTTTTTCTGCTGGCTTCGGAAGTCGAACTATCGGGAGTCAACTATTAGAGAAAAGGGCAATAAGAAAAACAGAAAAACACCAATTGGACATCCGGCTCAAGTTTTGTTGGATTCCATTCGTGAATTTGAATCTTGGACTCAACTTGAAGGAAGCACAAACTACCCAACAGCTTGAATCACATATTTGATATTTCCTTAATATTTGAAATCAATTGAAAAGAAATATATATTTAGCTGGAGATATTTCATATTTGCGACGTTGCATTCTGAACCTTTCAAAAACAGAATTAGAGTAAACAATAGGAGTGGTTCGATTCATAGGCAGAAATTTCTCCGTATCAAAACACGAGGTGAGATGTCGACGAAGCGACGAGATACAGATATCATGAAGCTTATGATGAGCAACTACAAAGTAGAGATGATAGACGACGGAGCTTCGTACACCGTGAAATTTCATGGTCCAGAGGAGACTTGCTATGAAGGGGGAGTCTGGCTTGTAAGTGTGCAGCTTCCAAAAGACTATCCATTTAGATCACCATCGATCGGTTTCAAGAATAAAATTTTCCATCCTAACATCGATGAGACTTCTGGATCGGTTTGTCTGGATGTGATTAACACAACGTGGAGCCCGATGTACGAATTGCTCAACGTGTTTGACGTTTTTCTACCTCAACTATTGGCGTACCCAAACGCCAGCGACCCACTTAACGGAGACGCTGCTAGTCTTTATCTAAGGGATTCGTCTGGATACAAGGACAAAGTAAAAGAATATATTGGAAAATATGCATGTCTCCAAATTCAATCGCGACAAGAACCTGTGTCATCGGATTCTTCAGTTTCAACTTCGTTTTCATCAGAGACTTACTGCGCATCACTTTGTTGCGAAAAGAAAAGGTCTCACTCTGAAGAAATCGACGATGACTTGAGCAGTCTGAGTAGCGCCTGTGATGAGGAAGATGATGATTTGGTTTTGGATCTGTAACCCGATGTTTCGTATTTATTTTCAATTCACTTCTTCTTAATTTTGATTTTTAAAGGTTTATCTTGGGGCTGCTGCTATATTGCCTCCATCTACTGTAAATATAGAACCTGTTGTTTTTAGAGAAAGTGCGAGATACAAGAAAGCATCGGCAACATCAGCACTGAGTACTTCAACTCCGAGAGCATTCGCTTTGAAATACTGATCAGCACTCAATCCTCGAGCTTGAGCTCTTTTCTCCACCAATTCCATATCAAAAAGATTGGTTCTGACCCTATCGGCATTGACGCAATTGGATCTGATAAGTCTATGGGAATAGTCCACGGTGTATTGACGCATCAAAGCCAATGTAGCGGCCTTGGCGATGCAGTACGGTCCTAGTTTGGCGCCAGGATTTAACGGCGCTTTTGAAACATTGAACAGTAAACACCCTCCAGAACCCTGAGTCACCATACGTCTGACTGCAGCACTGCTAACGAATTGATGGCCTAAGAAGTTAACATTCATTGAAAGTGCCAATTGTGCAGGGTCAACACTTGCAATACCAGGATCAGCTTGAACAACAATACCAGCATTGGAAATAACGATGTCCACACCTCCAAAGGCTCTGCAGGCAAGATGAAATGCATGTTCTACTTGGACTGGGTCGGAAACATCCACCAAAGCACCTCGACAGTTCTTAATTGTCGCGACGCAAGAAGCGATTCGTTCTTCAACCATATCAATGATGAATACAGCAGAACCTTCTGAAGCAAACAGTTTCGCGGTCTCAAGCCCAATACCAGATCCTCCGCCAGTAATTAAAACAACTTTTCCTTTCAATTTCATGGATTTACCACTTTGTCCGAGTTTCAATTTGGCTTGTTCCAATGACCAATATTCACAATCAAAGAGATCCTCAAGACTTGCAGGGTTGTATTCGCCAACGACATTTGAAGCCATGATAGTGGGCACTGTGTGCTCATATATATCGGCAGCAATCGAACATGAACCAAAATCACGAGCAACAGTAAACAAACCGAAATTCTCGACTAGAAGAACCCGAGGTAACGGATCCAATTCTTGCTTGATTCCCCCGACACGAAGATTGTTGGATTCGAAATACTCGTGATATCTTTCAATGTACTTATCGAGAGCACTCTTGAGATAATTCCTCAATTTTGTATCTGATTCTGGAGTCTCTTTGAAATACGATTCTTCTACATCGTAAAACTTTGATTCCACTAAGCCCCGAACAACCATTGGCAATGCCTTGGTACGAATGACGTGATCGGGGGTTATGCAACCTACTTGCGAAAGTTCCTCGCATTCTTCACTTTGAACAAAGCTCGCCACTGTATCAGACTCTCTGAAAGAGACAATCCAACTTTTCCCTCCTGAAAGGTCAGAGTACAGCCCTCTAAATGTCGTGCTCACCTTATCGAAGAACTTCTCTGATGATTCAGAAAAAGGACGCATTGTGAGCGGTTTGGGCTGATGAGATTCCAGGTACTTTTCCACAAGTGACACAGCTTTAATATGTTTTTCATAAGAACTCTTGGCATCAGGTCCCCAGGTAAACAAGCCATGCTTGAGCAGAATCATACAGTCCACATCAGCTGGTGCACTTTCAAGGGCCTTCTTGGCTGCACCTGCCAATCCAAAACCAGGCATCACATATGGAACTACACAAAATGTAAGCTCTGCTCCAAAAACCTTGGAAAATATTTTTGTAGCTGATTCAACGGTTTGATCGGCTAGGGCAACAATGGCATCCGCATGACTGTGATCTACGTATTTGTGAGGAATCAACGCATGCAAAAGAGTCTCCACAGATGGAGTAGGGGAACTAGCGTTCATCATATGAGAGCGGAATTCGTTGACCATTTCAGGGTCGGACAAAGAATCTAAGGAGAGCATCTTGTGGAGATGATCCAAACTCACTTGAGGAAAACCTTTTGGTACAATAGTATCCAAGTTATATCCACTTCCTTTCACGCACAACACATCTATGGTTTCTCCTAACTTGGTTGTAACCGTTGATTTAACCGAAGTATTCCCACCGCCATGAAGAACTAAAGAAGACTCACGTCCGATCAAATTCGACGTGTAGCATCGAATAGCAACAGCATCATCATCATCAGGGAACTTAGCCACAAATGCCTGTGCATCTCCTTCGATATAAGGTGCATAATTTCTCGAAGATATCGTCACCGGTTTTCCCGAAGGAATTGTACAGCAGCATCCACAACTCATAATTTCAATGAAACAATGGTTTTGACGACTGATTGGCAAATAGTGTCTACCAGTATTGAATTGCGTCCGTACACATTTAACTAATTTCCCAACAAATGTTTCAAAAATGGTCGATTTGCTCGATATTTTTTTTCAGGAGTTTCCATTTTTACGCACCAAATGTAAATGGAACAAGATTTGAAACCCAATTACACACTATTTCAAATA
>Ga0105053_10007574_pt1 | contig 14464 bp, 18 predicted proteins | sample BON01_FD_78093 | JGI IMG/M metagenome (GOLD analysis project Ga0105053, IMG submission 78093) | Freshwater microbial communities from Lake Bonney liftoff mats and glacier meltwater in Antarctica - BON-01 | ecosystem: Environmental > Aquatic > Freshwater > Ice > Glacier meltwater | place: Lake...
AATATTGATCGTTAAAACAGTGAGAAAATGGCACTTAGCAGCGAGAAAATGGCACTTTACAGCGAAAGGATAGGATTGTTAGATGTCGAAGATATACCAGAAGAGTACGTAGAACACTGCAAAAATGAAGCAGCGACATCTATCCAATCTTACTTAACTCGACAACTTCAAAGTAGTGATACTATCGTTTACGTTGGAAATGTAGGACACAGCTTAGACTTCAGTGATATAAAACGATATGATTCAACGTTTATTATTTATTTTAATACTAGAAAATGGGATTCTCTTAGAGAAGAGATTAAATCTAGACCAACGTATGACATTTCTAAATTCATAACTCACCCAGCATTAGAAAATATATATTCTGCTCTTTTTCATTGGGAAAGTATGTATCGGAATGGAGATATCACTTTGGACGAATGTATGTTTGGGTTGTATATGGAATACATAGAATTAACTAACGAAGGTAGTAATGATATGGAAGAATTCCAAGACAAAGCTGGAGGAATAGAATTGACATCGACAGATGCGGACAAGAAGATAGATCATGTTACAACCAAAGATCTGAAAGATATGATAGCGAATACTAACTGTCCTGAAGCTAAGAAAGACCTAGAAAAGGCATTAGCTTTGATGGAACAAGCGTTAGAAAAGAATAAATCGTTAAGTCAAAAGTTAACTGCCTTAATGTCCAAGTATCCAGATCAGGACGTGTTAGCACAGTTCGTCAAATATGACGATGTGTCTAAACTACTTAACGAAGACACAGATTTGGCTAGGACTTTACTGAATGACATTATAAAAAGTAATATCGATAATGACGTTATAGCTATCAGAATTTTACAACAACTAGAATATTGCTCTTATCCAGAAACTAAAGATATGGTGTTAGAGTGTTTCTCCAAAATATCCAAATACCATTTATACATATTTGATTTCTTTCCAGACTATTTCGAAGAAAAGAAATTGGACGCTTCGAAGGTACTAAAACGTATATTAGAAAATCCAGATTCTAGCATTACTAAAGCGTTTATATATGGTCCAGATAGGTCATCCGACAATTATGTAGAAGATAGAATTTACCTATTCGATAATAAAAGAGAAAATAGATTTAATATTTTGATGGGATATGAGTATATTGGTGAAGAAACGACTACAACTTATCATATGCGTCAAAATAGAAATAAACAAATACAAGGAACTGCATATGCAGAATTGGTGAAGGATGGTCCAGTATAGTTACAAATTATATTAATTAATATAATTAGAAATAATATTATAATCTAACGCAATCATACAAAATTAACCTATAAGTCTTAATAATTAAAATAAAATGGCTTCTTATATTCCAGTTAAAGGTACTTGTAATCATTGCAAGTTCGAACAATTAGAGATTCCTAGAGGAGGTCAATGGTTTAATGATAAATGGTTATGTAGTGACTGTATTGAATTACCATCCAAAGATACAGGAATTTACTTAACTTGTCGTTATTGTGGTAATCCAAATGATGAATGTACAACTAGTATATGTGATACGTGCGATGTTAAATCTAATTTGACTACCATGAAGATGAATGGAATCAAATCGGGATCACTATTAATAGAGAATCAGGACAAGATAATCAAAGCTCAAGAGAAACTGATAGAAGATTTAGAGAATAGACTTAAACTATCAGAAACTAAAGCTTCAGTTATTAGTTTCGAGTTGAAGATGCAAAAATTGAGACATGACGAGACTATCAACACAATGGCTCTGTTTATTCATATTCATACATCTGAACCAATTTATCTCCTAATTTTTTATCTCTATGCATGAGAATGTTGTCTCCTATGGTCACATTGAAGTTATACCTTTCGCCGGAACAATTAATAACTAGAATCATGGTTTGACTAGTATCTCCATTAGAACAAAAACTATATATTCCTTCCATTTTATATTCGATCATTCGATTTATTTGATCACTTGTAAATATAGTCACATGGTCTTTCCAAAATTCAAAATCCTCCTTTAAGAGATTGGAATCCATTTCATTCAACTGTTCATATTCGAAACTGAAAAAATGTCTCCAAAAATCATTCTCTCCTTTATCATAAGTTTCTATGTATCTGATCAATTCATCTTCTGACATTTCCAACACAGGTAACACTAGACAATATACATGTTCTTTTCCTACATCATAAGATTTTAAAGCTACACGTTCCAATAATTTAACTTGATTTTCAGTTATATTTCCTGCGATGGTAGAATATATACAACATTTCATTCGATCTTTAGTGATATTCTTAAGTCTAAATTTAATATTTGATAGAGACATTTTGGAATGAATATTTTAAGTAAAAAATGTTAAGTAACAGTCAATTTTACATTAGGTAAAAAGTATTCGTCAATGGTGAAATTGATAATTATTACATTTAGTTTTACTAATATAAAATAGATAATCTATACAATCGTATATTAGTAAAATGGTTTGGGTATTATTAATGGTCAGTGAGTGTATGGCACCTGACACAAATGTCCTAGATGTATTTCATCATAAAGATGATGCATTATTTGCCGCGCAAAAAGAAATGGACGAATGGATATACGACGGATGGAGTGTTCTCGAAGATGAAGATGATGTTAAGATTTGGACATCTCTAACTGCACCAAAAGGTGAAGGAATTTGGCTCAAATTAATACAAAAGGATCCTAAATAGAAAAATATTAATTAATATTTTTTTAGAATAGAGATTACATACCTTTATGTCTAAGGAAAGCTTCTCTCCATTCAGGTTCCAGTTCATATATTTCATATTCAATATCATCATCATCATTATCATAACTGTCACAATAATGATTATTTCTCAGTTCTTTCTCTCTAGATCTTAGATATTCCTCCAATCCATCCCAAATATCTTCTTTTTTCTCCTCCTTGTTATGTCCATCCTCCATTACTTTACCTACTTTGCTCTGTAGGCGTTCTATACAATCATTCACCTCTTCCTCAGTTAGAACCTCTCGTAGGTTCTTAACATCAGAATCCATCATCTCTTGTGTATAGTATCTAGCCATGACTGCTAACAGTTATTAGGAAATAACTTTGATTAAAAGACCAATTTCGATATATCACCTTTCCTTATGTCTAAGGAAATCTTCTCTCCATTCAGGTGTTAGATCATCAATTTCTTGTTCAATATCGAAGTAGTCATTATAATCATTATCATAACTGTCATAATGGTGACGATCTCTCAGCTCTTTCTCTCTAGATCTCAAATATTCGTCCCAACCTTCCCAAATATCTTCTTCTTTCTTCTTTTCTATTTTAGAAGAATCATTTTGTATTTTCTTCCCCACTTTGGCTTGTAAACGTGCAGCATGTTTCTCTAATTCTTCTTCTCCTAGAAATTGTCCAAGAAAAGCCAGATCATTGTCCATCATCTTTTGAGTATAATTATTAGCCATGACTTTATTATATGATTAATAATATTCTATATTAATTAATATAGACTTAGCTATCAATACCTAGAGTGTACAGGTCTTCTTCTTCTACATACCTTACAGTGTGAAGTAGTAAATCGTCCAGCGAATGCCCCCAAACGCCCCACTTACCATTTGTAGTTACTCTATTGAGTAATCCTGCATGTAATCCATTTTCTCTTAAATTCTTATTAGCATGTGTTTCTGGTATGATCTCAGTACTCTCGTCCTCTTCTGCATAAATCTCTTGATACTTCAAGACTATCACGCGAGCTAATTCTTTCCGTGTGAATACCTTTTGTCCATTGGTAGGAACAAGAGTAATAATATGTTTCTTTTCTAAAGGATATGAGAATACTACACGTATGTCTGGCTTGTTAATGACTATATCATCACCGCGCATTATATAGTCAATGTCGTTACTATCCTCAGTCAAGCCTATATAACAGCTAGGATCTTCATAAGATCCCCATTCGCCCGATTGAGCGTCCGGATCAATAACTTTAAATGTTATTATTTTAGCCATTATGATGTTATCGACTAAGTAGTTGAATTTAGACTAAACATATTTATTATATTATCAATTTTACAAGAAGTTATAATTAGCACATTAAAGATAAATGGATCTTAAATTGGCGCGAGCATGTGAAGGTAAGGCTCCTAGTCAAGGTGGCCTGTATCTATCAGAATTTAGACAGAAGTTGTCAGATATGTATCCAGAATATACAGATAAGATACAAAATATGAGAAGAACTGAATTAACACAATTCTGTAAAGACAATTCAGATATCAGTTCAGAAGTTAAAAGTGCTAAAGATAAATACTTCAAACCTAACTCTCCACTAAACGATGATCAAAAGAGAATCTGTAGGTGTATTATGCACGCTGCCAAACAATCGCCTAGATACAATCCATACGCTATATGCAGAGCGTCTACTAAAGTGGGTGGACAAATTAGTTGTAGTCAATACTTCGATTATGACAATATACCAGAACAGGAAGTAGAGAATTATGCTAAATTCAAGAATAAAAGTATTAGTGATCTATAATAATTATTATAGATAATACTATTTGTATATATATCCTCCACCACAAAAGGATCATTGGGTTCTTTCTTAGTGGATAGTTTCTTCTCCATAGCTTCAAACTTTTTCATTTCTGCATCTACAGATGTTTGTTCTTCCAATTTCGTTGTATTCACACCTTTTACTTGTTCTCCTTTATAATAAACAAAGCCTCTAGACCCTACAGGCCCTGTCGCACCACATGAATCGTATCGAGGCATTATTAACGTCTTATATTTTTACAATATGTTATCGATTTCAGAAATATCTCCATTAGTTAAAAATGGTAGATTTCAAAACACTAACTGATAAATTAGTAGAAGCTCGTATGGAAGCTAAACAGAGAAAATGTAATGATATGGTTAATATACTTTACACTTCAATTAAATCCGATCCTTTTATAAAAGAGGTCATCATTACTACAAACTCAAAAGAAGAAGCTGAATGTTTTAAAGATTATTTAGAGAAAGAAGGCCTTACGCTTAAAATAAATTCTCGTCTCGAGATCAGCAGGAAGGTCACTACTATAGAACTAACGGTGACTATACCTTTTACTAAAGAAGAAACATTATTATCCAAAGACAGCTCTAAAAATGAGTGAAATTATCATTTTTGGAAGGCCAGGTTGCCCGTATACTGAAGCTGCATTGAAGAAAGCGTCAGATCAAAATATTAACCATGTGTTCATTGAAGTGTCTAAATGTCCCGACGACAAAATGTGTAAACTGTTTAGAATGATGGCAGAGGACAAAGGACATTGTACTGTACCTTGTATATTCGAAGTAAAGTATATCGGAGGGTTTGATCAGTTCAGTAACAAATAAAATATTTTATTAATTAATAAAATAAGAATGGGAGCAAACGAATCCGCTTTGAGATCAGCTGCTACGCTGATAGTACTTGACAGACGAGGTTCTATGAACAAGACACAATTAGATTATATTGGTACTGAGGAATTTACAGCTTTTTTCAAGAAACATGGAGATAGTATAAGGAAAAGAACATGCGAAATATATGGTTTAGAAATGTACGACTTAATCGAATTAAATAGTGTTAATCGTGTTAGAACATTAGTAGATGAAGTTGAAAAGTATGAATGTAAAGAGTATAGAGCTCCTAGTTTGTATGTAGCTGTTCAGAGAATGATTGAAAGTGGTAATACGGCCTATGTAGAGTTTTTAGATAAATTGGTTGGTTATATAACATACGATTCTATTATTATGTCTATACTATCAGGTAATAGAAACTTATATAATAGATTGAAAGAACCAGTAGCTAGAATACCGGGTTCCTCTGGTTTACTGGATCCTCTTAGACAAGCTGAGAAGAGAGGTAAAGTTCTCACTCTTACAGATATGAATGCTGTAGAATTGGCTACTTCTTCTATGTTGGTGGCTCTATTATCGTTTGCTGCTTATCCAGAGTCTTCAGATAGAATGTATATTCTTAGAGATATACTAGAATATGTACAGCAAATTAACTTTTTGAGTAAACGAGATACGCACAACTACATCAACGATATGAGTGATTTTATGAGTGACGGTGGATTGTACTCATGGAGTCCTGCATTGATGGAAGATTTAAATACATACTTCAAAGTTCCACCTGTAGAAGCTACGAGACAGAAGGAGGTATATGAAAAATATATCAAAAGTTTGTTGGATAGATATCCTCGTATAGGAATTGTTGAGCAATTCTATAAATAGAAATATATTAATTAATATATTATAATTTACCTAAGGTTAACCTCCTTAATAGGAACAGTGTATTCGTATTTAGGTTCTACACCATTAAAGTAAGGTTCAATGACAGTATCTATCATACCGTTACCAATAATGTCTGATATCCATTTCGAACCCTTTTCACTCATATTCTTAAATTCAGGTTTAAAGTTAATTTCTATCAACACAACCTCACCATCCTTTCTGACCATAAAATCGCAACCGAACAACTCATACCCAGCCTTAGCTTCATCATAGTGTTTAAAATCTGGAGCCATTATTTTGGTTACATATGACAAAATGTTTATTAATTGCTTATTTATATTTTCAACCATATCAGGTTTGGGAAAATCTCTAGGATATAACAGTTCCTCGCCAGTCATGTGGGAATCATGTACTGACATATCAGAATACGTATTGTTAACAAAAGCTTTCTTAGCGATACCTATTCTACCATCTTTGAACATAAAAGTGCGAACCGTGTTATCTGTGACCAACGCTCCAAACAGTATTCCCAGATGAAATTTGCGACCATCCAGTAGCATAGGATCTTCTATATATCGAGAGATAATAGCACGATTATTCTTTTGAGAAGCGTCAAAAGACTCTCGAACAGCTTCTAACTCTGCTTGATTAGTAACCACGTGGATACCTTCACCACTTCTACCCTCTTCAGGCCGCCAGATCCACGTTCCTGTATCTTCAATGTCAACTTCAGATTCAGGTTCTACAACGTATGTCTCAGCTATTAACACTTCCGTCTGTGCATCGGACATTAATTTAACATGAAGATCGACTTTATTAGTCATTTCGCGAGCGTCAATTCTATACTTTAGATTGGCCCTAATATTATAAACTCTTTTGTCCCAAGAATAAAGTCCTTCAGTAGCTACTAGATCAGCGTAGCCAATCTCTAAAGCTTTGTCGAACGATACTTTATTCCACTCTTTCAGTCTATCTTCATAAACCGTATCTGACAAATCTTCGAACGCTGTTAAATATGATAGTACTCTATCTGTGTTTAGAGTAAAACCATATCTACTATACTTTTTATCATTAATGATAACAGTTTTAATACTTTCAAACCCTACTTTAGACAAGAACTTCTTAGCAGCTGAATTAGTGGTTAATGTGTCAGCGTAGACCATATCGACATCTGACCTAGATGCACCAAATTCTTCCAGTATAATAGATGTAGCAACGGGATCATATCCTTTCTTAGTTGAAAATCTATGAAAGAATATAGTCAAAAAGAATCCCTCGTCGTAGGTTACAGGATGTATTCCTATCAATCCTTCTAACCTAGCGTCTACTTGAACACCTCTCCAATAACCAGAGTCTGGATTGTTTAGGCTCTGGTTATTAATAAATTTAGATAGAACGTCCTTAGACCAAGGTTTACCTGTTCCTACATTTTTCATAGTGATAGGATCTTTAACTATTCGGGAGATCTCGTAGCTCATAGACGGAACTATCTTTTCTAGGGTAATATAGGGTGTACTTTTGCGCCATATCCACATAGGTTGAGGGTTTCCCAAACTTTTACCTTTCATTCTGCCATAACTTATAACACCCAAATAATTCATATCCTTCTTGCCTCCTACATAATTTATCATAGCCTGTATATATTTCTCATTCTTTGATTTTTGATTGATTACTAGAACTATATAACCTTGTTCGTTAAGTTTACTGATAGACTTATCTATAGCAGGTACCAGAAATCCCTTAAACCAATCATTTTGGGTCTTATATCTACTAGTAGATTGTGTTTTATCCTTCGAATATATCTCAAGATCAAAATATGGGGGCGATGTCATGACTAAATCGACATTTTCAATCCCCGAAAGATCTGCATCTTCAATAGGCGAATTGATAATATTATAATCATTAGCGTCTATGTCCAATTCTTCTTGGCTGCTGAAAAAGTCAATTATATCTTTATAACCTTGAACGTTATTAACATTGGGATCTACGCCTGTATATTTAATACCAGCAGCCATAGCCCCGATCATACGATCACCCCAACCTGCAGAGAAATCTAACATAGACCTAATATTGAACATATTAGCGATAGCTACTACTAGATTAGGTCTGAACGATGTTACCTCTTTGTTTAGTTGAAAAAGCGACTCTCTCAATGTGTGTGGTGTTATTTTATTATATTTATCAATCGCATTCTTAGCTACATTTTCTATATTTTCGCTATAATAATCCCAAGAAGACGTTTTTGTTCCTACAACAACAGATTGTAATCGACTATACTCGATGCTTGTAAACATATCTGATAGGATGTTAAACCAAAGATATTCTTCTTCCTTGTTGACAATAGCTTGTTGTAATACCTTATATTTAAGCTCTACAGGTTTCATATTTAAATTTCTGATCTCATAAGGAGTATCTTTGTTGAAATATCTCATGTTAGCCCTCCATTGATAAGCCTTTAATCTCTGAAACATTTTCACGATATCAACGTCTTCATAATACAAGCTCTTATACGGAAATGAAGATACATCTTTACTTTCCAAAAAGTCTTTCACGTTCTTGTAAGAATATAAATCCTTTCTATCATAATTGATGTCGAGTAGATTGTCTTTAATCTCGATATATCTCTTTTTCTTGTTTTTCTCTATATTACCCGGCAGACCCCATAATAATAACGCTTTGTTATTATTATAAACATACATCTCGATTTCTTCACTTCTAGCACTTCTAATGATCAGATCGACATAATAATTTTGGCGCTCAATCGACAGCATATTCTGTGTATCCATCCAATCCGTATAATTTTGTGGCAAAACGTTAAAAATTTGAGATACATACATTTCATCAGTGAAACTCTCTATTACTTGTGTAAAGATATTTCGAGGTATATCGATATTTTCCTTCCTTCCTAGACAAACTAAATATCTTTCGCCGTTCGCAGGTCTGCTAGACATAGGCTTAAACATGATAGTTTCGTCAAAAGCCAAAGATAATGCGTATATAATATCGTACATGTACTTAGTAACAGTATCGAATACCTTACATACGAAACTGCCACTCTCTTTAATACATGCAAACCCTAAATACAGCTCCACAGTTACAAGTCTTGACGATAAGAACTCTTGTCTACTAAAATCTTTACCTTCGACTTCAAAACCACCATCAGCTACTGATAAATTAACTCCACCTGAATTGTTCTCTAATATATAAAATTCAAATTCTTTCCAATTAGTATATAAATTACCTGTACCATCCCCACCGTCGAAAGGTGTAAAATCATATTTACTCAATTTGGTGCTCCAGTCTAGACCTTTGACATTCTTGAGTGTAATACCATAACCTGTAGAACTGGGATTTCTCCAAAATATATATTCACTAAAAGCTCCTGGACCGCCAGCGATATCGCAGAACGTGATAGGTGTTGTGTAATCGTCAGATTCCTCAGATTGAGGCGAGAATATATTAGGTAGAAATCCATTAAGATGATACACAGCGTCGATATTTGCCAGTTTTACACCAGCTCTAGACATAAAAATACTGTTACCAATACTTTCGAAAGGATTGACTGCTCTATTGATGCTAACGTCAATATTTTCTAGATTTTCCTTTAATTTCTGCAGTTCATCGTAACCTTCTACCATGGAAGGTGGAAATGAAGTAGGAGGTATCAGTTTAATATCTAATGTATCTTCGACATTATCAAAATTAGTAGCACGATATGCTTTAGGTTTAATAGCTTCGATATCTACCGTTCTCTTTTCGAAGCTATTTTTTACCAAACATAATTGTATACTAGGATCTTCCTGTAAAGCCATTTTTTACAAGAACCATTATATTTATTATATCGATTTTATTTTCAAAAGCACATCACATTCACGAAATAAATGTATGCGATATATTAGTTAATATATCTTTTTTTTTAGTTTTTAACAACCAGATACAAAGCTGATCTCTTTTAAATTTGTCCAGGTACATCTACCAAAACAGTCTAAAACTTCGCAAATGTTCTGATGCATTTTGATATTGTCAATTCTACTAGGTTAGTATTCGTTTTTAAATACATCTCCTCGTATCAAACACATATTTCCAATCTCTATCTTAACTGATTTAAACACTTCCACCTTTTGTAATACTAATTTGGCAGGTACTAACTCTAATCTTTTAGACTTTATTCTCTCAATCAATATTAAATTGCCTATCCTAACGTCTGTGAATATTTCACACCTGACATAAACTTTGTAATGTTCTACATTACTATAGAATATTTTTGGACAAAATCCTTCCACGCGTTGAGACACTGACAAAGAAGCTAATATGTCTAAGTCCATGCTTAAATTTAAATAAAACGCGAACTATTTAAAAGTCATTTTTATTGGCTAGTTTTAATATTATTTAATAATATCAAATGGATATAATTAATACTATGATCTCTATGAACGATGATAGTAAAATCGTTATAGGCAAGGATAAGACAGTAAATGTATTATATGACGAAGAAGGAAATAATATAAGCAAATTATATATACCTAATATTAATCATTTTCTTCAGAATCCTAAACTAGCTACTAGAAAAATATTAGAATGGTGGGAAATTAGGAGTTGGACACATATACACGATCCTACTTTCTTGAACGAAGAGGAATCAGATTGGGGACATGATACCGGCGAACCTCTACTAGGATTTGGCAAATGTGACAATAACAAAGTTTTTGACTGGGGTAAAAGTGTTAAACATAAATGGAAAGACGGGTTAATATTTAATTCTTTCTATTATCCTCAGAATGAATATACGTTATTGAAGATACTACATAACAAAACTAGTTCGGGTGTGATTGTCGATCATATTACAGATACATCTAAAACGTTATACTTATCTTTTAGAGAAATGACTAGTCCTTCAGAGGTCGGACAATGGTTCACTGGCATATTTAGATTAATGAATGTTTCCAAATGTCCATACACTTCGAACCTTCCTGAAAATATGAATGTAAATAAAGGTATATGGGATCATTCTTATACGGACTATAGAGGAGAAGGTAATATTAGACAACAACTACTTGATTTTATTAACGATGGATTTGATATTAATAGTTATGACGAAATAGTTTTGATAGGTATGAGTCTAGGAGCATGCATTGCACAATGTGTATGTTTGGACTTAATATGGAGAATAGACGATAATAAAATAACTATGATATTATTCGGGTCTCCTAGAGTATATACACCGTCAGTGGTAAACTATTTAAATAGTAGAGGAGTAATATGTTTGGGGATAGATATTGACTCATTTGACGATCCTTCAGGATTTCCGTGTCCACATACATCTTTCTTTATACAATGGAAACATCTAGGTATACCGATTCGGATGAATTCAGTTGTTCATACACAAATAGATGAAGTCGATCAAAATAATTGTATATATTATATAAGTAAAGAGAAGAAATGTAATAAAATACCATACAAACCTCTAGCATTGTTACAAGGAACTTATAATTTACATAGTAGATTACCATATTCTCTACACATATATTATGCTGCACGAAAATTTGATAAGCTTATAACTAGTGTAATATAAATGTTTAGCATAAATGTATGTATAGCATAAATGTAACTTATTAGTTAATAAGTTTCTCGTGTATTTACTTCTTCATCACATTTCGAATATGTTCAATACGTCTCACACATGATGGATGTTCATCAAATATGTAACGAATATTGAAGAGGAAACTAGACTTTAACATTTTCTGTATATTGACATCAGATGATTGAAGATAATAAATCAAACGATTACCATAGCCTTTCGTTGCAGCATAGGCGTCTGCTTCATATTCATGTCGTCGAGCTTTCAAATGAAATCCAAGATATACCAATCCGCAGTACATTAATGTTCTACAACCATAATTTCCTAAAACTGGAATATTATTAAATCTGGACAGAACATTGGTATATTCTAAAATGAATCCTGCCAAAGTAGTTAGCGTTACTGTTTTAGCATAATTCTTCCTCTGCTGTAAGTGGTTCAGTTTTACATGTCCAATCTCGTGAAGTATAATAGCTTTATTCACTTCTTTATCACCATACAACGCGTGAGCAATAGACATATTGAGATCTTTGGATGTAGATATCAAATTCTTCCAGGCAGGACAAGGTATCAGTTGTAAAGTGTTTACACATATCAATTTATCTGATACGCATGTCACTTCTGCAGCATCATTGGTGCCTTTAGGATGAACAACAGTTAACTCAGAATCATAGCTTTTGGCAAAACGATCATATTCTTCTAGATTATTTGAATATTCTTCTAATTCTTCCTGGATAAGAGAATATTCAGGAAAGGTTAGATATTTAAACCTATATCCAGGTTTAAAGTGTTCCTTCTCATCTTTCTTGAACACAGAAAGAATAAATCCAGCAATTATTCCGACTGAAACAGAGACTGACAACATTCTAGCTATATCCATGGTCGAAAGAATATATCAGACAGTCTAGATGGATAAATTTGAGTTAAAATGATTTTATATAAAAACTTTTTTAATGATCTGTTTGTATATTAATTAATATACAATTACATATTCCTCAACATCGTTTGATATACTTTTCTGGCGATATTAATATATGATAGGTCATAATCATATGAGGCTTTTAGATATTTTGCAATATAATCTTCATAGAGGTCATAATTAGACTGGCCTTTGTATTGTATAAAAGTATTGTCTAACGATAAACTATTCTTAAGCCAACTAGAAAAAAATTGAACATTTAACATGTTAGAGCTATAACTCATACCTTTAGATCTAAATGTATCTCTTTCATATTCATTATATGAATTCCAATTATCATCATCGTCAAAAATATTCAAAACATGTTTGATCTTATACTTCGCAAGCCAATCTATTAAACCTGAGGATACTTTTGTCAATATTTTTATTTTATGAGTCTCTGTATCGAACATACATAACTCTTCCGTTCTAATGTAAAGAGGTTGATACCCTCGATGCTCTAAAATTAGAAATAGCTTCATTTTTCTTATAATATTGACTGTTTTAACTCAAAATGTAAAGTATCTAAATCGATTTTAACTAATAGTGTCTTATGATTGAAATTGATTATATATTCAATCTATATCCAACCAAACTAAGCAAGTATAGCTACCATGGCTTCATCATCGTCTTCATTCGTTATGTCATTGGCTGCACTTGAGCAGTGCTATCACGAGGTATGTAATAAAATTGTAGCTCCATGTAAAACTCCTGTCGGTATTTCTTACCAGATGAACCTTGATAACATGGAAGCAAAGAAGACACTTTTCTCGAATAACGAGTTAGCCTTATCCTTGACAACAATGCCTATATCTTTAGGTATTCAGGTAACTTTTAATGCTAAATCTGAAGTTAATTGGACATGGCCGAAAACAATTTCTGCCAAGCCTGCTGACGAAAAGTCGTTTGTTTTTATGGGTTCTTCATATGTGTCTTTATTGAACGTCTTCGATCAAGAAGACGGCTTCGATTGTGTTTCTATTATAACACAAGATATTGTTGGAAAAAATTATCATACCAGAGTTTATTTAGCAAAGACGTTCCCCGTACAAAGAGATTATTGGAAATGTCTCAAGACAGATACAGAGAGAAGATCATTTCTGTATTTCACATTGAATAATGTTTTCAAACCCGAATATATGGATGCGAAAAAGGATAAGCTAGCAGAATGTTATTGTCCAAATCTCGACGAAGTTACAGACGATCATGATATGCCTGAATGGAAAAACTTAAGATTAAATAGAGACGTGAAAGTGTTGAAGGCTGGGCTGAAATCTTCTATCGAAATGAATCATGAAAGAGGTGTAGTAAGAGGAGACGCTGATATTAGAATTTTATGCACGACCGGTCCACTATCTTTCAAACAACCCACATATCATACAGTCGATTTCAGAAAGGAGGAATCTTTCATCGTGATAGTAGAAAGATATGATGGAAAAATATCTACTTTTCTAACTATCGCTTGGATTCAGAACAAGTAAACAGAACAAGTAAACAGAACAAGTAAACAGAACAAGTAAACAGGATTAGTAAACAGGATTAGTAAACAGGATTAGTAAACAGAACTAGTAAACAGAACTAGTAAACAAATTTTAAAAAAATATTAATTAATATTTTTTCAAGCTACATATGGAAAACTATCATCGTTTTCCATTTTCTCTTCTAATATTTCTTTCCATTCTGGTTTGTATAAATTTTTAT
>Ga0105053_10007579_pt1 | contig 14460 bp, 9 predicted proteins | sample BON01_FD_78093 | JGI IMG/M metagenome (GOLD analysis project Ga0105053, IMG submission 78093) | Freshwater microbial communities from Lake Bonney liftoff mats and glacier meltwater in Antarctica - BON-01 | ecosystem: Environmental > Aquatic > Freshwater > Ice > Glacier meltwater | place: Lake...
GGGGGGGGGGGTGGTGGTGGGGGGGGGGGGTGGGGGGGGGGGGGGGGGGGGGGGGGGGGGGGGGGGGGGGGGGGGGGGGGGGGGGGGGGGGGGGAGCGACCAGAAGTGGTCGGCTGGACAAGCGCCCGTCTCGCCGAGACGACGCCGCGCGGAGGAAAAAGACACAATGAAAGGCAAGAGATCGAGGAGATTGCACAAGAGGTGGGCTGTCAATAACCACCCAGGAATGAAGGGGAGGGCGTTTCTACGTGTACGTACGCAAGCTGCACAGGCAGCTCGAGAAGGGGGCGTTGGAGAGCGGGGGGGGGGGGGGGGGGGGGGGGGGTTTTTTTTTGCGAAGGGGGGGGGAAAAACACCGGGCCAAAAAAAACGCCCCCGCGCCCCCCGGACCCCCACCCCCGTAGGCGCCAAAGCCGCCGCCCATCACGCCGCCGCCGCCCATACCGCCGCCGCCGCCGCCGCCGCCGCCGCTGTGCCCGGCCGCCGCCGCTGCCCGCCCGGCAAAGGCGGCCGTGTGCTTGTCGGCCGTCTCGCCGAACGCCGCGACCGCGCGGGTCAGCTCGGACAGCAGCACGGCGGACAGGCCGTCGCCGTGCTCGCGCAGGGCCGCCGAGCGCAGGGCGGACGTGTCGAGGGCGGGCAGGGCGGCGGCGACGGCCGCCGCGCGGCGCGCGAGCGCGTGGGGGAAGGGCGGCCGCTCTGCTTGGCCCCCCCCGCCCCCTCCCTCGCCGCCCGCTGACGCCTCCTCCGCCTGCTCGGCCAGGGGCAGCAGGCAGTCGCGCAGGGCCTCCACCTTGCTGCCCAGCATGCGCACGGCCGCGAGCGTCGCCGTCAGGTGGGCCGACAGCTCGGCCGCGCCCGCGCCGAGGCCGTCGCCGCCGGCGCCGGGCCCCGAGGCCACCGCTGCCGCGCCGCCGGCCCCCCGGGCGCCCCCCCTCGCCCCGAGCTCCACCCTCGCCGCGCCGGCGCCGACGGGGCCCATGCCGGGGAGAAGCTTGGACACCTGATCCATGCTGATGCGCTCGGCGTCGCTGGTGGCGACGGCGTACGAGGCTTTGACGAAGCGGAGGGAGGCGGCCGCCGGCGCAGGGGCGGCGGCGGCCGCGGCGGCCATGGCGGCGGCGGCCGTCTCCCTGTCGCCGTCCCCGTCTGGCGATGCCGCCGACGCTGCGGGCGGCGGCGCGGCCGCCGCCGCCGCCTGGCCCTCGCCGCTGTGCAGCTCCGACTCGAGCATGACGACGGGCAGGTCCGTGGCGACGGCCGCGTTGACGGTCGGGTCCATCAGGAGCAGGCACGACGGCGCGGCAACGGACGACTCGGCCGCGCCGCCGGCCGCGCTGGCGCTGGCGGCGTTGGCGTTGGCGGCCGCGTTGGCGTTGGCGGGCGCCGCGGCGGCCAGGCCCTCGGCCGCAAACATGGCCTGCATGGCGAGGTGGCGGGCGGTGGGGCGCGGGCCCACGGCCGTGCTGTACCATCCGACGACGTCGAGCGCCGGGAACACCTGCTTGTCTGTACGTTTTTTGGATTCGGGTTTTGAGTTTTGGAGAGAGGAGAGGGGACGAGGGGGCGGCGCGTCGTTTTTGCGTTTTTGCGTTTTTGCGTTTTGTGAGTTGGGGGGGGGGCGGGGGGGAGGAGTAGAGCGGTGTGAGACACGGGCGCCCGAAAGCAGCGGCAAAACGAGAGTGGGGTCGACCCAGGCGTACCGCCCCCCTCCAAGGCAAGCAACAAGCGAAACGGGAAGACAAAAGAAAAGAAAAGAAGAAAAAACCGGACTCAACACTGCTCCTGCTTGAGCGCGAGGAAGGCGCGGTCGACGCGCACGCCGCCGCCGGCCGACTGCGTCGCCGCCGCGCTGCCTCCCGCGCTGCCGCCGCCGCCGCCGCCGCCGGCAGAGGCGCCCGCCCCCCATCCCGCTCCCCCCCCCACGCCAACCACCGCGTACAGCATCTCGAACGAGTTGGCCACCTCGACCACGCGTCCCGACTGCGACCCGAGCAGGCACCCGACAACGACCGCCGGCGGCGAGGCGGCAGCGGCCTGCGCACGCGCCTGGCGGGCGGCGGCGGCGGCGGCGGCGGTCTCGTCCTCCTCGCCCGGGGGGGCGCCCGTGGCGGCGGCCTCGTCGGCGCAGGCGCGGGCGTGGTGGTCGCTGATGTTGATGAGGACGAGCTGTCGTTTTTGGTTTGGTGTTTAGGGGCGTTTGGGGCGTCGGCCGAGCGAGGCGAGAGGGTGAGCGCGCGGCGGGCGGGCGGCAGAGGTTCGCGTCGTCGTCGTCGTCGTCGCTTTTGCCGCGTCTTCGTCGTCGAAAGCTGCTTTTGCCTGCTCACCGGGTGCAGCCGGAACTCGAGCCCGGACGCGCTCGCCGGGAGCAGCGGCTCCGCCTCGGCGGCGGCGCTCATGGCGCTTGGCTCGCGCTCGAGAACTGAAGAACGGAGAATGGCGTTTCGACGAGATTTTGCGGTTTTTGCGGTGTGGTGCTGTTTGTGCTTGATCGATGGCGTTGATACGGGGGCGATGCGGTGATGATGACGTCTATATGTACGCGTCGGTTTGAGTGCGACCAGAGAGGAGACAGAGGAGGGCGCATCACAAGAGCATCCTTGCTTGCGGGCTCCCTTCAAATGGCACCCGCCACTGTCCTAACGACCCCCAAATGATTCTTCCCACGAGCCCACAACTTGTCGACGACCAATCCCTGCTACCCTCGGACACCCAAGCGCGACCCTGATCTCGATTCAGATTGCCTAGATCGATCGCGATTGCACTGTTCAGGGAAGCTTCCCCCACCCGCGAGAGGCCTTATGCTCGCCCCCACGACGGCACCAGCAGCAGGCAGCGCTGCGGCCGCGAGCAGCAGCAGCAGCTGCAGCCGCAGCAGCGTCAGCAACAGCATCATGTCGATCCGCCGCGCGCACCATTGCCTGCTCCGACGGCTGCGCGCCGCCCGCCCCTCGTTGGCGTCGCCGGCGTCGCGCGGCCGCTCGTCGTCGTCGGTCGCCGCCGCCGCCGCCGCTGCCGCCGCCCCCAGCCCATTCGCGCCGGCCGAGCCCCTGCCCAACAGCCACCCCCCTTTACCGCCCGGCACCCGCGTGACCATCCCCACCCCCGACGACTGGCACCTCCACCTCCGCGACGGCGCCGCCATGGCCGCCGTCGCGCCCCACACCGCCCTCCACTTCCGCCGCGCCCTGATCATGCCAAACCTGTCGCCGCAGCCAGTCACGACCGTGGCCGCCGCCCGCGCCTACCGCGGCCGCATCCTGGCCGCGCTCGCGACGGCAGCCGACGCGGCCGAGCGCGCGGCGGCGCGCGGCGACCCGGGCGCCGACCCGACGGCCGCGGCGCGCCTGCGGGCGTTCGAGCCGCTCATGACGCTGTACCTGACGGACGCGACGCCCGTGTCGGAGGTTGAGGCGGCGGCGGCGGCGGAGGCGGAGCCGCTCGGCGGCGGAGGCGGAGGCGCGGGCGGCGGCGGCGGCGGCGGGACTGGCGGCGCCGCCTCCCTCCGCCCGGCCCGCCCGCTGATCGCCGCCTTCAAGCTCTACCCGGCGGGCGCCACCACCAACTCGTCCCAGGGCGTTACGGGCGACCTCTCGCGCGCCCTCCCGGCCATGCGCGCCATGGCCGACTGCGGCCTGCCCCTCTGCGTGCACGGAGAGGTTACCAGGGCCGAGGTCGACGTGTTTGATCGCGAGGCGGCTTTCTTGCGCGAGCGCCTAGCGCCTTTGCTGGATAGCGTGCCGTCGCTGCGCGTGGTGCTGGAGCACATCACGACGGCCGAGGCGGCAGCGTTCGTGCTCGACAGAAAGGATGACGGCGGGGGGGTGGCGGCCTCCGTGACGCCGCAGCACGTGCTGCTCAACCGCAACGCGCTGCTGGTCGGGGGGGTGCGGCCGCACGCGTTTTGCCTTCCGATCCTCAAGCGCGAGCGGCACCGGGCGGCGGTGCTGGCGGCGGCGACGCTGCCCGCGGCCGAGGGCGGCGACCGCTTCTTCCTGGGCACCGACTCTGCGCCCCACCCGCGCGGCGCCAAGGAGACGGCGTGCGGGTGCGCGGGCGTCTACTCGGCTCCCGCGGCCCTCGCGCTGTACGCGGCGGCGTTCGAGCAGCGCGGCGCCTTGGCCGACGGCCGATTTGCCGCCTTCGCTGGCCGCAACGGCGCCGCGTTTTACGGACGGGAGGCAAACGGGGGGACGGTGACGCTCGTGAGGAGAAAAGGGGAAGGGGACGGGTGGCGCGTGCCGGACAGCTACGCGCTCGGGGGCGACGACGTTGTGGTGCCGATGTGGGCGGGGCAGGAGCTGGCGTGGCGTGTCGAGGTCGACGACTAGAACGATCGATGGGGGGGCCTCTTGTTTTTCTCCTCAAATCGGGAGGGCCTCTTGTTTCTCTCCTCAAATCGGGAGGGCCTCTTGTTTTTCTCCTCAAATCGGGAGAGCGCGGGGGGGGGGGGCGAAGACCCCGACCGACCGGCGGCGACGATCGCCATTCATTTCGCGTGTTGTTGTGAACGATCGATCAACCTCTCTTATTCATGTTGTTGCAGCAACGCCGCCGAATGCTTTACATAACGCACGAGCTGCCCTAGGAACCCTCAGGGCGCGTCCAGGCGCGTCGGCCGCCGGACCGCCCGCTTGCCCGTGTCGCGCTGGCGGGGCGAAGGCAGCGGGGGCGAAGGCCGCGGCGGCGCTTGCGGCGGCAGGGGCGGCAGCGGCGCCGGCGAGCGCGCTTGCCCCTCCCCCGCCTCTTGCCCCCCGGGCTCGAGCTTGGGCTTGTTCTTGGCCCCCGGCGGCCGCCCCGGGCCCCGCTTGGGCCCGGGCGGCGGCGCGGCGGGCGGCAGCGGCTGCGCCCGCTGCGTCGGGAGCCGTTTGTCGGCGTTTGCCTTTCGGCCGCGCTTCTTGCCGCCGCCCGTCGCGGCGGCGGCGGCCGATCGGCGCTCGATCGCCGAGAGGCGCGCGCGCAGCAGCGACAGAGCGGCCTCCGAGGCGTTGGGGGCCACGAGCGCGAGCAGTGCGGACGGGTCGGCCGATTCCTGCGGGCGCGGCGGCGGCGACCCGCCCGCCGCGCCCGCCGGCAGCAGCAGCGGCAGCGGCAGCAACGGCTTGGGCTTGTTCTTGGCGCCGGGCGGTCGGCCAGGGCCGCGCACCCCGGGCGGCTTGGGCGCTTTGTCCGCCTCGTTCTTGGACCCGGGCGGGCGACCGGGGCCTCGGCGCACGGCGACGGCGTCGCCGCCACCGGCGTCGCTGTCGGCCCCGAGCACTGCCGCCGCCGCCTGCCCTCCGCCTCCTCCTCCCGCCCCACCGTGGAGCTGCCACGCGCCGTACCCCGGGAACGCGCGCTCGAAGGAGGCATCGGCGCGCCGGGCGATCGAGGCGAGGGACCAAGCGGCCGTGCCCGCGGCGCCCGCGCCCCGGCGCCGCGCCGCTGCCGCCGCCGCCGCCGCCGCCGCCGCCGCCTGCTGCGCAAACACGAGGAACCGCATGCGCTCCTCGAGGCGCGACCAGGCCGCGGTCGAGTCGAGAGCGGGCGCGAGCAGCGCCGCCAGCGGTTGCGCGCGGGCGGCGGGGAGCAGGAGGGCGAGCGGACCCGGCGGCGGCGCCGCCGCCGCCGCCGCCTTGACTCCGCGAACCGGCGCTGCCGCCGCCGCCGCCGCCGCCGCCGCCGCCGCCGCCGCCGCCCGCGCCGACAGCGCCAGCCAGCGGTCGAGCCGCGCGAGGCGCGCACCCACCGCGTCTGGCTCGCGCGACAACAGCTGCGGACAGCGACGCAGCAGGGCGCGCGCGACCGCCTCGGCGCCCTCGGACGGCGCCGCAGGGAGCAGATGGGAGCGGGAGGCGGCGGGGGCGGCCCTTTCTGCTGCTGCGGCGGCGTCGTCGTCGCCCTTGTCGCCGCCGTCGTCGACGTCTTCGTCGTCGTCCCCGCCTTCTTGCTTGTAGGCGCCGGCCGGCTGACCCGCGCGACGCACCAGCAGAGCAAACAGGGGCTGCGGGTCGTCGTCGTCCTGGGCGTCATCGCCCGCGCCACCGCCAGCCGCCGCCGCCGCCGCCGCCGCGGCCGCCGCGGCCCGCTGCGTCGCGGGCGCGAGCGCCGCCGCCAGCGCCCGCAGCGACCCCTCGAGCCGCGCGGACGCGACCGTCAGCAGAAAGGGGTGGCGCCGCACGGCCAGGTCACCGAGCGCGCGACAAGAGGCGGCGGCGGCGGCGGCGGCCGCAGATGCGTCGCCGCTCTTGCCGCCGCCGTCCTCGCCGCCCCCGCTGCCGCCGCCGCTGCCGCCGCTTGCCGCCCCCTCCCGCTCCCCCTCCTCCTCTCCCACGACCCCGCCCCGGTCCCCTCCCGCGGCCGCCGGCCCGCCCACCCGCCCCAGCAGCACCCACGCCAGCAGCCGCAGCTTGGCGCGCGTGGCGTCGGGCCGCCGCGCCCCGATGTGCGGCGCGCGGTCGAGCGCCCGCAGCGCCTCCTGGCGCGAGGGCAGGTACCGCGGCGCCAGCGCGGCCGCGTTGCCCTCGACGCGCGCGGCTACTCCCGGCGGAGAGTGCTCCAGGAAATGGGGAAAGCGGCGCAGCCACGACTCGGGGCCGCTCAGCCCCGGGGGGCCGCAGGCGCCGCCGCCGCTGTCGCCGCCGCTGCCGCCCTCTGCGCCTCCGGCGGCTCCAGCCGCCTGCCCACCTCCTGCCGCCGCCGACGCCGACGGCTGCCTGCCCGAAGCCGCCGCCGCCGCCCCGCCGCCCTCGTCGCCGCCGCCGCCGTCAACGCCGCCGCCGAAAAAGGGCGCCACCGCCGCCACAAAGTCGCGCACGCGCCGCGCGACCGAGGGCGCGTGCGGCGCGCCGCGCCTGGCCGGCTGCGAGGCGCAGTAGCGCAGCAGGGCGGCCGCGGTCTCGGGGTCGCGCAGGCCGCCGCCGCCCGAGGCGGCGGGCGCGAGGAGCAGCGCGTGCAGGCGCCGGGCGTCGGGCCCCGAGGCGTCAAAGCGCCGCCTGTCAGGCGGCGCTCCGCCCGCCGCCGCCGCCGCCGCCTGCGCCGCCTGCCCCTCGGGCGCCTCCGCCGGGCGGCGGAAGAGGCCCTCTCCGCGTGGCAGGCGCGGGGCGCCCGAGCCGGGGACGGGGACGCGCGGCTTCTCGTTGACCGCCGCGGCGCCGCCCTCCTCCAGTTTTACCGTTTTGGGCAGGCGGGCGCGGGCGGCCTGCCCGCCGCTGCCGCCGCCGTCGCTCTTGCCGCCGCCGCCGCCGGCAGCCAGCGCCGCCTCGGCCGCCTCTGCCTTTCTGCGGCGCGAGGCGGCCCCCGGCTTCGGCCCTGGCTTCTTGCGCTCTTTCTGCAGCGGCGGCGGCTCCGAGGCTCGGCGGCCTCCAGCACATGGTTCTGATGCTGCTGCCGGCTCGGTGGCCGCCGCGGCGCCGCCCCGCTCCTCCTCTCCCCCCCCGCCGCCGCCGCCGCTGTCTGCCGTGTCGCTGTCGCTGTCGCTGCCGCCGCCGGTGCTGCCGCCGCCGCTGCTGTCGCTGTCGCTGCTGTTGCCGCCGCCTTTCCGGTCACCCTTTTCGAGCCGCTCCGCCTCAAAGAAGCGGTCTAGCTCGTCCGGGTCGACCAGGTCGTCCTGGCGCTGGACGGGCTTTGGGGCGCGGCGGCTGCGCCGCACGCCGCCCGCGGCCGGCTCGTCGTCGTCGTCGTCGCCGCCGCCGTTGCCGCCGCCGTCGCCCCGTCGGCCCTTGCCGCCCTTGTTCTTGTTGCGCTTCTTGCTGCCGCGGCCGCGTGCCTCGCCGTCGCTGGCATCGCTCGTGCTCATGCTCTCGAACTCGTCCTCGTCGTCGTTGCTGCCGCCGTCCGTGTCGCACGCGATCGGCGCGTCGTCGCCAACGAATCGGACGCCGCGCCCCCGGCCGCCGCCGCCGCCGCCGCCGCCACCCCCGCCCCCGCCGCGCTGGCGCCCCCGCCCGCCCCCTTCCTGCCGCCCGCCGCGGGGACCGCCGCCAGCACCGCCGCCGTTGTCGCTACTCCAAAAGCCCGCGCCGCCGCGGCCTTCCTCGTCCTCGTCCTCGTCGCCGTCGTCGCCGTGGCCGTCGTCGGCGCGACACGGCTGCTGCTGCCGCCGCCGGCCGTCGTGCGGCGGCGACGCGGCCGCGAGGCGCGGCCCGCGCAGCATCAGCGGGCGCGGCGCCAACCCGGCGGCGGCCTCATCCTCGTCCGCCACCTCGACCCACTCGCCCACGACGCGGTGCACGCCGGAGAGGATCGGGATGGCTGGGGGGTCAACTTTCTTTGCGCGCTTGCTGTTCTTGTTGCCGGCGGCGGCGGCGGCGGCGGCGGTGCGCGGGCTGCTGGCTGCCGGCGGGTCCTGCTGCTGCTGCTGCTGCTGCTGCTCCTCACGGTCGCGCTTGACCGGGGACGGGGACGGCGGCGGCGCCGCCGCCGCCGCCGCCGCCAGGGGCACGGCGGGCGCGGCCGTGAGCCCCTGGTCGCGGCACGCCCACATCATCGACAGCAGCGCGCCGGCGTCGCCGTCGTTTCCGGGCGCGGCGGCGGCGGCGGCGGCGCCATCGGCCGTCGGCGGCGCAGGTGGCGGCGCGGCGGTCGTGGTGGCCATGGTCGCCGCTCCCGCCTTGGCCCGCGCGCCTCGCCGGTGCATTTGCGATGAGGTTTTGCTCGTCTCGAGTGTGCGCGCCGCGGGGGTCTCGTCAACGGCCGGGGGGATTGCTCACAAGTGTCGCGTTTCGCTTTGTTCGAAGGAGGGGGGAGAGGAAAGTGGGCGGCGCGGCCTCTCAACGGCAACGGGATGGTCGCGCGGTTCAACTCGGAAGTAATCAATGTATGCGCCCCAGATGCGCGCGCTCGCTTTGGTCGCGTCGGTGTGTGGGGTGGGGCGACGCGGAAACCGAGGAGGCGCGCGGCAAACGGTGGCGGTGGCGGCGACGTGCCGACTTTTCCGACGGCGGTCCTTCACTGAAGCGGCCCCACTGTTGCACGCATCGCGCGCGAGCCGACCACATGAGCGCACGATCAAACCTCGACGCTGCAAGCAGACGGCGCGATTGTTCCCACTTTCCTGCCGGGGAGTTCCGGATCCTGTGTTGAACACGCCTCCGCGTCTTCCTTGGAATCCAACGCAGCCTCCCGACGTCGTGCCGCCATGTCAATGCGCGTGCGCTCGTCTGGCGTGGGCCCCCGGGCCTCGTCCTCGGCGACAGGCGCGGCCGGATCACTCCTCCAAAAGCGGAGGAGAGGACGGCACCATGTGCTGGTGCCCGCCGTGCGCCACCACCACCAGCAGCAGCGGCAGCAGCAGCAGCAGCGATTGTCCTCGAGGTTCCCAGCGGTCGCCGCGGTAGCACTGCCAGCAGCAGCAGCATCGGCACCATCGGCAACAACAACAACAACAGCCCGCGGCTCCCGCCGCCGAGTCGCCGCGCTCGCGTCGTCCCGCGGGGCCAACGCGCCGCCGCCGCCGCTCGAGCCCGAGCTCGTGCTCGCGCAGGCGCTGTTGCAGGGCCTCGAGACCGGCGCGCTCGCCGTGATCGCGGCCGTGCAGGCGCTGGTGCTGCTCAAGGCGCTCGCGGAACGTTCGGAGGAGCCGACGCGGCAGCAAAAGCCGGGCGGCGAGAGCCAGACCGCAGGGCGGCGGAGAGGCAGCGGCCGCAGCGGCCGCAGCGGCGGCGGCGGCGGCCCGTTTGACGGCGGCTCGGGGCAAGTGCTGCCCTCCGAGGCGCGGCGCGAGGCGGGGGGCGCGGCGGCGGCAGCGGCGGTTGCGGCGAGTGCTTCTTCGCCCTTCTTGTCCACCGCGACCACCACCACGCGCGGCGTGATCGTGGCCGTGCTGCAGGACCCGCGTGGCGCCGCGGCGGCGCTCGCGCGCGGCGTCCCGGACGGCGCGGCCGCCGCCGCCCTCCAGTGGCAGCCGGCCGCCGTCGCGGTCGCGCTGCTGGCCGGGGCGGCCTCGAGGCGCCTGATGCTCGGCGGCGGCGGCGGCGCGGGAGCGACCACGAGCGGGGACGGCGGCGACCCCAGCGCCCCCTACGCCTCCTCCTCCCGCCTGTCCCCCCGCCTGGCCGCCGCCGCCGCCGCCGCCGCCGCCGCCCGGCTGCCCGCCCGGCTCGAGGCGCTCGAAACGCGGCAGCGCGAGCAGGGCGCCGCGCTCTCGCTCGCGTCCCGCGGGCTGGACAAGCTGTCGGCGCGCGCCCGAGCAGCGATGGGCGACGGGCGGCAGGAGACGCGCGAGCTCGCCGCCGCGTCCGACCTGCACGCGGCCGCGCTCGACGCGCTGGCGGCAGAGGTGGCGGCGCTCGCCCGGCGCGCGGACGGCGCGCAGGAACTGCTCGCGGCGCTGCAGGGCGTGGCGGCGCGGCAGTTCGAGGTGACGGCGCGCGCGGTCGCGGGCGCGCGCGACGCGGCCGAGAGGGCGGAGCGGGCGGCGGCCGAGGGCGGGCGGCGGCCGCCCCCGCCGCCGGCTGGGGGCAACGGGGCGGGCAACAAGGTTGTGGCGGCGGGCAGGTCGGTCGACGCCGACCCGTGGCGATCTTAGAAACAGTCGTATGCGATGTGAACAGAGTAGAGACGGCTGGATTCCCTGAGGGAGGTTTACAAAGCGTCGTCGGAAAATCGCACGTCCGTCCCCCCCCCCGCTCGTTTTTCTCGTTTTCTCCTCTCGGCGTCCGTCCGCTGCGCTTTTCCTCGGCCAAATTTACTTGGCCGCCGCCGCGCGCACGCGCTGCGCCTTGGCAATGGCCGACAGCTTGGCCAGCGCCGCCCGCTTCAGGTCTGGCCGGTAGCCCCCGACCATCTTGCCCAGGCCGCGCAGCTGCCGGCTCGCCGGCTTCTTGCTGGCACCCGACGCGAGGTGCGCGATGGGCTTGCTGCTCTGCTTGGGCCGCTTGGTCGTCACAGCAATGGCGCCGCCCTCGGCCTCGGCGATGCCGACGGCGCGGTCGTTGGCGATGCCGCTGGCGCTGAACGAGTGGCGGGCGGTCAGGTTGAGGGGCTCGGCGGAGAAGATTGTGTGGTTAACGCTGTGGCGCACAAAGGCGTTGTTGCCCTGTTGTTTTGGGTTGTTTGGGTCGGTGTTGTGTTGTGTTCGTGTTTCGAGTGGGAGAGAGCGCGGGTGAGCGAGAGGGGGCGACCGGCGGCGCGGCGATCGGCGGCGGCGCGCGACGAGGAGACCGCTTGTTGTTGTTTGGCTGCTTGCGAATCTTGACTGCCGGGGGTCATCGATCGGCGTGATTCCGGATTCGTCCGGATCAGCACGCACGACCGCAGCTGCTGCGGCGAAGAGGGTCGAGCGCGCGAGAGGATGAAAACGAGGGTGACGGCGTGCAACAGCCCTCTTCCTCCTCCTGCTTTGGGTTGTCTGTGCCGCACCACACAGCACCGATGCAGGGGCGACCGATCGAGACGATCGTGCTGTCCGCGTCGAGCGCAAGTACATCCGCAGACTTGACGCGGTAAAGGGGGCGCGCGCGCGAGAGAGACTTGCTGCTGCTGCTCTCTCTTCGGCCTTTGTTTTTTCGCTCTGCGGCCGCCGAAGCGGGCGTCCCCTTGGTCGCACCTTGATCAGCTGCCACACCATGGCGGGGGGAGCGGTCGCCATCTCGATACGATGTTTCGGAAAACAAAGTTGAGAAGGATGGAGAATGGAAGAGGATATGGCACTGTGCCCCAGGTCGCCGCAGCTTTTGGCAGGCCGCCGTCCGCGACCACGCCGCCGGTGTTGGCCGCCGCGCCTTGACGGCGGCGGCTCCTTTCCCCCCGCACAAACACACGCCTTAGTTTTCAGCCATCGCCCAGCGGCGCGCGCAGCAGGAACGCGGTCGCCGCTTACAGTAGATGCGAGCGTTGGGGCGCCGGCGGCAGTAACGCCACGGCCGCGCCCCGTGCCGCCGCGGCCACCGTTGCCGCCGCCGCCTCTGCCGCCCGCTGCGCCGCCGACGCCGCATGCGCGCAGGTTTGGGTCGTCAAAAGCGGATGATCCAGGCCCTCCTTGCCGAGTCGAGGCGTCGAGCGCAGGGGGCGGCCTTGCAGTGCACTCCCGGTCCAGTTTGAGGCCGGGGGGAGGCGGGTGGTGGTGGTGGTTGCGGGGGCGGGCGGCGCGCGCGTGCCGGCGCTGGCGTCTTGAAGCTTGTTCCTCCTGCCCTCAAAACTCCGACACGCCCCTCCACAACACCCCCACAACTCAATCCACGGAACGACACTCATCAACTCCACCTCGCCAATCACACCAACATCCAAGCTCCACTGCCGCGCACCAACGCCCCCCACGCCCCCCAAACAGCAATTAAAAAAAACTGACGAGGATGCTCTCTTCCGACATGAACCCACCCCCGTTTAAGCGCCCTTCTCCCGGCGCGGACGGCGCCAGCGTCATGATCGGCTCCGACTTCTGGACGCGCCCAAGCCGCGACTCGCTCGACTCGGCGGACAGCCGCCGCGGGTCGCTGGACGGCGCGGGCCACGGCGCCTCGTCGCCCGCTGGGGGCGCCGGCACCGGCGGCGCCTCGTCACCTTCGGCCCAGCAGCAGCAACAGCAGCAGCAGCAGCATCAGCAGCAGCAGCAGCAGCGCCAGCGCGGCCGCTTCTGGGGCATCGCCCCCGTCGACTGCACGGCGGCGCCGTTCTCGGCGTGAGGGTGTGCGGGTCTCTCTCTTTTCTTTCGTTTTTGTTGGCTCATGCATGCCCCGCCCCGCCGTCCTCGTCGGCGCCCGCCTCCACCACCTCGTCCTGTTTGCGGCGGCGGCGGCCGCCGCCGCCGTCTTTTCTTCGCATGTTCGCACACCAGCAAGGTCAGCCGCCCCTTGTGACGCTCGACCCAAAGCAATCATCCTTCTTTCGGACACCCTCCATTCACAATCGCGCGAACGCCAACGCCGCCGCCTCGTTGTCGCCGCCGCTCATTCCCTCTCGCCCCTCGCGCCGTTTCCTCTCTTCCCCCGCCGCCGCACGACCCACCCTTTCTTTTTGCTCTCGCGTGACACCTTGCGAAACCAACTCGCACGACACCAACCTCGACCACGCCAACCGTGTAAAACAATGCTCCACACCACACACAACAGCCACCCGCCGGCAACCAACCAGCCCCGCGTCGGCTCGACATGCCGGCTCCCCCATCGCTTCGCCGCCGCCACCGCCGCCGCCATTCAAAACATCTCGAGCGTCAACACAGAGCACAGACATCCCCCGCACACGAAGCAACTCCTGACTCGTCGACATCAGAGCACCCTCCTCTCTCCATCCTCGCAATCAACGTTACGAAACGAAACAACCCGGCGTTCACAAAAAAGAGAAGCAAACCGAAGCCCCTCTCCTCCTCCTTCTCCTTCCTTTTCTCGCGCCGGCCCAGCTCAGAAGGAAAGCGGGGGCACCATGGCGAGCAAGCGGTGAGGCATCGGTTCGCGGACCGCCGAGGCGCGGCCCCAAAGGACCCTTGCATGCAAGGGGCGTCTGTCTGGGGCTCCCCTCTCTCTCTGTTTTTTTTTTTTTGGCTCTAGTTCGGGTTCAAGGCGCGCGCGCCGTCCGCCCCCTGCGCGGTTTCTCATCGATGTCGCGGCGTCGCGACGATCTAGGTCGATGGCTTGGATCCCACTTGGCACCTTTTGCGGGGCATGCGGAGACGCGCGGGCCTGCAGCAAGCGCTCGACCCGGAGTTTTCTTCCTCTTGCGCCTTTCTCTTCTTGGGGCCGCGCGTCCCTCTCTCGCGCTCTGCTCTCTTGCTCTCGCGCGCCGGCAACCACCGCGCGCCCCACGCCCGAGAGACCGGCGAGACCCGGGCGCGGCGTGATAGCCCGGACGCGGCGCGATCGAGCCCGCCATCGAGGAAACAAAAAGAGGACGGCGCCGGCACGGGGCGCGGGACGCGTTTGCGCCGGCGATTGGCCGAGGCGCGGCGGCCGCGGCGGCGGCGGCGGCGGCGGCCCGTCGCTCTCTCACGCTCTGCGCGCGCCAAGGACCTCACGAGTCCCCAAAACCCACAACCGGAACCCACACGACGAGTCGTACCTACTTGAACCCGACCGACCAACCCCTTCCAACAACAACCAACCAACCAACCAACAAAACAACAGCATCATGAAGGAGCTCGACGACCTCAAGCGCGACCCGCCGGCCAACTGCAGCGCGGGCCCCGTGGGCGACGACCTCTTCCACTGGCAGGCGACGATCATGGGCCCCGGCGAGAGCCCCTACAGCGGCGGGGTGTTCTTCATCAACATCCACTTCCCGCCGGACTACCCGTTCAAGCCGCCCAAGGTGGCGTTCCAGGTGAGAAGAGGGACAGAGAGAGAGGGGGAGAGTCGGGCGGGCGCGCGCGCGCTTCGTTCTCCCCCCCCCAAACGGCGCGAGAAGAACAAACACCGACGCGAAAACACGACTGCCCCCCCAAAAAAAAACACCACCCCCAAAACCCACACACCAACCCACATCCCCTACACCAACCTGCATCAAAAACCCACAACCCCAACCAACCCAAACACCAAAACAACACAACAC
>Ga0105053_10007580_pt1 | contig 14458 bp, 13 predicted proteins | sample BON01_FD_78093 | JGI IMG/M metagenome (GOLD analysis project Ga0105053, IMG submission 78093) | Freshwater microbial communities from Lake Bonney liftoff mats and glacier meltwater in Antarctica - BON-01 | ecosystem: Environmental > Aquatic > Freshwater > Ice > Glacier meltwater | place: Lake...
CAAAGAAACTGACTCGCGTGGCCGCACTGTCGCCGAGGGCTAGCCTCGGACGGCGTACGGTATGCGGACGCACGGAGCAGTTGTCGGCCGCCGGTTTCGAAGCGTTACGAAACTAACTACTAATGTTAGAATAGGTAGGGGCTATTTATGGGGGAGTTTGCTTATTGCTGCCGCAGCGCTCAAAACACCCACGAGAAATGGTTATAACGCCCAAGGCGTCAACCGCAAGTTTCGTCACAGTGTTTTTGCGATCTGGACCCGCCGTGTGTTAGTGCCTGGTGGCTGAACACCACCTTGCTTCAGTCGCTCTGCTGACGGGGGGGTTGCGTGCGGAGGTTCGAGCGAACAGGAGGGCGAGTCCACTCTCCTTTCGTTTCTCCCTTCGGTACACTAGCCCTTTGGTATCACTAGCGGTGAGGCGCCACCCATTACTTTAACCGTAGAAGCTAGATCTCGTTAACGGTAGAAGTAAGTGGCCCGTCGCTCGCGCTGTTCTTTGAGCTGCCGCCATATCGCTGCGATCTTTCTAGTCCACATCGTCGACCATAAACTCCCCAGGTGAGAGACGTGTTTTTGCGTCGCCCCATTGGGACGGCGAGTTGACTTCCTAACTCAGCAGTAATGATGTAATCATATGTAGACGTAAGGGGGCGCGGGACAGCGATTTCGAGTTTTAAATGAGTAGTAATGACGTAACGCAATATGCAGACGAAAAGGGGCGCGGGACGGCGATTTCGAATTTTAGGTGAGTAGTAATGATGTGACCACATGTAGATGCAAGTGGGCTTGGGTTAATCCCGTAACAGGTTAACCCGAGTAGTAATGATGCAATCATATGTAGCTAAAAGGGGGCGCGGAACGGCGGACTCGAGTTGTTGTGACTCTTCTCGAGCTCATTCCTAGCTCATTTCTGGGGGTGCCGTCGTAAAATATCGAAGATCTTTTAAGTGAACACAAGTTGCATAATGGTATTTACCGTGACGCGAACGGTTGCGGCGTGCCTTCGCCAGGCCAGCTCGAGCGTCGTTTGATTTAGATACGTATTTCAAAATTAACGAACGGTGCCTGTATGCAGTATGCGGATACACTAGTGGCATGGCTCATTCAAATATAACTAAGAAAATACGTTTGGATAAACCCGACATAAGTACAATAATCGTGCTTACCGAGACGCATACGGAGGCGGCGTGTCTCCGCCACGCAAGCTGGATCGTTTGCTGCGCAACCGCGTTAGGGTTAGCCCCGGGGTTAACCCAGGGGTGAACCCGACGGGCTTTAAAAGTGACTAGTTGAACCAGTATGCATTATGTTGACACACTTGGTTGAGGTGCATTACTATATTACTATATCGAGGGGAGGGACACTCGGGTCAGCCCTAGCCCAATTATCTACCTGCAACAGTGTCGAGTGAACCCCCGGTTAACCCTAACCCAAATCACTGAGGCGCACAGGGCACCTTTAAATAATCGTGCTTACCGAGACGCTTACGGAGGAAGCATGCCTTCGCCAGGCCAACTCAATCGTCTGCTGTACAAGCTCGTCGCCCCACCGAGAAAACACTCCGCTCGACCGAACCTCCCACGCAGGGCCGCCTCTTGTATCCCCCCTTCCGGCATCTGCCTCCCCCCACACAGGGCCCCCTCCGGTATCGACGTCCTCCCCTGCGGTATCTCTCTCTCCGATATCCTCCCTTCCGGTATCTACCTCACCTCCTGCGGTATCGCCGAACGGCATCCGCCCCCCTCTGGTATCCCCCCCTCCAATATCTACCTCCCCCCCTGCGGTATTGCCGAACGGCACCCGCCCCCCTCCGATATCCCGCACGCCCCCGTCTCCCGCCTGTGGCGCGTGCTCCCCTGCTGTATCGTGACGTGGCGCGTCCTCCCCTGCTGTATCGTGCCCCACGCCAGCGTCACCCTCCTCCTCCTCCTCCCCTGTAAGGTCCACCGCATGCCCCCCTGCGGTATTCTCATGTTCCTCCTCCTCGCCAGCCGCGTCGTCCCTGTGGTGCACAGATTGGCCTTCACACGGTATTGCCATTACCCATATTGTATGGGGTATGTCATACAAACAGGGGGTCGGGAGGGGGTCGTATATTGCGCAATAGCCGTGCAATGGAATTACAATTGAGTATGCGTCTTTGCAGGTAGGAGGGGGTACAAGGATGATTGGCCCCCAGAAAAAAAGGGTTGATGTGAACCAATATCTTGTGAAGGCCGATGCAGTGCAAAGAGGGCTTGGTTGAAGGCGCGCTTCGCACGCACTCTGCTTAGCAGGCTCCCCTATGGGGTAGCCTAGTTACTTGTGTAGTGTATTGTTTGCGCGTGCGCCAGTGTTAGGGCTGTGTTTCTTTGTTTCCGTGAAAGTCTGCCTAGCAGACTCCCCTATGGGCTGGCCTAGTTACTTGTAGAGTATTGTTTGCGCGTGCGCACGTGTTAGGGATGTGTTCCTATGCATATGGGAGAGGAGCGGATTAGTAGAGATGATCTATCTATTCATCCGTCCAGCCATCCTCATTTATATGTTTAGGATGCGGATGCTTCTGACCTCGAAGACCATGATTCGAGTTGATTCGTATGAAGACGATTGTTTTGCCTCGCTCTCTGAGCACGGCGATGCCGCGAACGCGGACTGCGGTGAGGAGCGCGATTATTAATCGCGCCCTTAACGCACTCTCCCCTTCCCGAGCCGCCTGGCTCGCCCACTACCCCTGGCCTACGGGCCCTACCCTTCGTTGTTGCGGCAGTGGTGTCTCCGTGTCGGTGTGAGCCGCTGCGGGCCGGCTGCTGTGGTGGGAGGGGGTGTTAGGTGTGTCGTAGGGGTACACGTATCATTATCATCGGTGTTGTATCACACACAGCGCACTGTGTCCACGCCCTGTTCTTCTGTTAATATACAAGGAACTGATTTGTAGAGATCTATCTTTTTTTTTTTTTTATCTCTCATGTCATGCACACGTAAACAAAAGCGCAGAGCGCAGAGCGAGAAACATTGCCGGCGCCGAGGCGCTAGCAGTGGCCAGAAGACCAGAGGTTGCATCGAGGGAGAAGAACCCGGCCGCCGCCGGTATTAGGAGGGTTTTGTATCCACTCATTTCAGTTTTCATGTTTCTATGAAAGGTGAGGTTGACGCCTTGGGCGTTATAACCATTTCTCGTGGGTGTTTTGAGCGCTGCTGCAGCACTAGCAATAAGAAAACTCCCCCATACCATTTTAACCTTAGTTTCGTAGCCCTTCGAAACCGGCGGCCGACGCTGTGCTCCGTGCGTCCGCATACCGTACGCCGTCCGAGGTTAGCCCTCGGCGAGGGTGCGGCCACGCGAGTCGTTAAACGCTAGCGCGAGAAAAGCTGATTGATAGAGACGTATTTATTCGTCCATCCACCCATCCGTCTTATCGATCTACCTACATGGGTTAGCCCCAACTGATCGAAACTAGCCGTCCGAATAAAACCATGCGGGCGTATCAAGACGGTTAGCCGAGTTGAACCGACAAGAAGGAAGCACGCGCCAAAAAGAAAAAACTCACCGAAATATGAAGAAAGCAAGGAGTATTCTTTGCACGGTAACTTGCAGTCAACAGCACCTACATGGTTGTGTCTCGATGCTGAGGTGTTCGTCCTCCATCCGGTATGCCTTCCTCATAACTCTGTGTTTGTTGGCCGCCGATCTTCGTCGCCAGCCAACACCCGCCCACCCATGTCCCGTTGCTTCTGTTGTGTTGGTGTGCTTGTCCTCGCGCATGATTTCTGTCACTCCCCGCGCCGTTTCCTTGTTGGTCTTTACACGATATTGCTATTACAAATATTCTCGGGTTAACGCTGTTGAATGGCAAAACAGGGGGGGGGGCGAAGGGGACCCATATACTGCGCAATATTGATTGCAAAATACAACGGGGGGGCTTTGCAATAAAGGAGGTGCTGGATGCCAAGAATAGTATTGGCTAGTGCACACTCCCCGAATACACAAACGAATCTCGTGTAAAGGCCAATTTCCTTGGCGTGCCAACGAAACTGACACCCGTTGCCGCACCGTCGCCGAGGGCTAGCCTCGGACGGCGTACGGTATGCGGACGCACGGAGCAGTGTCGGCCGCCGGTGTCGAAGCGTTACGAAACTAACTAAGGTTAGAATAGGGGCTATGGGGGAGATTTCTGATTGCTGCCGCAGCGCTCAAAACACTCACGAGAAATGGTTATAGCGCTCAAGGCGTCAACCCCAGTTTATATAAGTCAATCTAGAGACGCGGTGTGGGTGTGTCTCCTTACTTGCGATGAAGCAAAGAGGGTCAAAGGTAACCCTGGTCCATAGTAAAATATCGCCGGGGGAAAAAAAAAATGTTCAAAATTGCGCTAGCTTCGATCGAACTGGCTCGCTGCCGGCTGCTCAGGGAGACCCAATGGAGCTACCTCGGGGTTAACCCGACGGGTTACCCCGAGCTCTCAGCGCGCATATGCTCGGGCTAACCTCGTAGTTGCGATTATGATGATATGTCTACCCCCGAGAGACACCTCTCCACACCAGGACAGCGAGGGCACAGCCCCCAGCGGCACACCGCCGCCGGCAAAGCCGCTCCGAAAGAGAAGGACCTCACTTCCAGATCCGTATCGATCTATCGATTCATCCATCCTCTTGTAGAGACACAGTCACGTACTGTACCAGTTGTGTTACTTTTCTTCTAAGCATTTAGAGGAAAAGTGGCACAACTGGTACAGTACATATCTTTGCATCTACACTGATATCTAGTGTTCAATCCATATAACATTAGGGACGGGCGTTTAGAGGAAAAGTGGCACAACTGGTACAGTACGTCACGTCGCCTCTAAACCTCTATCTATCGTGTTATCTGTATACCGTTAGGGACTGGCGTTTAGAGGAAAAGTGGCAAAACTGGTACAGTACGTCACTTTGCTTTGACATCTCTATCTATCGTTGTATCTATATAAGATTAGGGACTGGCGTTTAGAGGAAAAGTGGCACAACTGGTACAGTACGTGGCGATGCCTCTACACTGCTATCTATCGTTTTATCCAAATACCATTAGGGACGGGTGTTTAGAGGAAAAGTGGCACAACTGGTACAGTACGTATCTTTGCATCTACACTGGTATCTATCGTTATATCTATATACCATTAGGGACGGGCGCTTAGAGGAAAAGTGGCACAACTGGTACAGTACGTGGCGATGCCTCTACACTGCTATCTATTGTTATATCCAAATACCATTAGGGACGGGTGTTTAGAGGAAAAGTGCCACAACTGGTACAGTACGTATCTTTGCATCTACACTGATAGCTATTGTTCTATCCATATAAGATTAGGGACGGGCGTTTAGAGGACAAGTGGCACAACTGGTACAGTACGTCACTTTGCCTCTACACCTCTTTCTATTGTTTTATATATATGCCGTCAGGGCAGTGCGCTTGGAGGACAAGTGGCACAACTGGTAGAGTACGTGGCTATGCCTCTACACCTATATCTATCGTTATATCTATTTCACGTCAGGGACGGGCGCTTGGAGGACAAGTGGCACACCTGGTACAGTAAGTCTTTTTGCCTCTACACTGTTATCTATCGTTCTATCTATATGCCGGTAGGGACTGCCGTTTAGAGGAAAAGTGGCACAGCTGGTACAGTACGTGGCTTTGCCTCTACACATCTATCTATCGGTTTATCTATATGCCGTTAGGGACGGGCGTTTAGAGAAAAAGTGGCACAACTGGTACAATACGTATCGTCGCCTCTAAACCTCTATCTATCGTTTTATCTATATACCATGAGGGACGTGCGCTTAGAGGAAAAGTGGCATACCTGGTACAGTACGTAGCTATGCCTCTACACTGCTATCTATCGTTCTATCTATATGCCATTAGGGACGGGCGTTTAGAGGAAAAGTGGCACAGCTGGTACAGTACGTGGCTATGCCACTACACTGCTATCTATCGTTCTATCTATATAACGTGAGGGACGAGCGTTGGTTGCATCGCTTAACTCCTAATATATATATATACATATATTTATCCATCCATCCCTTATCTATCTATCGTTTTATCTATACACCGTTAGCCGTCGGATCTAGATTTGGACCTAAGCGGGGTTTCGGAGAAACTCCGGGTGAACTCTTAAGGTTAACGGGTTACGGGTTAACTCTAACCTACAAAGCAGGTCATTTTCTCATGCAGCCCTCCCTCTATAGTAGTCACAGCTGGGGCGAACCACGCAACCACCGTCCCTAACTGAATCGTCGCCTTCTCAAACGCAACCACCGCCTCGTATTAAAGGTGCTCTGCAGCTACTAAGTAACCGCCATATGTAAATTCGCTTTGCTCATGTACATGAGCAAATTGTGTAGTTACGTCTTCGTGATATTCTGATGGCGATCATAAGCAATTTACCCATGAAACCCGGAAGAACTCGGAACAAGCGATTACAAAAAGTCGATCCTGAAACCGTCGTTCATTATGAATCGCAGCACCAAAGTCATTAGTACACGTTGAATAAGAGAAACGTCCTGAAAATTACTTAGGCGCACAGGGCACCTTTAACGCCCGTCCCCGTCGAATCTACAGAGGGAGTTGCAAATAAACTCCCGGGTTACAGCGCTAAAGAACGAGATGGTTAGGTTAGGGACTTGTGGTAACGGTAGAGATGGGGTGCGGTGGTCTCGCCTCGCCTGCAATATCACAGAAGGCGGTGGTTGCGTTAGAGAAAGCGATGGTTATGGTAGGGACAATGGCTGGGTGGCTCGCCCACCTGTGACTAAAATAGAGGGCGTGGCTGCGTTGGAAAAGGAAAGGTGCCCTGCAGCTACTCATGCACCGCTAAGGGCAAATTCGCTGTGTTCATGTACATGAGCGAGTTTCGACTTAGAGTTTCTTTGTTTTAAGCATAGGAAACTCGAAGTTGAATCACTTAGGCGCACAGGACACCTTTACGTGAGGGACGATGGCTGGGTGGTTCGCCAACCTGTGACTACAATAGAGAGCGTGGCTGCGTTAGAAAATGACCTGCTTTGTAGACATGAATCTATATGTCCGTCCATCCGGTCTTCCATTATACATTCAATCCTTCTAGATACCGTTAGAGACGGGGACTGGGTATGCCGCCTCACCTCTAATGAAACAGCGGGCGTGGCTGTGTACAAGTATGACCTGATTTGTAGATATGTGTCTATCTATCCGTCTATCCGGTCACCCTATATCCATTAAACCTTCTAGATACCGTCACGGCAGGGACCGATATAGCCGTAACAGCTTTATCGGCGCCGGCTGTTGTGCCCCACCCCGACGGTGGTAGACCGCGTTCAGACTGGGAGCCAGCACAGACTAGGTGCCTGCACGGAACGTACGTGCCGTTGACACGGACCGCGTGTCCCGTTTCAGATACCGTTAGAGACAGGGATTTGGTATGCCGCCTCACCTCTAATGAAACAGCGGACGTGGCTGTGTACACATGTGACCGGATATGTAGACATGCATCTGTACGTCCGTCCATCCAGTCATCCTCTATCTAGCAATCCATCCAGATACCGTTAGAGACAGGGATTGGGTATGCCGCCTTACCTCTAATGAAACAGCGGGCGTGGCTGTGTACAAATATGACCGGATATGTAGACATGCATCTGTATGTCCGTCCATCCAGTCATCCTGTATCTATCAATCCATCCAGATACCGGTAGAGTCGGGGATTGGAAATGCCGCCTCACCTCTGATGAAACAGGGAGCGTGGCTGTGTACTCATATATCTCCATATACATACATTTATATGTATATGTACACGGCGGCACTCTAGCCCGCGGTCGTCAAGCATGTGTATGTGTATGTATGCATGTGTATAGAGATAGATCTAGAGATATCGATATACACACACAGATATGACCGGATTTGTAGATATGTATACATCTATCCATGTATCTGTCTATCCGGTCATTCTGCATCCATCGATCCATCTAGGTACCGTTAGAGACGGGGATGGGGTATGCCGCCTCACCTCTAGTGAAACAGAGGGCGTGGATGTGTACACATATGACCGGATTTGTAGATATGTATCTATTTATACGTCCGTCCATTTTCTATCTATCGATCTATCGCATCACGGTGTGAGCAGTTGGCAGTGACTCCTGCATGTTGAATATGCGGGGCAAAGTATACAATACGGTATTCTATTCATATTTCGCCCGTTTTATGAAGACAGTAACCTTAACTTTGAACATGATCCTACTGAATACAGAGTTCACCAAACAAAATACAGTATTCATATTCGTGTGGCAGCGTCCCAGGAATACGTGAATACCTATACAACACGTAGGCCCACCCGCGATGAAACGGCGGGCGTGGTTGCGCTAGAGAAGGATACGATCGCGACAGCGGTGTCGGTGTGGTGGTACTACTACAGAACACGAATGCATAATAAGTGGCTACTCACCCTGAAGCCAATGTGCCCGCTGGCCACGCCGGTCGCTCCACACCCGCCCCCTCCGGTATCTCCACCTCCTCCGCCTCCGCATGTGCTCCCTCAGCCATCGTCCCCGACTCTCTCGCCCTCCACGCCCCAACCTCGACCGCCCTAGCCCCAGCGCGCTTCGCCAGCGCCGGCCCCTCCCCACTGGTATCTCCCTCCCGCTTCCGCTTTTCCGCATGCGAACCGCCGCGCGATGTCGGTGGGGAGGCGCGCGATACCGGAGGGGACTCCGACTCCGCTCCCCGCCCAGGCTCCTCCGCCCCGGCCCCGCCCGCCTCCTGCGCCTCCTCCGCTGGGCCGCGGTACGCCGCTCGTTGTTGAGCGGATACGCGTGTGTCTTCGGGAGTGTTGCGTTTTCGAGTGGTGTCTGTGAGTGTGTTTGTCTGCGGCTGGCCTGAGACCGCCTGCGGGTCGCTGTGGATACAGACTGGGTGGAGCCATACAAGGGTGTCCACCTTCTGCACCAGGTACACCGTCGCAGGCAGCGCCTCCCGCCGCAGCGTCTCGCTCTGATTCTTTCGCAGCGGCCGGACTGCGCCGCCGTCCCTCCGTGTGGTCAGCCCGATGGCGTTGCCGCCGCAGTTTGTGATCGCAAGGCTCCCGTCAGCCAGCATTTCGAGACGTAGCTGGGTACGTGAGACACGCTGGTCGTCAAGGCTGAGCGAGTGGCGTCCGAGCTCAAGCCTCTCGCCCGTGCGCAGCGCGCGCTCGTACGATGCCGCGCTGACGCGAAGCATGGCGGTGGCGAGTTGGACTGGGCGGCAAACCGATTCAGTGGGCCAAAAAACAACACTTCACTTCAATTCACGTGAACGATAAATCTTAAATAATGGCGGAAAATCGCGTCGCCCACGCGCTGGGCCTCACATTGGCGCAGGTGTGCGCCGCCGCAGACGCCGAGGCTGACCTGCAGGAGCTGCGTCCACTCTACGATGAGCACGGATGGATTGTGCGTGCAACGCCACCTGCCAGCTTTGCCGCCAACCAGCCGCCCACAGCCACACCGCCAGCTGACGTGCCTCGCCATGCAGCGACCGTCGGTTCCGCAAACCGGCGCGAAGGATGCGACCAACAGCGATAAGTCTATTTTGAAGAGTAGGGCGATTTCAGTTCGGTTAGAAGTAGCGTCCGGGGGGTTGAGTTCACCCGAAACCGCCTGCTAACATCATACCTCAGGCGCGCTGTCACCTGGTTGAGTTCCTCCACGCGGACCTGTGGGGGCGCGTGCCGGAGGAGTGGTGCGCCGCCGCCCTGCCAAATAGAGACCCCGCGGGTTCATTCGAGCCCTAATTAATCTACCGGCACACGAGCATATGCGCGCTGGAAGCTCGGGGTAACCCGATATATATATATATATATATCTATATCAATTAACAAACAGGGGTTAACCCTAACCCTATCTCGGGTTAACCTGATATATATACACACATATATATAAATATAAATATGTAAATATATATATATATATTTATAGGTCCCCCGGTATACCAGTGTGGTGAACACTGGTCCGGGGGGGCCGGTTCTCTAGTAAGGGGCACGAAGGAAAAGCTCTCTATACCCCCGAGAGGCTGTTGACAAAATCTTGTCCGCAATCTGGACGTCCGGATAGACCGGGTACATTTGACGTCCGGGTGGATCGGGTAGACAACTTCGGTCGAATTTACCCGATGTGTATGTGCTACCCGATGTGTATGTGCTAGTTATGGAACAAGTTTTACTAATTAGTAAATTCCCAATATCTTATAATGTCCAGCTTCCCAATCGCTGCCGCTCCGGCCCCACTGTCCGCTGCACACATATATCACGGTGTCTGTGTGTCGTAATGTTAGATGCACCGATGAACTTCTTTTAATAAAGCTTTCCTTATATTATGTTTGGTTAGTTTCTCAGGCGCACAGCACTGATCAGTCTCTCTGAGTCAGAGCTAGTGTCGCACCCATCCACACTTGCGATTCCATCGGAATGGCCATCTTCGCTCGCTACTCTGATCGTTGCCATTTTAGTTTATCAACAAAATCGTCCTCTCCTCGATGTGTTACGACGAAACCCAACAAACTAGCTCGAGAAGAGTAAACAACTCGGGTTAACCCACGAACGGGGGTGCGGAACGGGTATTTCGAGTTGTTTACTCTTCTCGGGTTAACACGACATGTGATCATTAATTACTGCTCAATTAGGAATTCTCGCGATTCCATCGCTTTGGCCGTCCTCACTCTCAACACTGATCGTCGCCTTTTTCTGTTTTTTTTTTTTTTTTTTTATGTTTTTCTTCTCACCTAGCCATCCTCGCGTTTCCATTGTTTTGGCCTTCCTTTCTCTCTACCCTGCTCCCCGCCTTTTTCTGTTTTTTTTTTTTTTTTCTCAGGCGTTCCGCTCTCCTCAGCCTCTCTGAGTCAGAGCTAATGACCCTCCCATCCGCACTTGCGATTCCATCGGAATGGCCAACTCCGCTCGCTTCTCTGATCCTCACCTTTTTAGGTTGTGTTTCTTGTTGCTATCCCCACACTCTCCGATCAGCTCCCTCTGCGTGTGTGCGTGCGGCCTCTTTGTATATGAACCGTCTGTGTTTTCTCATACAGGCGCACAGCGCTAATCAGCCTTACCGAGGCAGAGTTAACCACGCCCCCCTCCACCCTCTCGATTCCATCGCATTGGCCGTCCTCACTCTCTACTCTGATCGTCGCCGTGTTAGGGTTAACCCCCGTTTTTTTTGTTTTTTTGTTTTTAGGCGCACAGCACTGATCAGCTTATCCGAGGCAGAGCTAACCTCGCTCCCCTCCACCCTCGAGATCCCACCGCATTGGCCAACTTCGCTCGCCACTCTGATCGTTGCCGCACAGCGCTGTGCCGGCGGGAGAAAACCCACGCGATTCGTCACAGAAGCCAAGGCGAAAACCGAATCTGCCGGGCCGGAAATAGACTCCGGCGGGACAGAAATAGACTTCGCCGATGTGGGAGCTGATCCGGAGGACGCGCCAATACCGGGGGAGTCTTTGTTGGCGATACCGCGGGGGGGTTCTGCACATGTAAGGATACCGGGGGGGGCTTCAGCGATACCGGGGGGGTCCTCCTCGGCGATACCGCAGGGGGATTCTGCACCGGTTAGGATACCGGGTGGGGATTCGACGATACTGGGGGGAGCTGCTGCTCTGGTACCGGGCGGGGATTCTGCTCAGATCAAGATACCGCGGAGGGCGTCGGCGATACCGGGGGGTGCTTTCGCGAAACTGGCAGGTTCTTCCGCGCCGGATCAAATACCGGGCGGGGAAATTAGTAGCTGGCTCTTCTCGGGCATCCCGAACGAACGAAACATGGGGCCGAAGAAAAAGCACGAGGTAAGCGTTATTATGTTTACAGATCACAGTACAGTCTCTGTGTGTGCTTAGCTTTATATCATACAAACAACAGCCCCTCGTGTTTTTGTGTGGCTTGTGTGTGTCGAACGAAAGCATAGGACCACAAAGTGAACCCGATTGTTAACCGGGTCCACCTGATATATTAATTATACGATACCTTTCTTCACTTTCTGTATAACATACACACTACAGCCTCCTTTGTTTTTGAGGTTATTGTGTGTCTAACAAACAAAACATGGGGCCAAAGAAGAAGCATGAGATGTATTCCTTATACGTATAACAACACCATTTCAATTGGCGTTCCGTTATGTCATACACACCACAGCCTCTTTTTGTATGTGTGGTTGTTGTGTGTCTAATTAACGAAACATGGGGCCAAAGGAAAGCGCGAGGTGAGCGTTATTATATTTACAGATCACAGTACAGTCTGTGTGTGTGCTTAGCTTCATATCATACAAATACCAGCCCCTCTGGTTTGTGTGTGGCTAGTGTGTGTCGAACGAAACCATAGGACCACAAAGTGAACCCGATTGTTAACCGTGTTCACCTGATATATTAATGATACGATACCTTTCTTCACTTTCCGTATATCATACACACTACAGCCTCCTTTTTTGAGGTTATTGTTTATCGAACGAACGAAACATGGGTTAACCCGGTGAGCTGTATTCCATATACGTATAACAACACCATTTTAATTGGCATTCCGTTATGTCATACACACCACAGCTTCTTTTTTATTTGTGGTTATTGTGTGTCTAACAAACGCAATATAGGGCAAAAGAAGAAGCATGAGCTTTATTCCATATATGTAATAATATCATTTTAATTGGCGTTCCGGTATGCCATACACACCACAGCCTTCTTTTTTACGCGTGGTTATTTTGTGTCGAACAAACGCAACATGGGGCCGAAGAAAAAGCACGAGCTGTATTCCATAAACGTAAAATAATACCATTTTAATTGGCGTTCTTTATGTCATACACACCACAGCCTCTTTTTGTATGTGTGGTTGTTGTGTCTAAGTAACGAAACATAACGAAACATGGGGCCAAAGAAGAAGCGCGAGGTGAGCGTCATTATATGTACAGATCATAGTACAGTATATGTGTGTGCTTAGCGTTATATCATACAAATAACAGCCCCTCGTGTTCGTGTGTGGCTAGTGTGTGTCGAACGAGAGCATAGGACCACAGAGTGAACCCGATTGTTAACCGGGTTAACCTGATATATTAAGAATACGACACCTTTCTTCACTTTCCGTATATCATACACACCACAGCCTCCTTTTGTATGTGTGGTTATTTTGTGTCTAACGAACGAAACATCGGGCCGAATAAGAAGCACGAGGTGAGATTTAGTGTATGTATATATATTATAATAATACATGATTTTTTCTGTATGTCATACACATCACAGCAGCCTTTTTTATGTGTGGGTACTGTGTGTCGAACGAACGAAACATGGGACCGAAGAAAAAGCACGAGGTGAGATTTATTGTATTTATATATATTGATAGACTCGTTTTATGTTATGTCTGTGTATTTAAAAAATCGCAGGCTTCTTGTGTGTGTATGGGTTTTTGTGTGTCTAACGAACGACGCATGGGACCGAAGAAAAAGCACGAGGTGGGATTTCGGGTTAACCCAGTAGATATACTCGTATAGATATAAAAGTAATATCTTGTTTTCACGGACGGTGTATAATACAAAGAGCACAGGAGCACACATGCACATAGAACTGACCTAGGGGGGGGGGGTCTAGTCGAGCGAGTACGGGTCGGGATGCACTGTGGCCCCCTGTCCTCAAAGCTCGTCGCCACCGTAGGCGGCAGCATCGGCATCGCTGTCGTAGGTGTCAGCGGCGGCGGCGTCGTTTTCACTTTCCGTATACCAAAGGAACTACACACCTCAGCCCTATTGTTGTGTGCGGCTATTGTGTGTCTAACGAACGAAACATCGGGCCGAATAAGAAGCACGAGGTGAGATTAAGTGTATGTATATATATAATAATAATACATGATGTTTTCTGTATATTATACGCACCACAGCCTCCTTTTTTTGTGTGGGTACTGTGTGTCTAACAAGCGCAACATAGGGCCCAAGAAGAAGCACGAGCTTTATTCCGCATACGTATAATAATACCATTTTAATTGGCGTTCCGTTGTCTCATACACACCACAGCCTCCTTTTTATTTGTGGTTGGTGTGTGTCTAACAAACAAAACATGGGTTAACCCGGTGAGCTTTATTCCATAAACGTATAATACTACCATTCTAATTGGCATGCCGTTATGCCACACACACTACAGCCTTTTTTTATTATGTGTGGGTACTGTGTGTCTAGCAGACGAAACATGGGGCCGAATAAGAAGCACGAGGTGAGATGTATTGTATATATATATATGTAATAATTAATTTCTATTATTTTTTTTCCTGTATAGCATACACACTACAGCCTCCTTTTGTATGTGTGGGTACTGTGTGTCGAACGAACGAAACATGGGACCGAAGAACACGCACGAGGTGAGATTTAGTGTATGTATATATATATATATATATATATATATATATATATATATATATATATATATATATATATATATATATATGTGTATATATATATATATATATATATATATATATAA
>Ga0105053_10007581_pt1 | contig 14456 bp, 14 predicted proteins | sample BON01_FD_78093 | JGI IMG/M metagenome (GOLD analysis project Ga0105053, IMG submission 78093) | Freshwater microbial communities from Lake Bonney liftoff mats and glacier meltwater in Antarctica - BON-01 | ecosystem: Environmental > Aquatic > Freshwater > Ice > Glacier meltwater | place: Lake...
CACACACACACACACTCACACACACACACACACACACACACACACACACAAACACACACACACACACACACACACACACACACACACATACACACACAAAATTAGTCTGATAGCTTTGCTGAAAGCTCTACTTGCTCGAGTCTTTGTAGATTTGAGATCTCAGTTTGCTGTTTTGCTGTCATTTTGTTTTCTTGTCAATGAGCAATGGTCTGGGATAATCACCCGACAGAGTCTCTTGGGTCTTACGACAAAACGCCAATGAACGCTGAGTCCGAATTTCATTTTCTGACAAGTTATGATTGTAAATATTCTAGTAGACGTGACGGTTTTCAGTTAGGTGACTACATCAACTGGAATTCAAGCAAAAACGAGAAAAAAATGGCCATTTATTTTTTCGGTTTCTTTTTAATTATTGTAACCACTTCAAATTTTTCCTTGCTTTTGTTGGTAATGATTGTTGAGAAAATGTTGGGTGCAACAATTTCAAGAACAATTGACACATTTTTATTTTACTTTCTTACACTTTCTTTCTCTTTCTTTTCAAACAAACCTGTCTATAGGTTCTACATTTCGACTCGTTTCGAGTCTAGATGTAAAAAGTTTCGACTCAGAATTTGCGAGAAATTGTATCCAAGTAGCATCTGCTGTTTCTTGAGAAATGTGTGCCAGTGTGTCCCAAAAAAAGTAAAAATAATAATTGATTCAATCTCGGGAAGATTCAAGAACGTTGATCTAGCGTTTGATATCGTCACAGTTTAGCCTAATTGATGAAGGCGGGTTTCCACAACCAAAGAAAAAAACAAAGACAAAGTGGGGCTTTCAGACCCAAAAAATCAAAAAAAGTGAGGAACAAGATTCTCAATGCAAAATAAAAAGATCAAGACACCAGTTCAATTTCAAAGTCAAAGTAAGGAAGTCAAGCACCGAATCCTAGTTTTAGTTTCCGTGTCAGCCTTCGCCCAGGCTTTGGAGAGACCACAAGCATTGCGTGTGCGTGTGCGAGTGCATGTGCGTGTGCGTGTGCGTGTGCGTCAGCGTGTTTATGTGCGTGTGCCTTGCTGGCAGCTCGAGCACCACGTAAACGTGCTGGGCAAGATATTCTGGCGCTGTCTGCACCGTCGGCGTCATGGGAGGCGCCTCATGATCACCTATTATACTGTTTCGACGAGTTGACAGCCAAAGTAGTTATGTGGACCACGAACTTTCCAGTTATGTGGACCACGAACTTTCTTAGAAACGACAGCAGCAATGAAAGTCCGTTGATTGCTGACACGGAGTGCGTGGGAGTGGACTATGATGACGGAGGCGCATGCGGCCTGTCTGGAGCGAGCTTAGCAACACCAACAGCGCCTTGGCTCCAGCAGCTCGCATAGCCCAGCTTTTATAGTAAATTATGCGCTCACTCCTTCCGTGCGGTTTTGCACCGTGGCGCGGCAAACCACGCCGACCCGCGACGGTATTGAACGGCACAAATACATCAAAGAGGACACTGTCACGGTCGCGCCCGCAAACATGGCGTCGGCTGTATTTGTTTATGCACTGACCGGGCGTGTGAATATATATGTATTCGTATGTACATATATATATATTTGCATATACATATGTACATATGCACACAGCGGCTACAAACTTGAAACAGAATCTGTTCCCAGACTTGCACCACAAGATGAGCAAAAAAGATTGCGCGGTGGCACCGCTACAGATGGTGCATACAACGTGACGACAGATGAAGTATGCTGGAAAAACACGCTGGTATTTCAAAGGGCCTTGGAGAATGGCTACTTCACAATGCAACACATTGCAAAACACTGCTGCAACACACTGCTGCAACACACTGCAATGTTTTCAAATATTTCCTCTGAGCATTCAAAGTGTCGAGCACGTATTGAGAAGACACGCTGTCATACGGGTGCCTTCCAATCTCTTTCTCTCACACACACTCTCTCTAACTCTACCGCTGTTTCTCAATATATACATAGGGCGCCAATAAATATATAGGTCGCCTTCTGATGTCTCTGTCTCACACACATGCACACTCTGTCTCTACCTCTCTGTATATAAATGTATGTGTATATATATATATACGCGTGAGTGTTTGTGTGCGTGTGTACCACCGGTGCGGTATATCATGTATAATAGCACACCGCCAAAGTAGCACCACGTATATCATGCACGCATACATATATTGTGCATATATACATGTTTAGACAAAGGCCAAAAGAAACCAAATGGCATTTGGCGAACAGCTACAACTTTAATATATTTTTTGTGAGCGCTGTGTGAACAAACACATGCCTCCTCACGCGGCTTCCTCGTCACCTGCATCCTTGCCGTCGCCCTCCTGCTCCACCACTACCTCCTCTGGCTCCGGCTCGGGTGTTGGAGGGATTTTTGCCAATACATCAACCAAGACCGGGTTGGCACGCGCTACAATTTTGGTGAGCTTTTCCGTATCGGCCCCCGACAAGACACGCCCGTCTAGAATTGTGTCTACACACAATACGCCCCACACGCCACCTTGCGAATCAAGCAGCGGCTGCGCGTAGTAGGAGCCCATAAGCCTCGACGGTTTGGTTGCAAACCAATGCATCTCGGGCTCACTCGCGACGTCAGGCACCAGCAAGGGTTCGCCATCCATGACACGTCCCGTGACCCCGTGCGTTTCATACTCGAGTGCCCAGCCATCTATGGCGTCTGCGCCCATAGGGTGTGATGTGGCGACATACTCCAGCACATCCACCTCTTCATACTCCACTGGTGCAGGCGGGGTTGGCGTCTCATCTTCTTCGCCCTCTGCTGGTGGCTCTACGTCCTCGTCCACTGGCTTCGGCTCCTCTTGTGGCCGAGGCAGTTCGCGTGAAACGACTCTTTTCCGAGATATGTAAGCGCTGCACGGCCACAGCAGGTGCCGTACGGCAGCAAATATATTGTTGTAGTGCTCTTGCAGTGTCTCCGCGTCCCTTCCCGCCAGATCCAGCGCTGCGTCCAAATTGGCTTCGGCTGTTTCCCTAATATTCTTCTTGTTGCGAGCCCTGAGGTACTGTGCCAGCCATACCAGCGGCTTGCCGCCAGGAAATTCCCCTGTCGACATAGCGATAACACCTAATTCTGTCAACGGTGGCTGTGCTGCGGGCGGTGCCACCGCCGACACCGCTACCGCCTCTCCCTTCTCTCCATCCTCCTGTGCTACATCCGCCGCTTCTGCCGCGCCGTCCTCGCCGGCCTCTAGTTCCGCAGCATGCTCTGCTGCGAGCTGTGGTGATGCAGGTTTGGGTGTCCCCGGCCGCGAAACTCTGCCAAAGTTTTCAGGCGGAAAGGCTAGCTTCAGCAGCTCGTCCAGCCCCTGAACAAAGCGTCTGGGAGCATTAGTGCGAGAAGCAGTCAGACGGTGGCACCAGCCACGACAAACTGAGCGACGGGAACTGGTGCTCACATGGCTGTCCACGACAGAGGCTACCTAGTACACACACAGACACCGGTCTTGCCTCAAGCCTGTCAACTCAAAGGTTAAAAACATGGCCCGACAAGAAGTGGGCAGGTAAAGACGCCCGGAGAAAGTCGGCAGACAGGACGCCTACCGGTTCAAGCGTCGGATAGACGTGCTGGGCAAGGTATTCAGACGCTGTCTGCACCGCCGGCGTCATGGGAGGCGCCTCAAAAGCCCCCATGTTTCGCAATTAACGGCCAAAGTAAAGTATTCACGAACTTATTATAAACAACAGGAAAGTCCGTTGATTGATCTTGAGAGTGGGAGTTGTACCATGATGATGGAGCTGCATGCGGCCTGTCCAGAGCGTGCTTAGCAATACTAACGGCGCCCTGGCCCCAGCAGCTCGCGTCGCCCAGCCTTTATACGCTCACTCCTTCCGTGCGATCTTGCACCGTGGCGCGGCAAACTACGCCGACACGCGACGGTAGTGAGCGGCACAACAACAGCAAAAGGACACCGTTGCACCCGCAAACATGGCGTCCGCTACCAACCAGAATCTGTTCCCAGACCTGCACCACAAGATGAGCAAGAAGATTGCGCAGCTCACAAAGGTCATCTATCACCTCAACTCGAAAAACGAGGAGCACACAGACGACCTCACGTCGCTTGCCGATGCGTACGAGACGGAAATTGACGGGGTGCGTCTTCACTCCTCTGTCTTGAAATTTCCTGCACTCTACATGCTTCTTCTCTGTTGTGTGTGCCAAATACGATCGTTTCGATCGATCGAATTTGCTTTTTCCTTGCGTTACCCACTCCAACTTTCTTCGCAGCCGGGTTGCTGTCATGAGAACAGTGCCATGGAAGAGGTCCACTTGCACCAAAAATTTGTTGGTTTGGTGACGCGGGTGTGCTACTGCACAGATTCTGAAGGACGCCTACACGAAGATAAACACATTCAAAGAGAAGCTGGAACAACACAAGGACGTGGAGAAGCAGCAGCAGGCGGTGGACGAGTTCAAGATTCAGCATGAGCGCGAAAAAAAAGAAGCGCTGGCAGCATTTGAGGAATACAAGAGCAAGGTCAAGACACGCGAGACAGGGCTCAAATCTGAATGTGAGGACAAGGTGGGCAAGGCCGCCGCGACGCTTGAGAGTGTCAAGGGCGAATTCAAAAAGCGCGTCGACGAGTTCAACGCTGCAGTCAAAAAGATGGAGGCACAGGGCGGCTCACAGGTGGAGGACATCAGGAAAAAGCACAAGAAAGAAATGGCCGACCACGTCACTGAGAGCAATGCCAAGTACAATGAGATGCTCAAGGAGCGCATGAACGAGGAGGACAAGCTGCACGATGAGATAGAGCGCCTCAAAAAAGAGCTCGCCGCAGCCTCTGCAAAGGCCATGAAGGATGCGGAGTCAGAAATCGCCAAGCGCGTCAAAAACGCCAAGGTAGAGGCCGAGGAGGCGAAAATCGCCGAGCTTGAGAAGCTGCGAAAGAAGCACGACATGCTCAACATGTCTCTCGAAGAGGACTCCAAGCGCAAGACCAAATCCATCCAGGAGGAGCTGGATGCAGCACGTGCAAAGGCGTCGGATCTGCTGTCGCAGCTGCAGCAGCTGCAAAACGCAGGCGCAAGCTCAGATAAGGACAGGAAGAAGCTTGAGGACGATCTTGCGGCGCTGAAAAAGGCGCTCGACAGCGAGAAAGAGCGCGCACAAAAAACATCACAAGAAACCGACGCCAAGGCGAAATCGGCAGCCAAACTTGCAGAAGACCAGATCAAACAGGCGCATTCCATTGCCGAGGATGTGCGCAAGCACGCGCAGCAAGAGCAAGACAAACTCCGCAAAGAAATCGGCGAGCTCTTTGCGAAATTAGCTAAGGCGGAGGAGGCCGGCAAGGCCGCCGCGCAAAAACTGCAGGATGAGCTTGGCAAAGGCGCCGATAAACTCCGTGCTCAACTGGCAGAGAAAGACGGCGTCATTGCCACGCGCGACGCGACGATTTCCGAACTGCAGAAAAAAGTAAAGGATGGCGAAAAAGGCGCGTCTGAGCAGCTGGCGGAGCTGAAAAAATCTTTGGCTGAAAAGGAGAAGGAGGTCAGAGCAGCGCTAGCGGATAAAGATAAGGAAGTCAAAAACGCAGAGGCGGCGGCTAAGAAACTCGAAAAGGACGTGGAATGTGCGCTGGCAGCGGCGGCCAAGACGTCAGCAGAGCTCGAGAAATGCAAGGTAGAGAAGTTCCACAAATCAGCTTGTTACTAAATTTACTGTGCACAATATGTATATGTGTACATAGAATGTAGACCTGACTGTGGAGGAGGGTTGCCAAGCTCCAAAAGTCAGCTCGCTACTCAATTTACTGCATACAATATATACGCATGTGTAAATATGTACTGTAGAGCTGAATTTTGTTGATATCAACCAGGTGAAACGCGACGAGCTCGCAGAGCAGCTCAGACAGGCAGAGGCCCTCGCGAAAAATGGCGCTAGCGAACTCGATAAGCGCGTGAAGACGCTTGAGCACGAGCTTGCTGATGGCGGCAAGGTCAACGACGCGCTGAGCGCCAAAATTGTAAAGTTTGAGGCGGAGATTGTAAAGCTGCAAGGAGAAAGGGACGCAGAAAAAGAGAAGGTCAAGGTGCTGGAAGGAAAAATGAAAGAAGCGGCGGGGGATCTGGGCGAGAAGCTCAAGGAGAGGGAGGCGGAGTTGAAAAAGGTCAAAGAGGAAATGGGTGTGATGAAAAAAGACTTGGAAGCGCGGCTCGCGTCTGCCACAAAGGAAGCGAAAGTCTCGAATGAGGCGCTGAAGCGCGAGTTGTATAGTGTGACAGAAGAGAGGGATAAAATCAAGGCGCGGCTACAGCTGATTGAAAAGGAGATGGCAGACTCGTCGGTCAACGCCAGCAAGGAGGTGAAGCGGCTGAAAGAGGAGCTAGATGGGATGATTAAGAAAAAGTTGGAAGTGGAAAAGGAGCTCGCCAAGGAAAAGGCCAAAAAAGCTGACGAACTCAAAGAAAAGCTCGAGGTCGCCGGCAAGAAGATTGTCGAGTTGGAAGACAGAATTGTGGCGCTCAAGAGCGAGCTTGATAAGACGAGAAAGGAGGCTGCCAAAGCGCTTGCTGAGGTGGAGGCCAATTTCAAAGACGAACTCGCGGCCAAGCTCGAGGAGCTCAAGGCCGAGCTTCTAGTGCGGGGGAGCAAGGATGCGGAATCGGCGCTGCAGGAGCTGAAGGAGAAGCTTGCGGCAGACAAACAGGCGGCGCTGGATAAGCTGCAAGCGCAGCACGATGCCGACGTCGCGAGATTGCAGGGCGCGCAGGGCGGGCTCGAGCAGCAGATGGAGGAGCTGCGCAAGGCGCATGCGGCAGCGCTGCAGGATCTCAGGGTGGTGGCGGAAAGTGACAAAGCGGCGGCGGTGGAGCGGGCGGAGAAAACTGCTGCGAGTAAAGTGGAAGAGGAGAGAACACAGGCAGCGGCGCAGCGAGAGCAGCTGACACAGCAGCACAGCACGGAGTTGGCGAGTAAGGATGCGCAGCACAGCAAAGCGCAGGAGGCAGCGCACCAAGCGGCGGACAAGGCACTGGATGCCGAGAAGGAGCGCGCTGCTTCCAAGCTCGGTAGCGAGATGGAGAGAATGTTGCAGGAGCGCCGGGCTAGTGAAGACACGCTCGACAGCAAACATCAGTCTGCAACCGAGCACCTCACCGCAGCGCACCAGCAGCAGGTGGCAGGGCTTGAGGGGCAGATTGAGGAGGCTAGCGTTCAAATAGCAGAAATGGGTCGGAAAATCGAGGGGTTGGAACATGAGATTGACTCGCTGCGTAAAGACGTCAAGCAAGGAGGCGTGGATATGGTGCTTGCAAAAGAGCGTGCGGCAAAAGATCTCAAGGATGAGCAGAGCAGGTTGAAGCGCGAGAAGAAAGGGGAGCTGGATGCGATGTTGGAGGAGCATATTGATGAGACGAAAAGTTTGCACGAGGAATTTACGCAGGCGCAGCAGCTCATGGGTGGGCGCAACGCGCAGCTGCAGGCGCAGCTGGAGGATGTAACGGACAAGTATGTCAACCGCGCATCGCGAGAGGAGGACTTGACGCGCATCAAAATGCTCGAGGATGAAATTGTGCAGTGGGGCAACAAGGTGAAAAAGCTCGAGGAGGAGATGAAATTCTACAAGCTGGAGCTCATCAATCGCGAGGATAATTTTAACAACAAATTTGGCGGTGGGCCCAACGTGGGCGTCATTGTCCCTTTGTCATTTGGCAAAAAGAAGGATGAGAAAACGCGGCTGCCGCACCTTGCCGCCAACAATGGCCAACGCCGCACTGCCTCATTTGGCTCGCGGTAGAATGCGTGACTGAATACATGTCTCGGTAGAATGTGTTATGTAGCAAGTGGCTCCCAGCATGCATGCCCACATGATTGGAGGGTTGACGATTCAATCTCTGCTACGTACCATGGGAGTGGCGAGATCACATTTCCTGATTTTTCCACGTAATTTATTGTTTCTTTCCGCAGCGCTTCTTCATGATCTCAAGATGTGAAATTGCTGCAGCTTTTCTGGGCCTTCTCTTGCCCATCCCCCTCCCCCCCCCCGCACCCAGCACACGTCTTCGTGCCGGACAATGCACACACGTCAATCCAATTTCAATATCTGGCACTCTTATGTTAGATCTTATGACACTCGATTCGATTTTTAAATGAACTTGAATATCGGACATTGCAAGTGATAGTGCTCGAACATCTCTCCCACACCAGTTGGGGAAAATTCACAACGCATCTTAGTCTTGGCATCATCGGGAGAATCCGATAGGTACAAAATACAACAACTTATCAAAACTATGGTTCCATAAATCTAATCTTCAAAACTGTACTCAAAACTGCCCCGTGACGCAAGCGCTACAGTACAAACAAGTCATTTTGTATACGATGGCACAGGGTCCTAGTTCACAACTAGGACTTCACAACTCCCTCACATTCACATTCAATATATGAAGCACATTCACATGTGCTTCATGTCGCTCGTTCAAATTAGGACCTTCCTTTTCCCCACACGGAGAACTCTCTGTAGTGAAGAGATCTGCCAAAAGCTGGGCCCAGGTGTGCTTGGTTGCACATCTTCAGCCTGGTAAAGCGCCGATTTAAGCTGCCCCACTATGATGAGCTTGCCATTTAACCGGGGGTTGGCCCTCTCTTGTTTGAATCTGTCGACAAACGCGTCAAAGATTTTTTTGAATTAGACTTGGTAAAATCCTCAGGTCAGTCTCTCAACTTGCAAAGACCGTACTAGTATTTTGGCAGATTATTTCGCGGTAAACAAGCAAAAACATTGTCACATTAAAGAGTTCAACCTGTGTTGGAGCAGAACCGCAAGGTTTGGAAGGTACGCAGACGAAAGGAACGTGGGATGTGTGTATCACCGAGAGGTACTCTTCAATCAAGAAGCAAACCATATATATAGGAACCGAGTTCGCGAGTAACGGAGCCTTTCTTTCTAGAAGGTGTTCTATATATAAAGCTAACTAGTCATGTCTCCAAATCTGTCTCCACGCAAATGACCCTTGCGTGACATCAGCGATGGTCAGGCCGTAGTGGGCCGTGTCTAGTCTATCGTCGAGACGGATACAGATTTGCTCTCCCCCTTCATTCCTGTTCGTGTGACATACAATACACAGTGATATGATACATTAGTAGCACAGCAGGGACGAAACATGAATCCTGTATTCATAAACACATTTGACAAATCAGGCACACTCCCCATGCGCCTTCTGTTCTCAGAGGCTGGAGCCACTCTACACGTGCACCCTCTAGGCGCACTTCCGTGTGCGCCCCCGTCTGCAGTTCGAGAGCTGCCTTTGCAGTTCGAGTGCTGCCTGTGCAGTTCGAGCGCTGCCCGGCCCGGGGCCGTTGCAGATTGACAGCTACTGAGCAGTTTGAGCGCTGCCCGGCCCGAGCCGTGCAGTTCGAGAGCTGCTTTCCAGTTCGAGCGCTGCCCGACCCGAGCCGTGCAGTTCGAGATTATGGCAGGCTCTTCGTCAAGGCGTCTGCTGTCATCCTTGTGCCGCACGGCATCAGCTTAATGAGCTTGTCCTCCACAAGCTCCCGGCGTACATAGTATTTGCGCACATCAATATGCCTTGAGCGCTCCCTGCGCACAATGTTCTCTGACATGGCAATGCATGCTTGATTGTCTTCGAATACTCACGTGCAACTGTCCTGTTCTTGTAGAATTTCACGTAGGTACACCGCCTCCTGCCCGCATTGGCTGGCCGCAATGAACTCGCTCTCTGCTGACTACAGCGACACTGTTGCCTGCTGTTCGCTCCTCCATTAGATGGCCGTACCATTTAGCATGAGTACATAGCTCAGTGTGTGAGATCTGCGCGTGTCTTGGCATCCTGCATAGTCCGCGTCAACCCACCCCCACAGGCGATTGTGATCACGTGATGCAATGCCAGGGTGAGTGATACTACGCACTGGTCAATCGTGCCACGTACATAGGCAAGAATTCGCAACGCAGCTTGCATGTGCACTGGACCTGAGTACTGTACAAACCTCGATAGAAAAGCATGCGCAAAGTAGCAATCTGGGCGTGTCATAGTCACAATCCAGCCAAGAGAGCCAACGATACCTCGGTACTACGCGTGGAAGTGCGGATCTATACAGCCTTCAGGGCAGTCATCAACCGGAAGGCAAGTATCGGACATCATGGGCGTCTTGGGCGGCGTGACATTCCATTGTCCATACTTTTGGCACACGCGTTCAATATAGTGAGCTTGCGAGAGGGAAGTGGTGCCTGCGTTGAGGTCACGTGTGATGGGCGCATCCTAAATAGTGGTCCAGAGGTCCTTCGTATGTGCCTTCGAATCCGCCTTTGGCAGGGTCGAACAGTGTGAAACTGAATTTGTCTAGGCAAGATTGGTTTGTGCCGCATATGCAGAAATCGTCAATGTGACTGCCCACTGGGCCATGATCTTGTCTCCGTTTGCATCGTCATGGGACGAAGCTGACTGTCTTGAAGCCCTGCCGCTTTGTAAAAGCTGACATAGTTTTGTGCCATGCCCGACTGCTGGTGCCAGTGCAGGCACCGTATAGTGGTGCGCAAAAGGCGAAAGACTTATTTTGCATCCTCACCATAGCCAGGAGGAGCTGAGATGTAGACGTCGCCTTCAAAACCTTCCTCTTCGAGCATGTCCGAGTCGCCTTGAAGGAAGGCTTGGCTGATGTCGACATGATTGATAAGCATGTCTTCGGCAGTGGCAAAAGCAATCATAGTGCGAAATCTGCTCGCGTGCTACACAGGCGAATATGAGTGCTCATATTTCACGCCCTGCTTCATGTGCTGCCCTTGCAATACTAGTCGTACTTTTCACTTGTAAAGAGAAATATCGAGCTGATGCAACAGGGCCTCGCGCCTCGAATTCTCCTCTTTTGACAGCTTTGTCTGCTGTCATCCGAAACGATGGAAAACTAGCTCAGTTGGTCATAGTTCAGTGCAGGACTATTAATCCTGAGGTCGTCGGTTCGTTTCCGGCAAAAACTCAAAAAACCGAGAACTCAAATCTGCATGGATTTGAACTACATAGACCCTCCGAGTCAAGCAAGGGTACTAAACTACTGTTACAAGTAATAAAAGCAATCATCAATCAATTGCAATGATGCTGCTATTGAAAGAGAAGCCGTTGTCTAGCGTGCAAAACAGCATGGCTCTGCTCTTTCCGATCTTATGTTTGTCACGCTGAGACATCTCCGCCACTGATGTGCGTGTGTGGGGCGAAGGCGCACACCCCCATCTAGTGTTGTAGGCACCCCTGGAAACCAAGAGCTTTTGTATACATAACCAACTACATAACCTGCGTACGGCAGCAGGTCTCTGCCTGTTCTGTGGCGGCTGGTGCTGCGCGCTTTTACCAGTTCCCGGGCCGTGGCGGTTGGTGCTGCGCGCTTATTGCTGGTAGCAGTTGAATCTGCTTCTGATGGCGCAGTGGCATGTCGGTACGATCGAGTGTCGATTGTGATAAAATCCTTTTCTTCTGCATCATCTCTCTGATACGTGCGCCTGGCATCTTTTGCTGAGAAGATGCTCTTTGTCAAAAAGCACGTCCCGGTCACGAAAGAGGAAAATCGTTTGGAAATGCTTTCCAATCTGAAAACAGCTCTGTCTTGTTAGTTTTGAAAGGACATGAATTGAGGATGTGGAGTCGTCTTCTTCTACGTAGATACCTTCCATTGCCCGATTGCAGTGGCTGCCATCTGTGCACAGGCTAGATTCACGTGATTTCTGAACTATGACTTTGCATCCAAAGGGCACTGCAATTGCTGGTCGGTTGTTAGACACCCTCACAGGCTGCATGCGTTCAAACGCAGTTGTTAAAGTGCCATTAGCCTCTTTGCGCACAGATGGTGTTGCTTTTTTTCATTTTTTTTTGGATAAAGTCTTTGTTGCCCGCCTTCAAAAACGTAGCGGACAACCAATCACCTTCAAGGCTACCCTAGTGTGCGATTTAGTTATGCGAATGGCGCCTTCTAACCAGCACTGGAGCAAATGGTTGTAGGCTGGCACCAGCTGAAGTGTGATATTGTGCTTGCGCCAGAAATCTTGCATCTCGCTGCCAACAAACTCTTTTGCGATATCAAGGCGCAATATTCGTGGCACGCATCCTGTTTGCGTAATCCAATCCTCCAGCATAGCTACCGCTTCTGCAGTTCGAGCGCTGCTTGTGAGCGTGTATCTTATAGGTCGCACTCCGCGTACACCCCCGTCGTCAGCGGCTGGAGCCACACTACACGTGCGCCCTCTAGACGCACTCTGCAGGGTGCGCCCCCGTCTTTAGCGGCTGGAGCCACACTTACGTGCACCCTCTAGGCCCAGGCTTACTTCGTCCCCATTTGTGGCTGAGAAAACTCTGAAGGTTCATTGAGTATGTTTGCACACACTCTTTGAATTCTTCGACTAAACTTTCTTTGGAACTGTTCAATCTGCCATATGATAATGGTCTTCGGAAGACAACAGCTCTGAATTTTCATTAAATATGTGCACACACACTCTTTTGAATTCTTCGACCAACCCCCCCGTCAGTTTCTTTCAAGGGGAAGAAAACTCTGAACGTCCATTGAGTAAGTGTGCACACACTTTTTGAATTCTTCGACTAATCTTGTCTTTGGACCCTTTTGATTTGCCATGTGATGTGGGTCTTTACAAGAGACAAAGCTCTGAACTTTCATTTGATTATGTTTGCACACACTCTTTGAATTCCTCGACCAATCTTCCATTTTCACTATGTCCATTTGTTAGATCAGAACCGGAGCCATGGGTAGAGTTGAATTAAAGCTCTGAACACTCCCCACGTGATGGTCAGTTCGAGAGCTGCTGCGCAGTTCGAGAGCTGCCTTTGCGGCTGGAGTCACACGACACGTGTGCCCTCTAGGCTCACTTCGACCCCGTCTTTTGAATATATATATAAATATATGTCGTGGTAGGCATGTACACACGTGCTTTTTCTTGCTAGTCGATACCAGCACGCACATAAATGCGTTTAAGCAAGCAAACGACATGCCTGAAATACAGGCATCGATCTACAGTATATGTGCAGCATCGCGTATTTAAGCATACAAAAGATATATCTATCTACAGTATGTGTGCAGTATCAATTTCTCTTTAATGGTGCCGCCGTGTGCATTGTGACTGCCAGTGCCATCAATCTGCAGAATGTGTGCAGCATTGATCGTCTTGGCGTCGATCTGCAGTATGTATGCTGCATCAATCGCAGTGCCACCATATGCGCTGTTGACTATCATTGATCTGCAGCATGTGTGCAGCATCGATTGTATCTCCCCCGTGTCCATCAACAATAGCCCCTCTTGCCTACTCGATTCCAGTGCACGTATTAGTCACCCCCGTCTCTGTTCATCTCAACACGCTCGAGCACTATGCCCTCATCAGACGTTTGCCCGTAGCGATGTGGCATCGAGCATTGTGTTTCTGTGAGTTCTGAAAGGGGGATAAGGCAGGCTTTTCGTTAGTGCATCTGCTACCATCTCTTTTGGTGCCACACGGCATGAGCTTGACGAGCTTGTCTTCGACGAGCTCCCGCACATAGTATTTGCGTACAGCAATGTGCCGCGAGCGTTCTCTGTGCAGAGAGTTTCCTGCCGCGGTGTCTACAAATGCGATCGTGGTTGCAGTTGTGGGCTGCAGCTGGTTGTGATTGTCTTTGAGGGTACACAGACTGCCCGCAATGTGCGTGTAGGACTGCATCACCCTGTGGAGGTCAACCGTATCCGCAAGCCTGCTGTGCGTCGCGCCTGCTCGATGCCACTGCTCATGCTCGCCACCGCGTTCACCAGCGTCTCGCACTGCACTGCCAGCGTCATGCTGTTCCGTGCACACATCTCCTCGACCTCGCGCACGAGCTCTGTCTCGCGCCCGTGCAGCGCGTTTACGAGCGCAGCACGGCTCGCGCTCGTGCGGCCCGTCTCCACGCCTGGCAGCTGCATGTCCTCTAGCAGCTTCAGGCTTGCGATGTGGTGCTCGAGTGTGCGCTCAAGCGTCTCGACATCGTCAGCGTGTTGGACGAGCTCGGCTGCATGTGCGTCGACAACTTCGGTGAGCAGGTCGCAGTTTTGGCCATGGTGGTCGTTGACCGTTCCATCAGAGCAATTGAGCGTCTGGCAGGTGATGCAGTAGAGGTGGAGCTCCTCGTTGTGCTTCTTGCACATGCGCCGCTGCATGAGAAGCGTCTGCCCGCGCTGCTTGAGCTTGGCAATCATCTCGAGCACGTGGCTCTTGGTGCGCTTGCGTTCCTCATCTGCTCTGATGGAACGGTCAACAACCACTGAAAAAGTAGCGGCAGGTACCAGAGAGGGCCGCTTTGCTGTTTTGATAAGGGCCAAATGACTCTGATTTTGATTTTAGTTGCTTTTATTACTGGAAACAGTAGTTTAGAACCCTTGATTGAGGGTCTATATGCTCAAATCCATGTGAATCTGAGGTGACGTGTTCTCGGCCGGAATCGAACCGGGGACC
>Ga0105053_10007590_pt1 | contig 14444 bp, 17 predicted proteins | sample BON01_FD_78093 | JGI IMG/M metagenome (GOLD analysis project Ga0105053, IMG submission 78093) | Freshwater microbial communities from Lake Bonney liftoff mats and glacier meltwater in Antarctica - BON-01 | ecosystem: Environmental > Aquatic > Freshwater > Ice > Glacier meltwater | place: Lake...
ATCGGCCGCATCAAGAATCTCCCGAAGATGCCTTTGATCCATGCATTGAAAATGGATTGAGGCCGCCTTTGAGAACCGGGCGCAGTTGCGGAAGATCGCGCGCTGGAACGCGGTAAACTCAGCAGGGCTCATCTCGCCCGACGCAAAGGCAAACTCGCGGAAGCGGTTTTTTCCGCCTTTGCCCCGCACGAAGCCGTCAATCGGCAGGTTATAAGGCAGGTCCCCGAACACCATGTCAGCGACGCGTCCTTGCAGTCCCTTCTCGAACGGTTCCGCCTGCTGGGAATCGCCCTGGACGATTATGTGCGGGCCAACGCGCCACACATAGCCTGGCTGCGTTACGGCACGGTCGGTGACCGGCGGGATGCTGTCATCCTCTTCTGCATTTTGAGGAACCGGAGCGATCGTGAGATCCTTGGTCGAAAAACCAATTGTCTCGATGTCGAAACCGACATTGAACAGGGCGTCGAGTTCCTTCTGCAGAAGCTCAGGGTTCCAACCGCTGAGCTCCGCAAGCCGGTTCTCTCCGAGTGCGAAGGCACGCTTATCCGTCTCGCTGAGGTGATCGGCCCGGATGCATGGTACCGTTTCCAGACCCATGCGCCTCGCAATTTCGTAGCGGGCGTGCCCGGCCAGGATCCTGCCATTGGCATCGACCACGATCGGTACGAGCCAGCCAAACTTGCGGATGGCCGCCTCCAGCTGCGCGAGCTGTTTCTCGTCATGGGTACGGGCGTTATCGGGGTTGGTAGTGAGCGACGAGGTCTCGAGCATCACGACGCGCGGATGGTTCATGATTTCCTGATCGGGCGGCATCGCGGCAAGCGGGGCCTGGTTGTTTGTCGTAACTGGCTTGATTGCTGGATGGTTTCGGCTGGTCATCTGTGTGCTCCTCATTGTTGAGAGCGATCAGATAATACATTCAAAGCCTTAGATGAGTTACGATCTTGGTCGTCTTTTCCGGTGCGGTACCTCGGTAACAATCTTCAAGATTGTACTTGTCGCTGGAGGGCGCAATGTGGTTTCCCGACCAAGTAAATCATGTGTAATTTGAACGGCCTTTTCACTTCTGGTTCGCCTGATTTCATCAGGCACCTGAATCGTACCTAAAATTTCATGAGTGACTGATGGGGGATCACCATCAAGCAAGTCGTAAATTCGGTCATAGACGCCCGGAATAATCATATCACGGTTGCGGGTGCGCCATCGTCTCTTGTAGTCGCGGGCGTCGTTTACTTTAGTGTAGCGCCGTTTGCTTTTCAGACGATCTACTAAGTGTTCGATGAACGCCGGAGGCACATCGGGGCGGCTTATCCCGTTGAGCTTCTTGATTAGCGAATTGGTGGATTTTGGACCGGTGGACCTGGTCCCACGTCTTTCCGCCGTTGGATCAAGCTGCTTGCGAAGAATCTCGAAATCTGATCGACGCAGCAATGGAGGCCGACAGCGTTCAACAACTTCGAGCCAGTCCTCGTCGGTAATACGGTGGCCTCGCAAAATGCCGGCTACCAACGTCGCGGGATCCATCCGTAGATTAGAAAAATTGGGTTTAGCCATTAGCCATCAACCAGTAGCCGTTTCTGTAATTGCTGCAATAGGTACCTGCAACGGCGCTTGCTAACTCCCTCTTCGATGCCGTCTGAAAGAGTTGATCCGTCAACTTCTTCGGATTGGGTCATGTCTATCCCTGCTCTAGAAAAATTATTGCCTGTTCTATATCACAGGGAATTGACGGCCTGAACCACGCAGTTCCAACCCCGTTGCTTCTCCAAATCATGCGTATTGCTGTGAAAAACGCATAAATCCCTGTAGAGTCGCTGTTATGCAGGGATCTAAAAGCGAGACCGGTTCGCTACGGACTGCGTCGCGCACCACCCAGTTTCCCATTTCCGAGCGTCTCTGTAGCTGCCTCGATATGGCCTAATTAATGCCCATTTTTCGGTAGCTTACGCGAGGGTCGCTTACGACCTCTGCGACCAGAGACACTTTGTCGGTGGTGGAACGGGGCCAATATGGCCCATCGTCTCAGAGGGCCATTTCGTGGCTGTCAGATGCACATTGAGATTTTGAGCTGAGCGGTCAGGCGAACCCGAACATTTTCCTCTGACTCGGCCAATCCAGCGGGATAGCATTGGCCCGAGTCAGCTTGCGGCCGGTTAGGTCAACGGGCTGCGTTCCATCCATGATGGCTGCGATGATATCCGGTGCGAGCCAAGAGATACGAACCAATTGTCCAAGATACCGTCGGCTGTAATCTGAAAGTGCTGGATTGGGTTTGCCTGTCAGCAACAGATCCTGTGCTGCGAATGCCTGAGCTACCAGCTTTTGCAATGTCGCATTAGGGGCGGGTTTTATGTTGGCGTTGGTAGGCGGAATGGTAAATTTCAGTTCGCTACCCTGTTTGGCCAACTTGGCATCAATGCAGACTTCTGATCTTTCCGCTGCATCAAGGATCTGGAAGCTTATGCTGACCTGCTCTTCCCGGATTTGCACCGTGACCTTGTGATCCAGCAATATCTTGCGCTTCTCATGACCGGCTGCATTCTGAAGGTGATTAGCGATCTCGCTATTCACGGCCATTTGATCCTGAATGATAGCGGCGTCGCCCGAGACTGGCGTAGTCTCAACAATCCCCTTCGCAAGTGTGTCGGCCACCAATCTTTCGATTTCTCCCGATGGCAACCTCCAGGTCAGGTTTCTGTCATCGCCCGGCTCGAGCCTCGTTACATAATATCTAAATCGCTTCGATCCTGTTGAGGCATGTGTTGGCGTCATCGGCCGGCCGTCAGGATCAGTGATTATGCCTACAAGCAGGCTTGGGTTCCTAGACTTCTTGCCCAAGGCATTGTCGCTGCGGTTGGCAGCGAAGAAGCTCTGCACCTCATCAAATAATGCCTGATCTATGATGGCTTCATGCTCCCCGTCATATATTTTGTCCTTGTGCCTGACCTTGCCAGTGTAAATCGGGTTTTTGAGCAATTGGCTGAGTGCGCCGGTCCGGAATGCGACGCCTCCGATTTGCCTGCCATCTTTGTAGGGACGGACCTTGGTCCGATATCCCTGGTCCGCAAGTTCATCAACCAGTTGGGGCACTGATTGAAGTTCAGTGTATCGCTGGAACAAGTGACGGACAGTTTCAGCTTCTTGGTTGTTAACGACGAGCTTGCGGTCACCCAGTTCATATCCCAGGGGAACCGGGCCGCCCATCCACATGCCCTTTTTCTTGGAGGCGGCAATCTTGTCGCGGATACGCTCGCCGGTGACCTCACGCTCGAACTGGGCGAATGATAGAAGGACATTCAAGGTGAGCCGTCCCATGCTGGTGGTGGTATTGAAGGACTGGGTCACACTGACGAAGCTGGCATCATGCTCGTCCAGGATATCGACGATTTTTGCAAAGTCAGCCAATGACCGTGTCAGGCGATCGACCTTGTAGACGACGATGACATCGACTTTGCCCGCGATCACATCCTGCAGAAGTTGCTTGAGGCCCGGCCGCTCCATAGAACCACCGCTAAAACCGCCATCATCATAAAGCTCTGATGTTCCTTCCCACCCCTCGTGGGTCTGGCTCAATATGTAGGCAGCACAAGCCTCGCGCTGGGCATCCAGACTGTTAAAATCCTGCTCGAGTCCATCCTCGGTCGATTTGCGCGTGTAGATGGCGCAGCGGGTTTTTCTCTTCGTCTCAGGCATTGATCAATGCCTTGGGCTTGAATCCGCTTCGCTTCCTCAATCCAAAAAAGCGCGGACCCGACCAGTGTGCGCCCGTTATCTCCTCCGCAATGTGGCTGAGGCTTCCAAACTGCCTGCAATCATATTCAAAACCCTCATCGCCGACCAGCACGTGATAGCTTTTGCCATTCCATGTCCGAACGAGCCTTGTCCCGGACTTGAGCGCGATTTCAGGCGGCATTCCAGCCAGGCTGGATTTGGCCAGCTTCTTTTGCAGTTTTGATATCCGCATTTTGACAGATGGCGTCAGGCCGCCATGCATGCGCTCTTGCAACCGCCAAGCGATAGACCGGCGCAGCAGATCGGGGGCTGCGTCGGGTGCAGGGTTGCGGAAGATATCACGCCACAGGGATCGAAGCTGGGCTGGCGGCATGGACGCCAGTTCTGACAACCGGCTTTCCAGATCGTTCATGCTGGCGCCTCCTCAGCGGGCGGACAGGAAGTAATGCGATAGGTAGTGCCTTCATCCGCTCCCTGTTCCCGGGCGAGAACAAGACCCTTCTTGCGGAGGCCGGTCAGAAAGGCGCGGGCACTATGGGTTTTCCAGTTGGTCGCCTTGCATATCTCATCGAGTGAGGCGCCCTTGGCGCGGCTTAGCAGTGCGATTACCTTGTCGGATTTGGTTTGCGGTTTTGCTTGTGTGGTTGGCATTTGGGTTCTCCAGTATGGCGCTGGAGGATCCAGCGCTTCCACTGACCCGAGCCGCGGGTCCAAAATAACCCGGCGGCATGTCGCGATCACTGCTTGGCGACAACACAAGCAATGCTCGAACAAGCGCTGGAGTCCAGCTCTTTGTCGGCAATAGCGGAAAATCAGCGCTCAGGTGCGCCGGCTCTCAGACTCAAAGCTGTCGGATAGCAATCGGCCAAATGTAGGCACTGGTGCAATTCTAAATCTAGGTCCGCTTCGCGCCCCAATTCCTGACGAAGACACATTCAGGCGACAAGTCCAGATGCGGACTGGCCGGTATCGGAGTATGGGATGCCTTGCTGAATTTGATGATTTCGACCATCCATTGTCAATGAGCAAATCTAAATCGACGCGCGAGGAAAAAGAGCACCAGCAGCTTATGCGACTGGCAATGTCGGCGAGGGATTTTCGCCATGCCTTGAGTGCTGCCACCTTTTTGATCGAAGAGTGCGAATGGAGTAAGCGTCATAGCAATGCGGAGAGACGTAAGTTCCATTGCTACGAAACAACAATGGTCGTCGCATACGGTCGCCCCTTCGCCCAGTCGCGCGGTCAGTTCGCACCACCCTTTAACTGGAGTATGGTACCCGAGCTTGAACTTGAACCTGAGGAAATGGGGCTTCACGAGCGACTGCTCACATACCGAAACAAGCTGCACGCGCACTCAGATAGCGACTTCACCAGTATGGGTTTGGAAATCTGGCGAACGCCTCTGCCGGATGGTGAATTTCATGACTTCTTGGCAGTGCGCGGCGGTGAATCGTTAAACTTCGAGGAGAACGAGGTCGATCAAATACAACGGATGTTGTGGAAGATCCGGGATCACGTTGACACTGCCCTGCAGGATCACCCTGCATCGCGCGACAGCCTTCCGGTCATCGCGATTGGGCTGAAAGACTGAGCACCGAAACCAGCATTTAAGAACTCTGTATGTGGGGAGCAGGGATTTCTGCCTCTACCCCATATTTTTTGGTCTTGGTTCGAGACTATGATGAAATTTGACGAAATACCGCGACGTGTCGGTCCTATCGAATTTACCCGCTTTGTCGGTGTTACAGGTTGAATGCGGACGTTCCGCTCCCCACCCAAAATCGGACATAAGATTATCTCACAGCTTTGACTAAATAGAAAACGACAGAAATCAGCGAAACTTGATGCAACACGATTGCAACATGGGAAGTGAAGCCAACATTGCTCCCTGCTCCATCAACTCATTGTTTTTACTACTGTTTATTTGGTAGCGGAGGAGGGACTCGAACCCCCGACACATGGATTATGATTCCAGTGGTTTTCGCAGTTTTCCGCCACTTTATTGTAAACCAGGCGTTCAACGCTCTGAATGATATCAAATAGATAGCTATGCACTGTAAACTTTTTCATCCCGATAACCGGTCGACCAGAGACACAATCACGCGCGCGCTTCATCAACGTATCGGGCGCGCACATCGGACACCCTTTTGGCCGTCCAGCCGACAATACGAGATATCTCTTCATCGGTGAGACCTTTTATGGCCAGCCAGGTCACGAATGTACCGCGGATATCGTGCATGGTGCGATCGAAACTATCTGGCTTTTGCCTCAACAAGCTCAAAAACGCGCGCAGACTGGCCACTAGATATGATAAAACCGCCGATAGCTATCTCGGCTTCATCCACATCGTCTCAATCCGATTGTGGATGCTGCAATTTGTCAACAGGTCCTAGCGCTTGACGATAGTGCATGCGTGTCCGATGTCACGCTACTCATTGGCCTTCACGTTCGACCTCAAGAAAGCCAGAACGTCTTCCGATGCCTGTTGGTAGGCGGTAACCATCCGCCCGGTGTCGACAAGTTTGGAATCGATATGGAGGAAGAGTTCTACTTCTCCATCGTAGTTCGACCAAGCGAACTTCACCCGCTCATAAGGTACCATCGGCACGCGCAGGTCGTGCCTTACCACCTTGGCATTTCCGATCATCAGAGGGCCATCGGCGAGCGGGAAGTAATTGGATATGTAATCAGGCATCGCTACTTCACGCATCGCCGCTTCTATAAATGAAAACCGCCGCGCCCTCTTCATAATCCGACCAGAATCTTCATACGAGATCGTGCTCGATGGCAGAGTCGCGAGCCGATCATGCATCTCTCCGACACTCTCTAGCGGAAAGACAATCGGGAAACTCTTCGAGGCGCGGTTGTTACCTTCGTCGTTTTCGAGCGAACTCTTCCTCAGGCTGAGTGGGCTTACGACGCGTGTAATCTTCTCCCGATCCTCTGCGCTGTCGTTCTGGTGATAGATCGTCACCGCGCGAACAGTGATGAACGAAAAGATGTCGCTCATCGGCAGGCCCGCCCGCTTTCCCAATTCGGCCAGCGCGACGTCCTTGATCGGCAGGACAATTTGTTCGACGACAAAGTCTGTCCCGAGGAAGCCCAGCGGGCGCTCCTCGCCATCGAACAGCGCGCCAAGTCGCAACGAATTTTCCGGCTGGTCGCGGGCTTCGCCAGAATCGCTAGACACAAGTTGGTAGCCGAACTGTGTGCGCTCATCGTCTAGTTCGAAAAGGTCGAGTGCATGCTTGTTGAACATGCCTTCGAGGTCCGAGATCACGTGGTGCCAGATGAAGACGAGTTCGCGCCGGTCGGCTGACAGATAGGCCCGGAACAGCGGGATCCCCTGACCTTCTTGCGCCGGCTGGGATAACTCGAAATCCGCAGCAACCCGCAGCACGTTCAGGTCTTCATCTGGCCCGAGGACGTGAAAGTTCCTGTCCCAATCGGGTTCAACCGTCTGCCAATAGGGAAGGCCGTCGAATTCGACCACATTGCGGCGAAGCATCTCGTATTGAGCAGCCATCGCCTTGAGTCCGCTCAGCAGCAAATCGGGATCGACCGGCTCATCGAAGCGATAATGTATGCTGCAGGGAATATAGCGATTGTTTGGCGGGCCCTGCATTAGCCAGAAAATGGCGTCTCTGTTTGCAACCTGCGTGAAACCAGCGTCTTCGCGCTGAGCTTCTTCAAATCGGGCAAAGGCGGTCCACCCCACAATGACGACCAACATCACAGTAAGAAGAAAAAAGAATCGCTTCAGCCATCGCGTAGGCGAGGTGTAGAGGTCGATCATGGCGGCAATGCTCCATAGACAACGGGTTTGGGTAGATCGTGAAATTGGGACGAATGGCTCGAAGCATGTACGGGCGTTTCACGCCCCCATTCTGATTGCCTTGGCGAAGGCAGGAGGTTCGCTGATGCGCTGCACATATCCTTTAAGGTTGGGCATCTCATCGGGAAAGCAGCCAAGCCGATTGCTCATGAAGGCGGCATGGCCGAGCATGATGTCAGCGCCTGAGAAATCTCCAATCAGGTAGTCTTTGCCCTCGAGTGCTTCTTCGACCGGTTGCCAGGCCCGGGTCAGCAATTTGCGCGCCTGAGCGAGGACCATGTCGTCGCGACGCTCTGGCGGTAGCAGAAGCGTGTGCACGATAATAGTATTGACCGGCGGCATCACCATGCCTTCGCAATAGTGAAACCATTGGAGGTAGCCCGGGAATTCATCACTATCGACATCAGGTTTAAGCCCGCCATTTTTATGCCTGCCGAGAATATACTCGACGATAGCGCCCGATTCGAAGATCGACACATCGCCATCATCGAGCACCGGGACTCGCCCCAGCGGATGGCGTGCACGGTGCTCGTCGGATTTGAGATCCTTGGGATGAAAAGACATCATGTTGAGCTCGTAAGTCAGCCCTAGTTCCTCAAGCAACCAGCTGATACGGCTGGCTCGGCTGTTCGGTGCAAACTGCAGCTTCAAGGTTATTTCGTTTTCTCCCACCTGCTTTTTTACGCTTGCTAAAACACGGTCGCATCAGACTTTGAAGCTGACAATTGTCTAATGGCACTTATAATGCCGCTATATTGCCGAAAGTAAATTTGCAATAGAATTTGTACATCTGTGGGACGCCGAAACGCTCGACGAAGGGCTGCCACGATTCCCCGCGCAGGCCATTTCCGAACCTCGCTACGATCCTGTGCGCGCGTTCTTTCGGGTGCGTTTCCGAATTAGCTAACGTTCAAACAACTCTTTTAAAACGTCTGCTATGGCCCGTCACCCTGTTCTCGAGGCAATATCAGCGCTGGCAGTCTACTGCGGCAATGTTGGTGCTTGTCAAAGGACACTGGAGTTTCGGCATAATGAATGCCATAGGTTCTGAAAATGATATAACGGATGGAATATGGAAAAACAGAAATCGGTCGTCAGTAAAGCGTTAGAAGGCGATGGCCCTCACCCCGATGGCCGGCGGGAGCGTAGCCGATCCAGCCGCGGCAAGATTGTCCGCGCGATGATGGATCTGATCGTCAAAGGGGATATTGATCCAAGCGCCGCCAGAGTAGCAAAAAAGGCAGGTGTGGGTCTGCGTTCCGTATTCCGGCATTTCGATGACAAGGATTCGATTTATCAGGAGATGAATGAAATCCTGAACGCCGCCTATGTCCCCCAAATGCGTGAGCCTTATAAATCGGACAGCTGGAAAGAACAACTGATCGAGCTTGCCGAACGCCGGGCCAAGGTCAACGAAGAGACCGCTCCATTCCGCATTTCGACCAGTATTCAGCGCTATAATTCCAAGCAGCTGATGGCAAATTACCGGCGGTTGTTGCGCAACGAACACAAGGCACTCGATGCGATTCTGCCCGATTATGTGCGGGGCGACGAACAGCGGGTTCGAGCGATATTGCTAGCAATCAGCTTCGATACGTGGCGTCTATTCCGGCAGGATGAAGAACTGTCCAAAAGGAAGACCATCGAGGTGATAAAGCAATTGCTTCGCGATATTGTCGACCAGATTGAAGACTAATATGCGTTTGGTTCTCATTGGCGCGGTGCTTCTGGCCGGTTGCTCACAGCACCAGGAGCAGGTGGCTCCTGAAACCGCGAATGCCAAATGCGAAGGCACTGCCAAGTCGGAAATGGTCTGGATCCCTGGTGGCAGCTTCACCATGGGCGAAAACCCGCGCTACCGTGAAGAAGGGCCACCACGCTCGATCCGTGTCGATGGCTTCTGGATGGACGCCCACGAAATAACGAACGCCGAATTCGCTGCCTTTGTGAAGGCGACCGATTATAAAACTCTGGCCGAGCGTGATCCGCCAAAGATCGAAGGCGCGCCGCCGGAGATGCTGGTTCCGGGTTCTGCCGTATTCAATGTACCGAGCAATGATGATCGCCGCTGGTGGCGCTGGGAAGTCGGGGCGCAGTGGCGCAATCCGTCGGGGCCAGATGAGAATATCACCGGCAAAGACCGCACTCCAGTGGTCCAGATCGCTTATGATGACGCACTGGCCTATGCCCAATGGGCGGGCAAGGAACTGCCTAGCGAAGAACAATGGGAATATGCTGCGCGTGGCGGCGAAGAAGTTTTACCAGAACCCAAAGGTACCGATGGCAAGCCGCAGGCAAATTATTATCAGGGCGTATTCCCGGCCAAAGACCTAGGCGCAGACGGGTTTGAAACCCGCTCACCGGTCGGCTGCTACAAACCCAACGGATATGGTCTTTACGATATGCTCGGCAATGTTTGGGAATGGACCACGAACGATGGGTCGCGTGCCGATGCAAGCGAGGGCGTAAAGGTGATCAAGGGAGGCTCCTATCTTTGCGCCGCCAACTATTGCGCGCGCTATCGCCCCTCTGCGCGTCAGTTTCAGGAACGTGGACTGGGAACCAACCATATCGGATTCCGGATGGTGGATAACAATCGTCCAGCGCCACACGATTAGATCGCATTGACTCCAGTTATATGACATATATAGTGTCATAATATTAACTTAGGAATTACCGATGCAAGTTCTCCGCACCCCCGATAGCCGGTTTGAAAACCTGTCCGGCTATGATTTTGCCCCGCATTATTCGGAAGTCACCGCCGCCGACGGCACAGCGCTGCGCCTGCACTATCTCGACGAGGGCCCGCGCGATGGGGAGATTATCCTTTGCATGCACGGGCAGCCGTCATGGTCCTATCTCTATCGCAAGATGATACCGATACTCACCGACGCTGGCTTCCGTGTGATCGCGCCCGACCTGATTGGTTTTGGCAAATCGGACAAGCCTTCGCATATCGATGACTACACTTATCAGGGTCATGTCGACTGGATGAACCAATGGTTCCGGTCAATGGATATTTCAGGCGTGACGTTGATGTGTCAGGACTGGGGCGGGTTGATTGGTTTGCGGGTTGTTGCGGACAACGTGGATCGCTTCGCAAGGCTGGTGGTTGCCAATACCGGATTGCCATCTTCGGCCAGCGTTAGCGCAGAGCAATCCGAAATGCTTGGGAAACTCTACCCGAGCATTCCGGTACCGAACGCCGCGACGGTGCAGGAACAATTTTCCAGTGGTTCCCCGGCCGCCTTTCTATTCTGGGTGAAATATGCCGCCGAGCGCGAAGATTTTTCAATCGAGCAAGTGTTCAATCTTTTGTCAGGCATAGATGATCAGGCCGTGTTGGATGGCTTTAGCGCCCCTCATCCTGATGAGAGCTTAATCGCCGGCGCGCGCAAATTCCCATCCTGTGTCCCCTTGCTCCCACATCACAAACCGGATCGCGAGGCCAATGACAAAGCTTGGGAGGTGCTGGAGAAATTCGAGAAACCGGTGCTAACCGCGTTTAGCGATAGGGACCCTGTGACCAAAGGCGGGGAAACCCAATTCCAAGAGCGGATACCCGGCGCGAAAGGCGTCGAGCATGTCACCATCAAGGGCGGCGGGCATTTTCTGCAAGAAGATTGTCCGGAACAACTCTCCGAAGCCATCATCACCTTTATCAAAAATCACGGAGTGTGAAATGAAAGTCGTCAACCAAGTCAATCCGTCCCTCGAACGCATGCAGGAGTTTTTCGGTGGTAAAGAGGATGGTGCTTTCGTCATGGTCAATCTGCTGAAATTCAAAGACAAGGCGGAATATGCCGATGGCCGTGAAACCGGACTTAGCGGAGCAGAGGCCTATGCTCTATACGGAGCGGCGGTAGCAAAATGCCTCACCGATGTCGGCGGGAAACCGCGCTATAGCGGACCTGTCACAGGACTGATGCTTGGAGAAGTCGAAGAAAATTGGGATGCGGTTGCACTGGCGGAATATCCTTCGCTCGAAGCGATGAAGACCATGGTCATGTCGCCGGAATATCAGGCGATATCCGTCCATAGGACTGCCGGACTAGCCGGGCAGCTTAATATTAAAACCAAACCTGGTTCTCTTTAGAGTGCGTTCTAGCCGTCGGTTGTCCGCTTCGGCGGGATTAGCGAGAGGATCAGCATCACTAGAGCCACAATCGGAAACACGAGATTGGCGGTGGCTCCGGGTGCGGTGCCAACGGTCTCAATGGGTTTATGCATTCCGATTAGCAGCCGACCGACATATTCAAACAGGATGAATAGCCACAGTAGCGGGATCATTGATTTATAGCGGATGCTGGCGAGCAGCATGATCAGCGCCATGCCAAGCTGCGCCAGACCCCACAGCGCAAACACAGTGATGACAGTTGCCGCACCGCCTAGTGTATAAGTTTCCAGCGGGATCGTCGCGATGCTCTGCGCACCGCCATCAAGAGCAAATATATGGTGCTGACTGCGCCATAGAGTGAATGCCGTCAGAGCGTAAAACAACCAAAGCGCGATCTTCTGTCCGGGAAAGATATTGTCGAACTGCGCTGGGAACAGGCGCTCCATCATTGCAAAAATTCCAGACAGTTATTTTCACTAAGGATAGGATCAACCTTGGCCCGCGCTTCTTTATCCAATGCGGCATAACGTGTGCGCAAATCCGCCAGACACTTGACCTGATATTTGAATGTGCCCTGCGAATAGGGTTTGCCCATCGCTTCGATGCTGAACATCTCTTCGCCAGCTTCCATCGCCGCAGCATTAGCGAGCAGAAACGGTGCGTAGACCGTGCCAACCTGTTCCAATAGTTTGCCAACAACCGGTTTGAACGGCTGATCGGGCGAGTCCCATTCGCCTTCAATGCCTGACATATCATCAACGTGAAGCAACCAGCGGAAAGCATAGGGATAATCCGCGCGCATCATTTCCTGTGCGGTCGGGTCAACACCGAGTTGAGATAGCTGACCATATATTCCGAGTTCCGCCAGCGATGGCCGCGAACCGAAAAGATAATGTTCATTCACAACATGCTCTTCCAAAGCTTGCAACACGACGCGGGTGGAGGCCTCAATCAAAGGAAAATTCTCTTGCGTACAACCGACAATCGCCATCCGCCCAACTTGTCGGTCTCTAAACTGCTTCGCAAAACCCTGACTTTGTTCCAATCCGCCGCCTTTGGCAGCATCAAACGCTAGCCAACGGCTCATTTGGATCTGATCGACTTCTTCCAACCAGCGATAACCAAACATCGCCTTGGTCAGCCATTCATCGGCAAAATCTTCGAGCAAATGCGCGATAAACGCCTGCGCGGAATCGGACGGCACAACGCTGCGCTCTTTGTGGCGCTCTTCCAGATCATACAGGACGGGTGTGCTATCATTATGAAAGCTGCCATCGGGATATTCGATCACCGGGATGACAGGGGCTTTCACCTTCGTGGCAGCGAGTGAATGTGCATCTGCACCATGCTGCCAGATATGCACGATCCGGCGATAGCGCATCAGGGCGCGCATTTTCATAGAATAGGGAGAACCCAGTGAGCCGTTGATTATGTACATCGCTTTATTTCCTAATTCAGTTTGTTCTGCTCGATTGTGGTTTTACCAGCGGGCAGGCTGAACAGCATGCCATCCTCTCCCACGATGATCGGTCCATCAAACTTGTCCGGCGCATCGGCCAGAAATGCGGGGTAAAAATAGCTGCTCGGAATCGGCGGCACGAGATGGCTGAGTACCAGTTGCTTTACGCCCGCTGCCTGCGCCGATTCCGCCGCTTCAGTTGGGGAGGCATGATAGTCCAATATATCCGCCGTGATGGTTGCTGCGTTGGTCATTCCGCGCTTCTTCAATGCCGCCGTCATTGTCTTGACCAGGTGAGAAGCCAATGCCTCATGGACGAGCAAGTCCACTCCTTTACAGACGCGCTCAAGATTGGCCGATTTCGCCGTATCGCCGCTGATGCAAACGGAGCGCTTTTTGTAATCGAAACGATAGCCAACGGCGGGCTTCACCGGATCATGATCGACCTTGAACGCTGTGATTTTCAGGCCGTCATTCTCCAGCGCAACGGCACTATCACCGGTCATCTCAAAACGCCGCGCCTCTGCGCCACCACCGGTTAATGGCACAACTTTCTCGCCATGATGAGCGATACGATATGTGTTGTCGATCGCGTACGCAGAGTTAAATCCGGCGATCACCTCTTCAACACCGGCCGGGCCATATACGGGCAGCGGCGCCGTCGAAGCACCCTGTGTCCAGTGGAACAGCATAAGTGGGCCCATGCCATCAATATGATCGGAATGAAAATGGGTCAGAAATACGCCGTTCACATTGTTCGCGCCAATACCCATCAGGGCAAGATTGCGCGCCCCACCCTCGCCTATATCAACCACAAAAATCTGTTTGCCTGCAATTACCACATTGCACGGTCCCGCCCGGTCAGGATCGGGGAGCGGTGAGCCAGTACCGCACAAGCCGACATGCAAGCCATCCGCCAGCGAAATTGTATTATCAGTGCCTACACGTTGATCGACGCCGCGCTCGAACAGGGCGAGACCAATTTGCTGCTGGAACAGAAAAAGGCAAGCAACGGCGACAAGCACCAAGCCAGCCGAGATCAGAACCAGCTTTTTGAACATTGAATACTCCCTGAAAAAGGCCGTCTATTTCATATCAATATATTATGGCACTATAAATGTCATTATGCAATTGCAATGTGCCGGGCTTTACGATTATAACATTTATAGTGCCAATAAATGCGAATCAGAGAGGTGGCTCGGTTTGTCTGAACAGTGATTGGCAATAGATAAGTGGATTGTCTGCCGGTTGTTTCCTCGAAATGCCGATGTGGGGTGTCATGCAGGGAGGGCGTAGCC
>Ga0105053_10007591_pt1 | contig 14444 bp, 15 predicted proteins | sample BON01_FD_78093 | JGI IMG/M metagenome (GOLD analysis project Ga0105053, IMG submission 78093) | Freshwater microbial communities from Lake Bonney liftoff mats and glacier meltwater in Antarctica - BON-01 | ecosystem: Environmental > Aquatic > Freshwater > Ice > Glacier meltwater | place: Lake...
CTTGCTGGCCGCCGCGCCGGACAGGGGCTTGCGTCCGCTCGATGCTGACACTGTCCTGTCGCCGGGCAGCGTCCGCGCCGCCCGTCTCGCCGCCGGCGCCGTGATCGACGCCGTTCGCGCCGTGGCCCGGGGTGAGACGGCCCGTGCCTTCGCTGCCGTCCGTCCGCCCGGTCACCACGCCGAGCCGGACCAGAGCATGGGCTTCTGCCTGTTCTCCAACGTCGCCGTCGCCGCCCGCGTGGCCCAGGCCGAGGGCATGGCCCGCATCGCCGTCATCGATTTCGACGTGCACCACGGCAACGGCACCCAGGCGGCGTTCGAGGCGGACGACAGTCTGTTCCTCGGCTCCATCCACCAGATGCCGCTCTATCCGGGCACGGGTGCGGCGTCCGAGACCGGCGTCGGCAATATTGTCAACGTCCCCGTCCCGCCCCACGCCGCCCGTGAGGCGTGGCGCGCGACCTTCGCCGGCGGGTTGATGCCGTCGCTCCAGGCCTTCGACCCTGACCTGATCCTGATCTCCGCCGGTTTCGACGCCCACCGCCGCGATCCGCTCGCCCACCAGTCGCTCGAGGCCGAGGATTTCGCCTGGGCCACCCGCGCCGTGCTCGAGGTCGCGAGATCGTGCTGTGGGGGCAAGGTTGTGTCCTCGCTCGAGGGCGGTTACGACCTAGAAGGGCTGGGCCGTTCCGCGGTCGCCCACGTTCAGGCCTTGGGGGAGGAATAAGGACGATTCGCCAACGGCTTATCCTCTGCACATCATGCCCGCCCCTGCCAGAGACTCAACCGTAGTCGATATCCCTGCGCCCCCGAAGGCAGAGCTTGCGCCACCACGCGCCGCCCTGGTCTCGGTGCATCCCGGTGCCATCGTCCTGGCCCGCCACGGCGAGCCGGCCCTGTCGCGCAAATGCTATCTGACCTCCGACCAGTATCGCGACTGGTGGGCCAAATACGAAGTCGGCGGCCTGCGCGCCGGCCAGACACCGCCCCCCGAACTATTGGCCACGGCCGAGGGCGCGGGTGCCATCTACGCCTCGACCCGCCGGCGCGCCCAGGAAACCGCCGCCGCCATCGCGGCCGGGCGCGAGGTGATGTCGGACGCCCTGTTCATCGAAGCCCCCCTGCCGCCGCCCCGTTTTCCGTCGTGGTTCAAACTGCCACCGAAATACTGGGGCGCCGTGGCACGCTTCTGGTGGCACGCCTTCAACCATCATGAGGGCCAGGAGACCCGGCGCGAGGCCGAGGGCCGCTCCGAGACCGCCGCCCAGGCCTTGATTGCCCGCGCCGAGAGCGGCCAGGATGTGCTGGTCCTGGCCCATGGTTATTTCAACCACATGGTCGGCCGCCGCCTGCGCGCCGCCGGCTGGGCCCTGGTCCACAACCAGGGTTTCAAATACTGGTCCCAGCGCCGCTATGAGAAGCGTTGACGGGCGGGAGAGGGCGATGAACCGACGATCCCAGCTCGCCTTCGTCGCCTGCCTCGCTGCGGCCCTGGCGGCACCGGCGTTGGCTCAGGAGCCTTCGTCGCCGCCCGCTGCCGTGGCCGTCCGCGTCGTTCTCGAAACCAGCGCCGGCACCATCCTGATTGAGACCGACCCCCGCGCCCCGGTTACCGCGGCCAATTTCCTGCGCTATGTCGATGAGAGCCGTTTCGACGGCACTGACTTCTATCGCGGCATGGAGCTGGGACCGGGAACCGGCGTCGTTCAGGGTGGGACCAGCAATGCGCCCGACCGCATCCTGCCGCCCATCGCCCACGAGCCGACCAGTCTGACGGGCCTGCGCCACATCGACGGAGCCCTGTCGATGGCGCGGTTCGATCCGGGCACGGCTTACGGTGACTTCTTCATCATCGTCGGCAACCAGCCGGGCTTTGACGCCGGACGGGCCGCGCCGGGCGATCCCGGCTTCGCCGTCTTCGGCCGGGTGGTCGAGGGGATGGAGGTGGTTCGCGCCATCATCGCCGCTCCCAAATCGCCTACCGAGGGCGAGGGCTTCATTCGCGGCCAGATGCTCGATCCGCGTGTCCGGATCATCTCGGCGCGGCGGGCAGCCGTCCCCTGAGTTAACGCGCTTGCTCCAGCAACGGCGGGTTCATCACAACGGACACAACGAGGTCACAACGGACCCAACGGGACCGGAGCTACGTCGAGGTCCGTGTCTTCTGCCGCATGTCTTGAGATTGCGGCGTACGCCGCATTGATCCACGGCCTTGGCACGGCTCGGTCATCCTCTCAGAACCCGTCGTGTCCTTCGTGACCTCGTTGTGTCCGTTGTGTTGAACCTGCCGGCCCACCGCAAATGGCCAGCCATAAGACGGTCTCCGCTTGAGGCCCGCCGCCGCCCCCTCTAGGGTCTCGGGCAATGACCAACGCCCCCCCCATTCCCGCTGAGCTCAGTTTCGAGGACGCGCTGCAACGGCTCGAGGCCATCGTCTCCAAACTCGAGTCCGGTCAGGCCCCTCTGGAGGAGTCCATCGCCCTCTATGAGGAAGGCGCAGGGCTCAAGGCTCATTGCGAGGCCCGACTCAAGGCCGCCCAGCTGCGCGTCGAAAAGATCGTGGTCGGCCCCGACGGTCAGACGAAGGGCGTCGAACCGGCCGAGTTTAGCTGATGCCGTCACCCGCTGGACAGATCGCCTTCGACGACTTCATGAAGGTCGATGTCCGTGTGGGTAAGGTTCTCGCCGTCGATCCCTTCCCTGAGGCGCGCAAGCCGGCGTGGAAGCTGACCATTGATTTCGGCTCCGCCGTCGGGGTGAAGACATCCTCGGCCCAGATCACCACCCACTACAGTCGCGACCAGCTGCTGGGCCGCAGGGTCGCCGCCGTGGTCAATTTCCCGCCACGACAGATCGGCCCCTTCATGTCCGAGGTCCTGACTCTCGGCTTTCCCGATGCGGCGGGCGAGGTCGTGCTGATCGGGGTGGATCGCGACGTGCCGGTCGGCGGGAGGCTGTTCTGACCCGGCCGCTCGCTGCCAATTCACCGGAACAAGGCGTCATCGACCGTGTGGCCGAGGTGGCGGATCTGGTTACCGTTGCGCTCGACGAACTGTTGCCGCGCGCCGACGGCCCCGAATCGCGCCTGACCGAGGCCATGCGCTACGCCGCTCTCGGGCCGGGGAAACGTCTGCGCCCCTTCTTCGCCCTGGAAGCCGCCAATCTGTTCGATATCGAGGAACGGTCGGTGCTGCGCGCCGCCTGCGCCCTCGAATGCGTCCATGCCTACAGTCTGGTCCACGACGACCTGCCCTGTATGGATGACGACGATGTCCGTCGCGGCCGCCCAACAGTTCACCGCGCCTATGACGAGGCCACGGCAGTCCTCGCCGGCGACGCGCTCCAGACCGCCGCCTTCGATATCCTGCTGCACGAGGACACCCACGACGATCCTGCGGTGCGCTGTGAACTGGCGGCCCGCCTGTCCGTGGCCTCGGGTGCTCGCGGCATGGCCGGCGGGCAGATGATTGACCTGGTGGGTGTGCGTGACGATCTCGGCGGTGTGGCCCGGATGCAGCGGCTAAAGACCGGGGCCCTGTTCGCTTATGCCTTCGAGATTCCCCTGATCATCGCCCGGGCCCGCGAGCACCACCGTCAGGCCCTGATCAGCTTCGCCCACGACATCGGTCTGGCCTATCAGATCGTCGACGACCTTCTGGATGTCGATGGCGATGAGGACATCCTGGGCAAGGCGGCCAATAAAGACGCGGCGCGCGGCAAGACCAATTTCGTCACCCTGCTGGGGGTCGAGGCGGCGCGGCATCGCGTCGCGCACCTGGCCGATCAGGCCCGGGCCCACCTCGACGTCTTCGGCCTCGATGCTGATATCCTCAAGGCCAGCGTGGACTTCGTGCTAAAGCGCAGATCTTGACACGTCCCTTGGCGTCTCTCCATCCCCTCGCCGTCATCCTCGGGCTTGACCTGGGGACCAGAGGTTGGGAACAGCCCGGTTTCCAAAGGCTTCTCTGACTGCGATAATCTCTTGAAATGAGCACCGGAACGCTGATCCTCGGGCCATCCGCTGCAATCGCATGCGATCGCAGCGGATGGCCCGAGGATGACGGGTAGAGAAGGGCTCCTGAGGAACACGTGAGCTTCATGCCCGATACGCCACTGCTCGACACCGTCCAGCTTCCCGCCGACACCCGCAAATTCGACATTCCCCAGCTGCGTCAGCTGGCGGACGAGCTTAGGGCTGAGACCATTGACGCCGTTTCTGTCACCGGCGGCCACCTGGGCGCGGGTCTCGGCGTGGTCGAGCTAACTGTCGCCCTGCACCATGTGTTTGAGACGCCAAAGGACATCCTGATCTGGGACGTCGGCCACCAATGCTATCCGCACAAGATCCTGACCGGGCGCCGCGACCGCATCCGCACCCTGCGCACGCCCGGCGGCCTTTCGGGTTTCACCAAGCGCAGCGAGAGCGAATTCGATCCTTTTGGTGCGGCCCACGCCTCGACCTCGATCAGCGCCGCCCTCGGCTTTGCTGCCGCCCGCGACCACAAGGGCGAGACCAACCGGGTCGTGGCCGTGATCGGTGACGGCTCCCTGTCCGCGGGCATGGCCTATGAGGCCATGAACAATGCCGCCGAAGCAACCAACGGCCAGTTCACCGTCATCCTCAACGACAACGACATGTCGATCGCGCCACCGGTCGGTGGCATGAGCGCCTATCTGGCCAAACAGGTCTCGGGTGGTGCCTATCGAAGCGTGCGCCGGCTGGGCAAGTCGGTGGCCAGACATCTGCCGCGCCCCTTCCGCGAGGCCGCGCGCAAGGCCGAGGAATACGCGCGCGGCATGATCGTCGGCGGTACGCTCTTCGAGGAACTGGGTTTCTACTACATCGGCCCGGTCGACGGGCATGACATGGACAATCTGGTCCCTATCCTGAAGAACGCCGCCGCCATCACCGACCGACCCGTACTGGTCCACGTCGTGACGCAGAAGGGCAAGGGCTACGCTCCGGCCGAATCAAGCGCCGACAAGCTCCACGCCGTCGCCAAATTCGACGTCGTCTCGGGCCAGCAGTCCAAGGCCGTCTCCAACGCCCCCAGCTATACCAAGGTGTTCGGGACCGAGTTGATCAAGCGCGCGGCGCTGGACCCCACCATCGTCGCCATCACCGCAGCCATGCCTTCGGGCACCGGTCTGGACCTGTTCGGTCAGGCCTTTCCGACGCGCACCTATGACGTGGGCATCGCCGAACAACATGCCGTCACCTTCGCCGCCGGCCTGGCCGCTGACGGGATGAAACCGGTCTGCGCCATCTATTCGACCTTCCTCCAGCGTGGTTATGATCAGGTCGTCCACGATGTGGCCATCCAGAAATTGCCGGTGCGTTTCGCCATGGACCGGGCCGGGCTGGTCGGAGCCGACGGGGCGACCCATGCCGGTTCGTTCGACATCGGCTATATGGGCGCGCTTCCGGGCATGGTGCTGATGGCTGCGGCCGATGAGGCCGATCTGGCCGCCATGATTGCCACTTCGCTCGAAATCGACGACCGCCCGTCAGCCTTCCGCTATCCGCGCGGGGATGGCGTCGGTGTCGAGATCCCCGAACTCGCTGCCCCGCTCGAGATCGGCAAGGGCCGTATCGTCCGCGAAGGCACCACGGTCGCCATCCTGTCGCTGGGCACCCGGCTGCAGGAATCGCTCAAGGCCGCCGATGCCCTGGCCGCTCGTGGGGTCTCGGCCACCGTCGCTGACGCCCGCTTCGCCAAGCCGCTGGACGCCGACATGATTCTGCGTCTCGCGCGCGAACACGAATGTCTGATCACGGTGGAGGAGGGGGCCATGGGTGGCTTCGGGGCCTTCGTGCTCGAATTGCTGGCCCGGAAGGGCGCGCTCGACGCAGGTTTGAAGATCCGCACCCTGTGCCTGCCGGACATCTTTCAGGACCAGGACAATCCGGCCGCCATGTACGCCATCGCCGGCCTCAACGCGGAACACATCGCCGCGGCCGCGCTGCAGGCGCTCGGGGTCGGAGCCAGCCGCGCCGTCCGGGCCTGAATCGAGTCTCCTCCCCATCGCAGATGAGGAGCGGGACCACGCGAAGCGTGGTGGAGGGGTGGGCCTGTATCGCATGCGATAAAGCGACGGCGGGATCGTATGCGATACAGCGACGAAAACCGCGTCTCGATCCCCCGATTGTCAGCATATCTCGCCCCGCCAACCCCCTGACTCCAAACCCCATAAAAAAATTGAAGCGTCACCAGCCCGCCCTAGAAAGCCCATGCCCTACACTCTGCTGTCTCAATCTCGGTACAGTAGCTTTGGACGCATTGGACTTTTTGGACTGTGTTTTTCGGGACCCCGGCGCTGCGCCTTTGGACTCTCTGGACTCTCTGGACCGTGTTTTTCGGTTCAGCCCGCTCAGCGGTGAACGGGCGTGGTCATCGAGGCCGGGCGATATCCAGAGCATGATCGTTTGAGGAGAGATCGCTTCGCGGTTCTGGCGAAAAACGTGAATCATGCCCTCGCTCATATCTGGAGCCTGATTCACGGCATCGGCGGAATCGCGAAGCGATCTCTCCTCAACCGATCGGGCTCTGGGCCGGACCGAACGTCACACCCCGCTACGGACGCAACAATATCCTGAAATATCAAAAGACTAATGAGTCACCCACCTGCCTTGACCAAACCGGGTCCCGTCTATAGCTTCCGCGCCGAATTCAGACCCTCTGCGATGCCCGTCCTTCGGCGTCAGTGTCGCAGTGCTGAGGCAATCATGTCCCTGCCACCGGAATCACGCGAAGAGGCGATCGCACGCCTCAACAGAAGTGCATCCGATCTGGAGACACGCACCACCCGCGAGGCTTCGGCCGAGCTGGCAGCTCAGGCGGTAACGGGGCAGGCCTACAAGATCATCGCCGAGCTTATCGGCGGCGTTCTGATCGGCCTGGGGGCGGGCTTTCTCGTGGACCGGTTCTTTGGAACCACTCCGTGGGGCATTATTGGCGGAGTCCTTCTGGGCTTCGCCCTGTCGATCTATATGGCGCGCCGAACAGCCAACCGGCTGATGGCGCAGGCCAAGGCGGCAGGTGTCACGGCTCAGGCCGTGCCCTACGACGAAGCCGAAGAAGAAGACGAGGAGCGATAGGCGCTTGGCCGATCCGATTGAGCAGTTTCAGGTCAAGCCCATCCCGGGGCTGGATTTCGGCGAGGTCACCCTTCCGATTCTCGGCAATGTGCAGGTGGCCTTCACCAATTCGCACCTGGCCATGACCATCGCCTTTGTAGCCGTTGTGCTGTTCCTGACGCTTGTCACTTCCAATGCCAAAGTCGTTCCTGGCCGTCTGCAGGCGGCGGGCGAGACCCTGTTCGACCTGATCGACGGCGTCACCGACTCCATTATCGGTCATGACGGCCGCAAATATTTCCCGTTCGTCTTCAGCCTGTTCACGCTGATCCTGAGCATGAACCTGCTGGGGATGTTCCTGTCGTTCACCGCGACATCGCAACTGGCGGTGACCGGCACCTTTGCCCTGATCACCATATTGCTGGTTGTCGGCATCGGCTTCGCCAAACATGGTCTGGGCTTCTTCAAACTGTTCTGGCCTGCCAGTGCGCCGCTGGCACTGCGTCCCGTTGTCGGGGCGATCGAGTTCCTGTCATTCCTGTTGCGTCCCATCACCCTGGCCTTGCGTCTGTTCGGCAACATGCTGGGCGGCCACATCGCCCTGAAGATCTTCGCGGGCTTCGTTGTGTCTCTGGGGGGCCTCGCAGCGGCCGGGGGGGTCGGTCTTCTGGGCCTGCCTGTCGCGGCACTGTCGATGGGGATGGTCGTGGGAATCACCGCTCTGGAGTTCCTCGTGGCCTTCCTTCAGGCCTTCGTTTTCGCAGTTCTGGCCAGCATCTATCTCAATGATGTGGTCAACCTGGGTGAAGGCCATTAAGCCCGTCCCAGTTTTCGCCAATCCATCCAACCTGACTGAATAGGATACTCATCATGGAACCCGAATCCTTCAAATATTTCGGTATCGGCCTTGCCACCCTCGGCATGCTCGGCTCGGCCATCGGCGTGGGCAACATCTTCGGCAATTTCCTGGCCGGCGCCCTGCGCAACCCGTCGGCGGCCGCCTCGCAAGTCGGCAACCTGTTCGTGGGTGCCGCCCTAGTCGAAGCCCTCGGCATTCTGGCCTTCGTGCTCGGCATCCTGGCCTGGCTGGGCTAAAGCCCGATCGGAACTGATGCGGCGGCGCGAGCGAACCTTTCGGAATGCTGGCGCCGCCGTCGCTATTTGCTGAACAGACAGACGGGTCCATGGCCACCACACCCTCCCACGACGACGCGCCGCTTTCCGCGGACCAGATGCACGCCGGAACGGCGGCTCACGGCGAATCGAGCGGACTGCCGCAATTCGAATTCGGAAACTGGGCCGGGCAGATCCTCTATCTGCTGATCCTGTTTCTTGCCCTCTATCTGCTGATTTCCAGGGTTTTCGCGCCGCGCCTCCGTCGAGTGATGGACGCGCGGGCTGAGACGATTTCCTCCGCTATCGCCACGGCGCGTCAGGTCCAGACCGAGGCCGCCGAGCAGGCTGCCGTGGCCAAGGTCGAGGTCGAACAGGCCCGGGCCAGTTCGCGGGCGACCGTCGTCGCTGCCCGCGCTCGCGTGACGGCAGAGGCCAACGCCCGTGCCGCTGCCGAAGAGGCTGTCGTGTCCGCGCGCATTGCCGAGGCGGAAGCCGTCATCGCCAAGACCCGCGACGCCGCCATGACCCATGTCGGCACCATCGCTTCCGACACCGTGGTCGCCATCGTCGACCGCCTGACCGGCAAGTCCCCGACCGCCGCAGAGGCCGCCGCCGCCGTCAAGGGAGCTGCCTGAGATGAACATTTTTCTGAAAGAGGGTTTCTTCGCTCTCGACAGTTCCGAGCTGTGGGTCGCCTTAGGCCTGCTGCTGTTCTTCGCCATCCTGCTGTGGGCGGGTGTCGCAAAACTGGTCGCCGGCCAGCTCGACGCCAAGGCCGCCAAGATCCAGTCCGAGCTTGATGAAGCCGCCCGTCTGCGGGCCGAGGCCGAGGCTCTGCTGGTCCAGATCCGCGCCGAGAAGGCCGCTGCCGAGGCCCAGGCCGCCGAGATGCTCAAGGCCGCCGAAGCAGACGCCCGCCTCATGGAAGCCGAGGCGCGGGTCAAGCTGGAAGACGCCTTGACGCGCCGTCAGGCCCTGGCCGAGCGCCGCATCGCCCAGGCCGAGGCCCAGGCAACCGCGGACGTCAAGGCCGCAGCCGGCGACCGGGCTATCCGCGCAGCCGAACAGATTCTCGCGGCCCGTCTGGCGGGTCAGAAGACTGATCCGCTGCTCGATGCCGCGATCGCCGAAATCGGCACGCGGCTGAACTAGGCTTCGTGCGCTGACGCCCCGACGGCTGGATTTGGTGCCCGCTTGTCTCGCTCAACCAACCGGCCATAGACTCCACCCAGAACGATTCCGTAGATGGCGTGGCTGGCAATCATCCAGGCGAGGGTTCCGAACCCGGCCTGCATGAAGAATACGCCCACGTGACGTCCGCCCAGAAGGCCAACGGCCGGGGCGACAGTCAGCCCCATGACGATGAAGGCTCCGACGGCGAACAATATGCCCTTGGACTCCGGCGTATCCGTCGGCAAGCGCGGGCACAGCCACGCGAAGAGTGGTCCCAGTACCAATGTGCCGACCACGAAATGGGCGACCCAGCCGACCGCGATCAGGTCGGGCGTCTGCAGCATGACCGACAGAAGCCGCGGAAAACTGGCCGCCCAGGGACCGAAATACAGATTGGCGGCCTCCAGCACCGATACTGCGATTGTTGCGGCCAGACCGGCGACAATACCCTTTTGTATGCGTGACATCATAGCTGTAGCGCCTCCCAACGCTTGTTGTGATCCAGATTACGCAGGGAAGAGCATACGCCTGCTGGGGCAGGCGGCATTCACTTTGCCGTGCTTCGCGCTTGCGAAGGGCGTGCGGCCTATGCGGCCGCGATGTTCGAGCCTTCTGGCGCGGTCCAGCGCAGCATCGGGGAGCGGGCGGCGCGGGTCTCGTCCAGACGCTTCATCGGCGCATGGAAGGGCGCGCCCTTGAAGCGGTCGACGTCGCCGGCCCTGGCTGCCCCGGCCAGCGCCCGCATGGCGTGGATGAATCGGTCGAGCTCCTGTTTCGATTCCGTCTCGGTCGGCTCGATCAGCATGGCTCCGTGGACGACCAGCGGGAAATACATGGTCATCGGGTGGAAGCCCTCGTCGATCATCGCCTTGGCGAAATCGAGCGTGGTGATGTCCGTGACCTTCAGCCATTCATCGTCGAACAGGGCCTCGTGCATGCAGGGACCCTCGGGGAAGGCCGCCGACATCACGTCCGACAGCCGGGCCTTGATGTAGTTGGCGTTCAGCACCGCATCCTCGGCGACCTGGCGCAGACCATCCGAGCCGTGGCTCATCATGTAGCTGAGGGCGCGGGTGTACATACCCATCTGACCCTGGAAGGCGCACATCCGGCCGAAGGCCTGGACGGCCTCGTCCTCCTCGCGCTCGATCAGGCGATAGCTGTCCCCGTCATTGACCACCCAGGGAGCCGGGGCGAACGGGGCCAGGGCGGCCGACAGCACCACCGGCCCCGAGCCGGGACCGCCGCCGCCGTGGGGTGTCGAGAAGGTCTTGTGCAGGTTGATGTGCATCGCATCGACGCCGAGGTCGCCCGGCCGCACCCGGCCGACGATGGCGTTGAAATTGGCCCCATCGCAGTAGAAATAGGCACCGGCTTCGTGGGTCAGGCGGCTGATCTCGAGGATGTCACGCTCGAACAGGCCGCAGGTATTGGGGTTGGTCACCATGATGGCGGCGACGTCGTCACCCAGTTTGGACGCCAGGTCGGCCACATCGACGCGACCGTCATCGGTCTGGGCGACTTCCACGACGGTGTAGCCGACGAAGGCGGCGGTCGCCGGATTGGTCCCGTGGGCCGAGGTCGGCACCAGCACCTTGCGCCGCTTCTCATGCTCGCCCGAGGCCTCGTGGGCGGCGCGAATAGCCATCAGGCCGCACAGTTCGCCGTGGGCTCCGGCCTTGGGCGACAGGGCGACGGCAGGCATGCCGGTCAGCGTCTTCAGCCAATGGGCCAGCGTATCCATCACTTCCAGCGCGCCCTGCACGGTCGAGGTCGGTTGCAGCGGGTGGATGTCCGAGAAACCGGGCAGGCGCGCCATCTTCTCATTGAGGCGCGGGTTGTGCTTCATCGTGCATGAACCCAGCGGATAGATGGCCAGGTCGATGGCGTGGTTCTTCTGCGACAGGCGCACATAGTGGCGCATGGTCTCGGGCTCAGAGAGGCCTGGCAGACCGATCGGATCGCGGCGGACCAGATCGCCGAGGTCCGAGCCGTCGGTTTTCGGTTCCGGCAGGTCGACCCCGGTCTTGCCCCAGCCGTCGCGCTCGAAGATCAGCGCCTCGTCCTGCAACAGGCCGCGGCCGCCGGTCAGGGTGGCGGGCTTTGTTTCCACGCGGTTCGGTGTGGTCGGACGGCCGACGGTGTTCATGGTGCTCATTTTAAATCACCGCTCATCCCCGCGAAAGCGGGGACCCAGTTCTGTCCAGCGAGACGCCGGCGTTTCAGGACAATCGATCGTGGCTCATCGGCAAGACTGCTCACCCAAAGGACTGGGTCCCCGCTTTCGCGGGGATGAGCGGAGGAGGGGGAGGTCATCAGTTCGCCAACACTTTCGTCAGCGAACCCGCCAGAATCTCGATGTCAGCATCCATCGTTGTCTCGGTCGCAGCGACCAGCAGGACATCGTCCATGCCGGCCTCGGGGGCGAGGCGGCTGTAGGGCACGCCGGCCAGAATACGATGCTGGGCCAGTGCCTCGACCACTTCGGCGGCCGGCTTGGGCAGCCGCACGGCGAACTCGTTGAAGAAGCGCGGGGTCAGCACCTCGACGCCAGGGATGGCGGCCAGGGCATCACGGGTCGCCAGCGCCTTCTCATGGTTCAGCAGGGCCAGTTTGCGCAGGCCGGTTTCGCCCAGCAGGCTCATATGGATGGTGAAGGCCAGGGTACACAGGCCGGAGTTGGTGCAGATGTTCGACGTCGCCTTGTCGCGGCGGATGTGCTGTTCCCGCGTCGACAGGGTCAGGACAAAACCGCGTTTCCCGTCGGCATCCACCGTCTCGCCGCACAGACGACCGGGCATCTGGCGCACCAGTTTTTCGCGGCAGGCGAACAGGCCGACATAGGGGCCGCCATAGTTCAGGGCGTTGCCGATCGACTGGCCCTCGGCGGCGACGATGTCGGCACCCATTTCGCCCGGCGACTTCAACAGGCCCATGGACACGGCTTCGGTCACGACGACGATCAGCAGGGCTCCGGCGGCGTGGGCGGCCTCGGCGATCTTCGTCACATCGGTGGCCGTGCCGAACACATTGGGGGTCTGGACGACGACGCAGGCCGTGTCCGGCCCGATGCGGGCGATGACTTCGGCCTCGGCGTCGATGGCTGCGGGCAGGGCTTCGGTCTCGACGCCGACGGCGTGGACCACGGTCTCGGTCGCCCGGACATAGTGCGGATGCACGCCACCCGAAATGACCGCCTTGTTGCGCCGGGTCACGCGGGTGGCCATCAGCACGCCCTCGGCCATGGCGGTCGAGCCGTCATAGAGGGAGGCATTGGCCACCGGCATGCCGGTCAGGTTCGCGACCTGGGTCTGGAACTCGTACAGATACTGCAGCGTGCCCTGGGCGATCTCGGGCTGGTAGGGCGTGTAGCTGGTCAGGAATTCCGACCGCTGGATCACGTGGTCCACCGTCGCGGGCACATGGTGTTTGTAGGCTCCCGCGCCGCAGAAGAAGGGCACGGAGCCGGCCACCGTGTTCTTCGCCGCGATGGCGCCGAGCGCCCGCTCGACCTCCAGCTCGCCCGCGACCCGGGGCAGATCGACGATGCCGCCGCGATGCGCGGCCTTGGGTACATCCACGAACAGGTCGTCGATGGATTTCGCGCCTATGGCCGCCAGCATGGCAGAGCGGTCGTCGGGGGTCAGGGGAAGGTAGCGCATGGGCGGGGAGATCCGTGCGTGAAAGGGCTTAGAGGGTGGCGAGGAAGGCGTCGTAGGCGGCGCGGTCCATCAGGCCGTCGGTCGAGGCGTCGGAGACCTTGATTTTGGCGAACCAGCCATCGCCTTCGGGATCGTCGTTGACGGTCTCAGGGGCTGAAGCCAGGGCGGCATTGCCTTCGACGACCTCGCCTGAGACCGGGGCGTAGACGTCGGAAGCGGCCTTGACGCTCTCGACGACGGCAAAGCTGTCGCCTTTCGAGACGGTCTTGCCAGCTTCGGGGGTCTCAACAAACACCACATCGCCTAGCTGTTCGGCGGCGTGTTTGGTGATGCCGACAGTGGCGACGTCGCCGTCAAGGCGAACCCACTCGTGATCCTTGGTGAAATGCATCGGTCTGTTCCTTTGATCGTCATCCTTCGGCTTGACCGGAGGATCAGGCTTTCGGTTTGCGATAGTAGCGTTGGGCGACGAAGGGCGTGGCGGTGACCTCGGAGGCGGCGGGCTTGCCGCGCACGATGACCTTCAGTTCCGTGCCCAGTTCGGCGAATTCCGGTGGGACATAGCCCATGGCGATGTTGCGACCCAGCGTCGGCGAGGGGCCGCCCGAGGTGACAGTGCCGATGATGCTTCCGTCCAGGTCAGCGATTTCGGCGCCTTCGCGGGCCGGGGCTCCCTCCTTGACGTTCAGGCCGATGCGGACGCGGCTCGGGCCCTCGGCCAGTTCCTTCAGGATGCGAGCGGCTCCATTGAAGTCGCCGCGCTCTTTCCGTGATTTGGACAGGGCAAACTTGAGCGCCCCCTCGACCGGACTGGTCGTGGCGTCGATGTCATGGCCGTGCAGCGGCAGGCCGGCCTCCAGCCGCAGGCTGTCGCGCGCGCCCAGGCCGATCGGCTTGACCCGGGCGTCCTTGAGGATGGTGTTCCAGATGCTTTCGGCGTCGGTGTTCGGTACCGAAATCTCGTAGCCGTCCTCGCCGGTGTAGCCCGAGCGTGAGACGAAACAGTCGACCCCGAAAAGGACCAGCCTGGCGCAGTCCATAAAGCCGAACTCGGCCAGCACCGGCTCATGTGCGGCCATGACCTCGGCGGCTTCCGGCCCCTGGATGGCGATCAGCGCGCGGTCGGACAGGACGGTCAGCCTGGCGTCGCCTTGCAGATTGGCGTTCAGGAAGGCGAAGTCGGCGTCCTTGTTGCCGGCATTGACCACGACATAGAGGCCGTCGTGGTCGGGGCGGCCGGCCATAAGGTCGTCCATGATGCCGCCCTCGGCATTCAGCAGCAGGCTGTATTTCTGCAGGCCCGCCTTGAGGATCGCATAGTCGCCGGGGACGAACCGCACGAACTGCGACACAGCGGCCTCGCCGCTGATCCGGCACTGGCCCATGTGCGAGACGTCGAACAGGCCGGCGTGTTC